>JACCDQ010391875.1_pt1 | contig 55745 bp, 54 predicted proteins | sample 7446031 | NCBI WGS metagenome assembly JACCDQ01 (sample SAMN15323442, study PRJNA562643) | freshwater metagenome | isolation source: river surface water | place: USA:Blue River Watershed | collected 2017-08-17
ACGCTGTGGATGCCCACCGACCCCATCATGGCGGGCATGGTGCCTGGTGGCCGCAAGGACAGCACCTTGGCGCAGGCTGCATCCGCAGCCAACCCCTCGGCAACGGCTGGCCAGCCGGTCCACACCCCTAGCCCCACCCGTGGCTGGGTCCGTTTTCCCTGAGCTCCTTCGATCGCTGAGCGCATGATCACGGGCAGCGAAACCACGCACCTGGTGTCGCGCCAGCTGCCGGTGGTTTTAGAGGCCCGCTTGCCGACCATTCCTGCGCCCGATGTGTTGGCGCTGGGCCTGCGCGAAGACCAGACCGTGCGCCCGCTCGTGACGGTGGAGGGCGATGCCCTCAAGCTGGTGCTGCAGGGCAAGCTCTTTGACCCACCACCCGGCATGAAACTGGTGGTGGGGGCGTCGCCACTCATGTGGGTGCACCTGCTGCCCGGTGGCGCCGCGTTGCTGCGCCCCGTCGAGGAAGACGCGGCCCCCTCACCAACGAGCGTGGCCCCCCCACGCCTGGATCGCCTGCTCTTGATGCCCGGTGGTTTTGACACCCTGTTGCAGGCCTTGCGCCCGGGCGTGCTGCAGCAGTGGCTGGCGCCGGCGCTGATCAGCAACCCCCAGGTGGTCACGCTGCTGCAACTCTTGCTGCGCGCCCGCCCGTCCATGGACGCTCTGGATGGGCCCGGCTTGCGCCAGGCCATGTTGGCCAGTGGCTTTCTCACCGAGACCCAGTTGCTGCAAAAGTCGGCCGCACCGGCCGATCTGAAATCGGTGTTCCGACAGCTGATCGAACAGCTGCAGTCCAGCCACCCTGAACCGGCCGCCAAACTGGGGGAGGTGGTTGATGAGATGGAGGCCTTCCAGCTGCAGACCTTGCAGAGCGATCCAGCCCGGCCACTGCCCCTGCAGCTGATGCTGGCCTTTGCCAATGGGCCTCCGGTGCAACTGACGATTCGCCGCGACAGTGCCCGCAGGCCTCAGGAGGAGCGCGCCTGGGATGTGGACCTGTACACGCGTAACGATGCCTGGGGGCAGATCTGGTTGCGCACCCGCGTTCTGGGCATCGACCAAGTGGGCCTGACGATGTGGGCCGAGCGCGAAGACATTTACGCCCTGGCCGTGAAGCGCGGTCATTTGCTGCGCGATGCCCTGCGCGAAGCACAGCTCACGCTGAATGATTTTCGGGTGATCCATGGCCAGCGGCCCCAGGCGGTGGCGGCATCACCTACGGCGGGCCCGGGCCGCCTGATCGACTGCGAGGCTTGAAGATCATGACGCGCAAACAAGCAGTGGCACTGGAATACGGGCTCAACCCTACACCGGTGGTGACCGCCAAAGGTGATGCCGAGGTGGCCGAGGACATCATTGCCGAGGCCCGGCGCCGGGGTGTGCATGTGGCCGAGGACCCCGAATTGCTGGCGCTGCTTTCGCGCCTGGAGCTGGGTGAGGAGATCCCCAGCCAGCTCTACACCGCCGTGGCGGTGGTTTTGTCTTGGGCGTATTGGCTCAAGGGCATGCGCCCCGGAGACGAAAAAGTGCGCTGATGGTCGCGCTGCCGCTTCAGCCTGGCGCCGCTTGCGCTTCTGCATCGCTGACTTGGGCCATCAGCTGTTCAGAAAAAGCCTGACGAAGTTCCAAGCCAGCTCTGTCGAACAGACTGGCGCAAGCGTCGTCGAGCATGATGCGCACGACCTCCAGCTCAGGCGCGGGTTTGGTCACCGAATCTAGACCACATTGGTAGATGGCGTTGCAAGCCTCTTGCGGTAACCATGATTCGACCGAGCCACGCTGCGCCTTGATTCTCTGTTTGTTATTGGGGCTGGTTGAAGCACCCATTTGGCCGTCCGTGCTGCCTTCCCAGAACAGGGACTGGATGTGTTTGGTCAGCACCGGCTCGTAGCGTTGTCTCACCTCGTCCATGCGGGCTGCGTCGATGCCTTCGGGGGGTGAACCGCACACCGCATCCCACAGGGCCTGCCCGCTCAAACCGGCAAACGGCCCTTGCATGGCCGTGGACTGTTGGGTGGCCGCCTGCAGGCGGCTGGCCATGGATAGGGTCTCTTTCTCGAGGTCGTTGACTTTGCTGGTCAGGTACACGATCAGCAAAATGATCACCAGCAAAGCGATGGCCACGATCCCGAGCAAGTAGATGTCCATGGCCGATCAGTGGACTGGAGGGCTGCTAGAGGCCGATGTCGATGCATCCGAAGCGTTCTCGGGGGGCTTTGCGCCCTCCACACCCTCGGCAGTACCGGCAGACGGCGTCGTGCCCTGGTAGTCGATTTCGTTGCGCAGGAACTGCAACACCATGAAGTTGTCATGGATACCCAGCTCTGTGCTGAAGATCTGGTTGGCCAGCGCCTGCATCGCGTCAATGGCTTGCTGGGCAGACAAGTCGGTGCGCTGGTAGCTGGCACCCAAAGAAAAGGCCAGGTCGGCGTATTCCTGGGGCAGGTAAACCCAGACCTTGTCGCCCGATACGGCAGGCACTTGCTGGTATTCGTTGGCCAGGGGCAGTGGCGGCTTGTCTTGGCCAGCCATGATGGCCTGCATGGCCAGCACATCGTAGGCTACGGATTTTTCGGCACCGTCGACAAAGGTTTTGTCGAGGTGGGCACGGCACAGCAGCACCATGCGCATGCGCGCACTGCGGGTGTCGCGACTGTTGCCTTCTTTTTTCAGGGTGCTGATTTTTTCATACGCCAGCTTGGCCCGCTCTTTGCGGGTGTCGTCGCTGTCGTCCTGAAACAGTTTGGAGAACATGAATTTGAATTTAGGGAGAGTATTAATACCGTTTGATCGTACTCAGAAATCAGGCGATCTGCAGTTGTTGGCGCAATTTTTTCACGGTTTCCGAAAGGATTTGGGACACCCGTGATTCGCTGACGCCGAGCACCTCGCCGATTTCCTTGAGGTTGAGCTCTTCCACGTAATACAGGGACATGACCAGCTTGGGGCGCTCGCTCAGGGTCTCGATGGCTTCGGTGAGGGCCGCCATGAATTGGGCCTGCTCCACAAACACCTCGGGCTGCTGATCGCGGTCACCGCGGATGTTGAGAGCTTCTTCACCGATGTCTTCCATCGAGTAGGTCTCAAAACGGTGTGCCGAGTCTTTTTCTTTGTGGTAAGTCTCGAGGGTTTTGCCCATGAATTCGGCGAGTTCGCTGGTGTTGGGCTTGCGGCCCAGTTCGGCGGCCAAGGTCTGGGTGGCATCGTTTTCGGAGCGCTTGAAAGAGACGGCCGAGCGGGGCAGGTCGGACAAGCGGCGTACCTCGTCAAGCATGGCGCCGCGGATGCGGCTGAGGGCAAAGTTTTCGAAGCCGACGCCTTTGGAGGCGTCAAAAGCCCGTGCTGCTTCGATCAGACCGATCATGCCCACTTGGACCAGTTCATCGAGCTCCATGTAGGGCGGGATGCGCGCCTTCAGGTGCGATGCCACTCGCTTGACCATGACCATGTGGTTCATGATCAAGGCCTCTTGCGATTGGTCGTGCTGTTTGTAGAGGTCGAGGCTGGAAGGGTTCATGGCGCGCCACCAAGGTGTTCAGGTCGGGTGCAGCATTCGTTCCATGAAAAACTGAATGCGACCAGAGGCGTTGTGGATGGGGGGCAAGGCTGTGACGGCCTGGGCCAGACGGCGGAAGTCACGGGCAGCCGCGCTGCCCGGCGCATACTGAACGACGGATTGGTATTGTTTCTGCGAGGCGGGCACCAGCTCGTCGGCCACGATGGGGGGCAAGGGGTGCACCATCTGGTTCAAGAAGCGGTCACACACTTGGGCAATGCGGGTAAAGAGTTGCTGGCCTGCCGCGTGGGTAGGGACCATGTTGGGAATCAGATAAATCTCGTCGAGCTGTTCTTCCTTGCTCATGACTTTGATCAGGCCGTAAGCGTCCGCGATCGAGGCCGGCTGGTCGCAGGCGATCACGAAGCGGCGCTGGCAGGCCGCCAGGAAACTCAGGACACTGGGCGACAGACCTGCGGCCACATCGACCAGCAGGTAGTCGACGGGTTCGGTCAGTTGCGAGAAGGCATGGATGATGGCGGTCACTTGCGCGGCGTTGAGGGCGGCCAGTTCGCGCACACCCGAAGCGCCAGGCACGAGACGCACACCTTGGGGAGTAGTTGCAATGATCTCTTCGAGACGGCGTTCACCCCGCAACACATGGCCAAGGTGGTACTCGGTCTTGCAACCAAACGCCAGCTGGGCATTGGCCAGGCCAAGGTCTGCGTCCAACAGCATGACACGCTTGCCAATGGCTTGTAAGGCCGTAGCGAGGTTGACGGTGACCGTGGTCTTGCCCACGCCACCCTTGCCGCTGGCAATGCCGATGACTTGCGGGCTGGAGGTGTGGATCATTGAAGACACGTGATGGGCGGCGAGGACTTGGCTGTTTGTGCTTTGGATTTTGCTGCTCTGGCAACGCGCGGTTTGGTCACCCGAACCGGGGTTTGGGCCACATCACGGGGCAGCATGGCAGGCATTTGAATGCCGGCTGCCGCTGTCTGCTCCAAGGTGTTTTGCAGCTTGTCCATTGCCCATCTTACCAGCTCGTCTTTGCCTTGAGAGGCCAGACCGTCTTGAAACCGGTCGTTCTTCGAAATAACAGAAATCGCGGTGGGCGAGCCGGACAGAAAGCCCAGCAATGGCCAGGGGTTGCGTTGCTCATCCGATTTGCTCAGCATGAGGCTGTTCCACTTTAGACCTGGCACCGAATGCAGCTGACGGAACTGGTCGGACGATGCGTCAGTGGGCAACACCGCATGCAGTGTGATCCGTGCATCGAGTTGGCTCAGTTCCATGGCCTGGCGCATGGGGTCGCTGCCCGCCGTGTCGATGACGATCAGTTTGCGATGGTCCAGTTCCTCCAGCAGTAAGGGCAGGGCATGTAGGTCGCGCGCTCGGTAAATGTCGATGCCGGTCTGGGCGGCCAGAATCTGCACTTGGCTCCAGGCGCCGGGCTTGTGGTCCGCATAGCTGACCAGGGCCATGTCCTCGATTGCCAGTTTGCACGAGGCAGCCGCTAGGATGCGGTGGGCCATCATGGTTTTGCCAGCCCCGCTGGGGCCGCACAGGGCGTGAACGCCCGAGAGCAAAGAAGGTGCTGACGGCACGCCGAGGATCGTACCTAAGTTGGTTTGGATGGCTTCGAGCGCTTGGCTCAAGTCGTTGCAGTCGAGCAGACGATTGACCAGCGATGCGCGCAGAGCGGCCGGGGCATGGCATTCGATCAGGGCCTCGTGCAGCAGGCGCACGGGCGAGGTCGTGCCGATGGCACCAGCCTGATCGTTGCTCAGGCGGGACAGGTGGAATTCGCGGCGCAGCGAAGCAATCTCTTCACGCACCAGGCTCACCAACTCCTGACCCCGCAGACGCTCCAGTGCTTCTTCCGCGTTGCTGGCCAGGGCCTGTGCCGTGGTGGGGGTTGGCATGGGCGGCAGGGCTGTGGGTGGTTGGATGGGCGATGGCTCGGCAATGGCTGGCTCTGGCTGGCGCTTGGCCAACTCAAACACCTGTGCGAACGGGTGTTCCAGCTCGTTGCTGGCGTCTTGGCTGGTGGTGTCCGCAGGTGCGGCCTTGTCCACATGAGAAGGGGCTTGCTTGACAGTGTCAACCGCCACGATGAGTTCCGTTTGGGTACCGACCTTACTGCAGGAAATGACCATGACTTCGCCGCCATACAGGCTGGCTGCCTCCTCGTTGGCACTGCGGGCATCTTTGGCGAGGATTCGTTTGAGTTCCATAGGACAGGCTTTTGCTGAAAAAGGTTTGAGAAGCGGCGTCAGGTTTTGTCGCGATTTTGGATCTGGATGGTTTGAACCACTTTGACTTCCTGTTCGTCAGGAATTTCGCTGTACGACAGCACTGTGAGGTCATGGGTCCGGTGGCGCACGGCCCGGGCCAGCCAGAGGCGGATCTGCGGCGAGACCACCAAAACGGCCGGGTAGCCCTGTTCTTCCACTGCCCGCACACTCTCGCGCAGCGAAGAGAACAGGCTTTCGGCCAAACCAGGTTCGAGCACGACGTTGGGGTTGTTGGCGTTTTGTTGCAGCAGGTTGTGCAGCAGCTGTTCGAGGCTGGGGTCCAGCGTCATGACGTTCAGGGTGCTGCGGTTTTCGAGCAAGGACTGGACGATCATGCGACCCAGTTTCGGGCGCACCAGGGTGGTCAGCATTTCCGGGTCTTGGGTGCGGCTGCTGGCTTCCATCAAGGCTTCGGTGATGGTGCGCATGTCGCGGATCGGCACGCCTTCGTTGAGCAGGTTTTGCAGGGTGCGGGTGACCACGCCCAGGCTCAGTTTGCCGGGCACCAATTCCTCCACCAGTTTCGGGGAGCGGGTGGCCAGTTTGTCGAGCAGTTTCTGGGTTTCGTCGTGGCTCAGAAGCTCGGCGCCGTTGTCACGCAGCACCTTGTTCATGTGGGTGGCAATGGCCGTGCTGGGGTCGACCACGGTGTAGCCCAGGGTGCGTGCATAGTCACGTTGGGCCGGATCGATCCAGATTGCGTCCAGGCCAAAAGCCGGTTCGCGGGTCGGCAGGCCTTCGAGCGTGCCGTAGACCTTGCCGGGGTTGATGGCCAGTTCGCGGCCCACCTTGACTTCGCCGCGTCCGCGTATCACTCCGTGCAAGACGATGTGGTAACTGTCCGGGTCGATGTTCAGGGCGTCGCGGATGCGCACAGGCTGCACCAGAAAGCCCAGTTCGGCGGTCAGTTTCTTGCGTACACCCTTGACCCGGGCCATCAGCTGTCCGCCGGTTTCCGGGTTCACCAGGGGGATCAGGCCGTAGCCGATTTCCAGACCGATCGGATCGACTTGTTCGACATCGTCCCAGTCGAGCTCCTTGGGGGCATTGCTGGCGGCGGTTTTGCTGGCTTGCTCTGTGGTTTCTGGCTGGCTGCTGCGGTGCACCACCATCATGCCGATGCCGATGATGGTCGCGGCCAGGGTCAGGAAAATGAGGTGCGGCATGCCAGGCACGATGCCGATCACGGCCAGGATGCCGCCGGCGATGAACAGCGCGGCGGGGTTGGCCAGCTGGTTGGTCGCCTGCTCGGTCATAGACTCGGCGGTCGTCACCCGGGTCACGATGATGGCTGTGGCCAACGACATGAACAGCGAGGGGATTTGGGCCACCAGACCATCACCAATGGTCAACAGCGTGTAGATGCGGGCCACTTCGCCCAGTGGCATGTTGTGTTGCAGGATGCCCACCGTCAGGCCGCCCACGATGTTGATCAGCAGGATCAGCAGGCCGGCAATGGCATCGCCACTGACGAATTTGGAGGCACCGTCCATGGAGCCGAAGAAGTCCGATTCCTGGCTGAGTTCCTCGCGGCGTCGTTTGGCGGTGTCTTGGTCGATGACGCCCGCATTGAGGTCGGCATCGATGGCCATCTGTTTGCCAGGCATGGCGTCCAGGGTGAATCGGGCGTTCACTTCAGAGACGCGGCCTGCACCCTTGGTCACCACGATGAAGTTGATGATCATCAGGATCACGAAAATGATCAGACCGACCACGTAGTTGCCGCCGATCACAAATTCGCCGAACGCGGCAATGACCTTGCCGGCGGCCTCTTCGCCCTCATGGCCGTTGACGAGGATGACCCGGGTCGAGGCGACGTTGAGCGCTAGCCGCAGCATGGTGGCAAACAGCAGAACGGTTGGAAATGCCGAGAATTCCAGCGGCTTGCGGGTATTGATGGCGACCATGATGACCACCAGGCCCACCACGATGTTGAAGGTGAACAGCACATCGAGTAGCAGGGGGTGCAAGGGCAGCACCAGCATGGCCATGATCATCAGGACCAGCAAAGGAATACCCAGACCCCGCAGGTCATAGCGGGCAAAACTTTGCCGCAGCAAGTTAAAGGTGGCAGTCGACGCGGATGTCATTGGATAGATCGGGCAAGCCTCAAAATAGGTGTTCGCACCCTGTAAGCAATGCCTGTGCCAGCCTGGGTGTCGGTAGATCGTCACCCTTAAATGCGGCAAGTTTTGACTGGCATGGATCTTGTTAGCTCTGAGGTAATTCTTTTAATACTGCCGTTTTGTGCCTCAGCTTTTGCGAGCCTTGCTGCCATGACCCACATCGATTCAAGCCCGATTTTTTTCAGTCCCGAGCCGGAGCCCTCACTGAACGTGTCCAGCCGCAAGCCTGACGATGGGGGCGGCAAAAGCGGCTTTGCCGAGGTTTTTGTCGGAATGGGCCTTGAACCCCTCCGGTCTCCCTCGGCTGGTCTGAGCAAGGGGCCTCGTCCATCCGAGCCGGACCCGCTGGCCAGTTCGCTTTATTTACAGCAGGTGGACTTGAGTCCGGCCATGCGGCTGATCATGCCGGCCACACCGGTCCCGGACCTGGCCAGTCTGCAGGCGTTTGCACGTTCCCAGGGTCTCGATGAAGCGGCCATTCAGCAGCTGCTGGGCGATGCTCAGGCCACGCCCAAAGTGGATGTTCAGGCCAATGCACAGCAGGCCAGCATGGATTTGGTTGGCCAGTCCTCGGCTCCGGCGTCCGAAAATCCTGCCGTTGCGCTTGCCATGGCAGGGGCAGCACTGTTTGGTTTGCCGCCCCTGAGCATGGGATTGGCCCCCGAATCCAGCGCTGAGTTGCCGCCCGCCAGCATGCCCTTGCCGGGTTTGCTGCCTCCGGGGCTGTTGCCTACGGGTTTGCTGCGTGCTGCCCAGCCTGCGCGTCCCGCGCCAGAGGCCCCTGAGGCTGCGGCACTGGGCCAGACCGCCTGGGCGCAGCCTGTCGAGGTCATTGCCCTCGATCTGACGGCGGCCGATGCGCCGACCGATGCCAACAGCCTATTTCCCGCTACCGTGCTCAAAGGCCAGGATGCGGCCGCCCAGGCGGGCATACTTCGCTCATGGCTGTTGCCCAAAGACATGGTTACGCCAATGAACGACGGAGCAACCACGGCCGCGGGCCTGGCGGTGGTGAGCAGGGCGGCGGGGGCCGAGTCGATGATGGCGGCTGATTTGTCCCGCCTGGACCCTGCGGCCATGGCTTCAGGCGAGCCGGGCCTTGCGCAGGGCGGCCCGACCTTCCAAGCCGACTTGCTGTCGCAGCCCTTGCAGACCGACGCCCTGTCGGGTCGGGAGGGTTTGGCTGTGGGTGGCCGACCCCCCGCTTTGCACGATACAGCGGCCATGGCGGCCCGCGCCCCTGCTGAAGCGGCCCTGCCTGCAGGATCCGGCCAAGAGATGGCGGACAAGCTGGCTCAGAAAATGGGTGAAGCCATTGCCCAGCGGCTGATGTCGCGGCTGGAGCAGGGCAATTGGCAATTCCGATTTGTGCTCCATCCGAAGATGATGGGCGAAGTCCAGGTGAACCTGCACATGCAGGGCGGCGGGCTGGAGGGCAGCTTTGTCTCCAGCCATGCCTCTACAAGGGAGCTCTTGAGCGACGGGCTGCAACGCCTGCGCGACACTTTGAATGCTTCTGGCATGAACGTTGCTTCTCTGGATGTGGGTGCCGGATATTCATCGCGCCAAGGGCAACAGTCCATGGCTGCAGAGGTCGCTCAACCGTTGACCGGCTCAAGGGGCCAGTCGGGTGCAGCCCAAGAAGAGCCGGTACTTGCCCGCCATCGAGGATCCTTCGGTGGAGAGCAGGGCTGGGATGTGTTGGTATAGTCGGAATCCAGCAAATTTGGGGATTCCAGCACGTGCAATTGTCGGATTGCCGACAGAACATTTTGAAGAACTGAAGAGGTGCCAGCATGGCTGATGAAGACAACGAAGCAGAAGGCAAGAAGAAATCTTCCCTGAAGAAAATCATCATCTTGGTGGTTGCCTTGCTGGTCGTGGCCGGTGGCGCCGTGGGGGCGCTTTATTTCTTGGGCATCATCGGTGGAGGTGCCGAGAAGCCTGCCGCGGCTTCACCAGAACAGGCCCTGCAAAAGGTGGCGCAGCAGGCGGCCGAGGCCGCGTCGGCCCCTCCGCCCATGACCAAAGTCACACGCCAATCGCCTGAACTCACGCGTTTCGAGCAGAGCTACATGGAGCTGGAGAGGGACTTTGTGGTCAACCTCACCAATTCGCGCAAGGTCATGCAGGTCAAGATCGCGCTGATGACGCACTATGACAAGCGCGTGCTCGACAACGTGAAAAAACACGAATTCGCCCTGCGTTCGGTGACCCTGGACGCGATGCGCCAGGCGACCGACGCAGATCTGGCCAAGCCCACCTTCCGCACCGAGATGGCCGAAAAGATCCGCAACGAGATCAACATCGTCCTCGAAAAGTACGAAGACTTTGGTGGCATCGAGGCGGTCTATTTCACCCACTTCGTTGTTCAGTGAACGGTCTGAATCACCATGGCTGACGCGCCTTTGCTGACACCCGAAGAGCTCTCCGCCCTAGCGGAAGGGGTCAACTCGGGCAAGATCGAGGTCGACACGGGCTACAACCTCGAAGTCGACATCAAGAAACACGATCTGGCTTCGGAAGACTCCAGCCTCGGGGTCAACCTGACCTCGCTGGACATGATCAACGAGCGTTTCATCCGGCTGTTCCGTTTGGGCATGCTCGAGGTGTTGCGAACCAGCCCGCGCATCAATCCGACCCGCGTCGAGATCATGCGCTTTGGGGATTATTTGCAGGGGCTGCGTTCGCCGCTGTCGGTGAACATTCTGCGCATGAACCCGCTGCGCGGCTATTCCATGGTGGTGATCGAGCCCACGGTGGTCTTCAGTTCCCTCGATAGCTTTTTTGGCGGCTTTGGCAGGGGCGTGGGTCCTTTGCCAGCGGGTCGGCTGTTCACGCCGACCGAGACCCGCATCATCAAACTGATCCTGCAGGTGTTCTTTCGCAGCATGCGCGAGGCCTGGGCCCCGATCACTGCGATTGAACTCGAGCATGTCAGCTCTGAAATCAACCCGCAATTCGCGCAGATTTCAGATGAAAACGACCAGGTGGTGGTCAGCCGTTTCGAAGCCGATGTCTCCGCGAACGCAGTGCAGGGCTTCATCGACATGGTGGTGCCTTATGTGGCCCTCAAGCCGGTGCGCGATCTCCTGCGCAGCCGTGTGCAGACCGGCGACGGCAATGAAGAATCCGACAAGGCCTGGCGCAGCCAGCTGGCCGCAGCGGTTGACGACGCGAGTCTGGATATGCGTGTCGTCCTTGGCAAGGCGCACTTGTCGTTGCAGCAGTTGCAGACGTTCAAGGAAGGCGAGATTCTGTATTTCAAGAAATTTGACCATGCCCGCATCGTGATCGAAGACACGCCTGCTTTCGAGGTGGAGGTCGGCTCACAGGCTGGCCAGCTGGCTGCCAAGGTGGCCCATTCCATCCAACCCGTGGTGCCCAAGCACTGAAGGAACTCCCATGAGCGACTCTCAAACAGAAAACGACGTCATCGAGCGCGGTGATGCAGGCCAGATCCATCAGGATGTCCTGCAGAACATCCCTGTCACCCTGTCCATCGAAGTGGGCCGTGCCACGATCAAGATCCGCGATCTCTTGCGCCTGACGCAAGGCAGTGTGGTCGAGCTTGACCGCATCGCTGGTGAGCCTCTGGACCTGCTGGTCAACAACACGGTGGTGGCCCAAGGTGAGGTGGTGCTCGTCAATGACCGCTACGGCATCCGCTTGACCCGTGTGGTACCCGCCTCAGAGCGGATGGAAAACCTCTGAGATCCGACTGACCATGACCGCAGCTGCTTCCCCCGGGTTCTGGGAGATCGTTCAGTACCTGGCGAGCTTCACGCTTGTCATCCTCTTGCTGCTCTCCTTGCTCTTCCTGCTCAAGCGTCTTCAGCACGGCAGCATGTTCAAGGCACGCGGACAACGCCTGCATGTGGTGGAAAGTCTGTCGATGGGCACACGCCAGCGGCTGGTGCTGGTCCGGCTCGACCAGCAAGAGTTGCTGCTTGGGGTGGGAGCGAACGAAGTGCGCACGCTGCTGGTGCAGCCGGCTCTGACGGGCCCGGCTGTGGAAACCGAGGCGACGGTGGCGGCCAGTCCGCTTGATTTGATCCAACGCTGGAGAAAGCGGTGACTGAGACTGGTTTTTTTACCGATAGGTCCAACTGGAGCCGTGACCTGTCCCGCTTGGCTTGGCGCCTGGCCTTGGCGCTGTTGGCCCTGGGCCTGATGGTGATGTCCTGGGCGGCTGAAGCGCAGGGTTTGCCCGGCGTGACGGTGAGCAACACCGGACGCGGCACCCAGTACAGCCTGACCCTGCAGGCCCTGGCACTGATGACGGTGCTGAGCCTGTTGCCGTCGATCTTGCTGATGATGACCTCCTTTGTGCGGATCATCATCGTCATGTCGATCCTGCGACAGGCGATGGGAACGGCCCAGACACCTCCCAACATGGTCTTGGTCGGACTGTCGCTGTTTTTGACGCTGTTCATCATGTCCCCAGTCTTGACCGATGTCTACCAGCAGGCCTTGCTGCCCTTCATGGACAAGGGCATGGCTTTTGACACTGCTCTGGCCAAAGCCCAGGTGCCAATCAAAGCCTTCATGCTGGCACAGACCCGTGAAGACGACATCGCTCTGTTCATGGAAATCGCCCGCAATGCCCCAGTGGCATCTCCCAAAGATGTGCCGTTCACGACGCTGATCCCGGCTTTCCTGAGTTCTGAGCTTAAAAGCGCATTCACCATCGGCTTCTTGATCTACATCCCCTTTGTTGTGATCGACCTGGTGGTGGCCAGCGTGCTGATGTCAATGGGCATGATGATGCTTTCGCCGATGATGATTTCGATGCCCTTCAAGCTCATGCTGTTTGTTCTGGTGGACGGCTGGGGCTTGATCATGGGCTCCTTGGCCTCAAGCTTTGTCATGCCCTAGGAGAGCTCGCATGGACGTTTCTACCGTGGTGGATCTGGGGCGACACGCCCTTTGGATTTCGGTGCTGATCAGTGCGCCTTTGCTGGGCGTCGCCCTGGCAGTTGGCTTGGTGATTGGGGTGTTGCAGGCAGCCACCTCGATCAACGAAATGACGCTGAGCTTCATCCCCAAGCTGATGGCGCTGGCGCTGGCGCTGGCTATTTTTGGCGGATGGCAGTTGGCCACCTTGGTCGACTTCACGCGCAGCATTTTCCAGCGCATCCCGACCCTGTTCAACTGAGCCCGCTTGGCGGCATGCGCCCATGACGTTCCTTGCCAGCGACATCATCGAGCGCTTTTACATGTTTCTGTGGCCGATGCTGCGCATCTCGGCCCTCATGCTCACGGCTCCCCCATTTTCCAGCAGTGTTTTCAACCTCCGGGTGAGGACCACGGTGGCTCTGGCCTTGGCCTGGATGATTTACCCGCTCTACAAATGGCCTGTGATTGACCCGCTGTCTGCGGTCGGGTTGGTCGAAGTCTTCAATCAAGTGGTGATCGGTGCCAGCATGGGGCTGGTGCTGCAGGTGGTGGTGGCGGCGCTGGTTCTGGCGGGGCATGCGATTTCGGCTGCCATGGGCCTGACCATGTCCAGCATGATCGATCCCAGTGTCGGCAACGTGCCCATCCTCTCGCAGTTCCTGATTGTTTTGTCCACTCTCATCTTTGTGGGCACGGGAGGTCATGCGATGGTATTGGGCCTTGTGCTGGAGAGCTTTCGGTGGCTGCCCATTGGTCAGAGCCTGCTCAACCAGGACGTGTATGGTCTGATGGTGCGCTGGAGTTCCATGATTTTTCTAGGGGGGCTGTTGCTGGCGCTGCCGGTGATGGTGTCGTTGTTGTTCATCAACATCGGCTTGGGGGTGGTCACGCGTGCAGCCCCCAGTCTGAATATTTTTGCCCTGGGATTCCCCGCGATGATCATCGCCGGCTTCCTCATCTTGCTGCTGTCAATGGACAGCATTGGCGCGCGCATCAGCTGGTTGTGGGTTCAGGGTTTTTCTACCTTGCGTGTCCTGCTGGGAGCACCCGATGGCTGAAAACCATTCAGACCAGGACCGGACAGAAGCCCCCACAGCGCGAAAATTGCGCAACGCCCGGGAGGAGGGGCAGGTCGCCCGCTCGATCGAGCTGCCGGCTGCTGCCATTGTCATTGGCAGTTTTTTGCTGATCCTCATGATGGGGGGCTGGTTGATGACCCGCCTGGCCAATCTGTTTGTCACGGCCTTCATATTCAACACCAAGACCTTGTCCAAACCCGCCTTGTTGCCGCTGGCTTTGGGTGACAGTTTGCAGCAGGCATTCACCCTGTTCATTCCCTTGATCTTGCTGACCATCTTGCTGGCCCTTGTGGCTTCTGGTTTGACCGGGGGCTATTTCTTTTCTTTCAAGGCCATCACCCCCAAAGTCTCCAAACTGGATCCCATTCAAGGCTTGAAACGCATTTTCGGTATGCATGCGCTGGTGGAGCTGGGCAAGGCCATGCTCAAGTTTGTGGTGGTGACGGGTGTGTTGTGGGCCTCGATTGCGGCCAACACCGACACCCTAGTGGCCATTGGTCGTATGGCACTGGAGCCTGCTTTGTGGGCTGCTGGTCTGATGATCGCCAAGTCGGCGGTCTGGGTGGCGCTGAGTCTGGCGCTGATCGCCATGATCGATGTGCCTTACCAGAAGTACGCGTTTTTCAAGCGCATGCGCATGACCAAGCAAGAGGTCAAGGACGAGATGAAGGACATCGAGGGCCGGCCCGAGGTCAAGGCCCAGATCCGACGCCGCCAGAGGGAGATGTCCAACGCCCGCATGATGCAACGCGTCAAAGATGCGGATGTGGTCATCACCAACCCTGAGCACTTTGCCGTGGCCCTCGAATACGACCCGGCAGGCGATGGGGCCCCGGTGTTGGTGGCCAAGGGTACGGATTTCATGGCGCAGAACATCCGCGAGGAAGCTGCTCGTCACGGGGTTCAGGTTTTCCAGGCGCCGCCGCTGGCCCGTGCCCTGTATTTCACAACCGAGCTGGAGCAACCCGTGCCCGAACCCCTCTACCATGCTGTGGCCCAGGTGATCGCCTATGTGTATGGACTGGAGGCTGCTCAGCCTGGCCGTGGTCAGATCAATAAGCCCAAACCCCAGGTCCCACCGGACATGCAATTCGATGCCAATGGCCAAAAGGCCGACCACTGAGAGCAATGAAAAAATCCAATGTCATTTCAGGGGCAGGCCAGCACCAGGTTTCCTTGAGTCCGGATGAGCGGCTGGCGGGCAGCAAGCGCGCTCAGCCACCGTCGAGCGGTCCATTGTCGCCTCTGCCGCCGCGCCGAAAACCGTCGGTGCCGGTCGCAGAGCTCAAGAATTCTCCGCTCGAGCCGATTTCAGAACAGACCGGTGTTGCGGCGGGGCTCGATCTGGAGGCTCGCATCAAGCAACTCGCTCAGGTGACTGGACACCTGCGTGCTGAACTCGAAACATTGGCCAAGTCATCCGTGGACAGAGGGTGATTGGTCTAGCCCCTGAACATGGACCATGGCATGAAGAAAAAGCAGATTCCGAAAAGGCAACATGAGGATGAGCGCGTGGAGCCTGATTTGAAAACCGTCGCGCAGGATGCGCCCGCCGTGGCTGCGGCGACTGCCGAGCCGGTTTCCGTGTCGGTGCCCGTGCCTCCGGCTGTATCTGCGCCGCAGGCGGCACCCACCCCGACGGCTCAGGCCGATTGGGCGTTGATGCAGGGACAGTTTTCCAAGCTCTCCGAGGCCGTGCTCGATGCCGCCGATGTGGCCAGCCGCTCTGCTGAGGTGGCCAACCGGGTCAGCGCCAATTTTGAGAGCCAGATGGCCCAACTCAGCACCGCCGCCTTCACCACCCGCAAAATCAACACCATCTTGGTGGGTGCCACGGCGGGGGTCATGCTGATTTCCATGGTGATTTTTGCGGTGTTCGCCAACCGTTTGAGCCACCGCGTGAACGAGCTCGATGAAATGCTGTTGGCTGTGGGCAAACGCACTGTGGAGCTCAATGCAGGCATGGCGGCCCTCGAGGCGATTAACGCCAACACCAAAGACCTGTCGGCCAAGCAGGTGGCCATGGTGGACATCCAGGCGCAAGTGGAGAGCAAAATCAACGATGCGCTCAAAAAATCCGAATCCCTGATGCAGACCATGCCCAACCGGGCTGCCCAGCAAATCAACCAGGCCAGCGCCAACCTGACACGAGAAGTGCAATCGATCAATGGCAAGCTGCAACAGCAGGCCAAGGCCGTTCAGACCCTGGGTGACGAGGTGAAAGGTCTGAAGTCCGACATGAGCAACGTCAGTGCCCTCAAGCGCGATGTCAACGCCCTCGTGGTGCTGCAAAAAGACCGTGTGATCGAGCAGTTGCAAAAGCCGCAGGCATCGGTGCAAGTGGCCAAACCCAAAGACCAGCCCTTGCAGTACCCGCGCCCCAAGCCCGCGGAATGACCTCCGCGCCTTTCGGTATCGACGGCCCATACAGCGTGCACTGTTGGGCCGTTTTTTCATGTCGCCCCATGTCACCGTCGGCCTGTGGCAGTGCCTTGCAAAACGCTGAATTCGCTGTCTGAAACCTATAATCTGATATAACTGATAAATATCAGATTGCCGACCCGAATCGTGCCAAAACCTCTCGGCTCATTTTTTGTTTCAGGGTCATGTCCTTGCTTAAGGAGTCAGCGTTTTGCCTTCATCCAACATGATTGGCCAGAGTACGGCGATTGAATTCGTGCGGGACATGATCGGGACCTTGGCAAATTCCGCTTCGACCGTGCTCATCACAGGTGAAAGTGGCACCGGTAAGGAGTTGGCAGCGCAGGCCCTGCACATCCAAGGGCAACGCAAGAATTCTCAGTTTGTGCCCATCAACTGCGGCGCGATCCCCAAGGACCTGATCGAAAGCGAGCTTTTCGGCCATATCAAGGGCGCCTACACGGGGGCCTTGGCCGACCGCAGGGGCCGTTTCGAAATGGCCGATGGTGGCACACTTTTCCTCGACGAAGTCGGTGAGTTGCCACTGGACATGCAGGTCAAGCTGTTGCGCTGCCTTCAGGAGCGTTCAGTGGTGCCTTTGGGCTCCAATCGAGCCATTCCTTTCGATGTGCGCATCGTGGCCGCCACCAACCGGGATTTGGACGACGAGGTGGCTGCAGGCCGCTTTCGCGAGGATCTGTACTACCGGCTCAATGTCTTGCCTTTGAAGCTGGCACCCCTGCGCGAGCGCCGTGATGACATCTCGCCCTTGCTGGCGCATTTCAGCGGTAAGTTTGCCCAAGAGGGCATGCCGCCGGTTGGTTTTGCTCCCGACCTGCTCGATGCCTTGCAGCATTACGACTGGCCAGGCAACATTCGTGAGCTTTCCAACCTGGTGGATCGTTTCTCCACCTTGTTTGCCGGTCAACAACTCAGCCTGCGTTCGATTCCCGCTTGGTTGTTGCCCAAGGGCCTGGTCAAAGACAACTCGGCTGCCACTTGGACGCCCAGCCCCGTCAGGCCGATAGAACCTGAGCCAGACATTTTGTCGATGGTCCAGGGCATCAGTGGCCATGGCTTGGCTGGCGGCGCTTATCCAGAGAAGGGTAGGGTGGATCGCTCAGTCGCATCTGAAGTCACGCTGTCTGACTTGCCCGCGGGACGGTCTGTGCTGCCGCCCGACGGCTTCTCACTCAAAGACCACTTGATGGACATCGAGCGCGACTATATCCAGCAAGCCTTGGAACGCAGTCAAGGGAATGTCTCGAAGACGGCTCGCCTGTTGGGCCTGCAGCGCACCACCTTGATCGAAAAGATCAACAAGCTGGGTTTGAAAAGTCCGGCCGAAATTTATAATCTCGTATGATGGTTCGTGATTTGATTTTGGACTAAAAACCATGAAAAGATTTTGGTTGGGTTTGGGCGCAGGAGCCGTGGCCGTCGCAGTTGTCTGGGGGCTCGTCCATCTCATCTCAGACGATGCCAAAAATCCCCGGGCGGTCGAACGCGCACTCATGTCCAAAAAAGATGTCGGTGCGATCGACCTGATCTGTGAATTGAGCCTCAATGTGGAGGGACAAGTCGCGCTTGGGCTCAAGGATGAGGTCCCCTCCAGAATGACTTTGGCGCAAGTGGATTTCGAGAAGAAATCCGGATGGTTTCAGGGCAAGATTGCGATCTCTGAAAGCCGTGCAGGGACTTTGACCGTCTTGGGGTCTAAACTGCAAGTGGCGCGTCCCACCATGTTCGAGCGCTTTGGCGTGATGATCATCCGTGAAGAGTTTGTGATCGATCGCCAAACAGGCCGCTTCGAACAAACCATCACCACGCGCGATGGCCGCACCATCCCCTTGATCGGAGGCACCTGCGCTCAGGTCATCAAAGCGCCTTTTTAACAGGCGGTTTTTCAGCCTCACTGGTTGAGCAAGGTGATGCTGACGCGGCGGTTGCGTGGGTCCGCTGGGTTTTGCCGGATGAACGGCTCTGTGTCGGCGACGCCTTCGATCCGGGCAAAACGTCCACCAGGTATACCCACAGACTGAATCAGTTTTCTGGTCGCGTCCGCACGTTCTGCAGACAGGGTCCAGTTACTTCCGCCTGTGCCTTCCGCAAATCCGAGGCTGTCGGTGTGACCGCGGATGGCAATCTTGTTTGGTGCTTCGCTGATCGACTTGCCAATTTCACGCAACAAAGCGGCAGCCCTTGGTGTCAGCTCTGATGTGCTGAGCTGGAACATGGAGAAGTCCGCTTTGTCCAGCACATCGATCCTCAGGCCATCCTTGTCCCGTGTGAAGGACACCTGGTTCTTAATGTTCTCAAACTGAGGAAAGCTTTCCAGCTTTTTCTGGACCGATTTTTGAATCTCTTCAAACTTCTGGTTGTCCCGTTGCTCGCGGTCTGATTTTTTCGCGCCCTCGCCAGATTCACCGGCTTCGCCTTGCGCGGCACCCTCATCGTTGGCCGACGGACCGCCTTGTGCCTGTGGTGTCAATCTTTCCAACAGGGCCGTCTGTTTGGCGGTGAAGGGAAAGCCATCGGTATCGATGATGGATTTGCCCCCAAACAGCCCATTGGAGCCGGCCAGTTCTCCAAAAACGATCTGGCTGTGCGACGCCGGCCGAAAGTACTCGGCAACACTTTTTCTTTTGTCTTCGTTGGTGGCGCCCAGCAGCCACATCAACAAAAAGAAAGCCATCATGGCCGTCATCATGTCTGCTAGGGCAATTTTCCATGCGCCGCCGTGAGCGCCCGCATGTCCTTCCTCGACGATGATTTTCTTGACAATGATGGGCTGCAGAGGTGCTGCTTCTGGCGCAGCCGGCGCAGCCGGCGCTGTAGGCTCGGCCTCGGCCGCCTGCTTGGCAGGCTGCTCTTTGGGTTTGCTAGCCATCAGTTGCCCCTCAGGCTGTCAAAGACTTCCGAGAAGCTGGGTTGGTTGTGGTGACCGATACAGGCCCGTGCGGCTTCAATCATGACCGGCTGGGCAGCGCCGCGCAAATCGGCCACGATCATCTGCTGGATGACCCGGTAGATTTGTGAGTCATCGTCAATGATTTGGGTCAGGCGTTGCGAGAAGGGTTCAAAGAAGCCATAGGCCAAGAACACACCCAGCAACGTACCCACCAGGGCGGCGCCAATCAGGCCACCCAGAACGGCAGGGGGCTGATCGATGGCGCCCATGGTTTTCACCACACCCAGCACGCAAGCCACAATACCCAGAGCAGGCAAGCCGCCTGCAATAGCCGCCAGGGCACCAGGGGCCCGGAGCGCTTCATGGTGGTGAACCTTGATGGCCGTGTTCATCATGGCCTCGACGGCGTCTGGGTCGACGTTGCCTTGAGAAATCACCGTCAAACGCAGAGGATCACAAATCATCTGGACGATGCTGTGGTCCTTCGCGAGCTGCGGAAACTCCGCAAAAATGGGGCTGGAATCGGGGTTCTCGACGTGCGCTTCCAAAGCAACTGCACCTTCCCGTTTCATGATCTTCAGCAGCTTGCCGACCAAGACCATGACGCCCAGGTAATCGGCTTGTTTCCATTGAGGCCCTTTGGTGCATTTGAGAATGCCGCCCATGGCCTGCTTGAAAGTGTCAAAACTGTTTGCCACCAACGATGCACCAAGGGCAGCACCCGCGATGATGATCATTTCAAACGGTGCAGCCTTGATGATCGGCGCCATTTTGCCGCCCGCCAAAATGTAGCCACCAAACACGGCCCCGAAGACGACAGCGATTCCAATAAAAAAGAACATGGTTTCAATTCAAGAAAAAATACACCAAATGCCTACACACCAACCAGTGAGGGTCTGAGCCAAGAAATCCATCAAAAGCCCCAACACCATGGCTGGCAGGCCAAGGTAAACGAGGATCCAAAACCACCCCCATCCTGTCAGCCGAGCAGGTCCGCTGTGCAACTCCGGTGCGGCGACGGCTCCCTTTTGGGATCTCATGCAACACCTGAAGACATGTAGTGAATCGGCACCGGAATCAAGAACTTTATTGGATTGACTTATGGGCTATTATCAACGCATGGACCTTGCTTGGAATCCTTCTGACCCTGAGGAATGGGATGATTTTCACCGCAGACACCACGGTGCGCTGCAACAATCCTGGGCTTACGGCGAAGCATTGAATACCTTGGGTGTACATGTTCACCGTGTTCTGTTTCGTGCGGAGGGGCAGTTGATGGGCATAGCCCAACTGGGTGCGAGGCGCTGGTTGGGCTATGTGTACCTGGCCTCATGCACCCGCGGACCGGTGTGGGGCGATGCTGTCCATGGCGCGGCGCGGCGTCATTTTTACCGACAGATCAAGCGCACCTTGCCCGCCAACCCCTGGCGGGTAGTGCTTTTCTCGCCAGACAGCACGGCCACGGAAATGGTCGAACCCGAAGGGGCCGGCATGTCCCGGGTGATGACAGGCTACGCCACCGCGTCACTGGATTTGCGGCAGTCTTTGCCCGAGCTGCGCGCGCAGATGGCGTCCAAATGGCGCAACCGCCTGCATAAAGCGGAGTCCGACCCCAGCCTGCATGTGTTTGTGCAGCCCAGCCTGCGGCAATGTGAGAAATTGCTGGGCAATGAAGAATCGCAACGCCGTGAGCGGGGCTTTCATGGTTTGCCGGTCGGTTTTGTGCGCGCCTACATCCAGGCCCATGCGCAGCCAGAACGGGCTTACGTCGTGGCCTGGGCCCACCAAAAACAGGAAACGACCGCTTCCATGCTGGTGCTCTTGCATGGATCGACCGCCACCTATCACATGGGATGGGCCAATGACATGGGACGCAAAAGCAATGCGCACAACCTTCTGCTGTGGCGGCTTATCGAACATTTGAAGGCCCAGGGCGTAGAAAAATTCGATCTGGGGGGCATCAACACCTCTGATCTGCCCGGCATCACCCGGTTCAAATTGGGCAGCGGGGCTGTCCCTCGCATGCTGGCAGGCACTTATTTCTGAAGCTATGAAACTCAACCAACCATTTTTCTGGCGCCTGGCCCTGGGGCTGTTGGTCGTCGTGCTCCCCAGTGTAGGCTGTGCATGGGACCGCCTGGGCGAGACCGAAGGCATGGTGCTGTACCTCCACAGGCAGTCGATCGCCAAAGAAGGCAACATCCAACGTGTCTGGGAAATGCAGGATCTGAAAAAAATGGACGCCGACGGTGTGATGTCACGCCGCTATGTCAATGAGTACGAATGCAAGGAGCGGATGCATCGGATTGGGCAAGTGACGAGTTTCTCAGGGCCCAAACTCAGCGGCAAAAAAGTCTTTGAGGTCGAGGAGTTCGGCTACTGGCGAAAAATCCCGCCTGACGGCTTATTCGCCGTGGTCTACATCTGGCTATGCGTGAAGTGAGGCAGGCCAGCCATCCTCATCAGCTGGCGGGGCCATTGGCCCAGTGCCGCCGCAACAGGGCCAGCTCGTCGTAGCCTTTCTGTTCGCGCCGGTTCAGCTCTGCACGCAAAGCGCGCTGGGCGTGTTCAGCCAGTTTCTCCATTTTGAGCACTTCTTGCTCGTCGCGCTGCAAGCGTGAGCGCACCTGCGCCACCACCGTCCCCATTTTGTGTTGTTCGGACTCGAGGTTGCTGCAAGCCGTTTGCAGCTGCGCAATGAACGCCTGCGTGTTCAGGCGCTCGCGCATGGAGCGGCTTTGGGTGTCGCTCGCATGGTTCTGGCCTTGGTATTCGGCGATCAGGCTCCGAATTCGGGTCAGATTGCTCTGCAGCGATGCCACACGCGACTGGGCTGCCTGCAGGTCCTGGCGAGTGCGATCGGCCTGTTTGCGGGCCTTTTCAACCAGTACAGGCCAGTGGGAGGGGGAAGAAAGGGACATGGTAGGCTGTGTGCGAAAGAGGGCGCTTCATTACCGGGACATGACCGCCGCCAGCTCGGTCTGGCAAGCGTCCGAGTTGAATGACTCGTGCATGTCCTGGCGCAAGAAAGCTTCCATGGCCGGGCGCAGGCGGATCGCCTCGTCCAGGTCCGGGTTGCTACGAGCTTCATAAGCGCCAATCTGGATCAGATCCTGGTTTTGTTGGTAGAGCGACCACAGCCGCCGGAACCTGTTGGCCCGCTTCAGGGTCTCGGGATCGATCAGGCTGGGCATGACGCGGGAAATCGAGCCGTTCAGGTCGATCGCGGGGTAGTGGGCGGCATCGGCCAGCTTGCGCGAGAGCATGACCTGCCCGTCCAGCGAAGCGCGGGCAATATCTACGATCGGATCGTTGCTGTCATCGCCTTCGGCCAGCACGGTGTAGAGCGCCGTGATGCTGCCAATGCCATGTCGGCCCACGCCCGCACGTTCAATCAGGGTGGGCAGCAGGGCAAACACCGAGGGTGGGTAACCCTTGGCGGTGGGGGGCTCGCCAATGGCCAGCCCGATTTCGCGCTGGGCGTGTGCGACGCGCGTCAGGCTGTCGACCAGCATGAGCACATTTTTGCCCTGGTCTCGGAAGTACTCGGCAATCACGTGCGTCATCTGGGTGGCCTTCAGGCGTAGCACTGGCGACACGTTGGCAGGCGCGGCCACCAGCACGGACTTGGCCAGCCCTTCGGGGCCCAGGGATTCCTCGATGAAGGCCTGGACCTCGCGGCCCCGCTCGCCGATCAGGCCGATCACGACCACATCGGCTTCGGTGAAGCGCGTGAGCATGCCCAGCAGCACACTCTTACCCACGCCGGAACCGGCGATCAGGCCCAACCGTTGGCCACGGCCAATGGTCAGCATGCTGTTGATGGCCTTGACGCCGACATCCAGCGTTTGCCGGATCGGGCCGCGCTCCATCGGGTTGATCGGGCAACCCTGCAGGCTCAGCACCTCGGGGCAGTCGGGCAGCGGGCGGCCATCGAGCGGCTGGCCGCGGCCATCCAGAATGCGGCCCAGCAGGGCGGGGCCCAGCTTGACCCGGGCGCTGTGGCTGATCACCCGCACCTGTGCGCCCGGACCGATCCCTGTGGGTTCGCTGTAGGGCATGAGAAAGAGGGTCTTGTCATGAAAGCCGACCACTTCAGCTTCGACTTTTTGGCCCGAGTGGCCGCGCACCTCGCACAGCGCACCCAGTGGGGCCATGATGCCGCGCGTTTCCAGGCGCAGACCCACAAGCCGCACCAGGGTCCCGCTTTTTTCGGGGGGCGGGGCTTGCAACTCGCGAAGGTGTCGGGCCGTGCTCTCGGCAAAATCGCTCATGTCTTCAGTCTCCGACCTCGGGGGCTGGGGCAGCCGGGCGATCGGCGTCCCGGTACGGCAGGTCGGTCACATCGTCCGCCTTGGACGATGGCCAGTTCGATGGGCCGGCGTCTTCGGTCTTCGGCTTGCCGGTCTCGAAGCGGCTGGGCTCCAGGCGGGCATGGGCATCGCCCAAAAGCTGCCGCGACAGCGCTTCCAGGCGGTGTTCGATCAGGTCTTCGACCAAGCTGTCATTGACTTCGACACGCACACTGCCCGCTTGCAGTCGCGCATCAGCCTCCAGGCGCAGGCCATGGGCCCCGTCGGTCAATTGCCTGAAGCGTTCCAGATCGTCCGGATTCAGGCAGACCACCGCTTTGTCCGCGGGTTGGTCCAGCTGCGCCAGACATTGCCTGACCAGTTGCTCGATGGCCGCGCCCGACAGGCTCAGCTCGGCACGCACCAGTTGTTCGGCAAGGTGCAAGGCCAGGCGTTTGAGCGGTTCGAACAGTTGCTCTTGGTCAGCAGCCAGGTGCTTCAGAGAAGCGACCACATTCGCCACCAAGGCACGGTCTCGTGCTTGATCTTCGGCGAGGGCCTCTTCGGTGGCCTGTTTGCCAGCGGCCACGCCGGCCGCCATGCCCTCGGCATAGGCCTCGGCCTTGATGGCCTCCAGGGCTTCCGGGTCCATGCCGTCCTGCGTGTTGTCGATCGCCTCCGATTCGAGTGCATCCCCTTCGGCGCTGGCCGGATGAGGCTCGGGCAAAAGCTCGATGTCTTTTTGTCCGGCAGACTCCAGGCTGGTCGACATCAGCGGGGCATCGTGGTTGATGATGCGCCAGGGGCCAAAGCCGGCCACCTGGGCATCGTCCCAGTTCAGGCGCAGAAAACCCGGCGCTGCACTTTTGGCCTGCAGCAGCGGATTGGCTTTCCAGGCATCGGGCTTGTGGGGTTCAGACAAAGTCATCGCCACGTCCTGCCAGCACCAGCTCACCCTTGTCAGAGAGTTTGCGTGCGGTGCGCATGATCAGTTTCTGGGCCTCTTCCACGTCCGTGAGGCGCAGCGGGCCCTTGGCTTCCATTTCGTCGATGAACATGACGCGGGCACGCGAGGACATGTTGTCGAAGAACTTGTCTTTGACGTACTCGGGTGCGCCTTTGAGCGCAGTCATCAGCAGGTCTGGCTCGACGTTGCGCATCAGGACCTGGATCGCGCGGTTGTCCACAGCCGCCAGGTTCTCGAAGGTGAACATGTTGTCCTGGATCTTCTGCATGAGGTCGGCATCCAGCTGTTCCAGGCCCCCCATGATGCTGGACTCGAGGTCCACCTTCACGAAGTTCATGATCTTGGCTGCGGCCTTGACCCCGCCGAAGCTCGACGATTTGGCCGACGAGCTGCTCGAGAACTGCTTCTTCATGATTTCTTCCAGTTCGTCCATGGCCGTTGGCTGGACAGTGTCCAGGCTGGCCACACGTTGGAGGATTTCTGGTCGGCTTTCGGGCTCTAGGAAGTTCAGCACATCGGCTGACACGTCGTATTCGAGCACGGACAAAATGATGGCGATCACCTGCGGGTGCTCCCCACGAATCATGTCCGCAATGGAGCGGGCATCCATCCATTTCAGGATCTCCAGGCCTTTGCTGCCCTGGCCAGGCATGATGCGTGACAGGACCGACAAGGCCTTGTCTTCGCCCAGCGCCCTGCGGAACACTTTTTCCACATAGTCACCCGTGCCCAAGCCCAGGCTGGTTTGCTTTTTCAGCGTGGCCACAAATTCATCGAGCACCACGTTGACGGCCTCCTGCGACAGGTCGGCTACCGACATCATGGCGCCACCCAGCGCCTGAACCTCGCGCGGGTTCAGGTAACGCAGGATCTCGGCCGCCTGTTGTTCGCCCAGCAGCAGCATCAGCACCGCGGCGCGTTGGGAGCCGGTGAGTTGGTCCAGCTCCTCGCGCAGTTCGTCGCTCATCGTCAGGTCCGTGATGTCCGGTACCTGTGGGCTGTCCTTGGCGTCTTTGCCATCTTTGTCTTTGGCAGGTTTGGCTGCGGCCTTGGGATCCTTGTCCTTCGCAGCTGCTTTGTCGTCTGGTTTTTTGGTGGCCATGGCGGCGTCCTTTCAAAGGCGGCAGGTTCAGAGCGTTTTGATGGTGATCATGCCCTTGAGCACGTTCGCCACACGGGCCGAGTCTTCGGCCACCAGCATCCGGATCAATGCCACTTTGTCGTCGTAGGTGTTGGCGGTGTCGAGCATGTCGATGGAGATGCTGGACTTCTTGGGCTTGAGCTTGGCCTTGATGTCTTCCAAGCTCTCGCCTTCGCCAATCTGGATCATGCGCATGTCTTCTTCGCTAAGTTCGCCATCGGCCATGGCCTTTTTCGCGGCGGCTTCGGCTTCCTTCTGCTTGTTCTGACCGGTGATGGTCAGCATCAAAGGTCGGACGACGATCAACAGGAAGACAATGAAAATCAAGCCGATCAGACCCATCTTGATCTGATCCTGCACGGACTGGTCGGTGTACCAGGGGATGGTGTCGAGGTTGTCGGTGGGTTCAAAGCGTGCGGGCACGACCGAGACCACGTCGCCCCTGGAAGTCTGGAAGCCCACCACGCTGCGGACCAGCTCCTGCATGCGCTCCATTTCCTGCGGGGTGTAGCTCACGGTGGCCGGTGCATTGGCATCCTTCTTGTCGCCATCCTTGGACGCGGGTGCCGGACGCTCGTTGATCACGACCGCCACGCTGACCCGCTGCACGCCGCCCGTGGCGTTGCTGATGCGGCGGATGGTCCGGTCAAGTTCGTAATTGCGCGTCTGGCGGCTGCTGAGCGTCTGGTTCGACTCGGTCTGCCCCTTGGTGGGGTTCACGCTGGTGTTGGTGTTCGTGGTGGCTTGTGCAGGCGGCCGGTTGGAGAGGGCTCCGGGCACGCCTTCTGCACTGAGCTGTGCACCCCGGTCCTCGGCCAACACCTCGGAACGGGTCTTGGGGCCCTTTTCGCGCGTGTCGTAATCCTCGGTGGTGCTCTCAATCTGGGTGAAGTCCAGCGTCAGGTTCACCTGCGAACGGACATTGGCCTCGCCCACCATGGGGGCAAGGATCTGGATGATGCGGTTGCGGTAAACCTCTTCGAGCTGCTGCTTGTGCTGGGTCTGGGCCGCGGTCAGCCCCAGCTTGAGTTCACTGGTCGACTCGGTCATGAGCTTGCCCACGTTGTCGACTACGGTCACGTTGTCGGCCGTCAGGTAGGGCACGCTCGAAGACACCAGGTGCACGATGGCTTGCACCTGCGAAGCCGACACGGCCCGGCCCGGATGGGGCGAGAGGACGACCGAGGCCTTGGGTGGCGTGCGGTCACGCACGAACACGCTTTGTTTGGGTGCGGCCAGGTGCACGCGGGCACTCTGGATGGTGGCAATCTGCAGGATCGTCCGGGCCAGCTCTTGTTCCATGGCCGCATTGACTTGCACCTGCTCCATGAACTGGCTGGTCGTCATCGACGATTGCCCTTTCAAGGCTTCCAGGCCAGTGGTGCCGCCACGCGGCAAACCTTGCGAGGCCAGGAAGATTCGGGCTTCGTGGTAACGGTTGTTGGGCACCTGCAACTGTCCGGTGCTGGTGTCGATGCGGGGTTCGAACGCGCCTTTGCGCAAAGCGTCAAAGGCGGCTTGCTGGTCGCTCTCGGACAGTCCGGGCATGACCGGCTTGTAAGGCGTGGCATTCATGGCCATGTAGACCATGCCAAACAGGACCAAGATGACCAGTGCGATGATGCCGGGCAGAGCCTTGCGCACCGCCGGCTGGTTGATGATTTGCTTGGCCTGTGCGATCAGGGCAGGGTCAGCTTTGGTCGGCTTGGTCTCGACCAGCTGCGTGCTGCCGGAGGGTGGCGTGCTCGCGGTCGTGGCCACGGCATTGCCGCCGCTGGGGGCGGTGGCAGGTGCCAGGTCGGCACTGGCCGGATTCAAGGTTGCAGTCGTCATGATGAAGCTCTCAAGATCTTGTTTTCAGGCCTGCGGTCATCACACCGGCATGCTCAGGATGTCTTCGTACGCCCGCATCACCTTGTTGCGGATCTGCAGCGTGGTTTCGAAGGCCAGTGACGATTTCTGCATGCTCAGCACCACATCGGTCAAAGGAATGTTGGCGCCGCGCTCGTAAGCCGCTTGCAGGTCGCGGGTTTCTGTTTGCGCGACATTGACTTGGTCGACGGCGTTCTTGATCAGGTCACTGAAATGCGGAGACTGGATCCGTTCGGACTGGCCGGCAACTGCGGCAGGTGTGGGTAAGTCGGCAGAAGCCTGGGCCTGAACACTGCGCAGGGTCTGCAACATGGATTCGATGTTGGCCTGGGAGTTGATGCGCTCGATCATGGGATGCCTTTCGGTGTTCAGGACGCTTTGGCCAGCGACAGGCTCAGGCCGTTCTCGCGCAGCCGGGCCATCTTGTAGCGCAGGGTGCGTGGGCTGATGCCCAAGCGCTGAGCAGCTTCGTTTTTGCTTCGGGTGGCCGTCAGGGCGGCCAGAATGATCTGGTGTTCGTTTTGCCGGACCGTCTCACTGAGGTCGGCGTTGGCGGGGGTTTCCACCACCAGTGCGGTTTGGGTGCTGGCTGCCGATGTCGTTGCCATTTCTTCAGGCCATGTGGTGTGTGCGTCGTGGCCAAGCCAGTCGTCAAACATGAGCTGGGCCGCGCCAATGGTGCCGTCTGCGCTCAAAACAGTGGCCCGTTTGATCACGTTTTCGAGTTCACGCACATTGCCAGGCCAGGGGTACTGCAAGAGCATTTCGCGCGCTTCAACCGTGAGGGGCCAGCGCATGCCGGGACGTCCGAATTTGCTGAGGCAATGGGCCACCAGCGGCATGATGTCACCAGGCCGTTCGGCCAGCGGCAGCAAGCGCAGTTTGAAGGTGGCAATCCGGTAATAAAGGTCTTCGCGGAACTCGCGGGCCAGCATGGCCTGACGCAAGTCTTTATTGGTGGCCGCGATCACGCGCACATCCAGCCGAATCGGGTTTTGTCCGCCCAGGCGGGTCAGCTCGCGCTCTTGCAGCACCCGCAGCAGCTTGGTCTGTAGGTGCGGCGACATCTCGGCGATTTCGTCCAGAAACAGAGTGCCGCCTTGGGCTTGCTCGAACAGGCCCTTATGGTCGCGGTGGGCGTGGGTGAACGCGCCGCGTTCGTGACCAAACAGCATGTCTTCGATCAGGGCGTCCGGCATGGCGGCGCAATTGCAGGCCACAAAAGGCCCGGTGGCTCGGGGCGAGGCTTCGTGCAGCACGCGGGCCAGCACTTCTTTGCCGGCGCCCGTGGGGCCGATCAACAAAGCAGTCACATCGGTCTGGGCTACGCGGCGGGCCAGGGCCAGCAGGCACTGGCTGGCCGGGTCCACGAACACAGCCTCCAGCGGGCGTGGCGTTGGCACCACAGAGGGTGCCGCTTGGGGGGTGGCAACCGTCTTGGTGGGTTCTTGCTGTGGGTCTTCTGCGTCTTGGGTGCGCAAGGTTTCGGCCAGCTCACGCCAGCGTTTGGCGCTCCAGTCGTCGGCGCGGAGCACATGGCGAATGCCGGCATGGGCCACGGCCATGGCCAGGTCCAGGGCGCCGGCGTCAAGTCGGCAAACCAAGGGGCGCTGCAACCCGGCGCGGGCCAGAGTGTCTTGCACGCTCAGAAGGGTGTCGGTGTCAAAGCGCAGCCGCAGCACGATGCAGCTGGCGTTGGCTGCGGCGTCTGGCAGGTCATCCAGGGTGCGAACCGCGTGAACCTGCCAGCCGGCAGCGGCCAGCTGTTCGCGTTCATGCGATCCGAGTGTGGCGGTCGGATCCAGCCACACCGCGCACGGCTGCCCGGTGGCAACGTCTGCGGCGGTAAATTCGAATCGGCGGTTCATCCTTGCGGGCCCTTCTTGCTTTGAGATAAGCGGCAAGCAGCAAAAGGTGTGCCAGCACACAAAACCCCTGGTTTGCCGGTCTTTTTGCCGCTTCTGTCGGGGTTTTGGCGGCTCAGAACCGGATCGGGTGGCCGAGGTGTCGAAAAGTCAACAGCTCTCAGGCACGGGGCGGCTTGGCTTCAAAACCCCGGCAATGGCGCCCATCGGCCTGCAGCACATCGCGGCAGGGTAGCTGGGGGCTCTTGAAACCCATCAGGCGGCAGAGGTAGGGACGGCGGGGCTCATAGGTCAGCCCAAAGTGCCGGCACTGCCAGCAATCTGGCGGCTGCGTGGGTGCATCGGCGGGGTGGGGCATGAGGGCTGTAGCTGGGACGGCAATTGACGTGGTCGATTATTCCAGAGGTGGTCTTCACCGTCTTTTACCCAGTCAGAGCCATTGACCGCCGCCAGGAGGCCGGAATTTTCATATGGGCCCTCAAGTTGTGCCCGGCATGACCGATTCATGTTCCAACAGAAATTGGCTGACCGATTTCTGCCCCGTGTTCCGGCAGGTGCCCCTGGCCTCTGTCACCCCACATTGAAAGCCCAATCAGGAGCAGTGCAATGAGCGTCATCAACACCAACTTCAAATCGTTGATCACCCAGAACAATCTGACGGTGAACAACCGCAACCTGTCGGAAGCGATGGAAAAACTGTCGACCGGTAAGCGCATCAATAGCGCATCAGACGACGCAGCTGGCCTGGCCATCAGCAACAAGATGACCGCCCAGATTCGTGGTCTGAACCAGTCTGTGCGCAATGCCAACGACGGCATTTCCATGATCCAGACGGCTGAAGGTGCGCTGACCGAAGTGACCAATATGCTGCAGCGCATGCGCGAGTTGGCCGTGCAGTCTGCCACCGACACCAACACCAGCAGCGATCGTTTCGCCTTGAACCTGGAATACCAGCAGCTGGCTCGTGAAATCTCTCGTATCTCCACCAACACCCAGTGGAACGCGATGAACATTCTTAACAACACCGAAGTCGGTGTGGCAGGAACCAGCTCAGATGTGGGCGCTGGCGTGCGCAACGTGAAGTTCCAGGTTGGCGCGAACCCGAACCAAGTGATCAACATTGGCCTGAAAGACTTCTCCTACAACCTGGGTGTGCCAGCGGTTGCCAGCGAGTCGAAGTTTTCGCTTGTGCAGAATGATGGAACGGCTACTCCCGATGCAGATTACGTTGATTCAGAAGACTTTAATCCATCCGGTAAACAGTATTTCCGATTCACGATCAACAATGATGCGGGAACTTCTACCAACATCGATTTCACATTGACCCGGCCGATTGCAGGGACTTCAATGACTGAAGAAGAGCTGGTCGACTTTGAGACGCAAATGAACAAGGCCCTGACTGATACCAGTGGGTTCTCTAATGTGTCGGTCACCCGGGTTGGGACTGACATCTATGTCCGAGATGCAGAGGGCAGAAGTATTGGCGATCTGAAAGCCTACTCTTCTGCAGCGCGAACAACGCTGAGCTCGACCGTTTTGGAGACCGTTGTTCGTGCGGGCTCAACTGCAACTGCAGGGATTGAGCCAGCTTCCTCAGCTGTGTTCTCTGGTAGTGCCCGTCTGAACGACACTGATATCAAGACCCAAGCCACTTCCAACCTCGCGATTTCTCGTCTGGATAATGCCATGGCCAATGTGGACCATCAGTTGGCCACGTTCGGTTCAGTTATGAATCGCCTGACTTTTGCGGGTGACAACCTGACGAATGTGTCGCAGAACACCTCGTTCTCGCGCAGTCGCATCCTGGATACCGATTACGCATCGGCTACCACTGAGCTGGCCCGTACCCAGATCATCCAACAGGCGGGCATGGCTATGTTGGCACAGGCCAACCAGCAGCCGCAGACCGTGCTGTCTCTGCTGCAGTGAACTTGACTTCGGATGGAGCCTTCTGGCTGGCTCCATTTATCACCATCTTTTGAATTGATTTCCTAAACAGGAGTTATGAAATGAGCGTCATCAACACCAACTTCAAATCGTTGATCACCCAGAACAATCTGACGGTGAACAACCGCAACCTGTCGGAAGCGATGGAAAAACTGTCGACCGGTAAGCGCATCAACAGCGCATCAGACGACGCAGCTGGCCTGGCCATCAGCAACAAGATGACCGCCCAGATTCGTGGTCTGAACCAGTCGGTGCGCAATGCCAACGACGGCATTTCCATGATCCAGACGGCTGAAGGTGCGCTGACCGAAGTGACCAATATGCTGCAGCGCATGCGCGAGTTGGCCGTGCAGTCGGCCACCGACACCAACACCAGCAGCGATCGTTTCGCCTTGAACCTGGAATACCAGCAGCTGGGCCGTGAAATCTCGCGCATTGCGACTAACACCCAGTGGAACGCGATGAATATTCTCAACAACACGGAAGTGGGGGTTAAAGGTACCAGTGCTGACGTGGGTGATGGTGTTCGCAACGTGAAGTTCCAGGTGGGTGCTAACCCTAATCAGGTGATCAACATCGGACTGAAAGACTTTTCATACAACTTGGGTGTTCCTGCCGTTGCCAGTGAAACAAAGTTTGCGCTGGGCAATTTGTCTGGAAAGCAAGACTTCCAGTTCACGATCGGAAGTCAGACCTTTGACTTTGATTTGACGCGTGCTATTGCAGGGTCAACGATGACAGAAGAAGAGTTGGTTGACTTTGAGACTCTGATGAACAAAGCCATTACGGATACATCCGGCTACACGAATGTGTCAGTTACTCGTGTCGGAGCAGATATTTATGTTCGTGATGCAGAAGGTCGTTCAATTGGGGCAGCGGCGTTGACTGGGGCTGCAGATGGCGGAACTAGAACCACTGCTTTGACAGGGCTTTATACCGGTTCAGCGGTAACAACTGGTAGCACGGAAACAGCTGCAATTGCCCCTGCTTCCACAGCAGTTTTCTCTGGAAGTGCTCGCCTGAATGACACCCAGATCAAGACGCAAGCTGGCTCCAACTTGGCTATTTCCCGTCTGGACAACGCCATGGCCAATGTGGATCATGAGCTGGCCACCTTCGGTTCCATCATGAACCGTCTGACCTTTGCCGGCGACAACCTGACCAATGTGTCGCAGAACACTTCGTTCTCGCGCAGCCGGATTCTGGACACCGATTACGCCTCAGCGACCACCGAGTTGGCGCGCACGCAGATCATCCAGCAAGCCGGCATGGCGATGTTGGCCCAGGCCAACCAGCAGCCGCAGACCGTGCTGTCTTTGTTGCAGTAATCGCTTGATATGGTGCCCTGAGAGATGCCATATCCACTTTCGTCAGCGCACAAGAACCCGGCCTGGCTCCGGGTTTCTTTTTCCCGTGATCGCTGCGAATGAGGAGCAGGTTTTATGACCACCATCAATACAAATTACAGCGCGCTTGTCGTTCATAACGACTTGGCTGTGAACAACCGCACCCTAGGCAATGCGATGGAGCAATTGTCTACGGGCAAACGCATCAATTCTGCGATTGATGACGCATCGAGCGTGTCGATAGGCAATTCGCGGACCAGGCAAATCCAGGGCTTGAACCAAGCCATGCGAAATGCCAACGATGGCATATCCATGATGCAGACGGCTGACGGTGCTTTATCTGAGGTGAACAACATCCTCAACCGCATGCGCGAGTTGGCGATACAGGCTGGCAACGATACCAATACGGGTCAGGACAGGTACGCCTTGGATCAGGAGTACCAGCAACTCAATCGGGAGATCTCGCGCATTGCCACCAACACGCAGTGGAATGGCATGAACGTTCTCAACACCACCGAAGTGGGCGTTGCGGGGACGAGCAGTGACGTGAGCAATGGCCAGCGGAACGTGAAGTTCCATGTGGGTGCAAACTCCAACCAGGTGATCAATGTTGGATTGAAAGACTTTTCCTACAACCTGGGGGTTGCCGCGAAAACGCAGGAGACCAAACTGACCCTGGGGGACATGCGAGACAAGCAGTATTTCCAGTTTTCCATTTCTAAGGATCTCATCAACAACGGGACAACCGGGACACAAACGGTCAGCTTTGACTTGAGTCGTCCTATCGCTGCGGCGACCATGACCGAAGACGAGTTGGTTGACTTTGAGACCCAGATGACCAAGGCCATCACGGATGCGACTGGTTACAGCAACGTGTCAGTTACACGTGTAGCTAATGACATTTACGTCAAGGATGCGGAGGGTCGATCTATCGCGGTCACTGCGCTAACGGGTGGGTCAACTGCAGCTACACGTGGGACTACAACGGGCTTTACTGTCGGAAATACCTATCCAGGCTATTACTACAGTTCGCATACCGGAGGGACTTCGCCCAATACTTACACCTATTACATAGACCATTTCACCAATACGAAAACAACGTTTTCTATTGGGGACATCAAGGGAAAGCAAAACCTGAATGTCTCAATGAATGGGCGAAATTTCAGCTTCGATTTAGCCAATCGAATTGCAGGTTCTGTCATCACTACAGGAGCGGGTAGTGAAATGGAAGACTTGGTCAACAAACTGAGTGCTGCGATCACTGCCCAAGGTGTTTCATCTGTATACACGGTCAGTACAACCGGGACCTCTTTCTCAGTCAATTATTCGTATGCGGATCAGCAATGGGCGTACGCGGGTGCCAGCATCACCGGTGGGTCAACATCTGAAACACGCAGTACGACGATCGGCTATTCAGGGTCAACTGTCAGTGCAGGGCAAACCGCCACTGTAGCGGCAGCGCCCACTTCTACCTCTGTGTTTTCAGGCACTGCTCGTCTGAACGACACACGCATTTCGACGCAAGAAGATGCCAACGTTGCAGTGGGGCGAATCGACAGCGCCATGCTGCTCGTCGATGCAGAGCAAACCAAGTTTGGATCGGTCATGAACCGCCTGGAGCGAGCCGGGGACACGGTCATGCGCGCCGCCCAATCAACAAGTTTTTCCCGCAGCCGCTTATTTGACACGGACTATGCGGCTACCACCACCGAGGTGGTTCGCAAGCAAATCATCCAGCAAGCCGGCATGGCCATGTTGACCCAGGCTAACCAGTTGCCCAACTCAGTCTTAACCCTGCTCAAGTAACCTGAATAAATATGAAGGAGATAAAAAATTTGCAAGAAAGTGACTCAAGTTTTTCTTGAGTCTTTTGATTCAACCTGTCATTGGTCCCAAAACTCCCTGTTTTGCCCATGAAATGACTAAGCTCTAAGGAGAAGCGAGATGTCCGTAATCAATACGAACTTCAAATCGTTGATCACCCAGAACAACCTGACGGTGAACAACCGAAACCTGTCGGAAGCGATGGAAAAGCTGTCGACCGGTAAGCGCATCAACAGTGCGTCCGACGACGCAGCTGGTCTGGCCATCAGCAACAAGATGACCACCCAAATACGTGGTCTCAACCAGTCGGTGCGGAATGCCAACGATGGCATTTCCATGCTGCAAACTGCCGAAGGCGCCCTGACCGAAGTGACCAACATGCTGCAGCGCATGCGCGAGCTCGCTGTGCAGTCGGCCAACGACACCAACACCAGCAGTGACCGCTATGCCCTGGACCTGGAATACCAGCAACTGGGTCGTGAGATCTCGCGAATTGCCACCAACACCCAGTGGAACGCGATGAACATCCTGAACAACACCGAAGTGGGCGCTAAAGGGTTGTCCACTGATGTTGGTGATGGTGTGCGTAACGTGAAGTTCCAAGTGGGGGCAAATCCTAACCAGGTCATCAATGTTGGTCTGAAGGATTTCTCTTACAACCTGGGTGTGTCAGCAGTAGCCAGTGAATCCAAATTCAGCTTGGGGAATCTTTCGACCAATACACAGAACTTCAGTTTTGTGATTGGCAAAGATGCCATCAACAATTCTGACTACGCTTCTGGATCGGCTACACAAACTGCGATCACCTTTTCTCTGACTCGAGCGATAGCTGGATCCTCAATGACAGAAGAGGAATTGGTTGACTTTGAAACAAAGATGACCAAAGCCATCACTGACACTGCTGGATATACCAATGTATCGGTCACGCGTGTCGGTTCAGATATCTATGTTCGGGATGCCGAGGGTAGAGCAATTTCAGGTTTTGGCACGACAAGCGGTACGGCGTTCACTGCAGCAGCCTATCAAACATCTGGAGTGATTACAGCTGCTTCGGTCGCTGCGGGTACTACAGCCACAGCAGCTATCGCTCCTGCTTCAACTGCTGTTTTTTCGGGTAGCGCTCGTTTGAACGACACTCAGATCAAAACACAAGCTGGCTCTAATCAAGCTATTGCCCGATTAGACAATGCGATGTCAAATGTAAGCCAAGAACTTTCAACCTTCGGTTCTGTGATGAACCGATTGACTTACGCCGGTGACAACCTGACCAATGTGTCGCAGAACACCTCGTTCTCGCGTAGCCGCATCCTGGATACTGATTACGCTGCAGCGACGACCGAGTTGGCACGCACGCAGATCATCCAGCAAGCTGGTATGGCCATGTTGGCCCAGGCCAACCAGCAGCCGCAGACGGTGCTGTCGCTGCTGCAGTGATGCTTTAAAACAGCAAAAAACTGTTGCTGTTGGCTCTCCACAAACCCGGCCTTGTGCCGGGTTTTTTTACTGCTGCAGCTTTTGTGACATCGACTTTGATTGGCAAGGCATAGGGATGAAGAAATTCAAGGTAACAAAAAAGCCCGGCTTAGCCGGGCTTTTTTGTGGGGTTCACTCCAATGGTCTGTTCGCGATGCTCAGGTCTCGCTGTTGAAGAGCAGGCCCTTGGGGTCTCGCAGCTGCATTTCCACCTGGTGAGCAAATTCCAGCAGGCCGTCAGAAGGGATCTGACGGATGATTTCGCCGGTTTCTCTTTGGCGCACGGTGATCACGGTGCGATCGGTCACCTCGTCCACGTTGAACTCGATGTCGCGCGCGTTCTCGCGCATGTGTTGGTTCAGCTTTTCAAGGGCGGCTTCCAGCTCGGCCCGCTGCTCCTGGACTTTGCGGCTGTTGGCCTTTTGCTCAGCGGCCTGGGCGGCGGCCGATTCAACCGTGCGCGTGTTTTCCGTCTTTTTCAAGCTGGCGGCAGGGGCCACGCGCACGGCAGCCTCCGTGCCACGGGGGGCGGTGTCTGCCGTACCCTGGCTGTTTTGGGGCAGGGTGGCGGGTGCGGGCTGGGCCGCAGCCGGGGCCGGGGCCGGGGCCGGGGCCGGGTTGGCCGTGGCGGGGGGCAGGTAAGAGCCGAGACTGCTGATTTCAGTGTTCATGGCATCGACAAGGTAAGTGAACCGAAATCTGTCTCACGCACGCATGAGACAGGACCGTTATCTTGTGGATCGGCACGAGCCTGGAATACTTTAGGAAATTTTCCAAACAAATTTATCCCGACCCCTGAAGGAGGTCGGGAGGCATGAGTTTGGGGTTGGCTACCGGGTCAGGTAGCACCAGACTTGGTTTTTGGGACCAAATAAGAACCCAAAAGACCTCAATAATGGTCTTTTGGGCGGGGGAAGGGCAAGAGGTTCAGATGTCTTCGTCCAGCAGCACGCCCTTGAGTTGCTCAATGTTGTGGGCCACTTTCAGGGCCGCTGGGTCGGGAATCTGGCGAATGACATTGCCAGTTTTGGCGTTTTCTACAGTAATGATGGATCGGCCCAGGCGTTCGTCCAAGGAGAAGTGCAGGCCTTTCTGGCTTTGCGACATCTCGTGGTTGAGGTCTTTGAGGGCGGCACGCAGGGCCTCACGGCTTTCCTGGGCGCTGGCTTCGGCGGTTTGCTTGGTGATAACCGCTGTAGCGCGAGTCTCTACCGCGGCAGGGGCTGCCACAGCGGCGACGTCCATGCTGGGCATGATGGAGGTGATTTCTGCACTCATGGTGTTCTCCTTAAAAGAATGGGGAGGAGGGCTGGGAAAAGGTTAATCAGTTGACGATCCGCAAATGGGGCGTGTAATTGCGCGTCGTTTGCGGCAGCGTGCTCCAAGCCTTGGCAATGTCTTCCATCAGGCCATGGACTTCGCCAAGGACGTCCAGGTCGTTCTTGAGGTTGACCTGCATCAGGCGACGCAGCACGTAGGCGTAGAGCTCGTTCAGGTTTTGGGCGAGTTCGCCGCCTTTTTCAAAGTCGAGCGCAGTCTGCAGGCCCAGAATGATCCGGTTGGCGCGGTCAATGGCTTCCGAGCGGCCTTGGATATCTTTGCGTTCGATGTGCCCGCGGGCAATGGAGAAGCTCTCAAGCAAGCCGTCGAAAAGCATCTGAATCAGACGAACGCTGTCGGCGCCGGACACGCCGGTTTGCACTTGAACATCTGCATACATCGTTGAGGCCCGCATGGTGGATTCCTGGTGTTGTGTTGACTACAGTCCATGAATCGGCTGCCTGGCGGGAAACTTGAGGCCTGAAGTCAGGCCCACGACACCTTTTTAACCCTTGGTGTACATCGCCATCAGGCCTTCCATGCTGCTCTGAAGACTGGTGCGCTGGCCATTGATGCTGCCGACGATCGAGTCCATGGCGCTGAACTGTCGGGTGTAACGCTGCAGCAGCTTTTCCATGCGTGTTTCCAACTTGGTCAGTTCGGCTTTTTGCCGATCGATCAAGGCGTTGGTGTTGTCGGTTTGACGGGCAATGTCGCCATCGCTGCGCAACAGGGCATCGATTTTCTTGAGGCCATCACCCGCGACGCCCCCTGGCAGGGGCGAGTAAACGGTTTTGTTGTTGGTGTTCGCAGAAAACAAGGTCACGACGTCGGAGAAATTGTTCTTCAACGCAGACTCGAGCTTGGTGGCGTTCAGGCTCATCTTGCCGTAGCGGTCAACGTCAATGCCTACATCGCGCGCGGCCTTGAGTGTAGTGCCAGGGGTGCTGGAATTGCCCATGACCAGGTTGCGCACCTGGGCCTTGATGCTTGACAAGAAGCTTTCGCCCGAAAGCGCGCCGCCATACGTCTCCACGTCGCTGGACTTGTCCCCCAAGATCTTCATGTTGTCCATGAAGTCGTTATAGGCGGTGACCAGGGCATTGAGCTTTTCTTCAATGCCGCTGCTGTCTCGGTTCAGGTCAATCCGGGCGTTGCCCGTGGTGGGGGCGTAGAGCTCCAGACTGACGCCCGCAATCACATCGCTGATGGTATTGCTGCTGCGGCTGATGGCCAAACCATCGACCGTGAAGCTGGCGTTGGCCGCGTTTTGAAGGTTGCTCAGTGGTGGCTCGGTGGCACCAGCCGTGGCATTGCCAAAGTTCAACTCTGTGACGGCAGGTGTACTGGTTAACGTGAAGCTGTTGCTTGTGCCCGTTTGGCCTGTCACTACGATGGTGTAGGGCTTGGCCGCATCGCCGGTGTTGAGCAATTGAGCCGTGATGCCCTTGTTGGCACCATTGATGGCACTGACCACCCCAGCCGGGGTAGCGGTGGCCACATCGATGGTTTGGGCTGTGCCAGTTCCTACGGTCAGGTTCAAGCTGAACGCAACACCACCATTGAGTGTGGTGTCACGAGCCGCAAAGGCACCGCTAGGGCTACGCTGTGCGGTTGCAATCTGAGAAACGTTGACGCTGAAGTTGCCCGCTTGGGCCGAGCTGTCGGTGGTGATGGCAAATGCCGAAGTCTGGCTGTTGGTGGCGGTCAGCGAGGTGAAGTCGCTGGCGTCATTCAGGTTGGCAAAGGCTTTTTTGATTTCGGTGAGCGAGTAGTTCACCAGCGACAGGCCAGAAATGCGGGCCTCGGACTTGGCGATTTTGGCGTCGATGGCTTCCTTGCGCGGCGTTTTTTCGGCCTCGACCAGGTTTTTGGCCAGTTCTTTGATATCAATGCCGGAGCCGGCACCCAGACTGGAAGCAATGTTGCTGGTCGCCATGAGCGAATCCTTGTTTCAAACGCAGGCCTCAGCCTGACAGGTACCGACGGGAATGGCGCATCATAGGTCTTCAATCGGCATGAGTGCGCAGAACTTGAGCGCCAAACCGCTTTACCGCATGTAGTCAAAAAGACTGAGCTGCGCCGATTTGCTGAAGCTGTTCATCGCCGCTTCCATGGCCAGCATTTCCCGGTTCATGCGAGAGACGGCCTCGGAGTAGTCCAAATCCTCGATGCCCGACAGGGTGTTGCGCAGGTTGAGCACCGTGCTGTCGATGATGCTGGTTTCCTGCTCAATGTTGTTGCGGTCAGCGCCCAGCTGGACCAAGCTCAGGTTGAGGGTGTTGAACAGCTGGTCGGTTTCGGCCAGGCCCCGTCGGATGTCGTCGGGTTGTGAGCCTTGAACGGCGGTGATCAGGTCGTCCACCACGTCGAAGAAGCCGACGCTTTGGGCGGCGTTGTTGGTCGAGGCGTCGTTGCGCACGACGCGCCCAAAGACCTCTGAGCCCGAATAGGTGAAGGACAGGTGACCCTTTTGTGCGGCAGACAGGCGTGTAGAGGTCTGGTCGCCTTGGTACTCGACGTTGCCGTTGACTTCCACAAAGGGCGCTGTGGTGGCGCTGGATCCGGAAAACAGGTAGTGGCCCAGGTCGTCACGGGCGTTGGCCAGCTCCAGCAGCTGGGCGCGCAGGTTGACCATTTCAATGGAGATGGCTTCACGGTCTGTTGGAGCCAGTGAATCGTTGGAGGCCTGGACCGTCAATTCTTTGAACCGCAGCATGACCTCGACACTGCTGCTGATCGCGGTTTCCTGAGACGATAGCCGACGGTCTTGGGTGTTCAGATTGGTTTTGACGGCTTCTTGTCGGTCAATGGAGGAGCGAAAGCGGTCAATCAAAAGGGCGCGGTCAGGCGCGTCGCTGGGGTTGATCAGCTTCTTGCCCGTGGCCAACTGGGCCTGGCTCTCGGTGATGCGTTTTTGTGCCTGTACCACCTGGCTGGTGGCGTGGTCATAAAAGTAAGCGGTGGAGATGCGCATACCGGTCGCCTATCAGAGGGAATTCAATAAAGTGTCGAACACGTTGCCCGCCACCTGGATGATTTTGGCGTTGGCCTGGTAGGCCTGCTGGAAGCGGATCAGATCGGCGGCTTCCTCGTCCAGATTGACCCCCACCGCCGACTCGCGTTTTTGCAAGGCTTGGTCGTACACCACGCCCAGGGTTTTTTCGGCCAGGGTGGCTTGCTGGGCCACATTGCCCGCGCGCTGCACAAAGTCAATGTAGGCTTCGGTCAGCGTGTAGGAGCCGATGGCAGGTTGGTCCTGCAGATCGCTGATGCGCAAGATGTTGGCGTTGTCGCCGTTGCCATTGCGGTTGTCGTCAAAGTAGAACTTGTCGCCCGACTGCACCACCGAATTGAAGGTGAAGGTGAGGCCGCGGTAGCTGATGCTGCGGGAGGCCGGGTCGTAAGTGCGTTTGGCCAGTTCCGTGCCCGTGGCGTCGTCGGTGATGGTGTAGGTGTTGTTGGCACCAAATTGGATGGTGAAGGGCGACTCGCGCAAAGACGCCTGGTTGTCGAACTCTGTGGCGGTGGACGATGCCGTGACCTTGGCCGTGCCGACACCGGCCACGAAAACCAGCAGGTCTTCTGGCATTGCGCCATCGAGGTAGGCAGCGGTGCGAAAACCCAGCTTCTCCAGCTCGGCAGGGCTGCCGCCAGTGCCGAAGCTCAGCTCGATTTTGTCGGTGCGGTACATATTGCTGCTGTCCAGCAGGTTCCCGGTGATCTTGAGCTCAGAACCGTCAAGGGTGCCCAGCACCAGTTGCCCAGATGCCGAAACCGTGGCACGCACAGTTTGCACATCCAAAGACTGGAATTTCGAATGGATCGCTTGGGCCAGGGTGGCAAGGCTGGAAACGCCGGTCAGGTCGATGGCAGTGCCATTGATGGCCAAAGACTTGCCAGCCATGGCAGGAAGGCTTTTGACCAGGTAATTGGGGCTGGCGTCGATCTGCAGCCGGCCCTGGAAGGTACCTTCGGGCAGGGCAAACAGTTTGGGGTCGCTGCCGCCACCGATGCTGATGGCGCTGCCGTCGAGGGTGCTCAGCACCAGCTCACCTGAGCCGGCCAACGAAGCCTGCATGCTTGAACCCATTTGGCTGTTGATGGCCTGGGCCAAGTCCGACATCGATGAAACACCCGACAGATTGATTTGCTGGTTGTTCAGGTACAGCACACTGTCGCTGGCCAGACGAACGGCCTTGGGGGTGATGGCGACGCTGTTGACCAGTTTGGCACTCAGGCCGATGCGTGCATCTTCGCCAGCGCCCGGGGTGGTGTTGACCCAGCTGACAAAGTCGTTCACGTTGTCCACCGAGCTGGGCAGCGCAATCCCGTTGAGGGTCAGTGTGCCGTTGCCCAGAGCGGGCAAACCGACGGAAACACGTTCACTGGTCAGGCTGGCCGTGGCCGTGTGTGTGCCGATTTCCAGGTGGCTTTGGGCATCGAAATCAGCCACGGACAGCGACTGGGCACGAGCGCCAATGAAGTAGGACAGGTCCAGGTAGCTGTCGGTGCCCGAAGGTTTGTTCAGGTAAGTGGTGCTGTAGGTGGCGCCTGCAGCCAAACCGTTTTGGGCGTTAGGACCGGACAACAGCCCCCATTCGGTGGGGCTGAGGTCTTTGCCCAGCAGCTGCCGACCGTCGCGGGTCATGACCTGCAGCCATTGCTCGCCATCGGGGTCGAGGTAGATGACGGTGTCTTTTGATCCGGCCGGCACCGTGGCCAGTGGGGTGATGGTCTGGACGTCCAGCAAAACGGCGGCATCGGGGTGGGTATTGATGCCCGTGACGACTTGCTGAAGTGCCCCAATGGGGGCAGCTTCTGGTTCGGCATAGCCCACTCGGGCCAGTGAAGAACCCCCGTTGAGGGGCTCCGCCAGCACCCGAAATGCAGAAGCTGCCGCCACGCGTTGTGGATCGACCACACCAACGCTCAAAGCGTGTGCGGTGGAGGTGTCCCCAGACAGCAGGGTGAACAGGTCTTCGCCCTGGCGCCCCATGGCGTCCACGCCCTGGCGGTGAATGGCATTGACCTCGTCCATGAAGGTTTTGGCCAGCAGGTCCAGGTTTTCTTGCATGGGCTTGAGCACTTGTTCGCGAAAGGCCAGCAGGCCGCCAAGCGTGCCGCCACCCAGACTGCCCAAGGTTTCGCGCTTGTCGGGGCTGTAGGGGTTGAGCACCATGGTCACGCGGTTGTCACCGCCGACCTCCAGGCCCAGAGTCTGGGCTTGGTCCCGTTCCACGATCACGCCTTGCTCGAAGTTGTCGGTCAGGCTGACTTTGACTTCACCATTGGTGGCAAATTGCGTGTTGACGCGGATTTGTTCCGACATCTGCCGCAGCAGGCGATCACGCTCGTCGAGCAGTTCTGCCGGCTGGTTTTCGAGCAGGGGTGTTCTGCCCAGTTGTTTGTTCACCAGAGAGAGTTGCTCGGCAATGGTGTTCACGGTTTTGGGAACGTCACCGATGCCGATGCGCGATTCCGTCTCGATGGCATTGAGCTGCTCGGCGATCAAGCGGAAGCTGGACGCCGTGGCGTCGGCACTGCGCAAGAACACATTGCGTGCGATCAGCGAGGCAGGTTCGGCGGCCAGATCTCGAGCAGACGAGAAAAACTTGCCCATGCTCAGCGAGAGGCTAGTGGACTCGTCAGCCATGAGGTCGACCACTCGGTTGGCGTAGTTGACCAAGGGGCTCTGGCTCTTGAGGTCACTCAGGCTGCCGCGCAGGGTGGATTCGGTGAAGGCATCGTACTGGCGCACGATGGCTTCCACGCTGACGCCGGTACCAACATAGTTGGTGCCCAAGGCTTTGGGCGTCGTGGATTGAAACGACACCGTTTGGCGTGAATAGCCATCGGTCGCCACGTTGGCGATGTTGTTGCTGACGGTGGCGAGCGCACGCTGGTAGGCGTTGATGCCCGATGCACCGAGGCTCAGCATATCGCTCATGGTTGGCTATCCTTGTCACTCTGGCGAAGGCCAGCGCCCTGCGCTGCGGCAGGGGTCTTATCGGTTTGTATCGGCAGCACGCCGGAAGAGTTGAGCAGAAATTTTTTCGGCGTGCCCACCGTGGGCGCTGGAAAGGCCGATGGAGCAGGCTCGCCCACTTTGTAGGCGGCTGCTGCAGGGCGCAGGGGATATCCCGCCTGGCTGGCCTGGCGACCTTCCAGCATGGCCTGCGTGGAGGGGGTGGACGGCGCCGTCAGTTGCCGGGTCAGCATGTCGGCGATGCCCAAGGTGCGCCGTTTTGCAAATTGCACCGAAAGTTCGCGGTCCATCAGGTCCTGGTACATGTCAGCGCCTTGAGAAGCGTTGTTTTCGTCCTTGACGACCGACTCACGCATCGACTTGAGCATCATCTGGACGAAAAGCGCTTCGAATTGCTCAGCCGTCTTTTCAATTGCCCCGTTTTTGCTTTGTGCTGCATCGCCGCGCAGTTGGGCCAGCCCCGAAAAATCGAGGTAACCTGGGTTGGCGGTGCTGATGGGCGTGGTCATGGCAAGGGGGATCAGATGATGATCAGTTCTGCCCTCAAGCCGCCCGAATTCTTGAGCGCTTCAAGGATGGCAATGAGTGCGGAAGGCGTCGCGCCGACCTGGTTGACGGCATCGACGATTTGTCGGAGGTCCACCCCGGGCTGGAACAGGAACATGGGGGCTTTGGGATCGCTGACGGCGATGTCGGCGTTTTGCACCACTGTGGTTTGGCCTTGTGCGAGCATATTCGGTTGGGAAACCTCATTGGTGGCCGTGACTTTGACTGAAATGGTGCCGTGTGAAACCGCGGATGCGCTGACTTTGACATGGCGGCTGATGACCACAGTCCCTGTGCGGGCGTTGACCACCACGCGGGCCGGGGGCTCACCCGGGATCACGTCCATGTTTTCGACCATGCTGATGAAGGCGACCCGTTGAGAAATGTCCTCGGGGGCACGGATGGCGATCGACACAGGGTCAATGGCCCTGGCAATGTCGGTGCCATATTTCTCATTGACGCTTTTCACGATCGAGGTCGCGGTGGTGAAATCCGGCTCGCGCAGGTTGAGCACCACGTGATCGGATTTATCGAAAGGGGTGTCGATGGTGCGTTCAACAATAGCGCCACCAGGAATCCTGCCCGAAGTGGGTACGCCGATGCTGACTTTAGATCCGGCAGCGCTGGCTTCGACGCCGGTCGCGGTCAGTGGACCTTGGGCCAAGGCGTAGACCTGGCCGTCGATGCCGCGCAAAGAGGTCAGCAGCAGGTTGCCGCCGCGCAGGCTTTTGGCTTTGCCGATGGCCGAGACATTGATGTCGATTTTCTGACCAGGTTTACTCAGTCCGGGCAATTCAGCGGTCACCATCACGGCCGCCACGTTTTGGATGTTGGTCCGGCCGCCTCGCGTGGTCTGCTCGAAGTCGGTCAAGGCGCCTTCCAGGCTCACACCCAGGCGGTTGAGCATGGCCCGCATGCTTTGGACCGTGAAGCTCACGTCGGTGCCGTCGCCACTGCCTTCCAGGCCCACCACCAGGCCGTATCCGATCAGCTGGTTGGGGCGCATGGCAGCGACGGTCACAAGGTCTTTGACCCGATCGGCATGTGCCATCGGGGACAGGGTGGCCATGAGTGCGGCCATCAGCAGGGTACAGAGCAATTTCATGACAAATTTCACTTGCTTGGGTGGGCACATTCTCAGAAAGGCCAGAGGTTGAGCAGGGTGCGTGTAGCCCAGCCGGGTCGCGACGAGTTGCTCAGATCCCCGGTTCCCCGGTAGGCGATCTGCGCGTTGGCCAGCCGGCGCGACTGAACCGTGTTGTTGGGCGAAATGTCGGTCGGCCGCACGATGCCGCTGAGTTGAATGACCTCGGTACCTTCGCTCAAAGCGAGCTGCTTTTCACCGCGCAGCACCAAGTTGCCGTTGGCCAGCACCTGAACAACAGAAGTCGTGATCGAACCCTTGAGCGTGGCGGCTTGGCCTGTCTCACCTTTGCCATCGCTGGAGATGTTGGAGCCATCGGTTTTCATGCCGCCGAGAGTGTTACTGCCCGGGAGTTTGGCGATCAGACCTGGGGTCATGACGTCGTTGCTGGATTCGCGTGACACCGTGGTGTTTTGCTGGCGTGCGGCCTGCGTTGATTCGTCCAGCAACACCGTGAGGGTGTCGCCGACCTGGTAAGTGACGCTACGGCCAAACCAATTGTCGCCCTGGCTGCCTGTGAAAATCGAACCGGTGACTTCGGGACGAACCACCTGGGGTGCCGGATAGACAGGGGCAAACTCCGGCGTGTGGGTCAGCTTGAGAGGGGCTTGACCGCAACCTCCCAGCAGAACCAACAGGCCAATGGCCGTTGTGCAGCGTGAAATCATGACCGGCCTCACATGTTGTTGTTGAGGTAGCGCAGCATGCCGTCGACTGAGCTGATGGCCTTGGAGTTGATCTCGTAAGCTCTCTGGGTCTCGATCATGTTGACCATCTCCTCCACCACATTCACGTTGGATGCTTCGAGGGTGCCTTGCATCAGGCTGCCTGCACCGGCTTCGCCGGGAATTTGTAGCTGTGCCGGGCCGCTGGCGGGAGTTTCCTTCATCAGGTTCTGACCCATGGCTTGCAGGCCGGCCGGATTGAGGAAGCGGGCTACCTGGATTTGTCCCAGGTTTTGAGCGCCGCCACCGTTGGCGAGTTCGGTGGTGATGGTGCCGTCGCGACCGATCGTGAGGGTAGCGACGTTAGGTGGCAGGGTGATGTTGGGTACCAGCAGGCTACCGCTGCTGGTGACGATCTGACCAGTGCTGGAGACCTTGAAGCCTCCGTCACGGGTGTACGCCGTGGTGCCATCGGCCATTTGAATTTGGAAGAAACCATCGCCCTGAACCGCCAGATCCAGCGCATTGCCGGTGGTGATCAGATTGCCCTGGGTGTGGGTTTTTTCTGTAGCGACCACGCGGGTACCGGTACCGACCATCAGGCCTGTGGGCGATTGCGTGTCAACGCTCTGCTGACCGCCAGGCTGTTTGATGTTTTGGTAAAGCAGGTCTTCAAACAACGCACGGTCGCGCTTGAAGCCGTGAGTGTTGACGTTGGCCAAGTTGTTGGCAATGACCGACATGCGCGTTTGTTGCGCATCTAGGCCTGTTTTGGCAATCCACAATGAGGCGTCCATGGTTGTTTCCTGTGTGGCGAGTGTGTTTACGACTGACGGATCATGGTTGCGCCAGACCCATCGAGGTCTTTGGCTTCCTTGATGATGCGGATCTGCGATTCAAAAGTGCGCGCGTGGTCGATCATCTTGGTCATGGATTCGATGGCACTGACGTTGCTGCCTTCAAGGGTTTGGCTGACGACCGAGGGCACTTTTTCTGTCACGGGAATGTCTGTTCCTGGCGGTTTCCCATCTACGGCATACAGGCCGTCCTGACGACGGCGCAGCTGTATGGCGCTGGCATCGCGCAGCATCAGCTTGCCGATTTGCTCACCAGGCTGCGGGCCGGGTTGTGCCGAGTTGCGCGCATAGATGCTGCCGTCGTTCAGGATGGTGAATTCAGAACCCAGGGGCATGGTGATGGGGCCGTCTTCGCCTCGAACGATTTCGCCAGCTCCGGTTTCGAGCACGCCGCTGGCATTGACCCGGAGGTCGCCACGCCGGGTGAAGGCCAGCTCGCCGTTGGGGGCTTGCACGCCCATCACGGTGGCCTCTTGCATGGCCACGTCCAGCGGTTTGCCTGTGACCATCATGCTGCCCGCTTTCAGGTCGATGAAGTCACGCTCAACGATTCGGGACTGGAAGCGCGTGTCGAAACCTGGGCCTTCCACCTTGACCGATTGCAGGGTCGCCGCAAAGCTGGTTTTGAAACCGGTGGTGGACAGGTTGGCCAGCTCGTTGGTGAGCATCTGGCGGTTGACCGCCTGCTGGGCCACCAGGTTTGCGGCGTTAAATATCAGTTTATCCATGGCCGGTCCGTTTCGGGTTCAATCGATGCGCATCAAGAGCGGATGTTGATCATCGTCTGCGTCAACGTGTTGTTGGTCTCAATCGCCTTGGCGTTGGCCTGGAAGTTACGTTGTGCAGTGATGAGCTCGATCAGCTCTTGGGTCAGATCGACGTTGGCACGCTCGGTGGCACCTGCGCGCACGGTACCGAAACCGGCCGAGCTGGCTTCACCCAGCGACAGGGCGCCAGACTGTGCAGTGGCCACATAGTTGCTGTCACCAATCTGGCGCAGGCCGGTGGGGGCAGAGAAGTTGGCCAAAACGACTTTGGCCAGTTTTTTCTGGGTGCCGTTGGAATAGCTGGCCATGACCAGGCCGTCGTTGCCCACGTCCAGACCGATCAGATCGCCTTCTGGCTTGCCGTTCTGGTCTTGCGACAGGATGGAGAAGGACGAGGCGTACTGGGTCGAACCCTCGTAGTTCATCGAGAAGCTCAGGTTGTAGGCCGATCCCGAGGGCTGTACCAGCCGCGTGGCGACCGTGGGGGAATACAGGTTGCCACGGGAGTCAAACGTCAGCTCGCCTTTGTCGAGGAAGACGGGGACCCACTCGGGCAAGGTGTCGTCGCCGGCTTGCGTGGACTCGGCAAAGTCAGTGTCATTTTCTGCAGAGATGTAGAGCAGCGAGTTGCCGGAGTTGGTGGCTTGCAGGGTTTCGATGTTGGGCACCCACAGGCTGGTGGTGCCGCGGGCGCTGCCCACATCCGACAGGCCCCAAACACTGTCGCCCGACACGCGGATGAAGGCGTTGTTGCCCGTGGTGCCGGTGCTGAAGCTCAAGCGGCCCGTGCCATTGCCGGTTTGTTCAACGTTCACTTTGACGCCGTTGACGGTTCGCCCCTCGTTGTCGACCATGGCATTGATGCGACGCTCAAGTTCTGCTGCGAACGAATAAATGGTGTAGTCGTCTTTGGCCGGCACTTGAACCGTGCCGCTGACGTTGTCCACGGAGACCACAAAGGTGTTGTTGGTCGTGTCCACGCGGAATTTGTTGTTCAGGTTCACGCCGATCGTGTTGCCTTGAAGCACCGCAGGCTGAGAAGAAATACCACGCGCAGGAGTCAGAGCAGTAGAAACGTAGTTGCCTTCTTTGGCAGTCACAGCGCTGCTCAGACCAAACAGTTCCTTGGCGATGTCTGTAGCACCGTAAATGGCGATGCTTGAATCGTCACCGGTTGAGCCGGATGCGATGCTGAAACCCTCATCACCGAAGCTGACTTTGATGCCATAGCGTTGATCAGTCTTTTCACGGACCATGTCACCGTTGGCAATGGTGTACGCACCATAGAGACCTGTGGTGGGGTCCACCGTGGTGTATTGCGTGCCCCCCATGCCAAAGAAAGCATCAGAGGCCAGGCCGCCTGAAGAGCGCAGATGGACACGGTTGGTGTCGCTGCTGTCCTTGAAAGTGAAACTCTTGTTGACTGCGTCGTAACCCACGGTGATATTGGCGTTGATAGCGCGCACGGCGTCCTGGATACGGTTGATTGCATCGTGGACGGTCACTTTGCTCATGTCTTCGTTAGGGCCGACTTCAAAATTGACCATTTTGAAGTCGCTTTGTGAAGCAGATTCTTCGGCGGTGGTGACAGCGATCTGGAACAGCGAAATTTTGTCTTTGTCGGTGTTCAGGTAGTTGGTGAAATCAAAGTAACGCTCGTCACCGTATTGCTGGTTGATCAACTTGGTCATCTCGCGCGCCATGTCGGCACCCGTGATAGCGGTGTTGGATTCTGTCAGTGATGACAGGTCGACATAGATGGGATCTTTGGAGTTGTCGACGTTCAGATAAAAGCCAGCACCAGTTTGCCAAGATTGGGTTAAAACAGGATTCGCCGTGATGGCCGTCGGTGCTCCACTACTTGGCGTGGTGGAGAAGGTGAACGTTGGCAGTGCTGCACCGGCCGTGTCTGCGGTGATCACGAGTTGGCCAGAAGCGTCAATGCTTGCACCGTAAGCAACAGAGTTGTCATTGTTGATGGCTGTGGCAATCGCGGCCAGGCCGTTCGCGTAAGTGTCGGTGTTGTCGTCTGCTGTAAATGTGTATGTTGTGGCCCCCGCCACCATTTTCATGACGGTGCCATTGCCGAGGGTGTCCGTTTTATTGCTGACCGTAAACCCGGTTTTTGCCACGGTATTGCTACGCAACTTGTCGGTGGCGTAACCAGTTTGCCAGTTCGTGATTTTGGTGAGGGTCAGTGCATCGCCTTTGGCGGTGGCTGGGGTGGAGTCGATGCGGTCATTCAAGCTGTCCATGTAGTACAGCGGGGTACCTTCGTAAACAGGCGGTTCTGTACCCGCATCAAAGCTGCGTGTTTCACCGTATTGGTTGACGAACAGTTTGGAGCCGCTGGTATCGGTGGCCTGGATGAGTTTTTCTTCCAGCTTGGTGTCGCCAATGAACACGTGGGTCTGCCACTTGTTGGTGGGGTCGGTGGTGGTCGCGTTCTGGGTTTTAACGTAGTAAACGGTGGCTAGGTAGCCGTTGCCGGCTTCGTCGAACACGGTCACACCGGTGGTCAGGTTGTAGGTGGTGGAGTCAGCGGGGTTGAAGGGGGCTTTGATCACTGCAGCGTCTGCGGGTAGGTTCAGGCCCAGGCTGACTTCTGTGGTCTCGCTGGCATCACCGATGGTGGCGCGGGGGATGACCAGCTTGCTGAGTTTGCTCAGGTCGGCCTTGCCGGCATCGTCAACCGCGGCGGCAATCAGGGTTTGCTTGGAGGCGTTGACCACCGCGTAGTCTTCGTTGAGCACGAACTCGCCGCTGCGGCTATAGACGTCTTGCAAGCCATCGGCCGACTTCATGACGAAGAAACCATCACCGCTGATGCCCATGTTCAGAGAGTTGGCAGAGAACTGCAGGTTGCCCTGGCTGAACTCTTGGGTGACCGACTTGATGGCCACGCCCTGACCGATGACCGATGCGGCGCGTTGCAGCGGAGAGGTAGCAAAAATGTCACCGAAGTCCACGCGAGAACGCTTGAAGCCCGTGGTGCCGACGTTGGCGATGTTGTTGCTGGTCACGCTCAATTGCGCGGTGGCAGCGTTCAAACCAGTGAGGGAGGTGTAAAACGACATGGCGGGGTCTCCTGAAGGCGGTTATCGGTAAGCGGAAGTGACCTTGGACAAGGCCACGTTGGAGCCGTCTTCCAGCTCCAGAATCAAATCTTTTTGCGCAGCGCTGTAGGTCACGCTGGTCACGGTGTTGGGGGTGGTGATGGGCATTTGGGTGACCTGGCCGAGGCTGGTCACCGAGGCCACGATCTTGTAGCGGCCCGGGGTCATGCGCTCGCCCATGTTGTTGGTGCCGTCCCAGCTGATCTTGACTTCGCCGGGCACCTGGCGGCCCATGGCGCGGGTGTAAATCTTGTTGCCCGTGCTGTCGTAGACGTCGACGTTGATCTTGTCTGCGCCATTGGGGATGGTGATCAGGCTGCTCACGTTGGCATTTGCCACCAGTTCGGCGGTGCCATCGGGGGCATTCACGCGCTTGCCAATCAGGGCGGCGCCCTGCAGCAAGCGGTCTGCTTGTGAGGCACTGGCCATGGTGTCCAACGAGTCGGCCATCTTGGTGGTGGCTTCGAGTTGGGAGAACTGGGCCAACTGGGCCACAAAGGCTTCGTTCTTGACGGGGTCCAAGGGGTTCTGGTTTTGCAGCTGTGTGGTGAACAGCTTCAGAAACGCTGAACGGTCCATCTCCTGGCCGTTGGTTTTTGCGCCTGGGGAGTTGATGGACAGATTGGCACTGATGCCGCTGGTGGTGAGGGACACGTTGGGTCTCCGCTATCAGGTACGGGTGATTTCGAGGGTGCGCATCATCAACTGCTTGGTGGTGTTGATGACTTCGACGTTGTTTTGGTAGGCGCGTGATGCCGCCATCATTTCCACCATTTCGGTCATCTCATTGACGTTGGAGTGGAAGACAAACCCTTCGGCATCGGCCATGGGGTTGTTGGGTTCGAACACCTTGCGCACGGGGGTGGTGTCGTCGGTCATGCGGTCGACCTTCACGCCGCCGACATAGGGCGCGGCAGCGTTGGTCATTTGCTCGCGCATCAAGGCTTTGAAGACCGGTCGTTTGGCCCGGAAGGCTTCGGCCTCGGTGGTGCTGACGACGTCCGAGTTGGCCAAGTTCGAGGCGGTACTGTTCATCCGCGCCATCTGCGCGTTCAGTGCGGTACCGGCAATACCAATGATGTTGTCGAGAGACATGCTCATTCTCCTTTGAGTGCCCGGCGCAGGCCGTTGACCCTGTTTTCCAGGAAGCTCAGCGTGGCCTGGTAATCGGCAGCGGCTTTACCAAACTGGGCTTGTTCAACGCTGAGTTCGACGGTGTTGCCGTCAAACGATGTGTTGAAAGGAATGCGGTAGCGCATGCCATGGCTGTCCAGGCCTTCGCCTGTCTTGAAATGACTCGCTGACGTGGCGTCCATGCGCGTGTCATTGGCCAGACCGTTGAGCACGGCCTTGAAATCCAGATCTTGGGCCTTGAAGTTCGGCGTGTCGGCGTTGGCAATGTTTCGGGCGAGCAGGTCCAGGCGCTGGCTTTTCAGCTGAAGCGCTTTTTCATGGTTGCCAAATACGTTTTGCAGACCGCTCAGGAGACTCATTTCTTTGCCTTGCTTGTTCGTGTGGTCGGTTCAGGTGTGACAGGGTTCGCGTGTGTCATCAATGGGCATTAATGCAATTAGCGTGCCAAATCAAATCTCGCCCTTTCTATCGGGGCCGGAATCCTTTTCAGCCGGTTGACTGGGGTTTGCCGCCGAGCGGGCGGCAAGGTCTTGCCGTTGTGTTGCCGGTCTTGTGACAGCACCCGTCAAATTTCTTTCAGGGCCCGAAGGCAGGTTCAGTAAGCCAATTTGTTTTCGGGGATCAATCTCGACGCGGTCGCCAAGCCGGTTCTGGCTGTTCTGGACCAAGCCGGTCATGATCGAATTGCGGGTGATGGGGCGGTTTCTTTGTCCGTCCACATACAAGGCGGCCGCCTGAACGCCGGGGATGGGCAAGGCCTGGTTGGGTTCGCGGTAGGCGCGGGCGGCAGGGGTCAGGACGCTGAGGTACAGCTCGTCGAGCTGTACCCTGCGCTGACCGTTGGTCTCCAGCCCGACGTCACGGAAATACTTCTCGACCAAGTCCAGTTGATCCAGAACGCTCAGATTTCGGATGTTGGCCGCTTGTCCCAATTTGTCGACACTGGCGGCCCCGCGTCCTGGACCTTCGCAGAACTGGATGATGCCGTGGCAACGCCCGTTGGTGGCCCTGGGGTTCAGCCCGTCGCTTTCCATCATGGCGATGTGGGCGAAATCATCCGGATCAAAATTGAAATCGTCCGCCAGTTTGAGAATCCGCTGGTAGACCCGCGGCTGTTCAGCCTGGCTGAGGTAACCCTTTTCAACGGCACGTTCAAGGGTTTTGTTCAGAACGGCGTTTGTTGGGTTCGACGGGCGTGCCAGCAGTCTTTCTTGTGTGGACAGCCCAAAGCTGGCCGATGCAGCGGCGGCTTGCTCCCGGAAAGGTGTCGAGAATTCGACATTTTGACCAGGGAAGATCAGGTTGGGGTTGCTGATGCCATTGGCTTTGGCCGTCTGCAAGGCCACCCTCATGGCCTCTTTGTCACTCAACGTTCGGCCAGCTTGGGTGGCTTGTCTTTTGGTCAGGCCAATCAGCGTGTCGCCCTGGCGCACCTGGACTTTGTCCTGTAGAGGTTCGAGCTGATTTTGGGCAGAGCGCAGGAGTTCGCCAAAACCGCCGGCACCCTGCAGTTCGCGGTTGAAACCGGGCAAGCCAGCAGATGGCGTGCCCGCCAAGGGCGGTGAGGAGGTAATGGGTAGGGATGTGCTCATGGTTCAGTTCACTCTTGGCAATGGCCTGATTTGGCTCGTTTTTTGCTTACACCTCGTGTATGTTCAACGGCTGACGGAATTTCCACAGGCAACAAAAATGCAAAGAACGTGCCAAAACAATCGGCTGGTGCAGCGAGTGGTGCTGACTTCCCCTTATTTCCGTAGCCTGAAGTCGGGTGCCCTGCGGGCCCTGCTTATCTTTGTGCTCTGGGGGCTGGGCACGCACGCGGTCTGGGCGCAGGAGCCTGCCCAAAAGCTGACCAGCGGTGCGCGCAGCTGGATGGCAGAAAAACGTGGCGTGCGCCCCGAAGCCATTGAAGTGGCGCAGCCCGATGGCCGTTTGACAGTGCCCGCCTGCAAAGACAGCAAAGGTTGGCATTACGAGCTGGCACACCAGGGCACTGTGCGGGCGCGCTGCGCCGATCCTGTCGCCCAGTTTTATTTGCGGGTGAGCCTGTCCAATGCCAAGGCTTCGGCCACATCGGGCGCCAGCTCGAATGTGCAGAACGTCAAGGACAAGCGTCCCGTGGTCGTGTTGCGTCAGGGCTTGCTGCGCGGAACGCGCCTGACCACGGAACATCTGGAGGTGTTGCAGTGGCCTGCCAGCAACGTGCCCCAGCAGAGCATTGACAACATGGACAACGCCATCGATGCCGAGTTGACGCGCGATGTCTTGGCCGGCAACCCTATTCGGAGCATCGATTTGCGGCCTGCCATGTTGGTCAAACGCGGGCAAACCGTGACTTTGACGATCCGCCAAGAGGGTGGATTTGCGATCGTCGCCCAGGTCGAGGCCTTGCAGGATGGCCGTAAGGACGACACGATCCGTCTGAAAAACCGCGAATCAGGACGAATCCTGACCGGAAAAGTGGTGGGATTGAACAGTGTTGAGGGAAAATGACAGCTTGGTTTGCAGGGGATATGACCCGAGGCCTCAAGTTTTCCTCAGCGCTGTCGAATCTGATGACAAGGGCTAAAATGAAAGCCCGTCGCCGGTACTGCCGGCAGGAGTGAAGAAAATGACCGACGCCATTTCCAACTACAACCGCATTGCCCTTAACGATGCGCGTAACCGTAGCACGGCCAGCAGGCCGGAATCCCTTGACGGACGTACCGAGTCCGCTCAGGGGGGCAGTGCTGCCTCCTCTTCCCTCGCGGCATCGCTGGGCGACCAGCTGCAATTGAGCGACGTGGCATTGCAGGCCATGAAGACCGATTCGTTCGACCAAGCCAAGGTGGAAGCCATCAAAACGGCCATTCAGAAGGGCGATTACCCCCTGGATGCGCGGAGGATTGCCGAAAGCTTTTACGCCATTGAACAAATGATCAAGGGCTGAGTCGCCGGGAACGGATCATTCCATGTCCGAAAAATCCTTGGGTTTCCAGTCCTCACATCCTCCCCCAACGCTGTCTTTCGCTGAGACGTCCCACGCTGCAGCCTTGCGGCTTTTGTCGTTGGTGGATGCCGAATTTGAAACGCTGAAAAAACAGGACCTGACCGGTTTCGAGGCTTTGCAGCCCGAAAAACTGCAACTTCTGGAGCAGCTCGGTGAGGTCGCCAAGAAAATCGAGCAAGGGACGCTGGGGGATCAAAACCAACCCGAATGGCTGGACTTTAAGGAGCTTGTGCTGCATTGCCGGGATGGCCACCGCCGCAACGAGACCCTGATCAGCCGTCAACTGTTGACAATCCGTGGTGCCTTGCAGGCACTTTCTGGTGCCAGCGGCCCCGATTCTGTCGAAATGTACGACCGCCTCGGGCAGTTGACCCAGCACGCCCGACGCGATCGCTACAACGAGGCTTGAACCTCTCAAGCCCCGCGCTCAGCCCAGGGTGTTGAGTCAACACGCTGGCCGATTTGAGGGTTCCATTGGCCTTGCCCAGCTCGCGGTTCTCGCGTTCGAGTTATTTGAGCCTGTCTTTGCCCGCAGTGGTCGCACTCTGTCGCGCACCTCCGGTGAAGAATGGTTTGATTTCTTGCTCCGGTCCTTTGTTTGGTACGGCAGAGTGGCAGGTCAGTTTTGCAAAAAACAGGGCTTTTTCTATGGCCCTTTGCCCATTTGGCAGTACGCCTTAAGCGTCCATCAAAACGCCCTCGTGCACTTGCATGGCCCCGCTGCGTTCCAGCTCGGCCAGCATCATGTCCAGCCAGGTTTTGCGGTCGAACCCTTGGCCAAAGCGTTCATGCAGGTCGCCCAGGTAAGGCACTTGCTCTGCCCAGGTGTCGAAATCAGCACGTGAGATCTGGCCCCATTCCAGCAGCTTGAATTTGAGCAAGACCTTGGTGCCGTAACGTGCGTGTTTCTCAGGGCTTTGGGCAAAGCCTTCGAGTTTGCTGCGCGCAAAAGCCAGTGCAGGTGCAATTTCGGTGAAGACGGCGCCATGCCCCGGGATGATGGTGGCAGGAGCTAGGCCTTCGATCAGGTCCAGGGTTTGGGCCACTTCGTCAAACGCATCCACCCCCACCAGTTCGGGGAAGACCACACCAAACCCGTTTTGCCACAGGGCGTCGGCCGACATCAGCAAACGGTGCTCGGGGGCGAACAGGATGACCGAGTGTGGGTCGTGCCCGGGAGCCGCGTGGACTTGCCAGTCCATGCCGCCCCAGCGGTGGGTGCTGCCTGGTTGCAGCAAGCCGTTGAAGTGAAAGGG
>JACCDQ010159485.1_pt1 | contig 55725 bp, 45 predicted proteins | sample 7446031 | NCBI WGS metagenome assembly JACCDQ01 (sample SAMN15323442, study PRJNA562643) | freshwater metagenome | isolation source: river surface water | place: USA:Blue River Watershed | collected 2017-08-17
CAAGCCGCCCAGTTTCTAGTAATTGTTGTATTAGTACTAGCTAACGGAGCATTAGCAATATAGAAATTAGCAGCATCTGTAATTGTTATAGCGTTAGTTGATGTAAATGTTGGTTGCTGTAATGAATGAACAATTTGAGTTGCATAAGTTCCAGCTGCTGATGAATTTGTATATGTTGCCGCACTTTGATTAAATGCTATACCAGTAGTTAGCCAAGAAGATGCGGTGATTGAACCATTTGATTGAAATGATTTAGCATTTATTCTATCATCTGAAGCAATTCCACCAGTGACAACTAATGCACCAGTAGTATTTGATGTCGATGCAGTTGGTGCATAAATGAATACATTACCACTAGTATCAATTTGTAATCTAAAGTCAGCTATGGTATTAAGATAAATATATAAACCATTTTGAAATCCAGAAGCTGCTGTAGACCCTCTAACACCAATTTCCCAACTTCTATTATCATTTGTGAATCTAATATTTGCATTACTAGCTGAATTTGTATTTGTAATCGTTAATCCATTTGAAGTAGTACCACTAATTCCTAATCCTGTTAATGTTCCAACTGAAGTTATATTAGTTTGCGCTGGTGTTTGTAACGTTCCGTATATACCACCTCCAACATTTAACGCTCCACCCATTCCAACGCCACCAGTGACTATTAATGCGCCAGTGCTTGTCGATGATGATGCAGTGCTTGATGTAATTGAAGTTGTTCCGGATACTGTTAACCCAGTTAATGTTCCAACTGATATAATTGCAGGTTGGGTTGGCGTTGATAATGCTCCTACTAATGTAGTACCGGTAATAGTCCCACTTGCAATTAATGTTGTGAAATTACCAGTTCCGGTTACATCAAGCTCATACGCCGGTGAAACATTTTTAATACCTAGACCAGTTGTTGTAATTCTTACAATTTCACTACCTAAGCTAGATCCGGTAGATCCGGTATAGAATCTATATCCAGATTTTGATAAATTTAATAACATTGATGTATTTGCACCAAATCCATAGAAATCGGTAGTTGAATAAAATAATGATAATAATCTATCAGAAGATGATGCTCCTAAATGTAATTTGCAAAATGGCACAGCTGTTGTAATTCCAACTCCTAAATACCCATCTCCGCTAAAAACTAATCTACTTGAATTTGATTGTCCATTTAGACCAATTCGTAATAAGTTACTATTAGATCCATTTGCCGAATGATAATATTCAAATTCTGCTCTATTATTTGTCGATGCTGATTGACCTAATGTAAGAAATCGTGAAGAGGTTGCTATCATTGATGTATCTGATAATGCTGCTAATACAGTAGAATCGGTTGATTCTACCGTAAATCCGGAAGATCCTACTAATATTTTTTTTGCACGAGATGTTCCATCAATATCTAATGGATAAATTGGATTAGATTTATTAATACCTAATCCCGAATTAGTTAATCTCATAAGTTCTGTAGGAGTTACTCCATTTTGATATGTTGACCAAATATGTTTACTATTTAATCCTGCTTGATATTGTAATGATGAATCTCCGTAAATACTAGTCTTTGTTGTATTCGAATATTGGTTATTAGCTAACATTGTAATGTTAGTATTTGTTTTATGTTTAGTTGTTAATATTGTATTATTCGGACCAACTATAATAAGTTGTGATAATTCTGTTATCCAAATCATATCATTCCAAGCAATATTACTTAATATTAAATTATTACCGGCTACCCATGAAGAACCATTTATAGAATACATAATTGAGTTACTAGATGCTGTAGTTTCACTAGCTAGCGCTACAAATATCCCCAATTCTGATACCCAACTAACCGTACGCCAATTTTTTGCAACTACCGAATTAACTGCAGTCCAAGAAGTTCCATTTGTTGAATAAGCAATTACATTTGTCGATGATGATGTATTATTTGCAACGGTAACGAATGTTGATAATTCTCTAGACCAACAGATGCTTGACCATACTTGAAGACTCGGTGCATTAAATGCGGTCCACGTAATACCATCTGATGAATATGCAAATGCATTTGTAGTACTTACACTAGCATCACCAACTGCTACAAATAATTTTAATACATTTGACCATGCTACTGAGTTATAATTAATAACGGCTGCACCATTAGTACCCGCCCATGAAATACCATCATATGAATATGCTATTGAATTTGTGACTGATGAATTATTGGTTACGGCAACTAATACTTGTAATTCTGGTGACCAACAAATTGATCTTATTGAATTTGTTGATGGTGCATTTACAGCAACCCATGTAATACCATCTGATGAATAGCTAAATTGATTTGTAGCTGATCCACTGGTAGCACTACATGCTACAAATTTACGCAATTCTGGAATCCAAATAACCGAATACCAATTTTTATTAGCCGGGGCATTAGTATTATTCCAAGTAACACCATCGGATGAATATATAATAGCTGCAGTAGCACTACTAGTAGAATCTGAAATGATAACAATTCTAACCAATTCTGGTGAATATGCAACACATCTATAATTAAATGTCGTTGCTTGTGCGGCTGAAATTGATAACCAATTTTGTAATAATGTTTGTGTTAACGATCCACTACTTATGATATTTGTACCTCTAATAGTTCCACCAACATCTAAATTATAATAAGGTGATATTTTATTAATTCCTAAGTAAGCATTCTTTGTTAATCTCATTAATTCATTAGCATTATTATTATTTGTTGTATTAGTCCATCTATACCCACCATATAACCCTCCTTTAAACACTAATTGCGAATTTGCAGAAATACCCAATGCTGACGTATTTGAATACTGATTATTATTAATTAAATTTAAATATGAGCTGGGTGTATGCAGTGATGTAATTACTGAATATGTAGCACTTGATAATGTATTAACACAAACAAGTGTTGCCAATTCTGATGACCACGTTAAACTATTCCATTGCGATGCAGTTGGTACTGTAAATTGTGTCCAAGAAGTTCCCGATGTTGAATAATAAAATGACGATGATCCATACTGCGCTGCGATAAATAATGCCATTTCTGGAACCCAAACAATACTTGAAATATAATTACTTGGTGTATTAGTCAATGATCGATTTGTCCACGATAATCCTGTTGTTGATGTTAAGTATGTTGCCGACGCCGATGTGTTTGGCATTATAACAAATATTCCTAATTCTGGTGACCATTTAACGTCACTCCAACCAACTGATGCTGATGGATTTGTCGCTGTTATCCATGTCATTCCATCATATGAATATATAATATTATTTGCAGATGCATCTGTTGCGACTGCAACTAGTATACCCAATTCTTTTGACCATGTTAACGAATTCCAATTTAGTGTATTTGGTACTGTCCGAGCTACCCATGTAGATCCATCAATAGATGTCATTACTAAACTAGTTGTTGCTGATTTATAACCAATTGCGATAAATAATGATAATTCTCTGACCCAAATAATTGAATTATATGTTATTCCAGCGGTTGGTGATGATTTATTTATCCACGTGGTTCCATCAATAGATGTCATAATATTCGCAGTTGATGCGTCAGCTCCTACCGCAACTAATAATGAAAGATCAGGTGACCAAGCTACAGATTTCCAATTTTTAGCAGATGATGCATTTTTACCAGTCCATGATGAACCATTACTCGAAACCATTACACTATTTGCAGCACTTGATGTATCATTGGCTACACTAACAAATAAATTTAATTCTGGGGACCACGTAACGGCATTCCAAACTTTTGAAGCAATACCAGTTGCTACATTATTCCAATTAGTAACTAAAGTTGATGTTAGTGTACCGTTTAAACCTAACGCATCGACTGATGATAGATTTAAATTGCTTAACATTCCTGAAATGTTACCAGTTACTGATAAATTTCCACCTATATTTAAATTTCCACCAACACCAACTCCGCCAGTTACAACTAGTGCCCCTGTTGATGATGATGATGATGCCGTATTTGATGTTAATGATGTTGCTCCAGATACGGTTAATGCTGTTAATGTACCAATTGATGTGATTGAATTTTGAATGGCTGTGCCAATTGTACCGTTAATATTACCACTTACATTTAATGCGCCACCAATACCAACACCTCCAGTTACAACTAATGCACCATTTGCAGAAGTTGTTGATGCGGTATTTGATGTTAATGCCGTTGCTCCAGATACTGTTAATGATGTTAATGTGCCAATTGAAGTAATTGAATTTTGAGTAGCTGTACTAATTGTACCAGTTAATGTTCCAGCGCTTATAACGCCAGTCGTAGTAATATTGCCACCCACATTTAATGCTCCACCAATACCGACACCACCTGTTATAATTAAAGCACCAGTTGATGTCGTTGTTGATACTGTATTATTTGTTAATGTTGTTACGCCAGATACAGTTAATCCGGTTAACGTACCAATTGATGTGATTGAATTCTGCGTAGCTGTTATTAATGTACCAGTAATATTGCCTGTCACATTTAATGCACCACCAATGTTCATAGCGCCACTAATTCCGATACCACCAGTCACAACTAATGTTCCGGTACTAGTTGATGATGATGCCGTACCAGCTGTGAATGTTACAGCACCACTAGATGATAATGACGTGAGCGTACCAACTGATGTGATCGTTGATTGTGCTGGCGTTGATATAGTTCCATAAATTCCATTTAAAACATATAATTTTTTTGCAATATTAACACCACCGGATATTAATAATGCACCATCATTGTTACCGGTTGCATCAGTTGTATTGGTAAATGAAATAGTTCCAGATACTGTAAGATTTGTTAATGTACCTACTGTGGTTATCAATGGCTGTGATGCTGTTTTAATTGAACCATATATACCAGTGCCTACATATAAATTTGCACCAATGGCAGCACCACCAGTAACGGTTAGTGCTCCACCAGCAGATGATGATGTTGCGTCTAATGATGACGTAAATGTAACTACACCAGATGAACTTAATGATGTTAATATACCAACCGCTGTAATTGAGGATTGCGTTGGTGTTGATATAGCTCCGTATAAGTAGGCTGCAGTTAGTGCATTAATACTTATAATATTAGAAGACCCATCTAAAATTAATGCTTTGTTTGCTGCCGCGGTACCAGCGGTAACGCTAGTTAGCGCCGCTGTGTTCATTATTGTACCACCTGAATAATATGTACTTGCATTTAATGTACCGGATACATCTAATCTATATGAGGGACTAGTTGTGTTTATACCAACATTACCAGATGAATTAATTACTAATCTATTTAGCGCATTTGCATTATCGTAGATATAAATACCATTCACGGCACCAGCCGCAGCAGTTGAACCCTTGAGCCCAATTTCCCAACTTCTATTATCATTTGTAAATTTAATATTTGTATTTCCGGACGCAGTTGTATTTGTAATTGATATTGCATCATTATTTCCGGATAGTGTTAGATTACTTAATGTACCAATTGCGCTAATTCCAGATTGTGGTCCTGATGATAGTGTACCAGTTAATGTAGTTGCAATTAATGTTGCCGCTGTTAATGTACCGATCGTAGAAATATTTTTAGAGCCATCCACAACTAGTGCTTTATTTGCCGTAACCGTACCAGCAGTAACTCCTTGTAATGTCGTTGGTGTATTATTATTAATAGTTGTTTGTAAATCAGTTCCATTTAGTGTAATCGCTGATGCGCTTAATGTACTAATACCTGCAATATTTTTAGTACCATCTACAATTAATGCTTTATTAGCAGTGGCTGTACCAGCGGTAACACCTTGTAATGCAGTTGGTACATTATTATTAATAGTTGTTTGTAAATCAGCGCCATTTAATGTAATTGCGGCTACGGATAGTGTATTTAACCCAGTTACATTTGATAAATTATCAACTACAATAGCTTTACTAGCTGATACTGCACCTGGTGTAATACTGGTTAAGTACGCCGCTTGTGTTGATCCAAATGTGACCCCATTTACATTTAATGACGTACCAATATAAGCAGCGCCACTAATTCCAATACCACCAGTTATAACTAACGTTCCAGTTGTTGTTGATGTTGATGATGTACCTGCTGTAAAACTGACTGCTCCTGATGATGATAATGATGTTAGTGTACCAATTGAAGTGATTGAATTTTGAGTACTAGTTCCAATTGTGCCATATAAAGTAGCGCCGGTAATATTACCAGTTGCTGTCAATGTACCACCAACGTTAATAGAACCAGCAACACCAATTCCTCCAGATGTAATAATTGCACCAGTCGTAGTTGTCGTCGATGCGGTTGACGCGGTTGATATAATTGCACCAGATACGGTTAATGTAGTTAATGTTCCTAAACTTGTAATTTGGGATTGTGATGCGGTTGTTATAGTTCCTGATAAATTTGTAGCACTTAATGTTGCAATACCCGTAATATTTGATGAAGCGTCTAAAATAAGAGCTTTGTTAGCTGATGCAGTGCCTACTGTTACTCCAGATAAATAATTAACTAATGTGCTTGATAATGTTGATGACCCAATTGTAATAGTACTTGATACGGTTAATGTAGTTAATGTTCCTAAACTTGTAATTTGCGGCTGCGCTGCAGTTGTAATAGTACCAGATAAATTTGTCGCACTTAAAGTCGCGATACCACTGATGTTTGACGACCCATCGAGTATTAATGCTTTACTGGTACTTGCAGTACCAGGTGTAATATTTGTCATGTATCCAACCATTGTTGATGTTAATGTATTGCTACCAATAATTACATTTGTACCGATGTATAAATTTTTAGCAATTGCTACACCACCAGCAATTGTTAACGCCCCTCCATTTGTTGATGATGACGCGTCAGTAGTATTATTAATACCAATACCGCCTGATAAAGTAATTGCACCAGTAGTTGCTGATGTTGATGCTGTAATAGCATTTGATGTTATAGCACCAATTGTCAAATTAGCATAATCAATAATAGATACAGTCGATGAGCTATCTGATGCTATATATGATGAAATAAATGTTTTTGTACTTTCTTGCCATATAAATCCAGAATATCCTTTATTAAATAATGATATATTATCTCCATTAGATGGTAATGGAGATAATGCTGAACTTAATGTAAGAATTAATGTAGCGCCACTATATGATGTTACTTTTCTAACTTGATTATTTCCAGTACCAGATGTTATTTTAATCCACCAGTTATTATAATATCCTGCCGTAGTTGATGCACCAACATTTAATGTAATTGTTGTACTTGTAGCGCTTGCGATAGTAGTTGATAATTTAGCAGAATCATTTACAACATCACCAGCACCACTATTATTATCAACTTGATATCTTTGGACTAAAAATCCTGAATCATATCCGCTTCCAGCTGGTCCTGAATTTAATATAATTGTATTATCGCTAATATTTGTGACTGTTGAATAGATTGATGTTGTTGTACCCGCTACTGTTAAATTTCCACTAATTACTGCATTCCCTCCAATATACATATTTTTATTAATACCAATTCCACCACTAACTATTAGCGCACCGGTATTGTTTGATGTAGCTTCAGTAGAATTAGTGATATTAGTAATTCCATTAATTGTTAATCCTGTTAACGTACCAACTGATGTGATGTTAGGCTGACTAGCTGTGCCAATGCTACCATAAATATTGGTACCAACATATAAATTTTTAGCAATTCCAACACCACCACTTATAATAATTGATCCTGATACTGAAGATGATGAATCAGTATTTGATGTAAATGTAGCAACCCCATTTACATTTAAACTATTTAAATTACCAAGTGTTGTAATGTTTGGCTGAGATGGTGTTTGGATTAATCCAACTAAATTTGTAGCTGAGATTGTGGTAATTCCACTAATTGATGAACCACTATCTAATACTAATGCTTTAGATGGCAATGCTGTACCTGGCGTAAGTCCTGATGTATAACCCATACTAGCACTACTAAATGATGACCCACCAACAATTAAATTTCCTGATAATGAAAGATCACCAGTTACACTTAATGTCGTTAATGTACCAACTGATGTTATATTAGGTTGTGCGGCTGTCGTTAACACACCACCTAGATTAGTTGCTGATATTGTTCCAGCTCCTGTGAAGTTTTTAGAAGAATCTAAAATAACTGCTTTGCTAGCCGTTGCCGTACCAGCGGTTACATTAGTATAGTTAAGCTGAGATGCGGTTGCTGTAATTAATGTATTATTTAAGTAAAGCCCACCAGTTGATCCATTATGTGATTTAATATTAAGATTAGATGTTGTATTTATTTCATTTCCCGATGCGGCAATTGTTAATTGTCCATTACTACTTACTAGTAAATTAGCCAAATTAGAACCACCGTTATAACGCAATGTTAAACATGACCCATTTGCACTATTAATATCTAATTGGGATGCTGGCGATGAATGATTAATTGCAACATTTGCATAATTATCAATGTATAAACTACGTTGACCCCCTGTAGATATTAAGAACGAACTTTGACCAGTATCGCTATCTAATACAATATTAGTTAATAGTGAATTTAAAGAAGATCTATTTAATGGCGTAATCGATGAATTGCTCAATGGTTGATTATTAGAAGACATTATAAATATTAACCTATATATTATATTTATAATAATATTGCTATTCTAAAAAGAATAACTATTAATATATAAATAATATTTTTACAAAAAAAACATTATTGGTTATATTCATAATATAATAATTAAAAAAATAATAACTAAAATATACTAAACACAAATAACATATTATACAATGAATGAAAACGAAGTTGTTACACCAACTACTGGAGTAGTAACTAATGATGTATATACATCTATTAATATGCCAAACACTAATCATATATATAATTACCGTAAAGAAGATCAATTAAGTTATATATTTTTATCCGAATTAATTGGGATGTTTGTATTTATATATGGATCAATCTCATCGGTTAATTATTATGTACTTACTGCTATGTCATATAGCGGTGCTGTTGATAATTGGGCAGTGGCGTTTTGTTTTGGCGTATCATTAACATGCGGTATTATTTTAGCGAAGTATTCGGGCGGTCATCTAAATCCATGCGTGTCATTTGCTATGTGGGTTGTTGGAAGTAATATTTCATTTAGTCAATTTTTAGTTTATACATTAGCACAAGGTATTGGATCAATTATTGCAGCATTACTAGTTATTGCCCAGTATAGCAGCTGGATTAATAATTTTGAAAATTATGAAGATAATCTTGGTCTTGTTGGTATGTACGGCACTTTAAAAAATACTAATGTTTCATTAGTATCATCCATTGTTGATCAATTTATTGGTAGTTTTATTTTAATGTTTGCAATTGTATATATTCCTAATAGCAATAAACAAAAACCTTTATTAGTCGGATTTACATTAATGGCATTAGGTGTTTTAATGCAATCAAATGGATTTGCATTTAATGCGTGGAGAGATATGGGGCCACGTATAGTTTCAACTATACTATTTAAATCATTACCATTTGATGCAATGGATCATTGGTTTTGGGTCCCACTTACTGTTCCTTTCCCAGCAATGGTAATTGCAAAATTAGTCGCTGATCATTATTCAAGTATTTAAAAAAATATAATTACTCACTCAATTCATTATTTTTTTTCAATTCATTATTTTTTTTAGTAGATATTTTTTGTTCTAACATTTTTAACTTTGTTACTAAATTAATTTTAAATAATCTAAATTCCGAATTTAGATTATTTATTTCAGATCGAGATTTTGTTAATTCTTTTTTTAATTTTGTAATTTCTTGTTGATATTTTGTTGATTGTTTTTCTGCAAATTTAGCTTTATATTTATAGTAATACGCATCAATTCGTTTTAATAGATATATATTTTCAATATATGGGTTTTCTATAAATGTAACATTTTTAACTAACATTATTTTAAAAAATTTTGGAGTGATATAAAACTTTTCAGTAATTTTAAAATTTGTAGAATCCAAATCCAAATCCAAATCATAGTCTGCAATATAATCAATACCATCAATAGCGTTATAATTAATGAATAGTTGTTTGATTTCCTCAGTTGAACCATTTGAAATTATTCCATATTTATACAATAATTCATCTTTTAAAATAAATTCTTCTTCGTAATCTATGATAGATAAATACATTTTAACAAATGCGTTATCTAAATTTTCAATATGTTCGGATACATGGTTAAAATAATCTTGTATTGATATATCATCATTGCATTTTAATAATCTATTATTATATTCTTTTAAAAAATTAATACTCATTTTCTATCTTTATTTATATTTAAAAATAGAAAAAAAAACATAATTTTTTTATTCTAAATATAATTTATGCTGTACAGCTAAGACAATCGATATCGCCATCTTCATCATTCGCATTATGTTGTAAATTATGTGAGGTTAATGCATTTGTATATACGGTATTTACCGAATAAGTTGATGGCGCATAACTTTTACTATATGTACTATTTTGCGGTTTAACTGATAATGCTAATGAATTGATATTACTAGCAGTTAATTTACGTCCAGTCGTTACCGCCTTTGTTCTAATATAATAAGAACTTGTTTTTAGTCCCATTTTCCATGTATATAAATGCATTTTTGTTAGCTTGCTAATAGTTGGATTATTAATAAACCGATTATTACTGGATGATTGACAGATATACGCTTCTCTATCGGCACACATATCAATTAATGAACTTAATTGATATTCGTAAATTGTTTTATATACATCTCTAATTTTTTTAGGAATGTAATCTAAATTATATACAGACCCATCATTATTAATAATATCATTTCTAGTACGTTCATTCCATAGATGTAATTTTTTTAAATCTTCGACTAGATGTTTATTAATTACTTGAAATCTACCAGACAATGTTGTTCTTGTAAATACATTACTTTGCGGAACTTCTACAGATTCGGTATGGCCTAAAATAATACTTGTTCCAGCCGTAGGCATCTGACTAAGTAATAAAGAATTCCGTAATCCTGAATTACAAATTTGCGTTCTTAGTTCAACCCAATCCCATAAATTACTAGATGGTGTTACATTCCATAAATCAAACTGTAAAATTCCATTAGCCGTCATTGACGTTTTAAAATTTGGATATGCGCCATGTAATTTTGCTAGTTTATTTGACGCGGTTAATGCTCCATAATAAATAGTTTCAAAAATATTTTTATTCATTTCTTTTGCTTTATCAGAATCAAAGGGTTCTTTGATTATCATAAATACTTCTGATAGACCTTGAGTACCAATTCCAATTGGTCGGTTATTATCATCGCTATATTTAGCTTCAGGAATTGGATATTTATTATTATCAATAACTTTATTCATATTATATACTATTTTTTGCGTAACATCCATTAACTTTTGATAATCAAATTTATATACATTATTGCCATTTTCTTTTACTTTATATAAAAACTTTGGTAAGCAAATGCTTGCTAAATTACAAACTCCAATATTTTTTTCATCAGAATAAATAGTAATTTCTGAACATTGTGATGTTAGAACACCATTAAAAATACCTCGATGTGTCTCTGGTTCATTAAAACAATATGTGTCATGTAATCCATCGTATTCAGCAATTTCAGTTACTGATAATGGTTGAGATTGTTGATCAAAATCAAGCGCCATGTAATCATCATCTAATAATTTAATTACTTGTGTTGGGATATTTAAATTTACAAACATTTTCATAGTTTCGTATGTGGAAAATACTAATGTATCATCTCTGATGTGTGGGTTTAGACCTAATGTATTACATAGTAATTTAATTTGTTTCATTACTTTAATTGAAATCATTTCTAATTTTAGCTGCTGATACTCACAATCGATATCAACATTATAACAACCAGTAATTTTACCATGTGTGTCAATAATGCCGGCCATCCAATTCAATCTACATTTGTATGAACTATTAATAGGGACGATTTTATAATCATCGTTATATTCATGATCTACCGCAGCATAATATGGATTTTTTAAATCATGTGTCGTATCTTCTGATTTAATTATTGGAAAAACACATGTTAATAACGTGTCATCATTAATAATTAAATCTTTAGCTTCTTTAATATCACCATTGCTCATATAAAATTTATGATATTCGGTACATTTTAATACCGACCCATCTGAAAACTTTATCTTTAAAAGTTTTACATTCTCATTCGTTTTCGCAACCTTAGCTGGGTTAAATTTATATCCTGTCCAAACATCAACAGTTTGATTATCTAAATATTTAATTGTTTTGTAACCATCTGATGTTAGAATTCTAGTTTCACCATGCACACATAAATTACTAGATTTAATAACGCCTAGGTTATTTTGATTACATTTTCGATTTACATGATCTTTATACATAATATAAGGTTTGCCAGTTTCAATTTGTAATCCCATGATAGTTTTCCATAACTCAAAAATAGATATTTGAGTTCTATACATTTTCTTTTTTTCATAACTCTCGTATAATGCGGTAAATTCATCACCATAAACATCGGTTAATCCTGGGCATTCGTTTGGACACATTAATGACCATTTAATATCCTTGTTTAGTTTAAGCGATTGTCGTAATCTGTCCATAAATAGATCTGGGATCCATAATGCTAAAAATAAATCTTTACATAAGGTTTCCGGAATTCCTTGATTCCGTTGAGATAATAAACAAGACTCAATATCAGCATGCCATGGTTCAATATAAACAGCAGTCGAACCTTTACGTTTTCCACCACCTTGACTAACATATTTTGTAGATTCATTAAATACTCGTAACATTGGTACTAATCCTTCAGATCTACCAATTGTAGATGAAATGACAGAATCATAAGCACGTACCATTGATGTATGAATACCAACTCCTCCTGAAAATTTACTGATTTTAGAAATATCAGTTAACCGTTTATAAATATTATCTAAGCTATCATCTACTGATAGTAAATAACATGATGACAACGTATGATTAATTGTACCAGCGTTAAATAATGTTGGGGTCGCATGCGTATAATATTTATCTGATAATAATTTATACGTTTCAATAATAGATGAATATGTTGATTGTGAACATTTTCCATCATCATCAATGAGGTTTAAATTAATACCAATTGCTACTCGTAGCAGCATTTGCTGCGGTCGTTCTTTAATAACTTTAATATCATTATCATATTTATGTGATAGTAAATATGATTTAATCATTGTTACAATACCAAAATAATTATATGAATAATCGTTTTCATAATTAATAATATTATGCAAATCATGAGAATTTCGTTGAATAAACTCAATTACTTTTGGGTGTAATAGTTTAATTGCGTTATTGCGGTATTTATATTCTTTAACGGACATTACGTATTTATTTAAATCATCCGATGTATTTTTATGTAAGTCGCTAATTAAAATGCGTGTGGCTAAAATATCATATTCAACATCTTCGATAATTAATGAAGCGCAAATACTGGCTGAAATAATATCTATTTCAGAAGTTTTAATATTATCAATTAATTGACTGGCTGTTTGCGTTGCAATATAATCAGTACTAATACTTAGTTGAGGATTCATATTTGCTAACATACGTAGTCTTGTAGAGATAGTCATCAAGTTCATAGGAATGCGCTCATCTCTACGATTAATAACATAAATATTTTTAGTATGAATCGTCATTATGGATTAAACAATTACAAATCACTATAAATTAGAAGTTATCGTGTATATAATAATATACATAAACTTTAAAATAACATTTAATTATTTATCTCAATAATGTTCACGAAGCCTCGAAATCACACTTTATTTTTAAAGGGAGTGTTTTTCGACGAAATTGAATCATTGGAAGAAAAATTAATTTCTACAAACTTTCATTCCGAATTACCATATGATCATACAGAATTAAAAAAACGCATTGCTTACGATAAGATTCCTCGTAAGTTCTATGGAATAAAAAAATGGATTGAGACTACCAAAAATATTAAAATTAAATGTTGGCATTGCGAATCATTATTTATTGGCGTACCGGTATTTATCCCATCGTATGTTTCAAATACAGCTAATGGTAAAATATTCGAAACCTATGGAGCATTTTGCGGATTTGGCTGCGCTTATGGATTTCTTAATTTCTGCCACGACTTTCACGAAACGCAATCATATTGGGATAAATTAAATATGTTAAAGATGCTATACACTCAATTTTATAATAAAAAAATTAATGATTTTCATAAAAGCCCTGATAAGTATAAAACTGAAATGTATGGAGGTGATATGTCTTTACTTGAGTTTAAAAAAGAATTGAAACGAATTAATCAGCTTAATATAAAGACACCAATGTAATTATTTACAATTCACCAATGAAAATTTAAGGTCTAATTGTAATTATTTATAATTCACTAATAAAAATTAAAATACACAATCATTTATTAACGTCCCGATTCACCAGTAACAATTAAACTCCATCGTTTATTAACATGACCATCATCCTTAAAATGTCCTAATTTTCCATCGGGTGTAGCATTACCACCAGTTTCTAAACAAGAACCATATTTACGATTTGTGAATACACCAGTATCTGTATTATAATCCCATTTAAGTTCAAGATCAGTATTATTCCATTTAGACATCACTATTGTATTATTTGGACCAGCCATAACCGCCTTACCATTAGATGCTTGTGGGCATAATGATCCGGTGTCTGGATTGTATTCCCAAATATTTGAATTACGGAAATTTCCTAATTTCCAATCAGCAAATGCTATATTATTATGTTTATCATAAATTAATACTCTTGCCGTTGCGCCATTATAAATAATTAGATCTGATTTGGCACCTAGTGTATTAAATTTTACACCGTTTACACCAACTCGTTCTTTAAGAATTGGTTTATTATTATCATACATTAATGGCATTGTAATAGAAAATTTTGGATCACTTCGTTGAAAGAAACCACTCTTCTTTTTTTTCTTAAATACTGTAAAATATAATACAATTACCGCAATCACAATCGTCAATAATAATGCCCAAACCCAACATTTTGCTTTATAACATTGTTTATGTTTTACATTATCATAAAACGATAATTGAGGACTTGAATTATCAACATTTGATGTAAATGCTGGTCCAGACAAAATAGGTTGTTGCGTAGGTGTGCTCATTATTATTATGTATACAATATTAAATATAATAATAATAATTAAAAAAAATAATATTTTTAGTTTAAAAATCATAATAACACGTGAGCTAAGAATTGCATAAATGTATCAGCCACATCATCATAGTTTTTCTTTTTAATATTTTTAAGTAATTCTATTTTATTAAATACCAATAAATAATATATAAAATTATATTTACTATGATTTTTATTACATATATAATTAGAATTGCTAATGTTCATAACTTCACCATACATTAATTGTTTATGCATGAACAATATATTTTTTTTACTTGGGGGCATTGTATGAATTATACACTTATCAATATATTCATAAATAATCTGACTATAGACACACCGAGATTTATCATTAACATTCATTTGATATTCAATTATTAATTCAAATTTTTCAGTACCAATGCAGTCAGTTATTTGATTATTAATCTCTAATAAGTTTGATTTTAATGAAGATGACTTGTCATAAATATTCGTATCTTTTAATTTTTGATCAGGGATTAAATCAATTACTTTAATAAAATTAAATTTAATATAATTATCCAATTCGTTGGAATTTGGATTAGCTAAACATTCTTTAAAATTGCTAATTATTGAATAAAATCCGACAGCTAATGACTTATTCGCACAATCAATTGATAGGTAATGCGTATAAGCCATATTAATATATATAATAACATATATTAATTTTAATTAGAGTTCTTCTTCAGAAGAAGGACTATTATTAAAATCTATATCGCTTAAATTTAGTTGAGAATATTCAGTTTCATTTGAATAATTACTATTACTTCGTAGTAACTGGTGCGATAAATTATTAGACATTGTATTTATTAATGGTATTCCAATTATATCTAATATTCTATCAGATTCGCTATCGCTATCAGAATCAGAATTATACGTTATTGTATTGCATGCAATACACGATTGCGAACTAGTGTTATATTCATAGCAATTATTACAATCATAACAATGTCTATACTTACGGCCATTGCGTTCCATGCAAGTATTGCATATACGACATACATCAATAATATTAATATTATGCCGTATTTCACATTCTGAACAATATCGGGTCTTTTTATTTGGATTAATAATACATTGCTGACAGATTCGTTTATTATAAAAGTTATCAGTTATTATATATTTATTATCATGCTCCGCGCAATATTCATGATACATATCACTGGTACACATATCACATTCATCGCAATATTTAAATTTACTAGAATCGTGTTGATGATTACAATACGTACAATTAAAAATAATTATTTCATTACAATAAGCGCATCCGTATTTAGTTATATTCATATCTATATTATTATTATAATTAATTCTAGTTGATTAAAAAAAATAAAGTATTGTTTGTTTACTTCTTCATAGCTTCTTCAGATTTAGTATAAATTCTATTTTTAGAACTGGTTCCAGTCTTTGCATTGATATTAATTACATCAATTTCTAATGCATTATCGGGAGTACCATCTTCATCAGTGTTAAGAACCTTACCAGTTTCTTGATCAATTGTTTCAGTCTTTGAAATTTTAATACTACCATCATCTAAATCTTCCATTTTTAGCCCGTATTTAGTTTCTAACTCAGACGGATTCATCTTTTTATATTCATTAAATTCTTTACTATCTTTACCAAATACTCGTTCAGATACGCGCTTTTTAGTTTTTACTCGATTTTTTAATAGATCAGCACTTAAATTATTATCGGTTTCTTGTTGTTCAAGCATGCTTTCAATAATTTTATTATGCTTATTATAATAATTAACACGTTCACGATTTTGCTTAAATGCCCCAACGACAGTCCATTGATTTAATGGAAAGTTAAGAATATCAAATTTACTGTTTGTTCCATATTTTTGAATAAATTTATCAACATCCTTCTTATCATCTAATACATCATAAATAATAACAGCATTTTCTAAATCAGGCTTTACATTATATAGGTTATTGGTAGTTTCACGAATCTTATCATAATTCACTTCATAGAAAGAAGTGAATCGACGGAATGTATCATTTGGTGGTACATTATTATACATTGCTTTTTCAACATCATCAGAGTATGTCGTACGAACAGATCGTTCAGGATCATCGTTAATTTTATTTTGAGCTTCTTGAACATGATTTAACGGATCGTACTTAAAGAATTTTGATAAAAATCTTTCAATCACTTTGCGCTCATTTACAGATTGCTCCTCCATTTTATGCTGAATATCTTCATACATTTTAGTTTTATTAATATTTTTAATTGGAGTTTTAATACGATCGACTTCATCATTTACTAATTTAGATACTTCAAGAAGATCATCTTCTGTTAACTTTTTTTCCATATCAAGACGATTGACAGTCTCAGCATCATTTGGAAATTTCTTATGGAAATAACTCATTACAGTCTCATGGTAGATTTTATCATGATTGATATTAAATTCTTTGTTTACATCGATATATTCAACGTAATCTTCTTCATTAATTGATTCTACTAACTCTTCCTCATCAATAGAATATTCGTTCTTCATTTGAAATAAGAATCCTACTAAACCGGTAGTCATTAACTTTTTATAATATTCTTCACGTAAGTTACAAATAGAAGCAATTACTTGCTTCTCTTGAGAAGCGGTTCCTAATGTTTTATATGGTTGTACCTCTTTCATAAGCATATCAATTTGTTCAGCCGATAAGCTAGCTAATTTATCTTCTAGATCAACATTTTCAACATTATTAGAAATATCATTTAGTAAATCTTGATATAGTTTCTTCACATCTTCTTTAGAAGTGGTATTGTTGCTTAGATTAGAAACTGTATCAGTAATTGACTTGTTCATTTTCTTCTTTATATTTAAAACTATATACTATATTTCTAATATAATCTAAGATTAAAAATGACTACTGATACTACATTCGAACACGTCTTATATAACATAAATGAAAAAAATAATATTATAATGGATATTTATAATATCATTAACGTCATTAAAACTAAAATTCCTAAAAATGACCCAACTATAATTTATTTAAATCGAATCGATTCTGAGTTTAATAATTATATGGAAAACATATCTAAATTTAATATTGAAGTTGTTGAATTCATATCGGAATACTATAATATTAATGATGATTATAAAGATGCATTTAATAATAAATTAATATACACATATTCAAGTCATAAAAACCATTATTCACCATTAGAGTCCGGGGCATATAAATTTTTTAACATAAAAGAATTGGTTGATATATTTGTAGAACATTGCTATGAATTTAAAACATTCACATTATATACAAATTTCACATCATTTAAAGATACTAAAATTTTAGAAAAAAATATCTATAATAAGTTAAATGATTATATTTTATCAGAAAATATATATGAATCTATTAATAATATTATATATGAATTTAAATTATTTATAAAAGCAATTACAAATATTATAAATGATGAAAATTTAGTCAATATTAATAAACTACTAAATAAATTTAACAGTATTAATTTAGAAATGAAAACAAATGAACTTGTATTTGACTTGTGTGAATGCGGTAATAAAATGAATATACATTCATGCTCAAGTGAAATGGTTTGTGAAAAATGCGGATATAGTTATATGTTAGAAGGAACTGTTTTAGAAGATACAATGTTTTACTCACAAGCTGATGCTAGATATAAACATGCAAATTATCAACCTGCAAAACATTGTAGATCTTGGTTAGAAAGAATACAAGCTAAAGAAAGTAATAACATATCTAAAGAACATATCAATAAAATTGAAATGTGTATTAAGCGAGACAATATTAAAAATAAAAAAGCAATTCCAATTTCTCAATTTAGAAGATATTTAAAAGATTGTAATCTTAGTGAATTAAATGAACATATTGCATTAATTCGTAAAATTATAACTGGTATTATTCCACCAACTTTATCATATTCAGAAACTCAGTTAATTATTAATTCATTTTCAAAATCTGTAAAAGCTTATAATGTTATAAAACCAAATACAAAATCAAATATGATTTTTTACCCGTATTTGTTACGGAAATTAATTGAAATGCATATAAAAGATTATCATAAAAAAAAAGAATTACTATCATTTATTCACTTACAAGGAAGTCAAACATTATCACAAAATGATAAAATATGGTATGAAGTATGTAAAATAGTACCAGAATTTCATTATATGCCTACTGATAGATACAAATATTTAGAATAGTTCTACGCACGTTTTCCTAAATCTAAACTTAAATTATTTAAATATTCAATCCCAATATCATCAGTATCTTGATCGCTTGAGTAACGATTTAAAATATCAGTGGTGACATTCTTGTTAGACGTCTTTAATTGATCTATTATATCATAATTTGAAATAAGTACTTTAGAAAGTATATCCGAAATATCATCTAATTTATTGTTAATCAATCCACATTTATTTTCTTGTGCACTACAAATAGAATCAGTAATGGCATTTACTAAATTATAATTTATAGTATTTTCAAGACTAGATTGCGATGGATTATCATCGGTTGACTTGGCATCGGTTGACTTGGCATCGGTTGACTTGGCATCGGTTGACTTGGCATCGGTTGACTTATCGTCACTTGACTTAGCTCGTAAATGTTTTAATTTAATATAACTTACTAATTTTAAATATTTAACATACCCATTATAAATAATTTGATTATTTACAAAATAATCAGAATATTCATAATTTTGATTAGTTTTAACTGCCATAATTATAAATGTACGTGGTGTTAAAAATATTAGCTCTGTATTTTTAACAACTTTTGAAAATGAAAATGTATGTTGATGTTTAATTAATTGAGTAATATGATTAAAATCAAATATTCTCCAATTTTTAACATTTACAATATCAGTTAATTTTAATAGCTCATTATCCGATTTATTATAATAAATAATATTACTATGTTGTGATAATGGATCACCATTACCATCAGTAATAATATAATCAAGACCTTCTACAAACCCAATTATATTTAATAAATGTTTTAAATTTGTATCTGGTGGGGTAATACGCATTTCTAATAATTTAGAACTATGTATATAAAATTCTCGGTGATGTGTATGTATATCATTGAAAAACCATTCACTGTCATTTTTATATTTTGTAAATAACTTAGCGTGAACTAATTGATAGTAATTTTGATATTTTAAATTCGTTCCATGTGTATTAATTAAAAATTTATTATACTCATCAATTAAATGTTGAAAAGGCATTTTTAAAATTGTCTTGTATATGTATTATATATAACTTTAAAAATATAATAATATGATTTATAATATTATTAAAAATATATATTTAAGTAATCTACAGAGTGCGTTAAATTTACAATTAATAAAAGATGTTAATATTAATATTATATGTAGATTAAGCGAAGATTACAATAAATCATTATATCCAAGTCATATAGAATTTCATAATTATGAATTAGAAGATAATTCTATGTATACATATGAATTGCTTATTACTTTTCATAATATTGTAAAAATAATTTCTACAAATAAAAATAAAAATATTTTGATACATTGTAATGAAGGGCAGTCTAGAAGCGTATCAATAATAATATTATATTTAATGATATATGAAAAATTAAGTTATGACGATAGTTTAAATTTAATTAAAGAAATTAAAACTGACGTATGCCCAAATCAAGGATTTATTAATGTAATTAATAAATACACTGATGTCTATTTTAATTCAGATTCTAGTAATTTAAAAAAAAATATTCAAAATTTATTAAATTCCGAATATCAAAAATATAATAAATTTAAGACTCTTTAGTTTTAAGTTTACTCTTTTTTTTTTCAATATAATTATTATATTGATTCATAATAACCCCACTATTAAAATAAAAATTAACATATTGATTTGTATATGTTGATCTCATACATATGTAAGTAAATCCTCTAGGAGTTAATATAAAATGTTTTGATGATTTGTATTCATCATGATATTGTCTATTAAACTTAGTTATAATAGATTCTACATATGGCTTAACAATAAATAATGTATCTTCATTATAATCTTTTTTATTATATAAATCACCAACATTGTTAAATTTAACAATGTTTGCATAATTACTATAATATTTATTATCATTATTAATCATAATAAAATCTTGACCATGCGTTAATCCAAAATCTATTAATCGTTGTTCTAATGAATATAAATGTTGAGATGGTAATAATTGTAATTCAAATAATTTGATATGATGGATATAAAATTCATTATTATGTTTAATCACATTAAACATAAACTCAGGATCTATAATATCATATTTATTAAAATGTTTCGCATATACTAATTGCGAATATTGTTCAATTGTAAGCGTATCGTCATATTTATTAACTAAGTATTTGTCATATTTATTTAGTAGTTTTGAAAAAAGCATAAAATAATTTCATAAATTCGTATTTGTTCTATATTTATAGCAAAAAAATAAATATAAAATTAATTATATAAATTTATATAATTGTATAGCATATATAAACTTTATCGGAGATTTAAATAATTAAATATTATTTAAATCTGTTAAGTGATTTCGTATACTAGCATTATTAATGTTTGCATTTAATGTATCATTTGCTTGAATACGTCGTCGTTGTGATTGCGTAATTAACGATGGTAATAGCTCCATTAATATTCTAGGCAATACTCCAATATTATTAGATTTTACAAATCTTGATACCGCTGTACTAGTTTCAAATCTAATGCGTTTTAATTTTGATTTAACGATATCTCCATAACCCGTGATATCTGGTCTACATCCAAAATATTCATGTTGCCCATTAAAGATGGTTTCTAAAATAGTAGCTCCGGCAATGATCGATTCTTCAGCAATTGAATTATATTTTAATTTATTATATTTAAACATCAGACGTTTATGAACTTCATCAATAGATTTTAGAGATGAATCATGGCTTACGGTTGGTATTCTGTCTATAGATACACCTAATTCATACAAATCATCTTTGAGATATTCTATTTGTTCGAGTAAATGATTTTTACGTTCATCTTCAATTTCTTGATCCATGTTAAGTTCTACATTTGGAACATTTTTCATAACCGAATTGATATTAGAACTAATTTCCTCTTCTCTGGTTTTTTGCATATAATAACTATCATTGGATTGATATGGATGTTGAATAAAACTTCGAATTGTACCAACTTGCGAATGGGTATCTCCCACATCTTCCTCTTCCTCTTCCTCATCGTCACCATTACCAATTACAGATTGTACTTCTTCCATAGCCGCTTTATATTCATTTAATGGATCTGTATCATCCTCATTATCAGAATCTTCTTCTTCATCATCATTATACATATTTTTTACTTTTTTTTCAATTTCATCTATATCAACATTATTTGATATCTTTTCAGCATTTAATAATAAACCGATACCGGATATATTAGATCCATAATTTAGATTACTTACGATATCGTCTTCCATTTTATTATATATTTAAAACTATGTTATTCATTTAATATGTTTTAAAATAAACCCATAAATTCTATTTCAGTTTTAAAAAAATAATTAAATATTTGAATCGGAATATTCAATTGAATCAATCATCGAATTTATATTTTCACTAATATTTACAAAACTATTATTAACAACAGATAATCTATTTCGATTAATACCATTAATTACATCTTTAAATGACTTATGTATAGTTAATAAATCTTTATTATATTTTGAAATGTGTTGTCGGTTAATGTTATACAATTCTGTTTTTGCTATTGTATTTCTATCATTATCTAAAAATGTATAAGCAAGATCTGAAATACGCGGACCTATTGTATGTCGTAATTGATTTAATATATCACGACTACTTTTTAATTGATCATCCGAATGAATTTGTGAGTTACGGTACAAATCTAATATTGGTACTGAATCTATTATATCATTTACATGTTCTGAAATTGAAAAATCGGAAGATCTATTACTATCATATCCATCAGTATAATTATTTAGATTATTTGGTAATACTAATTCATCTAACTTGGAATCCGATGAAATTATATCATCGTAATTTCCATTAGTATGATTAACGGTAACCTGTGTTAATTTGTGTAGCTCATTAGTCATATTAATCATAGATTTATGCAACTCATCCATTTTTGTAGAATTATACTTTTGTCGATATTGATTATAATAATAGATTACCTTTGTACTACTTTCTACTAATATTTGAAATATATGTAAACCAATCTTTTTTAAAATTATTTTATAAAATGCCTCCTTTGTAATATAAAACTCAATATCGACAATATTTTCACCATCTAAGCTTCCGCGAATCATTTCAAAATCTAAATGTTCAACTAACTTACATTTTAATAATCCTTTTTTTATATTATCATTTACAATAATAGGCAAATCGCGAAATTTACGAATTTTATTAGAAAATGTAAAACTTGAAGATAATGATATACCATACCCATGCAATGAACTTACTGGTATATTAAAATCGGTATTTGACAAATTAGATATATTAATCATATAATTTAACAAATTAAAATTAATGCCATTATTAATAAGAGGTTTTACCTCATTCAAATAATCAATAATATTAATATCAGTTTTTTTTAAAATAAAATATTCATTATATTGCTCAAATTTAATAAAATTTAATGGTTGTAGAATACTAGATTCTACATTACTGATAAACGATTCGTTAAATACAAAATTTTCATCCAACTCATTTGTATTCATTATCAATATATCATATTATATTTAATGTATCTTATTTCAAATTAAAGATTCTTGTTATTACATATTGGGCAAATTGGTTTAACGCAAAGCCAATCATTAATACATTTATCATGAAATTTGTGAAAACATACCAAACATTTGATTGGTGCAATTAAATCAGTTAAACAAATTATACACATTGTCTGTGAATGATGATTCATGATTCGGCTTAATGCGTTACGTAGTTTATAATTTTTAAATAATCGGTACAATTTATGATTACATATCAACATATTAATATATTGGTTATTAATATAATTAATAACATCACATCTAGAATTAGAATCTAGTATAGTTAGTTTGATATCCTTATACCAAATATTATTAATTATTTCAATCTCATTTAAATTTGGAACATATTGTAATATTAAATAACGCATATTGCGAATATATAAAAATGATAACTTATTAGAATTTATTGTTATATTTACCAATGGACACTCATAAATTTTAATATACGTAACATTAGTTAAATGAACATTATCTGATAGTATTAATTTTGGACAAGATGTTAATTTTAAATGATTGTTAATTTTGACATTATCCATATCACATAACCCAATACATGACAATACATTTAACTCATTAATATTGGATATGTTAGATACCCGTTTTAAATTACAACAATTAGAAATAGATAATTGTTGTAAACTATTAGAAATAATAGTATCGATAGATAATAAATTATCATTATTTTTAATGATAAGCGTTTTCAAAAACCAGTTAGATATTCTTCGCAATTTATTATTACCACTAATCATTATTGTTAAATTATTATAATAAGCCCGATAGCTATAGTTATTAAATTTAAGCATATGTAAGTTTTCACAATGTTCAATTGTTAAAGATTGTAATCGGCTAATAGAGATACTATTTAACATAAAACAATTAGAAATTGATAATTTATCAATTGATAAAGTACCGATATTTTTAATATTATTACAAACATCTAATATTAAATTTTTACCAATTAATTTATAAATACTTTTTAATAAACCGCAATTTACAATATTAATTGTGTCAAATTCAGTTATAGTGTTTACAGCAACTAATAATTTACAATTCTTAATATAAAATTTTCGAACATTCGAACATTTATAAATATTTAATAAATTATCGCATTCGGAAATTATAATTTTTTTAATATTAGAAATGGATTCTATTACTTTTAAAGAATCGCAATTATGCAATTCTAATACACCTATATTTAATAATGATAAATTTCGAATACTTTCAATTCCATTACATTTTACTAATTTTATATATTTTGCATTAATATCAATAATACTTGATAATGTATGACACTTGATTATAGTTATAATATTTATAAATGAGGTTAACAATATTTTAGATAACTTAGAACAATTTTTAATATAAACATATGTACAGTTATTACAGTTATTACAATCGATTGACTTTAATGAACTCATATTAATCAATGTTAATTTTCGTAAATTAGTAAATTTACATATATCTTCTAATAAATGATTATCATGAATATATAAATCTTCCAGGTTTGGCAAATTATATAATTTATAAACGGCGGTTTCTACTAACTTTAAATTAATTAAATTAGGATAATCAATAATTGTTGAAATATTAAAATTATTGACTAATTCGAAATTAAGAATAGTATCATTATTAATCTTACTTAAATCGCAATCAGATGACTCGATTATAGAAGCAGATGAATTGATAACTTTAATTCTTTTATATCTTGACATAATATTTTGATAAAATTGATATACTATATTATATTATATAATTAAAGTTGAAAATGAATAAGGCATCAATTCTTAACGCATTTGTTGAATCTGTTAAAGACTTACCAGCACAAGGATCAGATCTTTGGAAATTAGGAAGATTTAGCTGTATTGGTGGAAGTGAAGTATCAACGATCATTAAACAAAATAAAAATAAATCTGTTAATAAATTAGTTCTTGAAAAATTAGGATTTGATACATTTACTGGAAATATTTTTACATATTGGGGAAATGTATTTGAAGAACTTATACGCAAATCTTGTAACAGACGATTTAAATGTAACATTGTTGAAACTGGAAGTATTAAATATAAACATGGATTTCTATCATACTCACCAGATGGATTAGCAACGATTGATAAGACTGTATTAGAAAAATATATTGATATTGATCAACATAAGTTAAATCAAGATCATAAAGATTTTCTTACATTGTTTGAATTTAAATGCCCATTTTCTAGAATTCCAACACATGAAGTACCAAACTATTATTTACCACAAGTAAAAATTGGAATGAATATTATTAACTTCTTAGAAGTTGGACTATTTGTACAAGCAGTATATAGAAGATGTCAAATATCTGATATTAAATATAATACAATGCATACTAGCTATGGTCATTTTACAAGAACACCAATTCAAGGAAATCCAATTGAATATGGATATATGGCATTATATACGCAAGATGAAAATGTTCATGATTATGTTGAAACAGTATTACAAAGCGGACAAACAAAAGTAGTAAAAGGAGTATATGATATTGGCTCATTATATGATTCAAAGTTATTTGAAAATGTATTACAACTTTGCTTAACTAATGATGTTGATATTGATTATTATTACAATAAAGAATATAATCAAGATATATTTGATGGCGATGGATTTACAAAAGGAATGTATGACATTTCTTTACAAAGAAGAGTCCGATTGAGTATTGATAAAGTAAAAAAGAAATATCAAAAAAAATACTTAATTGGAATCATTCCATATAAGTTAATGGATCTATATATCACACCTATTCAAAAAACTCACTCATACATAGAAGATAATGATATTCATAATAAAGCTAAGAAAGTAATTGAATTTATTCAAGATAACAAAGATACGGAACTAGATGATCTTAAAAAGCTTTTAAGAAAAGTAAAACTATAATAATATAATTTATAAATATACAATATTTATTTTTTTTTTGATTATTGTTAATGTATTGTTAATGTATTCTTGAATCTTTTCCATTTTAGTTGACATCTTGATTATAATAGATATTTAGTCTTATTATATTTTTTTAAAAAATAAACCAATTTTCTATATTTATATAATACTTTATTTACAAATATTAAATAAAGATGTAAAAAAATTTGATTATATCACTTATCTTTATTTGCTGCCCTACGTAGGGCGGCAAATGAAATACATATTTACAAATATTAAATAAAGATATAAGGATTTTAATTATATCTCTTATCTCACTGCTCCCCCACGTAGGACAGCAGTGGAATACCTTATTTACAAATATTAAATAAAGATATAAAAATTTTAATTATATTTCTTATCTCACTGCTCCTCCACGTGGAGGAGCAGTGGAATACCTTATTTACAAATATTAAATAAAGATATAAAGATTTTAATTATATCTCTTATCTCACTGCTGCCCTACGTAGGGCGGCAGTGGAATACCTTATTTACAAATATTAAATAAAGATATAAAAAATTTAATGATATCTCTTATCTCACTGCCGCCCAACGTTGGGCAGCAGTGGAATACCTTATTTACAAATATTAAATTAAAGATATGAATATTTTAATGATATCTCTTATCTCACTGCTCCCCCACGTGGGGGAGCAGTGGAATATCTTTATTTACAAATATTAAATAAAGATATCGTCTTGAACTATTTGATTAAATTATTTCTTTTATGAATAACGATTATTTAGTTAAAATAATATGTAGGTGATATACAATTTATATTAATATATAAATTGGTTAATTAAATTATTAGTTTATATATTTATCAATTTAATATAAATGATGGAATCTCAACTTAATTGGTTGAAGTCATTGGCAACTAAAATACAACCTTCTTTAAATGCAAAGAAATCATTTTATGATTTAATTGAATATTATATTAATTCAACATTAAAGCAATATCCGTCTAGCATTTGGGTGGATATTAAACGTTATCCATATTTAGTATCTGATTTTGAATATGTGATTTTTAGTGAAGACCCTCAATCTTTTTGTAAAACAATGATTTGCGATATTTTAAATTATGATGCTAAAAATAAAACTGGTTATTTTAAGCCTATTATTTTAAATGCTAAGTTACTTAAAAAGGAATATTTTATTGATTTTAATAATAATAGATTAATCTATGTAATTCATTGTAGTTTGACTAATGAATTTTTATTAAATAGTATTACTTATCATTCACTTAGTTTTCCTAAAATGTTTTATAGTTTAGATTCTGATAAGATTTCAAACTGTTTCGATAATTTAAAATCATTGGTATCAATTTCAAAAAAAGAAATTGTGAGTGCTAAGAATACAGTTGATTATAATATTCGTAAAGAGATTTTTAATAAGGTTGTTAGTAAACTAAAGGTGGATATAAAAGATTCTTCAAATTCTATTATTTTAGTAAGTTCGATATCTGATTATACTGATCAAGCGTTAGATATTATCTACAGTAAAGTTGTGATTAAAAATACATTTTATGATATTGTTAAGGAGATTCAGTCTAGTTATTACAAAGAATATAAGTGTAATATGATTAATCATACTATTAATGTTCCATATGATTTTCGATTAAAAAAAAGTACCGTATATTTGGAAAAGGGTAAGCATAAAATTTATTTATTTAATTTATTTAACAATGGTTGTTATGAGCCAATTCCGTGTTATTTAACACCTAATAAGTTATATTATGTTTCTCATGAATTTGTAAAACTTCGTTATTATTTACTAAACTATTATACATTAACATTATTTGATATGAATAATATTGTAAATAATAACTTTAATGCGTATAAACAATTTTTATTAAATCGAATATTGGCAACAATTGGCGAGTATAAAAAATCATATAATTCATCTGAATTACAATGGGTTGGTATCTTTCGAGATATTGATTACGATAAACTAAAGTTTAATCAAAGTAACCGGTATCTTGGTCCAGCAAGTGAAACATTTTTACATTAAATTAGTTAATTCAGAATTTTGTAATTCTGCAAGATAATGCGAATTGATTACTTTTGTATATATATTATCATTTGCACCTATCGCATATTCAATTACATCATTAAAATTTGTACTAAATTCTTTTATCGATATTGATAAATCTTTAATACTAAGATCAACAAATTCTTTTTTTATTTTCTTTGCAATTTTTGAAATTTCAAATATAAACATAATATTTGTATGCGTATCGTTTATTTTAATTGGTGGATGTTTTAATAATAATTGATTAAAATCATTATCGAATGATTTATTCGAATTAACATATACAATTAAATCATTTAATGTTTTAATTGTTGGTATTTTGGTTAATGATTGTAAAAATTGTAAAATTATTTCATTAAGATTTTTTAAATAGTCTTCTTCCGAAATAGTTTCTGAGAAATCGTAGTATTTAATTTTTCTAAATTCTGATTTTAGATTAGTATCTATTTCAGTTTCTATTAATTTTTCAAATTCTAAATTATATTTAGCAATATATTCGGATGCCTCATTTCTCATAAGTTTATCAATAATAGATTTTTCAATAGGTTTATCTAAATATTTAAACGTTGTACAATTACTAGTCCATAATACATAGGCTTGTTCAGTTTTTTCATTGACATTAATACTAATTAATTGATCTTCTTTATCAGTATGATCATTATAATTTAATTTTAAAATATTAAATGTATCTATATATTTTTTATTTGTGCCCGTATGTTTTGAAAACTGATCTGTTAATTCTTTATTAAAAATGTTACTTAAATTAAAATAGATATCGTTATTATTATTGTAAATAATAATAATGCCATAATTATTATTATTTTGTTTATTGCTCGATGCTAATACAGATGATAAAGACTTGATTGTAATATCTTTAGCCTTGTGTCCAAATAATTTAAACATTATTTCCGATAATGAAGTGCTATCCATTTCAATTGGCGTTAGCATAAATCTTTGTAGCTTATTTTCTAAAACTTTACTTTTATATACTATTTTAGATGACGTTGGGATATCTAAAATTTTATTTCTAATTTTAATAATCTTATCATTAATAATAGCAATTTGATTTGCTTTGATTAAATTTAATTCTACAAATAATTGAATTAATTGAATTGTAACATCTAAATTATTGTATGCGTCTAATATAAACTCGATGATATCATCAGTAATAGTAATTGTATTAGTACGTTCTTTAATAACATTTAAAAATTCATTAACTAAATAATCAATATTATTGGTAATACTAATTTTAAAATCTTTAAGCTTACCATTCATATCAATGATAATAGAATAATAATCTGTAATATATGTTGGGCTGCGGTTAAGTTTTATATATAAATCATCTAATGAATAATTCAACGAGCTGATCAATTCTAATATATAATTTAAAATTTCTTTATGATAGTTATAATTATTATAAAAACATTCTAATTGCTTTTTAAATGGATGTTCATCATTGTAACATTTGGGCGCAATAAGTGTAAATTCACTCAATGTGATTGGGAATTCTTTATTATAACTTTTAATTAATTTCTGTAACCTTATTTTAATTGATTTTGAATCTTCGATTATTTCCGAAATCTTCGGCATTATTTATGTCCGTCGTATAATATATTAAAAAAAATATAATCAGTATATTTATAAATCAATTTTAATTCTAGAATTACGCGATTTTGTTTTTTTTGGTATGGATTGAGTAATATTTAAAATATCATTAATATCTGAATTGCTCATTTCGGGATTATTTAACTCAGTTGTATTTAAAAATGACATGTCGTTAGTGCTTGTGTTTCCATTGATCCCAATCGGATGATTGTTATCTTCGTCCTCATCATCATCTTCATCATCTCCCTCATCTCCATCATCTTCATCATCCTCATCCTCATCATCATCTTCATCATCCTCATCCTCATCATCATTTTCATCATCAGCATCATCTTCTTCGGAGTCTTCAAGTAATGGTGGTAACTCATCATCATCATCATTTAATGTCATTATTGATGACTTATCATGAGCAATAGATTCGTTTAATAAATTATTAATTAAATCTTCATTGATGTTTGTATATGTATTTTTAGCTATTTTCTTTTTTTGTCGCGGTACATGACTTGACTCTTCTGATGATTGTTCTGTTGATGTTTGTGTTGTATCGTTTGAAGATTGTCCAGCAGATACTTGAGTCGTTACTTGGGTAGTTGACTGTTCTTCAGTGGTCATTGGTAGTTCTACAATTTTTGATTCTAATTCCTCCCCATCTTCTGAGTCTGAATATTCGTCGGCAATATATTTCATTGCTTCTTCTTTATCAGCTTCTGTATTTTCATTTGTCGCTTGTGTCAATTGTTTGGTTGCATTTTCAGCTTGTTGATTTCTGTATTTTGTAAAATATTTCCAAATGATATATATTACAATAATTAACGCGATAATAAATAATGCTGGTAATAAGTATCCACCTATTGTTTTGAGCATTGATGGTTTAGATGTTGATTGTAAATCTTGACAATCTTCGTGAATTGACGAATCTACGCTTTCCGTATCATCATTATTATTACTATTTTGAGGAGGTAATTGTTGTTCGGTTGTCTGTTGTTGCGTAATATCTGCTTTCCGTTGCGAGTATTGTTTAGCAATTTTTTCATCTAATATTCTAGGAATAACATCAATATGTTCTGATTTGCTTGATGCCATTTTTTAATCTATATAGTGCTTATTGTTATATCTTTAATTAATCTTTTTCTTCTTAAGAATTCCAGCTAAAATATAATCTTTTTTTAATATTTGGTTATACTTAATTAAAAAATTATCATATAAATTATTTATATAGTCTTTATCGCGTTTATTTTTATAATCGCTCATTTTTGTGATATATGCTGCCGAGCATATATACATTCGTTTCATATATTTGATATCGGTGTTTAATGAATTTATATTCATTAATATATTTGGAATCATAACCCAATCATATGAATCTATGAAACATGTCATGAACCATTTGTATATATCATTAAATTTAAATTCTGATAGTATGCATATATTATTCATAATCATTAATCTTTCTATATGATGCAGATAAGCATATTGCTTAACTTTTTGTATATTATTATCTAATATTTCAATTCCCGTATTTCCTGTATACCATGTATTCGGAATACTGTTAGTAAGATTTATAGAAAGATTAGATTTGATAGAATTCATATTAAAATGATAGTTGAATCTCATATATTCTCGCCATCCAATTATTTGCCTAATTAATGCCTCGCAACTATTTAAATTAGATTTATTTAATTGTTTTAAAATTTCTCTAATAACTTCATCCGGTGATATTAATCCAATATTTATATATGCCGATATATTAAAATGATTTCCATATATGATATTTTTAGATATTGCATCTTGATATATACCAAAGTTATTTAATTTAGACTTTATTACTTTTATTAAGAATGCTTTAACTTGTTTATGGTTATAAAAATAAAACGCATTCATTTCTCCAAATGCGTTTGCAAAATTTTTATTAATATATGTAACCGCGTTTTTAATATATTGATCATTATTTAAGTTAATGTTGATAATTGGTTCGATATAATCAGTAGGATATTTAGCTCTATTTTGTACATCAAAACTCCATTTCCCACCAATTGGTTTGTTTTGTTTATTTATTAGTATATTCAATCGTAGTCTTTGCCATTTATAAAATTCTATTAATGAATAATTATTAGTTTGTTTAATATTTTTAAAAGTTTGTAAATCATTTAAAGTGCATATAAATGCAGGTGAATCTATAATGGTATATTCTAATTTATTTAATTTATTAAGTATCGCTTTATCTATGGGGTCATATAATGTTATTTTATGCGATTTGAATATTTGATAATTAATATTATTTATATCCATGTATATAACTTTTGTTGTTACATTATTGCTCAATGTATCAAAGTAACATTTCATTGATGCGATATGTAATAATAGTTTTTGTTTATGAAAAGATTTGTTTATATAAACTGGATCTTCTATTATAAAAATTTTATCAAATGAATTTAATAAATTAACATTTGGTTTAAATAATTGAGTTGGGTATATAATAAAATATTTCATATGTATGTTTATAATTATTGAATTAAAAAAAACATTTAATAAGTTTTATAGATTTTCTAATATATTAAATTTACTGAGTTTGAAGAATCTTCGAAATTCTTTATGCATGTTTGAATTTCTTGATTTTATTTCATCGTAATCATAAAATACTCTATAATTCTTATTTAAAAGTTGTAATTGTTCAACATCAATTTCTAATTTAATAATTCTATATAAATTAGAATATTGTGTTTTATTTTCTAATTTTGGTGATATATCAATTTGGTTAATTATGAATTTATTATAAATATCCATTTGTGCTTGATTAGTTCCAAATGAATATGTCTGAGTTTGTAACAAATCCATTATCTCGAATAATTTTACATTTTCAATATTTGTATAATAATCAACTTGATTATTATAATTTAATAGTATTGACTTACATGGTGATGTCATTGAATAATAATCAGATCTTAATAAGTTTACTATACTATTTTTAATATTTGTTAAAATAATTATATGTTCTTGATTTGTTACATCGGTTATCACATTAGTGATTGCTTGTTGTAAAATATCCAATTCTCTATATTTAATATATGTTAAATTATTTAATATATATTTAGTTATGGATAAGCTCATTATGCTTTAGTTATCTATATACTATGTATATAAAATAAATTATTAAACCAAATCGGCATCTATTTTATCAATTATCATATCTAATTTTTCATTAAGCTGGTTAATAGATATTAATATATTATAATTAACATATCTAATTTTCATATATTCATATTTTGTATATAAATAGTCGCTAATTAATAATGCTATGATAATATATCCATACATGATATGTATTTTTTTTATATTTTTAGTATCCAAATGAATTAAATGATAATTTCTGAAAATCTATATATTTAATATTATCATTTATCCATTGATATGTAATATTTTTATTACCACATAAATATTTTTTGATATCATCTGTTGTTAGCGAACTATATGATTTGATAGTATCAATGTTATCAAGTATATCTGTATGTGATATATTTGGATGACTAATGATATTTTTATAATCCCATGGTTGTGTATAATTATCCAAGACATATTGTAAGTATATATGTTTATTAATAGACAACCCCGCATAATTCCATGGGATATTTTGAAATTCTGTAAGTTCTGAAATTGTAGTATTTGGATTTGCCGATATTTCAAAAAAGTTCCAATCGTAGTCAATGTTATCTGAGATATACTTAGTTGGTAAATTAGGATTACATGATAAATTTTTATGATCCCATGGCAATCTATTTTTAAATATATCAGCTTCTGTAATTCCCGGATTTGCCGATACCGCTGCCATATTCCATTTTTTATTAGCGCCTTCATTTAATATATAATTTGATGTTATATTTGGATTGAATGATACGTATGTAAAATTCCATGGTTTATCAATATGTTTTTCAATGTCTGAAATTAATATAGCTGGGTTCATTGCTAATTTATCATAATCTATGAATATTTCTGATTTGGGTAAAATCATTGTATTTAAAATAAAATCAAATGTAATATTCACATTTGCGCAAATATTATGAGAATCCCAATTATATGATGCGTGTGACTTTATAATATCAATTGTGATATTTTTATTTAAAGTAAGTGCTTTAATATTCCATGGTAATTGTGGATGAGTCTTTACAAACTCAAATGAAATTGCCGGGTTCATTGAAAGTTGAAGCCAATTCCATTTTGCATTTGGATACCGGTCTACAATATTTTCAAGAACAGACATGTTTATATTAATATTTATATTTGTACTAAATATATGAATTAAAATGGAAAGAGTGTTAGAATCAAAACTCAACTTTAAAAAAATAGTTACGGCAATATGTGTAAAATATAAATTAGATCCTGATATTGAACAAACTATAATTGATATAAAATCTTTTTTAAAACCATTAGATTCAAAATTATTAATTTCTCGGTATAATTCCGTTGATGAAATTAATGATTTTATAATTAATGCGTATGCTGAATATTTAAAACCTGTTCAATCATTACCGCAATCATTACAGTCAACAAAAGATTATCTGATGAAGGTAATTAAAACTCCTGGAGATGAATCTAAAAATTTAAATAAATCTTATAAGAATACATTTAAACCAGATCGATTAGATTTAGAATTTAGCAAGAAAGAAAAATTTGAAACTAATTCCGCATTTAGTTCATTTGTTCAAGCAGACGAACAATCAAAGCTAAATTTAGTTAAATATTTTAATTACGAATCTTTAATTCGCGATGAGTATATTATTATCGATTCTCGATATCAAAATACTACTAATTCCGATAAGTCTAAATTAGTTTTTAATTTACAGCCAAATCTAAAATCTGCCAAATCAACAAGTTTAAATTCACAAACGCAGGGAGGTATTTTAATTGGTACGAATATTAAAGATATTGTTCAAATTGAGATAGCTCCTTTTACAATTCCATATAAACCAGCATTTGATAATTTTTATAAAAAAATTACATTGTCAATTAATGAGTGGACAACCAATTCATTTCAAGCATATGAGGATGGTGCATTTCATTTTATTTTAAATATTGAAAAGATTGAAAACAATTTGATCTATTTAAGTCCAGTTGATCGAGTATTTAAATTTATTAAACCAGTTAATTATATTGATAATTTTACACTATCATTTGGAGCAATGCTTCCGAAAATTACATTTGATGAAGATAGAATGAGTACGTCTAATATAGATTATACATCAACTGATGGTGTCATTACTTTTGATAATGATCATAATTTAATTACTGGTGATTTAGTTTATATAAGTAATTTTACGACGTTAAACCCAGCATTAGATGTGTTATTTATTGCACAAATGAATCGATCAGATGGCCATACTATTGTTAAAAAAAATAATAAAAGCATCATTATTAATATGGATTTTACCGAAATCAGACACGCCGATCCGCCCAATAGCAATATCTATCCTATCGACACATTTACACAAATTATCGATGTATACTTTGCATCAAAACGAATTCAAATTCCCTTAAGAATCAAACATCTTATACAAACATCGCCGATATAAAAAAAAATATATTTTTATGTTTTTTTATATGAAAATGTATTTATATGTATTAAAATATTTACTTCTTAGCACGAGTCTTTTTTACCGGAGCAGTTTCAACTGGTTGCTCTACACTAACCGGAGATTCTCCGGAATCATCAACATTAGCAGTTTGCTCTTCCTTCTTTTTAGAAGCTAGTTCATGTAGTCGCTCTAGACGATCTTGTACTACATCAAGTACAACTCGCGTAGTTTCATCGGAAGAATAAATATGATCTTGTAGAATAATTTTCGTAGCATGGATTGCAAATTTACCATTTACAGTTTTACTGTTTGATACATCAAGTAGAGATTTTAGTACATTGGCATAACGATCAAGAGTTTGGTAAATGATGTCATTAATTACGCGCATGTATTTACGACTAATCTTAAGACTATTGAATCGCGCCTCCGACGCGCATAGACTTTTGAACAGCGTTGAAATATATTGACGTAGCTTAATCTTGTCCTCCTTGTTAGAAACATCATCAGGTTGAACCGAATCGGTAATATCATCAGGAACTTCCGTCGTCTCTTCAATAGGAGCATCTTCTTCATCAACGACCTCATCCTCCTCAGTAGCTTCAGTGTTTTCATCTTCATCATCATGAAGTTCATTGTATACCGTAAGCGTGTTAAAGTACATACCAGCAAGTAGCTTATCATGAAGCTTTGTCCATGGAATATGGTAAGGTTGGACAACATGCGGACACTTAGGCGCAGCTAGACATGATTCTAGCGCATGTAGTGTAATCTCACGCACAAATAGATTTACAACATGCGTAATTACTTCAAATGCATCTACACTAAATTTATACTTAAAGCTGGATACAGCTTCACGCAGTTTTCCATTATCGGATTCAGCTCCGCCAAATTTATCCTTCTGAGATTTAGAAGCATCTTCTAGGAAATCAGAAACCTTTTGCTTAGCAGCCGCCAGCATATCAGTTTCATCAGCCGAGAGTTCTTGACCATCTTCAACTTTTTTAATGACACTAAGCCACGTCTCTGGCTTATTGTTTAGCTTTTCAATAGTAAGATACTTTTTAACATTAGCACGTGTAATAACACAATCGAGGTCAACCGTCTTGGTCTTGTACTCGGCGTTATTCTTAAATAGAAGAGCGTTTAGCTCTTCTTCAGTAAGTGGGGTCGGTGGTGGGGTGCGTGGTTCACGAGCCATTGTGTAAGAAGTGTTGGTTGATAACTTATGTATTATTTATTATCTATGATTATATTTCTTATACAATAGAAACCTTTAATTAGGCTGTAAATTAAATTTACAATTAATTAATATTTTTTACTTAAAAAAATAATCAATGTTTATAGTATTTGATTTTGATTTCTAAATATATACCGTCTAAAAGATTCCATCGTGGAATCTTTTAAAATCTCAGTAGGTTGGTTAAACTCATTCGGGTCTACATTATTTAATCTAGAAAATATATAAAATACACTATACGCTCCACAATTCCCCGTAGAATTATCTTGATGTTTTACATTTGACACCTTTTTAAATTCACACTCAACATTTAAATCTTTTCCAATTTTTAATGCCGTTTTAATCCAAAACTGGTTAAAATTATCATTATCAATATCATTACCACTCGAGTTAAATAACTCAATGACAATTTTCATTTTATTATTTATATCACGCTGATCCGTAGAAATATAAATAGCATACCAATGTTGCCCACCACCGTCAGATGTGTCTGTATTAAATACCGCGCCATATGACGTCAATGGCACATTATTTAATGTTGATATTTTATCAGAACAAGTTCTTTGTATTTTATTGACTGTCTTACCAAATTCTTTAGAAAAGTCAATGTCGGTTACTGGAAATACTTCGAAATCTAAAATACCTTTATTTTGCGGAGGAAACATAACTAAATCAACCATATGAATAAATCCAAACCCAAATCCAGGATATAAATTTCTTAATTGAATCATACAGCTATCAAGCTCAGTATTATTTAACCAATATTTACCAGAATAATCTTTTGTAAATGGTTTTAAATTATGGTTATCAATCTTATCTTTTGTCTCATCATCTAAATTCGGAGTGTTTGCGAGAACACATGAATCAGTGTCACAGTTTAATTTTTGTTTTATTTGTTTTATATCAGCAACAGGTGTGTTATTATGCTCTGCTAAAATTTGTAAATCTTCTTTATTAAAGCATGTTCCATTTACAGGAGCGCGATTAAAAACGCATTCATTTACCGTCATTATTTTATATTAGTGAAACTACGTTTCTTATATTATATATATGAAAGATGGTGGAAGATATTTCTTTAAATAAAGAATATGCTATATATGCAAATAATAATGTTGTTGATTATCAGACTGATTACGATAAACTACTGGATGAAACGAATGTATTACGATTAAATACATACCAATCATTTATAGTAAACTTATTTGATCCTAGTACAACATTTAATAAATTATTACTAATTCATGGTACTGGTACTGGTAAAACAATTACATCATTAGCTGTAGCAAAAGAATACATAGATCAATATAAATTATCAAAAGGATCCGATATTAAGAATATTATTATCTTAGGGTTTACTCATGCAATTTTTAAACGAGAGTTATTATCACATTCTGAATTTGGATTTATCAGCGCCGCGGAATTATCTGAATTAAAACAGTTAGAAATAGATGCTCAAGATAATGTAAATATTCGTAAAAAAATAGATGATCTTAAAAAAAGTTATATTAGACGATTGAAAAAGAAACAGAATACCGGAATATTTAAATTTTACGGGTACAAGCAATTATTTTTAAATATTATTAATAATCAACAAATTACGGATTTAATTGAATCAAATAAACTTTCAAAGAATCCATCAATTGGTGAACTTCGAACGCTTATTAAATCTGGAAAACTTGAAGTAAATTATGATATTATCGATGACTTTAAAAATTCATTAATAATTTGCGATGAAATACATAATATATATAATTCAGAAGAACAGAATAGTTGGGGGTTAGCATTAGAATTGATAATTGATTATTTTAATGATCCTTTAAAAAAAGATAAGGCAATTTATAATTCAATTAGATTATTGTATTTATCAGCAACACCATTAACATCATCGCCAAAAGAAATTATACCGATTATTAATTTATTAAATAATAAAGAAGACAGAGTTAATGAATCTGATATATTTACTAACAATTCTATTGAAATCAGTAATAAGTCAACGCTATTGATAAAATCAAAACTAATAAATAAAATCAGTTATGTTATGGATGACAACCCAGAACAATATCCTAGATCATTATTTGTTGGTGAAAATATAAAACAAATTAAATATCTAAAATTTAATAGATGCCCAATCTCTGAATATCATTTAAATACATATAAACAATATTGGAATAAGGAAACACATGAAGCAACTAATATATCAAATAATACCATTACCGATATAGTATTACCAAATAATAAATCTACTAAATTTGGTATATATGATTCTGATGAATTTTTAAATATGATCGATTCTGAAAATAATGATGTTACAAATAAACTAATGATTGGTAAAGATATTGATGGAAATATAACTGGAGATTTTCTACTAAACGAAAATTTAGAAAAATATTCTAGCAAATATTATCATATTTTAAATTTATTACTTAAACTAAAACCAAATACATCCGGAAAAGTATTTTTATATCATCCGTTAGTTGTTGGAGTTGGTGTAAAATTATTGGGAAATATATTATCTAGAAATGGATTCTTAAATGAAGTAGAGAGCCCTGGTATGCATAGTTTATGCATGGACTGCGATAAACTATATAAAGATCATAAAAATATTACTGATCATAGATTTAAACCAATTCGATACATAATGATTACCGGTTATATTGGTAAAACAAATATTAATAAGTTATTAGAAGCATTTAATAAATCATCAAATATCAATGGGGATGAAATTAAAATTTTAATTGGATCTCGTACAATGCGTGAAAGTCACACATTAAAAGCAGTTCAACATTTAATTATTTCACATTGCCCAAATAGTATTTCAGAACTTATTCAAATTATCGGAAGAGGAGTTCGTAAAAATTCTCATATTGAATTACCATACGAGAATCGTAAAACAAATATTTATATATTTACAAATTCATTCAAGGATAAAAAATTATTATCGCCGGAAGAAGAAGTATATAATAACAAAATTACAAATTATTTACAAATCAATAAGATTGAAAACATTATGTTTAACATCTCGATCGATTATTTAATTAATTTTAGATTTAAGATTAGTAATGAAGAAAAATTAATAGGCGATGTGTTTGATATAAATACACAACGCCATAAAAAATATGTATCTGATCTTATTTCGGTAAAAAAATTAAAAACCTATACATTTAATGCTTTCTTTGTTGAAGATGAAATAACAAATATTAAATATATCATAAAACGGATATTTTTAGAATACCAACAAATATTAACATATGATATTATGTTTAAATTAGTTAAATCTCCACCATTTAAAATAGAATTGAATACAAGTTTATTTAATGAAGATAATTTTATTATTGCGTTAAATGATATAATATATTCAGAATATGATTTGAATATATTATATAATAAAACATACAATACCTATGATTTCTATAATAATCTACATAATAAATACGATAAACTTATTATCGCTCCAAATAAAAGAAAATTTATTATTTATCAGCACCAAAATATATATATCTTATATGATTTAAATGAATTTAAACTTAATGGATTTAATGTAGATATGATTACTCATGAATTTAATACAGATATTAAATCTATAGATAATGTAGATTTAAAATATTTATCCGAACATATTAATGATTTAATTGACCCTAGTGTGCTTTTAGATGAAATCGATAAGTCATCGTATGTACATATTAGTGATAGTCGTATTTTAAATGGATTAACTATAAATACTCATCAATCATTATTAGAATATATAATTGAGCAAATCTGGTCAACGTTATTTTCATCAAAAACAAATCTATCAAAATCTATGAAAACTACGATAATTGATATCATCAAATATTATCGAGATAACAAAATGTTAATCCAAATCATGGATTTAAAATTTTCCATTGTTGAAAATATATATAAAAAATATATTATTAATAATGGAGTTCCATGGGAAACAGCATTAATTAAATCAACAAAACTTATAAATTTAATGAGTTTACCAGTAGGTCATTATATTAATAATTACCCAAGATTAATTAAACCTGATAATCATGCTACATGGGTTGAATATATATCCATAATTTCTAAACCAAAATGGGTGTATAAATTATCATTAATTGGGTTTGAAATCAAGGAATCTAATTCAATGGAATTAGGATTCAAAGTTAAATTTTTAAATGATAGTACTTCAAAGGGAATTAATTGCACATTTTTACAAAAATCTAAATTACAAAGTATATGTAAAGAAATAGGTATTACATATAATACTTCTGAAAATAAATTAGATACGTGTGAAAGAATTAAAACTCAATTATATAAATTAGAATTGAATGAACGTAAAAAAAATAGTAATATTAAATATTACTTTCAATTTTACGAACAACTAGTCGAATAATTTACAATATTCTAAATACCTAATTTCCCAATCAAATATAGTTTTTACTTTACGCATTTCTTTGAAACTAAAATCTTTATATTCAGGTAGCCATTTTTTAATATATTCGGTAGACGGATCGTATTTTTTAATCATATCATTATCAAATCTAATTATACGACCAGTTAATGGACTCATCTTTTTTTTAGCAAATCGTCGACCAGTTAAATCTAATTCACTAATCAACCAACTATGATTTAATTTGTTTTGAGATACTGAACAATCTACTAAATATTTACTAAATCCTACTTGAGATCCATATTCTTTATGAAATGGATTTATTAACAAATATTTACACCAGAATGTTCCAAGTAATAATCTAGCTCTATTTCCAATATACCCAGTTGTTTGTAGTTCACGCATTGCAGCATCGATTAATAAAAACCCAGTTGAACAATTCATTAATGATGTCCAATCTTTTTTATTTGATTTCCATTTTATTAAATTAAATCTATCATCTAAGAAATTATAATTAGATCCATTTGGATGATAACGTAATATACATAAATAAAAATCTCTCCAGTATAACTGATTAATTAATAATGGGGATGACTGATACTTTGCATAAAATTCTCGAATAGATATACATCCAAAATTTAAATACGCAGAAATATTAAATGTTTTATTTATTAATAAATCTCTATTATAAAAATTAGTAGCAGCAACTTTATTATTTAATTTAAGTAATCCTTCCTTACGCCCGCCTCTTTGAGATAACTCATTATTCACATCATATAATGTTTGCAATGATGATATATTAAATTTATATTTGTATGTTTTTACAAATGTTGATAATTTATGTTTATTGAATTCTTGTGGTTTTAAAACTTCTTGCCTTTTCGCATTTTTTAAAAAAGCACCAAATACCATATATGGGGAACCATCTACTTTAACCATTGATAACATTTCTGACAAACATTGGTCATCGTAATTAACAATAGGAATTATTTTATGTTTATCACACAGCTTTAACATAGCGGAATCTCTAATCTCAGAATACTTCGTATAGTCAGCATTAAATGATATGTAATCAATAATAAGTTGTGAACATAGATAATCTATTATAATTACGGGATCTCCGAAAAATAGATTTAAATTATTGTTACATTGTATATTTAAATCTACTAATGATTCGCAAATAAATTGAACACTTGAATTTGAAAAATAAAATTTATTAACATCATTCTTTTCGATTTGTCGTTTATCCAATATAAAAATAGGAATGATTTTATCGACGCATTTTGATAATTCAATTAATGCTAGATTATCGGTTAATCTTAAATCTTTTCTAAAAATATGAATTCCAATCTTGACCATTTTATAGGTATATATTTATAGTAACTTATTTATATAAAATATTTGGATTTAATTCTAATAGATATAAATATCTATACATATAATAATCATAACTTTCTAGCAATGATCGAATGATTTTATAATCATCGATATAATCAAAATCATTAATTGCAATATCTACAATATCTATAGATTCGTCAAAGTTAAATATATTTGCATACACGCAATCATTTAAATAAATTTTATTATCGCAAATAGTATAATGAGTTATTGGAAAGTAATTTAATTCATTTAATGTTAAAATAAGTTCTCTAGATAATAATTGATGATCTTTCTGCTCCTCAGGTAAATCAGATGTATTTATTTCATACATCAACAATATTAGCTTAATATGATTGATAACATACGCATCGCTCATTTTGTAAAAATCAGTAAGCGTTATTAATGCATATTTATACAAAGGTAATAATTTGTTAGTCCCGAGTAAATAATAAACAAAACATCTTTGACTTGGTGTAATATTCTTAAACTTAGATGCGATACATTCTAAGCATGGTAATTCCATAGAGTTGCATAACATGATAATACTTACTATATATTTTAATTAAAATTATATCAAATTAATATAAACTAGTTATATTTAAAATGGTAAATGACTCACGAACTATATTAATATCTAATTTACATAGAGATGAAACTTCTGATATTAATAATGAAGTGAATGTTACTTTACCCGATGGTATCTTCAGTGGTAAAGTAGAAGCAATTAATTTAAAACATCTATATATAGACTTCGATTATGAAACTATTGGTACATCAAATTATGAATTATATGTAGCATATCCGTCAACTAGTAATTATACTAAAATTCAATTAAATATAAATTATTATAATTCGACCATTGTAAAAACTGATGAACAACTGGCAGATTTATTAGCAACTAGTATTAATAATGCATTAGGAACAACAGTATTTAATGTATACTATAATAATTATAATATTTATATAAATGATGTATATAGAGATAATAGTAATATCCTTGCAAATTATACAATCTATACATCAAATAATGTAGATTTTATGTTAGATTTTACTTCAAAATATTCAATTGGTTCATTATTAGGATTTGGTAATACTGTATATAATAATAATAATACATATACTGGTGGAAATATTCCACCTATTGGTGCATATGAAGCTATAAAAGTATCCAATGCTGCGTATAATCCAGCATTAAAATTATATGATCAATTTACCGATTTTTCATGTAAAATGAATTTATATAATTCAAATGGAGCTTTAATTTTAAATTCATCTGATATCAGAGATACAACTATCAGTTTACCAATTACAAATGGTTATATTTATTCTCCATATGAATTGTGTTTATATCTAGAGGCTGAACTAAATAAATATTCTTCTGAATTTGAAGATAGCATATTTTCAGTGACATTTGATTATGAATATTATAAATTTACATTCACAAATTCTAAAAATAAAAAGTTTGGGATCGGGTTTAGATTTGATAATAGTAATGGAAACAATTATGGATCAATGCATAAAATATTAGGCTTTAATAAAAAAATATATATTGGATTAACATCTATTACATCAATCCAAGAAGCCGTTATTTTTGATAGATGTTATTCTAATGATTATTTAATGATCTGTTCAGATTTAATTAAAAATAATTTTGATACTAGCTTAATTATCGCAGGATCTAATAATAGCGCATCCATGTATGAATCATTATTTACAATTCCAATAACCGAAATTAAAAATAATTCTTATATACCAACGCATAAAGAAGATTATAGAATTAGAGTTCATGCATCAAAATTAGCAAAGTTATACAATGAAAATATTGCAGCAAAAAAAACTATTAACTTTTATTTAAAAAGTTCAACAGGAAGACATATCAAATTAAATACACAATGGACGATTCAAATTGAAATTGAATATAGTAATTAATATAGTAATTATAAATATGACATTCATACTTTCACTTTTAATTTTAAATGGAGTTAGAGTGATATGTACTACAATTATTGATGCATTTTCTTCTAAAAAAAATAAAGATAGTAATAATGAAATTGTTGAGATTAATACTTACAATGATCATACTAACCAATTTAATAATGAATGCGTTAACTTAAACGTTGAACAATTCTTATTAGAAACTATACTCGGGGACGATGAGTAATATAAATGAAATGGTTGTAAAAATTAATGGATGTACGTAAATATTGTGAATTAATAATATTACATAAACAATAACTAATATAAATAATAAATAAAATATATGACATAGTTTTATTTTTTTATAACCACCACTACTAACAGATACGGCATTTCGACGCGCCGATTTAGATATACTTAATATTAAATCTTCTAATTGCGATTTATAACCAGTAACTTTTTTACCACTAATTGCCTTACGTCGATTGATCAAATTAGTTTTATGTTCTAATTTTACACTATCGGAATTTTTCATATGTTTAATATGTTTAATTCCACTTTTATCATTTGAATGTTTTGATATATAATAAATAATTGCTAAACCATTATACATTTGTAAAAAGTATCCCATCTTTTCTTGACTCATTGTAAATATATAGGGGATTAACTCATTTATCTCACTAAAAATATTTTTTAGTGATGGTGATGCTGGTGTAAACATATGAGAACGCACATTATCATAACCATTCATAATAGATGCTATTGTTGCTGTATACAAATCAGTATATTCATGACCATAGCTAAAGATATCATTAATAATATTTGTATCAATTGTTATACCATGAGTCATTAATGATTCTAATAAAAGTCTTTGTAATTTATTTATTCGGTCTTTATAAGGACTAACAGCCTTAATCATTTGTTCAGTAATACCATTACGTTTCATATAAGCAACTGCTTGTTTACGTTCTTGAATGGAATGTAACCCAGGATTATCGACAATATCTTGTAGCCGACCATATACAATAGAATTAATACGCTCACGCATATAATCATTTCCTAATGGGTCACCATTAAAAATTAAATCTCCTCGTTCCACGATATAGTCATATGCATTAGCGGCACTATTTGAGATTTCTTTGATATTTGCAATAATATCATTAGAAATATTGTTAACATATCTATTGAACGTATCGGAAATATTATGTTGATTAAGCTGAGCCTCGTCGTAAATTTTATTACTCATTTTTAGTTATTATAAAAAGAAATATTATATATATTATATTTTATATTTTATAAATCATCCGTAAGAATTGTTAATGCGTTAGAATTTCTATGAAATGAATCTGTTTCTGTCGTATATATATCACCATCAACATCAACAATAATAATAAAATCATCAACATCATTAATCATAATATCAGAATTATAAGTTTGGCATTTATAATATATATAAATAATAATATAATTAAGCAGTATAAATGATACTGAAATAATACACATACTTATATTTTGCATAATAATGCTGATTAGTAAAACGCAAAATATAAACATAATGATAAGATTAATAATAAACATGACACCATTGTAGAAATGGGTACGGTAATAATTAATGAATTCCATTAGTATATATTAATATTAATTATTATCAATTTTTTTTAAATAATCACCAGCATCTAATTCATCAATTACAATAGTAACGGATTGACTTGGACTCATTATTGTCTCAGTCACATTATTTGCATCACGGATGATTGTATAGATATGAATTATAATTCCGCTAATAATAGCAACACCAATTATTAAGAATGAAATAGATAGTATTTTGTTATTACATAGTATTCCAAATTGTATGAAAATAATCCCAATTGGAATTGACATAATATATAGCATATATCCTATCCCATAGATGATATCTAAGATTAGTGATTTACTATATTTAATAATTGTGTTAATCATGCTTATCATTATATATTAATATAATATTTATCAATTTTTATAATTTTATATTTACTTAAATTAATTTATATTAAATATAGTATTCAACATGAATAAGGAAGGTTATGCAAAGATTATTCGGGGAGTTTGTGATCATTTCGATCTCGATAGACCCGATGAAACCATTATCAATAATGTAATTCGTTTTGTTAAAACTAGAAATTTAAATAGTTTACAACAAATGTATAATACAGATGCTTTATTATGTGATGCATTAATACAATTATATATTAATTATATTTCAGATGATAACTCACATATTAAAACATTAGTGCCTAATATTGATCCGATTACAGATAATGTATATAAAACCAATGAAAGATCGGTTAATATATTGATTGATAGTCGTAATAGAAATTTAAGTAATTATACGCCAGGGTCAACAGTTAGTGATTTTCATTTTAATTTGGTACCAAAATCAAGTTCCGGTGTAAATCAAGGATCGATTCAAGTTAATAATGAATTGGTAAATATTACATCATTTGAAGTAAGTAATCGAATTATATTACCATATAAACAATCATTGGCTGAATTAAATTATAGTCAAGAAATTACATTAACGTTTCTTAACTTAACATCTAATTCAATTAACTCATCGGATGGATATTTTCATTTTAAATTTCATTATGAAACCTCATCATTCAATGATAATGTTATTGTTATGGAGCCATCTACATGCGCATTACGATATGAATTTAACCCACCATTACGATCACTTGATGATATATCAATTAGATTTAATGATCCTTATTATCCTATTAATTTCTATCCGGATCGATTAAATGTATCTTCTGTTAATTATGTAAGTACCGATGGACGACTTAATTTTGATGCACCGCACGGCCTTCTAAATAATGATGTAATTATTATTAATAATTTTACAACATTAAATGATTCTAAATATAATACGCTATTAAATGCAATTAAACATAAAAAAGGTATAAAGATAACCGTAATTGATGATTATATTATTTCAACTGGAATTAATTTTAATAGTTTTGGAGCAGACGCTGATCATAATATGAAACCCGATATTTTAGTTTATTCTAATACATTCCGATTTCCGTTAACAATTAATTATATTTCTAATAATTAATTAACAATTAATAATAATTGAATATTAATCATATTATAGATATATATATAATATGATTAATGATGCCTCCTAAAATTACAACTAGTTATGGAATTGCGTGTGTTCGAAAATATAATAATAAATATGAAATTTTAATGGTACGTAAACGATGTACGTATGCATTCACTGAATTTGTACGCGGTGTATATGATCCATCACGTAAGCATGACTTATCGTATTTATTTGATAATATGACAATCGAAGAAAAGAATATAATTAAATCTGGTAATTTTGATTTACTATGGTATCATTCATGTGGTAAAATTCCATGTGCTGGTGATAGATATCGATATAATAAATACGAAAAAAAGTATAATACTTTAAAAAAAATTAGAGCAGGCGCGTATTTAAATGAACTAATTACAAATTCAGCAAATATTGAATTACTTTGGGAAATTCCTAAAGGACGTATGCATAAAAGTGAATCTGCGCTATCTAGCGCAATTCGAGAATTTTTTGAAGAGACTAATTTAGATAAGGATAAGTATAGAATATTATTCCATGATAATACGGTAGAATATACATTTATCGATAACGGCGTTAGGTATAGATATATTTATTATTTAGCAATTATTAATCATAAAATTATACCAAAATTTGATTATGAAAGTAGCTTTATGACATGCGAGATAAGTAATTTAAAATTTTTATCATCGGAATATATTAGAATGTTAAATAATAATAGATTATACAAAATTTCTAAAATAATAATTAAAAAATGTAAAAAATATATCGTATAAATATATAAACAAATAAACTACCATTACTATGAATTCCATTGAAAAGACATTATATCAATCGACAGTACCACCCGGTACGCGAATTCAAAATTCGGATAAATTATCAGAATTTCAACAAATTGATATCGCAAGAAGTAAACGTGCAAAACGAGTTATCCAAAAAAATATAAAAAATAATAATTATGAGTTAGTAAAACAAATGCAGTTTGAATTACTTTCACATTATGAAAATGTAGATTGGTGGGAACGTGAATCAAAATTCGACTTTAGTTTGGCTTCAATGAAGTAGTTTTAATCAAACATAAAATTATAAAGTAGCCAAAGACTACTAATTAAAGATAATGAATAGATGTTTTCCTCGTAACTACTTTTCATATATTTAACTTGAGATTTATTCAGATATTTATACGATATTTCAAATCCAATAATCATAAATATCGAAATTAATACTAATAATGACCAGACTAAAAATAGTCGATCAGTTCGAAGTTTTGTGCCAACCTTATCAAAGAATCTAAAAATTATATTTTTTTCATCACGTTTAATTAAATGTAATTGTTTTTCCATTACATTTATAAACATTTTCATAAATTCTCTTAATTTTTTATATGTTGAAATATATAGATCATCATCATATTCAGATGTTGATATTTGTGGGCGCAGATTAGTAAATATATAATTAAACGCATCTTTAATTTTAGGAAAATTATTATTAGATTCTCCAATAGCTTTTGTAACGACAGTAATTGGGTTAACATTTAATACCGCGATAATATCTGATATATCATCCGATAATAACATTTTTTCTAAAAATTTATGAATACGCATATTTACGGATTTATTAATAACTTTATCTAAGTATCCTGGATTATGAATATCAGCATTAATTAACCACTCTTTATCGGATTGAACATCTCTATCATACTGGTTAATTATTGTAGTCGCCATGGTTATAAATTCTTATTCAATATTATATTATTGCAAAAAAAATAATACATATTTAAATTCTATTTAATCACTATCATTTACCAAAGATGAAAAAATAAAGAACAGTTCTAGTCTTCATTTTTTTCCATAATATTCATAATCTTATCTAATGTTTGGAACATTGTATCCAGCTTAGGATTCTTAGGAATGTTTTGACTTTTCTTGCGGTAGTAGAATATAATTGTCTTAAACTGCCGAAGTGTTTGAGTGTCCATTTGAGTTTTATCGGACAAATCATGTAAAAAGTTTTCAAAAATAATTGTAGGATTACTAGTAGCTACAAAATCTTTATAATATGAATTCATGTTAGTTTTTAACATTTCAGCAGAATTGCTGATTGTACGAAATGCTTTTTCACATCGTGGAATTTGTTTCTTAGATGCTTCAATAGCTTTAACAATAACTTCAGATAGTTTATCAATATCGACATCAGGACTACTAATTATTTGATAAATATCTTGAGTTGTAATATACAACATATTTAAAGTTACTAAAATATAAGTTTTTGAACTTTCCAGCTCTTCCTTATCTTCAAAGTTTTCTTCTAAAATATGGGTAAATAAATGTTTAAAATTAATATTAGCAAAATCAAAAATATACAATTCTTCACCAATAGCACTACGAATAAAATTATCACTTAAATTACAACGATCTTTGATATCATCTTCATTCTTAGTTAAGACTTTACAAATTTTTAAATATTCTTCAATAATAAATGACTCTTTAATATTTTGGTAAAAATGAACTAATGCATCGTCAGAAAATTCTTCATTAATATATTCATTTGAACGATCAACAAAGTCAACGAGTTTTTTTACCTCCATATTAAAATATACATCAGATTGCTTAGTATATAGCTTATCTAGAATAGCTTCTTTAAATTTTAAAACTAACTTATTACATCGTAAAATTGCGTTCTTTAGTCGATTAAATTTATCTTTAACAATTTCAGGATCTAATTTAGTAGTATCTCCAGATAACTGAGCAAATATATCATTCAATTCATTCTGATCAATATCACAATCAGTTTTATTGATTACCTTGAATTGTTTTTTACCGCGCGCCATAATTAATTGTTATTATATATTTATTATATAATATTAATTCTTAATTATATCAGTAATATAATTATTCAAATATTACACATGGGTTAATTAAATATATAAATAATTAATTATTATATAACGCGCATAATTTACAAATTTAAATAAGAAACAATGGATGAATATGCAAAGCTGTACAACAGAAGTATGAAAAAGTTAATAGATATTCTTAGTTTAGAACTGCCCAATGATCCATTGGTAGAATCAATTAAACGAAAATACACATTATGTGTAATGTCTGATAAATCACTGCTGTTAACAGAAACTGGTCCAGCTCTATATGAGTATAGAGAATATATTGCTAATAATAAATGGGAAGAACTTATTAATAAAAATTGGGAAACAAATGTAGATTCGTTAATTGATACCAGTGATGTTGGTGATAATAATTCTATTAAAAAATTAATCACCATTCTGCGTAATATTTGGAAACATTATGACGATAATGAAAAAAAAAGAATTATTAAATATATCAAAATAATGCTGTCGGAATATAGTAAGTTTTTAATTACGCAATAAATTATTTTTAACTTAAAAAGATTTGCTTAAAATATCCAAATCTTTTTTTATTTTTATAATAGCATCAGATAATAATTTAATAGCATTTGAATCTTTTATATCTAAAATACATAAACGCTCAGATGGATGCGGAATACGCATATTCACATAATCAATACTTGGGTGCAAATCGTAAATATATCGGGATAATAGTTTACCTATAGTGTAGGTTTCTCCAGGAATAGTTAACTTAAATACATTAAACTCAATCACGTGATTTGATATATCAATATTATCTAATCGTTTTTTTAACTCAGAAATTGTTAAATTCATAAAATAATCGGGATTGTATACACCAGGACATTCTATCAAAAATCGGAATTCAGAAGGATCAGAATTTGTAGATAGATTATTTACCATATCATGATTAATGATTTCATACTCAATTCTAGCAGGAGATACTTTACCATTATTATAACCATATTCAGTATTTACACTAATGTCAGAAATTGTTAATACATATGTTGAATTAATACTACATAATGGAATTTCTGAACAAATGCCATCAATTGACTTACCTTTATATTTTATTTCAGATGAATTTACATTACAATAAGTTTCGCTATTATTTTCAAATTTTACAGAAAATCTTTTAGATACATCAATATCTTGAGGAATCGGAATCATTTCTAATCTGGATTTAATAATATCATTAATTATATATTTATCACTTGATTGGATATCAGTTAAAGAAGCGGTCAAGTAGTTAATTGGCAACTCATTTACTAGAGTTCTGCGTAATGCATTAGCTAATGAATAGTTAGAATCAGCTAAAATAAATTCTAATGTTTTATGACATATAGATGGTACGTATTGTTGGAACTCTTTATATTTAGATTTTGATAAATTAATAGTATTGTTAGAACGTTTCACATTCTTAATAGCTACCATCTTTAACACTCTAATTATATTTTATATATATATAAAATCAATTTTATAATAATTTAAAATATTAAATGCAATCTTTACAAACTAAACAAGTACTTGTTTTTGAAAAATAATCATCGCCACTTATCTTACATGAATCCCAAGAAATTTGCTTTGAACATTTAAAACAATTAATCATTAATATACCATCATACTTTTGAAGGTTATTAGAAGCTCGTAAAAATGAACGCTTATCAACATTAATAGTTAAATCTAATTTAGATAACTGAGTACCGATTTTTATAATATCATCGTTAGATAAATATGATAAGGTATTCTTAATCACTAATAATTTTTTTAAACACCCACTTAAACTTGATTCAAGAGATTCACGAGTATATTGCTTTTCTAAACACAATTTAGAAAATATATAATCTTTTGTATGAGATTTCAGATATGACAAACCTTCATTTTTAAATAATGTAAATAATTCCAAATCTTCCGGTAAATTAGTCATATATTTATTAAATAAATTTCCTAATTTAGATATTTCAGATGATTCGGTATGAACTATTCGCTTAATTCCATTATAATAAGTATTACTCCCATTTGTGGTTTTAATAACATTGAAATTTGATAATAGAGAACGCTTAAATTTATTAATACCAGTGCTAGATTTATTTATAGACATATACAAATCTTGCAACTCTTTTACATTAATACGACCATCCGGATCTACACACAATCCATAATTAGTAAGATCAATAATATTTTTATTCATAATTAAACATTTATAAAATATATATAATATAAAATTAAAATGAATAAGGTGCTACTACTGGTAAAAAATAATGAGAAACATACAGACTTTAATAAACGCTTATTAGAATATATTAATGAAAGACATGAATATGTTAACGATAATGGATATTATATTGACATTGACATTGTCAATGATCTTAACTTAGATGATTATGTTAAAAAAGGAGTAGAGTCAATACCAGCTTTAATTATTGATGAATCGGATATTAGTCATGGAGTTAATAATATTATTTGTAAATTATCAAAATTAGAAATTGATACAGATGAAGAGCCATTTAAAAATCCAAAAATTAATACAAATACCAATGAAACTATGCAGGCTAAACCAGTAAGCGCAAAATCTAATTTTACAAAATCAGATAATAATATTTTAGACGAATCTGATTTTTATGAACGATCAATGAAGGAAATGTTAGATATCGAGGGACAGGAAGAATATGATGGAGCATCCACGGTTAGTATAAAAAATCAATCAGTTGAAACACCAATGGATGATAAATATATAGCGTCAAAACGAGAAGCATTTGATACAATACTTAAGGAACGAAATAAATTAAATAAAAGTGCTGCAAAGCATATACAAAAAGGAAGAAAAGGAGCATCTGAAAAAAATTTAAATGATGTCTTTAAAAAAGAAGATTATGATAAAGGAGAAGAGCTATTCATGAAACAAATAATAGAAAATATGAATAGTTAAATCATATGCAGTATTGTATATACAATAAATATAGAATTCATCTTTATATACAATATTTTTTTATAACATAAATATAGAAATCAATATTATATATAAAGATGAATTCTAACATTACTAATCAACCAATATTAACAGAATTACCAGGAGATTGTAAGGGAATAAATATATGGAATACATTTAAAAATCTAAATACTGGGAAAAATAATCTTAAACAAAGATTTAAAAGATTTTATAATGAAAAGGGATATTACCTTAGTAATGATGCTAAAGATAAATGCGCGACAATAACAAATATTATATTAATTGTATTAACAATAGCGATTATTATTATTATGTTTGCATATAATGCCAATATAGCATTCACATTAAATTCAACAAATTCATATAGACAAAAAATATACAAAGTACAACAATTGATTGAAATATATAATAAACAAAATAGTAATAAAGAACAACAAGATGAATATCAGAAACAATTATATAGTCTTATAGATATTAATAATGATAACGATATAGATAAATCTACTAAATTAGATAATATTAATCAAATATATAACACAACAGAATGGAAGGTTATACAATTAATATTATCTATATTAGTAGGAACAATATTAGTTTATAATATATATAAAAGAACGACGGTATCGTGTAATAATTAATCTATTAGATAATTAAATATTATATATTATAAATATACATATACACACGTGATAACAATCATGGATCCGAAAATTAAAGAAGAAAACCTAAAGCGTATGTACGCAGAAGGTATTGAAATGGCAAGTAAAATGATTGCATTTTTAAAACTTAAAATTAATCAAGATTCTAATTTTGATAAATTAGAAAGAACCGAAAAAAAGAAAATTCTAAAAGAGGAAGCCCCGCAATTTAAACCATTTATGCAGCTGCATCCAATTGTAGCTGAATATTTAATATGTGAAAAATTATTCAGCCCAAAAGCATTTAAAAAATATATTAAATTTACATATGGCGTTGAAAAATCAAATGAAGATAAAGAATTTATTGCAAAAGATCAAAAAAATATTTATTATTATAAAAATAAACAATACGCGATCTATTATAAATTCTTATTACAAGAATCGAATAATCATCTTAGCTTAGCTGATATTAATAAATTATATAATAATATGGTTAATGAACTTAATGCCGATACAAAAAAAATGCTTGATAATTTTGAACGAGCATCAAATGATTTTAAATTAAAAGATAATGAACTTACAGATGAAAAAAAAAGAGAATTTATTGAAATGCTTATGAAGAAAAATGCTCAACTAAATTCAAATGTTGACACATAATCAAAATTAACCATATCAGATTTACATTTTTTTTGAACTGACTGCGGTTCACCACCTAATACGAATCCTAAATCAGTACCAAATGAAAATAAATTTATATCCTTTTTATTAACAGTATTGGGTTTATTATTTTTTTTAGTTTTTTTAATTTTTGAACCCCCATTAACTGGGATATTTGTAGTATAAAATGAGCCACCTAGTGTGAATTCTTCACATATATTATTACCACCATCCATCATCATCACAAATGTAGATTTATCGGTAGTGGGTAATTCATTATTATGTTTACCACCACCGTCCATCATTACAAATGTAGATTTATCAGTAGTAGGCAATTCGTTATTATGTTTACCACCAGCAAAATCACCACCAGCAAAATCACCACCAGCAAAATCACCACCAGCAAAATCACCACCAGCAAAATCTCCACCATCAACGTCTCCACCATCAACGTCTCCACCATCAACGTCTCCACCATCAACGTCTCCACCATCAACGTCTCCACCATCAACGTCTCCACC
>JACCDQ010347238.1_pt1 | contig 55716 bp, 45 predicted proteins | sample 7446031 | NCBI WGS metagenome assembly JACCDQ01 (sample SAMN15323442, study PRJNA562643) | freshwater metagenome | isolation source: river surface water | place: USA:Blue River Watershed | collected 2017-08-17
GTTCTTTGGCTTGAAGGACGAACACTTATTTCCAATCTCACTGACTTTCACTTGCAAGTTTTAGGTTTACTTGGCCCTCCTTGCCAAAAATATTATTGTCTTTCATGAACCTGCGGAATGTAGGTTGGGAGAACTCTGACTGTGAGCAAAGTCATACTCAGGAAGTGAAGAGGATGGCCACATCCCATCTAAACTCTATTAATAAAGGGGGTGACACAAAGACTCCGAAAATTAAGCGGCCATCTCCTCCATTCCATTATTAATAGATGGGGTGTCACAGTCAGCCTGGCTGTCACGCTCCAACCATCGGTCAAAAATGGCATTACGGTCATCGGGATTAAGGTTGGTTAAGGCATAGAAACGAGTAATCTTGCCATTTACTCGTCGTCTTTCCACACAGGTCATCTGGAGGTTCATCGTTTTCAAGATTCTTTGGGCCACTCCGATCGCCGTATCTTTCTCAGTATTGACGGTTTGATTTAAGAAGGTCTTAATATCTCGTCTTCGCGGTAAGACTAAATCCTGAAACCAGGGTTTTAGACTCTCAGAGGTAAAGATAGCGTTGGGGTCAAAGAATTGTTGGATGTTGAGAGCTTCGAGGCCCTTGATTTTCGCGGATAAGGTGATGTGGTTATAGTCGGGGGTAAAAACTTTTCCCTCATGGGCTAAATTTTCAGTTTTCTTTTGGTCGCGTTTTTTAAGAAAGGCGTTACCGACGGTTAGGTAATAGTGAATCTGTAATTGGCCGTAGAGACCTTGATCGTCAGCTTTGATGAGGTCGGGAGTGACCTCTTCCGTGAGGTAACGCTGGGAAATGGCTGTTTTTTGTTCACTCATGCGCTCTGCCTCGGTTTTGGTACGCTGAGTTCTGACCCGTTGATAGTCCTCGTTGTTGAGAATCGGAGAATCAGAAACCGCTTGACAATGATGATTGTAGTTGTCGGTGGCGACTTGTTTAGCCTGGTCTTTCCAGTCCTGGGTATCGTCGGGGGCATCTACTTCCATAATTTGATAGCCTTCCTTTTCCAGGTTTTCATAGACTAATTCTCGATAATGTTTGAAACCGTAGTTATGACTGGCGGCAAAAGTAGCCCAGGTTTTGAGATGTTGAGGATTTTCCCCTGCCAAAGCGGCGACCGCATCGGTTTGACCGAGGAGATGGGCATTAACCGTAAAGGCTTTTTTCTGGGTGGCTAGGAGAACACGGGGGTCATGGCTACCGTTCCCAATGCGCTCGGAACTGTATTTATTAATAAAGATATGCCGGGGAATGTTGGCTCTGACCCTGACAGCACTTTGACCAACGGCTTCGACGGTTTGTTTACCGCCAGCATTACAAAAGACGCGATGGAAGTGGTCGCCCTCAATACTGACTCCCGTTTCCAGGGTGGGACTGGCAATGACTACATCGTAGGAACGGACAGTTTCATTGAGATTGCCTATACAACCGTAGGCGGGGTGCATCGGGTCAGCGACTGATTCACGGTCAATTCTTAAGATATTGAGGTGGGGAAACGTTTTCTGGATCAGACTTTCCAGATTAATGGTTCCCCAACGACTGGTTACTTTTTGGGCGGCGGTGTGAATCATCAGGCGATCGCCATTTTCAAGGGCGGCCATGAGGTCACTCAGCCAGGCTTCAGAGGAGGGATAGGCATAGGCAAGCCGTTTATGGTGAGGTTGCCATTCGTTGACTAAGAGCCAGGGTTTAATAGGTTCACTGAGTAATCCCACCACATAGTCAATCGAGCGACGGGTAAGGTCAGCATCTCCACACCAGATATGACCGCCATTGGCAATAATGGTATTCACCAATTGGCTAAAGCTTTGCAGGATGGGAACTCGATGGCGTTGACAGGTGGGACTATTGAGGAGATGCCAAATCACCTGTTCAATTTCGTCAATAAAGAGGTCACAGTCTTGCCAATCGTCAGGGTTAAAGGGGGGGTTGGCATAGGGATGAAGGGAGTCAATGCAGAGACTATAACCAAAGGCGGAGGTTGTGGTCTTTTCTCCCAATTCAGAACGGTAGGGGATGCCGAGCCGTCGAGATTGTTCCTGCCCTAACTGTTCTCGATGGGTAATGTTGAGAACTTCTCCGTGATTCCGTCGGGAGATTGCCGCCGCCTGAGCAAATTTTTCCGTTTTGCCTGTGCCTTTGGGGGATTGATAGAAAAGAAGTTGTGCCTGGGAAGGAGGGTCGGACTCAGGCCCCAGGTAACGGACGTTAACCCGTTGAGAGATTAAGCCTGAAAGGTCAGTGTATTGATATAACTGGAAGCGTTCGAGTTGGCGACGAGCATCATAGAGTTCCTCCAGGTAACCTTGACCCTTAGCCAGAATGAGGTCGTCAATGCCTTTGTGGGGTAAGTCCCAGGTGATGACGGTGACGGTGCAATCCTCGGCTTTGAGCAATTTTCCTGTTTTGGCGATCGCCGTTTGCACGTTTTTAGCGGCTTGAGGTTTCTTGTCCTGGTCAAAGCAGAAGACAAATTCCCGCTTTTGTTGACAGAAGATGGTCAATTGGGGGATCAGTTGCGGTTGCAGTAAGGCAATCCCGTCTTTATCTTTGGCCCGATAACCGTTGTAAATCCCTGGCAGGGCGATCGCTGCGTGACCTTGACTGAGTAAGGCTCCAGCTTTTTTGGCTCCTTCGGTAATCAGGATGGGGATAGGATTTTCAATCACCCATTGCCAAAAGCCCAGGGCCTCCCCTGTTGAATCTACGATGATGTTTTCAGGCAGGGGGACGTGATGGCGATCGCCGATTAACTGCCAAATCGCCAGGGGAACTCGCAAACAGAATAATTCGGTGGGGGTTTTAAAGGGATGCTCGTATTTAATGAGCTTTTGTTTGACCGCTTCGCCAAAACCTTTGCGTTCGGATTGGATGTAGGGTTGGTCTGGTTTGAGACAGCCCCAGTCACTTGCTTGGCCGGTCAGGGGGTCAATGCCAGAGCAATACCAGCCGCCTTCTTCTAAATGACGGTAGCGGTTGAGAACTGCGTCGGTAACGCGGCCATCGTTACGACGAGGGATGTCATCGCTGTAAAGAATATAGTCGAAACCTTGAGTTCCTTGTAAACTCTCGACGTTGAGGCCAATAATTTCAGGATTGACAGCACTGTCTAGCCATTCTTGAAAATGCTCAGGTTTAACCTGTTTGTATGGGGTAATAGCAGAATTAGCAAGATTTGTAGTAGGATTGGGGAAGCAGTTATGGATAATCATTGATTTGGTTCGTCCTTGATTGTGGAAGCAGCTTTGGATAGTTATTGATTTGATGTGTCCTTGATTGTGGAAACAGTTGTGGATAGTTATTGATTTGATGCGTCCTCTGTTGTGGATAAACAATTGAAGATATTCGTTAAATTGATTTGTCCTGTTTGGGATAAGCAATTGAAGGGTGTCATTTGATTGGTTTTCTAGGGATGAACATGAAAGTGTGAAATCCTTGTTTGTTTAGGAATAAACATGAAAATGTGAAAACCTAAATGTCTTAACTGGCTTTAAGAGTTTTTAGTCAAAGAGGGTAATTCCGAGAGGAGTGAACCTATTGAAGAAAAATAATCTTATTGCTCTTGTACGGGGTTTTAGTACCCACTCAGAGGGTTTTATGACCCGAAGATCACGCTTGTATTGTAAACCCTCATCTTTCATTGTTTTCCAGACACAGAAAGGTGGGGGTTGAAAATTTTATATGTACTATAGATAAGGAATCATAATTATTAAGACTTGAGTAAAGGGTGTGATGACTAACAGAAGCATATCAGAGTTTTAGGCTTCCCAGGCGGCAAAATACGACAGGTAACACTTCTTTACCCTGACTTTTGACTACAGTGTAAGATAATATTATTCTCAATACTCGCTGAACATAATAAAATATAGGGTTTGTCTATGCCAAGTATTCTTGAACTACCTGACGCTTCCGAGATTTTCATCAACAATAATGAGGAGATTTTTAAAAATTTATTTAAAATCTCTTCCTATTTTTATCGTGAGGTAGGGCGTGGTTTTTTAAATGGAGAGATCATGTCGCCTGATGAATACAAAATTATTTTGCCTCAATATGCAGCAGATAAACTTAGTTATATTCCTTTTGATATTGATTCTAATCCAAGAATTTCCCTTGACACTCATTTTGAAGAGAGAAAGGCTTTTAAAAATCTATTAGAATCTTTACTTAAATTATTTCCAGACAAAATCAAGCAATATAATCCTAGAAATGAGGGAGCAATGGTTTTATTTATAAGTGGTTCTGGTCAAATACCAGGAGTAGAAGAGGATACTTTTTACTTTAATATTTTCACTCGAAAAGGATTAAAAAGAGATTAATTTATTGTTATTGGAATCTTTAAATTATATTTAGGGTCTGCTGAAAAAGTCCACAAAATGAACCTAGATGCCGTAGGACACGGAAAATGGTGACTTCAGAAACCTTGCACCTGATCATTTTTAAAATGTTTGAAAGCATTATCTGGTAATGTTTCTATATTTATTTAGCAAGTCCTGCATAATCCCTCTAAAAGCCTTGCTTTAGTTTAGTTGTAGCGATTACTAGGGGATATTTTTGATAAGTTTTGTTAAAACGGTAATCGTCCCCTGTCTTTGTATTGTATCGTTAGGGAGGATAACGATGTTAGACTTTGATACTGGTCTCACTTTGACCGATGCTGTGACGGCTGCGATCGCGGCTTACTTTGGGGCCGAGAATTTAATGCCTTTGTCGGAACGGGTTAGTCAGCTTGAGAAACGGTTAGCGGCCTTGGAGAAAAATTAAGATTTGAATAAAAAAATTAAGAAAATCTCATTAAATTAAAATTAGTTAAATTATGATTACTCGTGGTTATTATATCGGTGAAATTATTGATGAACTTTCCTCTATTTGTTCTCAAATTAAATTCCGCTCTAAATTAAACTTACTTGATTTTAATATTTATGTAGAAAATTTTTTTCGAGATATACTTAATATTATTATAGAAGATGCAAATTTTTTCAATTTAAATGAGATAGTTAGTAATTTTGCTGGCTTAGATTTATACGACTCTCAAAGTAATACAGGAATTCAAATTAGCTCTACAAGTTCAATAAAAAAAATTAGAGATACCTTAGAAAAACTTGGTTCCAATACAGACCCTACAATATCAAATTGTAAAAAAGCTATTATTTTAATTATTGGTAATAAACAAAAAAATTACGATTTTTCTACATCAGAATCTGATGATATTCAATCATACATTACTAAATACAATTTTACTCCAAATGATATATGGGATATTAACACTCTCTCGAAAAAAATCATTGATTTGTCAGTTGAAAATTTAAAAATCTTATATGAGCTATTCAAAAAAGAAGCTGTTAGAATTAAAATTGAATTAGAAATACCAAATGAACAAGGAATTTATCCTACAGATTTACAAGATTATATAGAAAAACCTCCTCAAACTATCTTTAATGGTTTAAATTCATTTTATGAATTTTATGAAATAGAACCATATAATGAAAAAGAAAAACAATTTAAAGAATTAATTAATAAGCTGTCTCATTTGCCAAGAATAACAAGACATTTTTTTGCTTTTTTTCTTGAAAATAGTGAAAAAGAATCACCTGATGAAAAAATATATTTTCCTAAGAAACGCTTAGAAAAGCTATGCTCGTTGCCCGATTTAGATGGTGAACTTTGGTTATTAGTAAAATATGATTTTATTTATCATTATGTTGAAGATCTAAATGATGAGTATGATTTAGCATCTTTAAAAAGTGAAATTTACTATGTTCGTAATCCCTTATTCTATATAGAGATTTCGTTTTATATAGAAAAAAAACGACTAAGCATGAAAAAAATTATTGCTGAACTTGACTTTAGTGATTTTAATTAAAAATTGCTAAAAACTCAGTCATCACATCAGCAGTTTTTTCGCGGCACTCTTTGGCGGTGAATCTAACTGTTGGTATTCTTTCTCTTAACATTATGCGATCGCCTAACGCGATGAAAACGACAACATGAGGGCGAAGCAAGATATTAGTCATAAAAAAGACCCTAACCAAAGGCTAGAGTCTATCATCCATTATTTATTTACTGGGAGCTAAGGATTTCCGTTTGCCATTCTTAGCAGGATTAACAAGTTTGAGGTCAGTATCAACCGTTTCAGTGTTAACAGTGCGATCGCCATCGCTGTAGTTAACAGTGCGATCGCCATCGCTGTAGGGTGCGTTACTAAACGCACCTTTTTACTTTTAAACATGATGAATTTGTAATTATCCAATTTTTGGGATGTTCATTAATGCGATCACCTGGCGAGATGAAAACGATAACGACAATACTTTGATTCGAGAAGTAGCCCAAAAACATAAAGCCAGCAAAGAAAAAATCTTAAATGCTACCAGTACGAGCGGTAAAAATTATTCCCCTCAATCCTGGGTAAGTGCTTATTGGGCCGCGGCCCATCAGGCCGAAACAGGGGATGCAGGCATGGTGTTCATGATTTTTGCCGATGAAATTGTGGACAAACTCAAAGGCTATGAGCCAAACATTGCCAAAGTTGTAGAAATCTATGGCTGTCAGTACGGAAAATGGGCAACCCCCCAGACCGCTCCCTGGCGAGGTCAACAGAAACCAGAGTAATCATGCAGGAAGTCTCTGGCAAACAACGCATGGTGATAGAAATGAAATGGGCCGATGCCAAAGTACAAAAAACGTGGGAAGTATTGGGATTAGTCGGAGAAAAATCTATCCCTTACCTAACCATTGGACAAACCAGAGACATGAAAATCTATTCCACAGCCTTTCGAGGGGGAGTAACCAGTAGTGTCAAACTCTTTGATATGACCATGAGTGACCAAGATATTTATGATTATCTGAATGCTCGTTAATCCTCGCCGTGATCGCTGCTAGAAAATCATAGTTTTTAGAGGTTTGTTTTAGTATTCGCCAAAAACCTTGATTTCTCCCATATTAAAATATCGAGGGAATTGTTGTCTCAAACGATAAAAACGATAAAAAGTATCATTTTCAAGAACGATGTTAGTTTCTGGGTCAGTGGGATTGGCGATCATTGTCAAAACATCCCAGGTCGTTCCATCATTGCTGGCTTCAACAATTAAATTGGGAATAAACTCTGCTAGTTTTCCTAACCATGCTGTTTGACAAAGAATAAAACGATTAATTTTTGCAGGATGATCTTTAAAATCAACTTGCAACCAATGAGTGTCAATCCCAACCGCATCCCAATTCGTATTTGTATTACCATCCACTAAATGAGAAGGGGGTGTTTGAGGATAAAAGGAATCGGCTGTGATTTCGATTAAACCTGTAGTTATAGGATTACCAGAACTTCGGAGATAGGCAAAAATATCAACAGAGTTATTATCCTGCCATTCAAAAAGCATTGGTTGAGTATTATCAATAGGAGCAAGAGTAAATAAATTAGCCCTGACCAGATAAGGAACACTTTGTCGTTGGATTAAAACCAAGTCAGTTGGTAAAATAAAATTGGTTAATTGAGGAATCGTTTGAACGTTAATTGCCTCTCGAATAACAGAAAAAGGAATGACAGCATTGGCATCATCCCTAACGATTTTAATTAAATCCGTATCATTAATTTTAGTCTGGAGATTCTTCGCTTCCACAATAGCTAATTGAGCAACTTTTAAAGCTCCATAACTGGCCCCCTTTAAACTACTTAGGGAGACTCTACAAGTCTCTGTACCTTCATCATATAGGTCGGCGATCGCCTGCACATTGACCAGCTTATCGGTTAAATCCCCTGCATTCTAAGTAATAACTTGAGAAAGGGGAGCAATATCTTTACCCTTACCAACAGTTGCCGATTCTGACTTTAGAGAAACCTTGACTGTTACGACTCCAGTACCATTTCCAGAGCGTCTGACCGCAATGGGTTCAATGCTAGTTCCATTTTCGTAAATGCTAAAAATAGACTTCGTAAATTCAATAACTTCAGGCATAATTGGCTATTGCAAATCAGGACTTTTCTATTATAATGGTAACAACTACCATAACGAAACCACATTATGAACAAACTGGCCTCTGCCTTAGCGGCAAAACTGGGCTTTCCAGAGATTCAGATTGAGCAGACCCTTGACGCTTTGCGTTTCCATGTTTCCCAATCTTTGCAAAATGGTGAAACTGTCCGTATTCCCGATTTTATCATTTTTGATTTTAAAGATAAAGAGGAGCGGCTCCGTCGTAATCCTCGTACAGGAAAAAATGTGTTAGTGGAAGCAGGGCGAGTTCCTAAAGTTCGTTTTTCTGCTTCTTTTAAGAATTCAATTCAGCCTTTAACGATTCAGCCAAGCATTCCGAATTTGACTCCGCCCCCTGTGCCTGTTACTCTTCCTCCTGTGCCTCTAGCTTTACCTCCATTACCTGAAGAAAGAGAGTTTTTTTTGACGAGTGGGGAACGTAAACGGGAATCAGAATTATTGAAGATTGCCACCCCTGAAATATTGATTTGGCATCCTGACTTTGGGCAACAATGGAAAAAAGCGAGTGAAGTTTTTTCTCAACTTCAACAAACTGCCTAATCAATAATTCTTATTTTTGATAAAACGGCCTGCGTAGGTCGTTTTTTATTGAAAAGAGATGTTAGGTAATGCCAAGAAAGATAAAAATAATGGAAAAACTTGAGTGATTTCCTATTTTTCCCTTTATTAGTTGAGATTTACTGACAAGAGAATCTAATAAACTAAGTCATGGGTAGGGTTAAAATGCTTACTGGACTTAGGTTTCAGACTTTTGCTAGGGGATAAGTTTGGACGAGTAGAATAGGGGCGATCGCCAGGGTTCACCAAAGCTTCTGAGTTTTTTACTAGGGGATATTCTGAGTCAAGATTTGTAACAACCATTAAATTGCCTGACTAGCCTGTTCCTATGATTAAAGGATTACCTCAAAAGCGATCCGCGTAGCGGCGGCGAAGCCTCCCGCCTGTTGTTTTATGTAATTGATTAAAAGATTAACCATGAAAAAGATTACTACCCTATGTATTCTGGTCTTGTCTAGTTTTCTAGCCTTTGCTCCTTTGGCAATGGCCGATGTTATCCGTATTTCTAAATCTGAAATTAAGAGTAGTGAGGATTATGAAAAGTATGCTCAAGCTAGAGCCGAAAATGATAAACTTCATTCCGCCGCCAAGGGTTTTGTTTCAATGACCTGGTATTCTGATCAGAAGAATTTAATCTTAGGAGCAGTGATTATTTGGAAATCAGAAGCAGAAGCTAAAGCTTTTTATGATTCTGCCGCTTATAAGGAGTTTTATAATAAGAACATTGCTCCCTATGTCAAAGAAAGATCAACAAATATCTATCAAATAGATGAAGTTAAATAAATCTGATTTCATGTAAAATCAATGATCTGTTAAGATTAAACCACTTTAAAGACTAGGGTTGATAATGTCTGCCATTTACGATAACTTTGAATTTCCCCTGCTGCCTGAACTTAAGCATTGTTTAGGGGAAGGGTATCGTGCAGATTTTTGTGTTGGCTATTTCAATCTTAGAGGTTGGCAAGAATTAGAAGAAGAGATTGAACAATTTGCATCTGGGAGTGGGAATAATTGTCGTTTATTGGTAGGAATGCAGAAACTACCCAATGATGATTTAAAAAGTATTCTGGCTATTGGCAAGCGAAATCAGCGTATCTCGAATGAGCAGGCAAATCAGCTTAAAAAAGCAATGGCTTATGAGTTTCGACAACAGTTAACCTATGGTGTTCCTACTGCAAAGGATGAAATAACGCTAAAAAGATTAAAAGAACAGTTACTTGCAAATAAATTAGAAGTCAAATTATTTTTACGTCATCTACTTCATGCAAAATTATATCTAATCTACCGACAAGATAAAATTACGCCTAGAATTGCCTATGTAGGTAGTAGTAATCTCACGTTTTCGGGTTTAAGTGGACAAGGAGAACTTAATGTTGAGGTAACGGATCGAGATGATACCTATAAATTAGAAGAGTGGTTTATAGAACGTTGGGAAGATAAGTTTTGTCTCGATATTTCCCAAGATTTGGCAGAGATTATTAATGAGAGTTGGGCGGGACGATCGCTGCCTCCGTTTTATATTTATCTTAAAATCGCTTATCATCTATCGCAGGAAGCGAGGGATGGTCTGAGTCGTTATCAAGCCCCCAAAAATTTTGGCTTATTGGAATTTCAGGAACAGGCTGTACGGGTGGCGATGCAGCATATTGATAAACGCAATGGTGTAATTATTGGAGATGTGGTGGGCTTAGGTAAAACCCTCGTTGGAACCGCGATCGCCCATATTTGTGAAGAGGAATACGGGACAAGCACCCTAATTATTTGTCCCAAAAATTTGGAATCTATGTGGCAAGGCTATGTAGATCGTTATGGTTTGCGGGGTAAGGTCGTCCCGATTAGTCAAGTCGAAAAAATATTACCTGAAGTGCCTGCTCGGTTTCGTTTGGTACTCATTGATGAAAGTCATAACCTCCGTAATCGGGAGGGAAAACGCTATCAGGCCATCAAGGAATACATGGAGCAAAGCGGAAGTCGTTGCATTATGTTGACGGCAACGCCCTATAACAAAGGATATTTAGATTTATCCTCTCAGTTGCAACTCTTTTTAAATCCTGATGCAGACCTGGGGATTAAACCTGAAGCTTATATTCGGAATTTAGGGGGAGAACTCCAATTTTCACGGCGACATACCATCCCAGTACGATCGCTGGCGGCTTTTGAGCAAAGTGATGAACCAGAAGACTGGCAGCAATTAATGAGTCGTTATATGGTGCGGCGAACCAGGGGATTTATTAAAAATACCTATGCCAAACAGGATGAGCGAGGTTATTACCTAGAATTTCCCGATGGTAATAAATTTCATTTTCCCCAGCGTCACCCCAGGACAGTGCGGTTCAGTACAAGTGAAGTTGCCGATCCCTATGCTCGGCTTTATGGCGATCGCGTCGTGGATATTATTAATCATTTAAATTTGCCCCGCTATGGTTTGGGGAATTATGTCATTCAGTCACCCAGCAGCCCGAAAAAACAACACCGAAATCGAAAATCTCAGGGGCAGATGAGTTTGGCAACGGGCTTTGAGCACTTGAATCTCACCGAGGAAGAACAGAGGATTGTAGCGAATCTTTCCCAGGCAGGAGCGCGATTGATGGGATTCTGTCGAACCAATCTATTTAAGCGACTGGAAAGTAGTGGGGCAGCTTTTATTCAGTCTATTGATCGCCATATTTTGCGAAATTATGTTTATCTTCAGGCGATCGCCAATGATTTACCTATTCCCATTGGTACCCAGGATGCTGTGTTGTTGGATGATACAACCGACGAGGATAATGATTCTCTGTTGAGTCAGGATTGGGAAACGACTACTGAATCGGGGGATGGTGTAGATGAAGAAGATTTGCAACCTGATCTTGCTTTTAAACAACGGGCAGCAGCCGTTTATCATCTCTATCGAACTCAGTATTTGCGTCGGTTTAAATGGATTAGACCTGATTTATTTCAGCCTAAATTAGCAGAGCATTTAGAACAGGATGCCCAGGCTCTCTTACAAATTCTGGGTTTAGCAGGACGTTGGGATGCGGCGGCGGACGGCAAACTTAAATCGTTAATTCGATTACTGACGGAGCAACATCCAGAGGAAAAAATTCTGATTTTTACGCAGTTTGCTGATACCGCCAGGTATTTAGCCAAGGCTTTGGAAACGGAAAAAATTACTCAGATTGGTTTGGTTACAGGACAAACCAAAGACCCAACGCTTTTAGCACAACGATTTAGTCCCCATAGCAATGATAAAAATATTGCCCCAGATGAACAGTTAAGGATTTTGATTGCTACCGATGTCCTGAGTGAAGGTCAAAACCTACAGGATGCCAGGATTATTCTCAATTACGATTTACCCTGGGCAATTATTCGTTTGATTCAGCGTGCAGGTCGGGTGGATCGGATTGGCCAAAAATCCGATCAGGTTTTGTGTTATTCGTTCTTGCCTGCGGACGGAGTGGAGCAATTGATTAATCTGCGGGGTCGTCTCCGCGATCGCCTCCGCCAGAATCAAGAGGTAGTGGGGACAGATGAGGCTTTTTTTGAGGATGAAGAGGAGCGGGAGATGTTGCTCAATCTTTATCACGAAAAATCTGGCATTTTGGATGAAGAGGACGAAGGAGAAGTAGATTTAACCTCAGAAGCTCTCCAGGTCTGGCAAACCGCGATCGCTGCCAATCCGAAGCTAAAACGTATTGTGGAGGATTTACCCGATGTGGTGTTCTCAACTCGTTACCATCAGCCAACGGTTGTAGAGCCAGAGGGAATTTTACTCTATCTCAGAACTGCCGAGGGAACCGACGCTTTAGCCTGGGTAGATAAAAACGGGAATAGTGTCACCCAATCCCAGATGCGGATTCTCAGGATGGCTCGCTGTAATTTGGAGACACCTGCTTTAGACCGTCATCCCCAACATTATGAGTTAGTCCAGAAGGCCTCGGAATTGATTACAGAGCAAACCAAGAAAGTGGCTGGCACAATGGGGAGCAAGCGAGGGGTCAGGATTAGGGTCTATGACCGTTTGTTAGCCCATTGTCAAAGGGTGAAAGAAAAAACACCGATTTTAGCCCAGGGGCTGGAATGGGAAAACCTAGAAAAAGCGATTGAAATGATCCATCAGTATCCACTCAAGCAAAATGCGATCGCCCGATTCAATCGAGAGTTTAAGGCTGGGATTCGGGATGAGGATTTAGCGAGGTTAGTTCTATTTTTACAGGAGCATGAGGCCCTCTGTGTCGTGACAGCCGATGGCGAATTTGACGGAGCCAGGGTAATTTGTTCAATGGGGTTATTTCAAGGCTAAGATCAGAATCTAGGGAAAAATTTTAACTTTGGGGATCAAAACTAAACAATGATTGACCATGATCGCCTTTTTAAGGAATTAATCACAACTTTTTTTACGGAACTAATTGAGTTGTTTTTTCCCCAGGTCGCTCAATCTTTAGACCCCGATTACCTAGAGTTTTTAGATAAGGAATTATTTACCGATGTCACCACAGGAGAAAAGCATGAAGTTGATTTAGTTGCTAAAGTTCGTTTCAAGGGACAGGAAACCTTTTTTCTAGTGCATATTGAAGCTCAATCTAGCCACCAGAGCGACTTCAATTATAGACTGTTTACCTATTTTGCGCGTTTACATCAACAGTATCGTTTACCGGTTTATCCTATTGTTATTTTTTCCTACGATCGCCCGAAAACCCCTGCTGCTCATCGCTACCAAGTCAATTTTGAGGATTTAAACGTCTTAGATTTTAATTATCGAGTCATACAACTCAATCGGTTACAGTGGCGAGACTTTTTAAATTCCCCTAATCCCATTGCCTCGGCTCTGATGGCTAAAATGGCGATCGCCCCCGCAGATCGGGCCAAGGTTAAAGCAGAATGCTTACGTTTATTAGTTTCTCTCAAACTTAATCCCGCCAAAATGCAGCTTATTTCTGGATTTGTGGATACCTATCTTTTGCTCAACCCAGAGGAAGAACTCCAATTTAAGCTCGAACTCAGTAATTTTATAGAATCAACCCAAGAGGAAGTTATGCAACTCACCACCAGTTGGATGCGCCAAGGTTTAGAACAAGGTCTAACCCAGGGAAAACGGCAAACCATCGAGAGATTAATCCTTAAGAAATTTGGGGCGATCGCCGATCCTTATTTAGCGGTTATTGAAACGTTGGGGATGGAAGAATTAGAATCATTAACCGATGCGTTTTTGGATTTTAATAGCATCCATGATCTAGAACAATGGCTAAATGCTCATAACTAGACAAGATTGCAAATTCAAGAAAGTCCCCCTTTTTAAGGCTTCGGCCGTGAGCTCAGCCGAACGGGGGATTTAGGGGGATCAAACGCTATTATGCAAGAAGTCCAATCAAATTAGGCTGTAAACCCCAGGAGGGCAATAGCAATGGTGAGCAAACTTAAAAAGAAACATTTTTCAAGCTTTAATTATACTGAAGCCTTTAAGTATTTAAACGTTAAAAACATTGAGAACTGGATAATTGAAATTACGCCTGTTAAGCCGAGTGATTTTTTTGCAGAACGTCTGAAACGCATCACAGAAATTTTTGATTTAAAAAGCTGTGAAGAATCGAAAAAGTTAATCATTGATGCCATCTGTGAGGAAGCTTTACAGGGATTTAAGCATTTAAAGATTTGGAAAGGTGCGCCCCTAGCCGATCAATCTAATAATGGTTATGCTGATTATCTTGTGGCAGAGCGTAAAGCCTATTTAGAGTCCCCTTTTTTATGTATTGTGGAGGCTAAAAAAGATGATTTTGAGCAGGGACTAGCCCAATGTTTGGTGGAAATGAAGGCCTGTCAATATGTTAATCTACAGAAACAATATTTAATTGATGTTTTTGGCATTGTCACGAATGGGGATACCTGGCAATTCTATCGTTTAACGATCGCTAATCAAGTTTATGGCACTGAGGCCTATTCTAGGGGGACAATGAATATTCTGTTAGGATACCTACGACATATTTTTCAACTCTGTGAAGAAAATCTACAAAGTCTTTTAAAAACGGCTAACTAATCATGAAACTCAATCGTAAACGTACCCAAAATTATCTTCAGCAATTTGATTTCGAGTCTCTTTTTATTGAAGAGTTAGGCTGGGATACCGTTGACCCGCTAACCTTGCAATTAGAAGTCAGTGAGACAATTTTTGCGGTAGAAGCGATCGCCCACAAGCGAGGTTTTACGGTGTATCAGTGCATCAGTGAAGCCATTCCAGAGCGGAAAATACGGTTACAGCTTGACGGTCAGTTAACGGAGTTTTCTAAATCTCATTTGTTGATTTTTGGGGATAGTTCACAAACGGAACAGCTTTGGATGTGGGTAAAACAGGAGCAGGGTAAGAAAAAGCCTGTTTTCCATCTTTACCAGGTGGGCAAAGGGGCAGAGTCGTTAATTCAGAAGTTAGAAGCTTTATTTTTTGATATTGCTGAGGAGGATGAGACGACTTTAGTTCGAGCCGTAGAAAAAGTTAGTAAAGGATTTAATGTTGAGCAGGTTACTAAGCAATTTTTCCAAGATTTTGAGGGTTTACATCAAAAGTTTTGCCTAGAAATTGAAGGCATAGAGAATGAAAGCGATCGCCGTTGGTATGCGTCGGTATTATTAAATCGTTTGATGTTTGTTTATTTTCTGCAAAGACGATATTTTTTAGATCAAGGTAATAATGAGTATTTGCAGGATAAGCTCAAAATTTGTCAAGGCAATAATGAGTCTTTTTATGATTTTCTCAAGCATTTATTTTTTGAAGGGTTTGCCAAGCCTGAATATGAGCGAAGCAATGAAATTCAGCAACGCTTAGGCAAAATCTGTTATCTCAATGGGGGTTTATTTTTACGGCATTCTATTGAGCAAAAATATCCACAGATTAAAGTCAGTGATCGAGCCTTTGAGGATGTATTCAAGTTATTTTCGGGCTATTCCTGGCACTTAAATGATCGCCCTGATACGGAAAAGGATTCCAACGAGGTTAACCCTGATGTGTTGGGTTATATTTTTGAGAAGTATATTAATCAAAAGGAGTTTGGAGCCTATTATACCCGTCCTGAAATTACCGAATATCTCTGCGATCGCACGATTAATAAGTTAGTGTTAGACCGTTCCAATGCCTTGGGCTATAGTTTTGTCAATCTTGAAGCAGTAATCGCTAATTTAGATGGTAAATTGTGCGACTATTTATTAAATGAAAGCTTACCGACTTTAACATTGCTTGATCCTGCCTGTGGTTCAGGAGCATTTTTAGTGGCGGCAATGAAAACCTTAATTGCTATTTATCAGCAGGTCACTGTTAAAGCTAAGGCTTTTTCTGATAGGCCAAACATTGCGAAATGGTTAGCAGAAGCGGAGGCTCATCCGTCGTTGGAATATTACATCAAAAAGCGCATTATCACGGATAATCTCTATGGTGTGGATATTATGGAGGAGGCGACGGAAATTGCTAAGTTACGCTTATTTTTGGCTCTCGTTGCGTCTGCGGAAACGGTGGAGGATTTAGAGCCGTTGCCTAATATTGATTTTAATATTATGGCGGGTAATTCTTTAATTGGTTTAATTCGTGTTGATGGGAATGCCTTTGATAGTCTTAACTCCTCCCTTAATAAGGGGGGATCTGGTATTGATCCGACTCAAATTAATTTATTACAAAAAACGGCGATCCAAGGGAATCTTTTAAATGCGTTGGCGGCTTCGGATTATCAACAAATCCTAGAGGATAAAAATAAGAGTATCGCGCTCTATAAAAAGCACGCTTTCCAAAAGCAGGATGAGCATTTACCCCAGGAGATTCGGTTATTGCAGTTACGGGATCACATTGATAAGTTAAATCGGGAATCCCAAGCGAAGTTAAATCAATTATTGTTGGCTGAGTTTAGTCAAAAGTTGGGCATTAAATATGAGGAGGCCCAGTTAGAAGGGAAACCGAAAAAGCGGCTGTTAAATATTGCAGATATTGATGCCCTGGAGCCATTTCATTGGGGTTATCATTTTGATAAGGTGTTTAAAAATGGGGGATTTGATGCGATTATTGCCAATCCGCCCTGGGAAATTTTTAAGCCCCAAGCTAAGGAATTTTTTGCTCATCATAGCGATTTAGTAACAAAAAATAAGATGGATATTAAAACCTTTGAAAAGGAACAGAAAAAACTGTTAGAAAATCCAGAGATTGCCCAGGCTTGGTTAGAGTATCAAAGCAAGTTTCCCTATGTTAATTTGTATTTTCGTAGTAGTGAATATTATGAAAATCAAACAACCATTATTGATGGAAAAAAAGTTAGGGGAACGGATATTAATCTGTATAAGTTATTCCTAGAGCGTTGTTATCATTTATTGCGAAATAGTGGAGAATGTGGGATTGTTATTCCCAGTGGAATTTATACAGATTTGGGAACGAAACAATTACGAGAAATGCTTTTCTCTGAGACACAAGTTACAGGATTATTCTGTTTTGAGAATCGAAAAAATATTTTTGAAGGAGTTGATAGTCGTTTTAAATTTGTGGTATTGAGTTTTGAAAAAGGTGGTCAGACTCAAGCTTTTCCGACAAGGTTTATGCGCCATGAGGTGAAAGAATTATTAGATTTTCCTAACTCAAATGATATTAAATTGGATGTTGATTTAATTCGTCGGTTGTCGCCCGATTCTCTTTCTTTGATGGAATTTAAAAACAAATTAGATTTATTTATTGCAGAAAAGATGGCTCGATTTCCACTTTTAGGTCAAACAGTAAAAGATAAGTGGAACATTACTTTTAAACGTGAATTTCATATGACAGATGATAGTCATCTTTTTAAAACGGAGCCAGCCGAGGGACGTTTACCGCTCTATGAAGGGAAGATGATTCATCAATTTACCCATCAATTTGCAGAGCCTCGCTACTGGGTTAATGAAAAAGAAGGTCGTCAAGCAGTAATTGGCACAAGGGGAACTGATAACGGTCAAAAATTAGATTATCAAGGTTATCGTTTAGCTTATCGTTCAGTCGCTTCAAGTACAAATGAAAGAAGTTTGATTTCCTCTATACTTCCTTGTAATGTATTCTTTGGTCATTCAATGAATGCTTGCATTGTTAATCAAGATGGAAAAATTTTAATTAAGCCTGATCAAATGCTGTTTTTATTATCCTGTTTAAACTCATTTATTTTTGATGCTTCTTTACGTTCAAGAGTCAGTCAGAATATCACAATGTTTTATGTTTATCAAATTCCAGTACCCCGATTACAAAAAGGCGACAAATGGTTTTCAGAAATAGTAGAGAGAGCCGCCAAACTTATTTGCACGACCCCAGAATTTGACGATCTGGCCGCAGAAGTTGGACTACACAAAAAAGTCTCCCTTAGTAAGGGGGATTCAGGGGGATGTTATGGCGTAACGGATGAAGTAGAACGAGGCAAACTCAGAGCAGAATTAGACGGGATTATTGCCCACCTTTACGGACTCACTGAAACTGAATTTCAGCATATCCTCAGCACCTTTCCCATCGTCCCCGATCCCGTCAAACAAAATACCCTCAATGCCTATCATGACGTTCGTACAGGACTGATTAAATCCAAAGATAAAGTATAAAACAATCACGATTCTTTACCCGTAAAATGGCTACTATTTATCCCGATTCTTGCCCCTCCCCAGCCCCCGAAAATATCAAGGCTCTCTTTCAATATTTTCAATATAATCTGCCTGATAATTTTCAGGTATGGTATGAGCCTTCCCTGGAATTGAGATTACCAGACTTTATTATTTTAGGCCCTAGCTTTGGTTTAATTACCCTTCAAGTGAAAGATTGGACAATAGAACAAATTCGTCAGTCTGACCCTAGTAATTTTGAGATTTATCAAGAAAACAAGAAAGATATTGAAATCTGTAAATCTCCCCTGCGTCAAAGCCAATCCTACGCTCATATTATTATGAGTAAACTGAGGGAATATCCCATTTTAAGACACGCAGAAGGCGAATATCAAGGAAAACTGGCGTTTCGGCTAAGTTTTGGGGTGATTATGCCCAATATTACCCTAGAGCAAGCCAAAGAAACAGGTTTATATGAATCCTTACCCTATCCTAAAACTGTTTATCAGGAAGAATTTCAGACTTGGAATAACATTGAATCAGGGGAGTTAATCGCAAGACTGACTAAAATGATTGATAAACCTTTTACTTTTGAACCATTAACCAATAACCTAATTAACACAATTAAGGGAGCCATTCATCCAGAGTTTATTGTTGGTAAAAAGTTAGCCTCTCCTAACCGTCTTCCCAAAGGCCATAGTTATTTACCTGATAGCTCAATTCTAATTACTTTTAATAGTATTCAAGAAAATCTGGCTCGTTCTGTGGGCCATCGCATTATTGACGGGGTGACTGGTTCGGGTAAAACCTCGATTTTACTGGCTAAGGCTAAATGGCTGGCTGGGCTAAATCCTGAGAGTCAAATTCTCATGCTTTGTTATAACGTGACTTTAGCTGCTCACTTAAGAGCTACTCTGGGTGAGAAATACGAGAATATCAAAGTTCTTAATTTTCAAGCCTTTGTTAAAAGTTTTGTCAGCCGTTTACCGAAAGAAGATAGTATCGAAAATTATGATCACCATATTGGGCAATTGCTGTTAGAAAAATTACCGACGGTTCCCGCTAAAAAGAAATATGATGCCATTTTAGTGGACGAAGCCCCTAACTTTCCTGCTAATTGCTTTCAGTGTTGTCTAGCGGCTCTTAAAGACCCTGAACATGGCAATTTAATGATTGCGGGGGATGGGAGTCAAAAAATTTATACAGGTGAAACCTTTACTTGGCAAGCGATAGGAATTAATGCCCAACCTTATCACTTAGAGAATAATTATCGTAATACTCAGGAAATTCATTCAACAAGTTGGGACATTATCACAAAATTACGAGAAGTTCCTAACAATAAAAACCAGGATGATCAAGAATTATTAGCGTTTCCTTTGCTTAAAACAAAGAATATTTTACGTCATGGCCCTTCCCCTAGTTTACATTTAGGCAAATATCAAGTTCGCCATGTTCTAGCTAAAGTTAAACAATTGACTACCCAGGGTTATAAACCAGAAGAAATCGCTATTTTATATCGAGATAGTGACGCAGATGATAAAAAATCTCTGAAAACGATTTGTCAATTATTAGATGAATCAGGGGCTTGTTCCTATTGGATTACCAAGGATAACAAATCAAAGTTAGTTTATGATGTCAATACTCCAGGCGTGAGAATCCTAACGGTTCTGGCTTCTCTAGGTTTTGAATTTAAAGCAGTGATTTTGATGTGGACAGAGAAATTTGATCAAGATATATTTGCTAATGATGTTGCCACTCGTAATGCGGCCTGCGGTGAATTTTATGGTGGTTTAACTCGCGCTCAGGAGATTCTACACCTCTACGCTTCTCCAACTTCCCGTCTGGTTCAGGAGTTAAAAGCGATCGCCTCTTTAACGGTGGTTAATTTATAAGAGGTGCTAGGGGATAAAGTTTTCCATCAAGTAGTTTATCAAGCTTCAAATCATGGGCAATAAAATATCAAAAGTTTATCTTGAGCAAAATGTAATAATTAATTTAGTCATTATCTGGAATAATTTGTCTTATTCCAAGAGTAAATTTTCTAAAAACCCCTCTTCTAGGCTTGAAGCTGGTTGACCACCACCTTCATCTAAAAGATGTAAATAAGTTCGCAAAAGTTCTTGCATTCTTGGAGTACGATACTGAGGCTTAATTTGTTGTAGAGCTTGTAACCAAGAATTTTCATCAGGCTCCTCACTCACATTTCCAACAAGATAAATTGCTTCTTGAATTAGTTTATCTAATTCTGCACCTGAAAATCCTCTAGTTTTTTCGACTAATAAGTCAAGAATATTACTATCTATGTCAGGAATTTGATAAAAAGCAGCACGTTTTTGAATAATTTCCCATCGTTCTTGAGTGTTCGGAGGCATTACGATGAATGTCTCATTAAAGCGACCTGCACGAAACAATTCAGGGGGAAGTTTAGCACGGTCATTAGAAGTAGCAATGAAAAAGATAGGATATTGATGATCATTTAACCAGGAAAGAAATGTGCCAAATTGCCGGGTTGTGGTTCCGCTGCTATCACCTCCCACACCAGCAAACGCTTTTTCAATCTCATCCATAAAGAGAATATTGGGGGCTGAAGCTTCAATAGCTCTAAAAGCCTGATAAGTATTACTTTCGGATTCGCCTACCCATTTAGATTGTAAGCGACTGATTTCAAAGTTAATTTGAGGAATACGCCACTCCACAGCGATCGCCTTAGCAATAAAAGATTTTCCACATCCTGGAAAGCCCTCCAGAAGAATAGCACGAGGGCGCAGTTTTGGTTGATCATCTCGTTCAAACCAAGGATAACGGTTAGCAATCCAAGTTTTTATATTTTCTAATCCGCCAACTTCTTTTAAACCTTCACCTTGAGGAGCATAATATTCTAAAACACCTGTTTTTCTAATTTCTTGTTTTTTAATTTCTAACAGCAGTCTTCCTGCTTCTTCTGGCTGAGTCCAAAGATTACGAGCTGTAGTCAGTCTTGCTGTTTGAATAGCAGATTGTAGAGGAATTCCTTCAGCTTCTTCAGCAAGTTTTTTAGCATTTTCTTGGTCAAGTTCGTACTTGTTTTCAGCGATACGAAAGACATCTTGATATAATTCTTGTCCAATGGGAAGTTTTAAATCTACAATGTGGACATGGTTACGCAAAATTGTCGGAATTGACCAATCAGTTCCGATAATAATTAAAGTCATTCTGGGGCGAGGTCGAGCTTGATCAATACCAATAACTAATTCTTTAAGCTTACGAGCAGCAACGTGGCAATTGGGTTCAATCAATGCTGACATATCAGGCAATAAATAAGTATATTGACTTTCTAGATTTTCAGCAGCTTCTTTATCTAGCCGTTTCTGTAAGAAATCAAGGGCTTGAGTAACCAGCTCTAGTTGAGGGTTTTTGTCAAGTTTTGGACGAGAATTGGTACTATTCCAGCTTACATCACCTCCAGCTTTTTGACATCGTTGTAAGAATCCGTCAACACTACTCCATTTTGCTAATTCTCCTTCTTTAACATTAGTATTAGTAATTAGAGACTGGTAAGCACTTATAGCACAATTAATAGCTCGAGTTTCCTCAGATGATCGAATAAAAATTAGAGGATATTGAGCCTGCAATAGTTCTTTTAATTCCTGTTGAGTTTTTTCGTAAGGGAGTTTCATCGTTTTTCATTTAAATTTTAGTTAAAAATCAGCTTCATTGGTATTAGCAAAGGTTTTACTAACCGTTTCTTCAGGCTCTTCCGAAGGTTTTTTAACCTTTTGAGATTTGCCCTTAGACTCTCCCTGGTTAACTTGTACTGCTTGTTTTCCCTGATTAGCTGTAGAAGTTGTTTCTGATTGCCAAGGGTCTGAGACTATGTTTTTTGTTTGACCTCCTTTATTGGCTACTTTAGCGGTAGGATAATTTTGTGATGATTCGGTGGAGATTGTTTGTTTAGATGTTCCTAATGTAGTGCCAGAGAAAGTTATGGATGGTAAATCAAGGGTGACAGTCGAGGGTGAATATCCTAATTTTATATCATCTATCCATTGTTTAATGATTTGGTCTAAATGTTTATTGCTAACTGCGCGTTGCGACTGAGTTTCAATGTACTTACGAATTTTTTCGCGGTTTGTGTCTATCCGAAAGAAATCTTCGGGGTAGCTTTCGTGAGAACCTGTGAGATTTTCTTTATATTGAATGTGCTTATTTCCAGAGTTAGGAATTTTGATGTTTAATTCGTATTCAGTCATTATCTTTGATTTGAGTAAAGTGTAAATTTAGCAAAATTCAGTAGATGATGGAAAAATTATTCTTCAAAATATACAAATACGTTCTTTAGTTCTTTCAGAAATATGTTTGTAACAATTAAACCTCCTCTTAGTAATGATAGCGCAAAATTTTTTATCCAGTTTAAATCTTTGCTGGTTTGATAAAAAGCTCTAGAAAACTCATAGATTGGAAAATTCATTGTCAATATATTTCAACTAAATTAACCTTGTTTATGTTTAACTAAGAACTGAGGATCAATTTCTTAATATTAATTAGCATCCCATGCTCCTTGTTCAGATTCTTTTTTCAATTTTTGACTCCATTTCATAAAAAGCTTTACACCTCCTAGGGTTATAAGAATAAGAAAAACTAACAAAACTAAACGCCATAGCAAAGAGGGAGCTTTAAAGATAAAGTTATCTAAACGAATTTCCTCATTTTGTGAGGTAGCACTAAGTTGTCGGTCAGGAGCATTAGCATTAACAATTGTAGGATATTGTCCTGCTCGTTCTGCTCCAGGTTGTTGATATGCAATTTCATACTCCCTTAGAGTTGTTAAAAAGATTCTTAACGTATTAACAACTTCTTGAGGATTTCCTGGAAATTGGTGAATTCCTCCAGTAATATTAGCAATTTCTGTTAATCTTGGTTCATCAACAATATATTGATTAACATTACCTCCTTTAGGGAGCTGGCAGTATTTACTAACATTATCAACAGTTAATTGACTGTTAGTTAAGGGACAATTAATCCTGTTTACTAATTTATTCAATTTTTCTCCATAGCCCATTGTATGAACCGTTACTTTAGGATTATTTTTAAGGGTCTCAATTAAGACCTGGAAACGCTGTGATTCGTCACGTCTTTGGTTAAAGACATCATAACCGTCTGAAAACAAAATAACTGCCAATTTAGGTAATTCAGATTGTTTTTTATCAGCAAATAAATTGGCAGGAAACTGAGTCCCTAGATAACTGACTGCTTCTGTTAAAGGTTGATAAATGTTAGTGGCTGCACAAAGCTCTTTACTTTTACCCAATATTTGATCTAATTGATTAATTAAACCAGGATTATTAATATCTTGAATGCTATTTTTGATGACAGTTTGGTTTGCGCTTAAATCAATCCCTGATAGAGAACAATTATAACCAAAAGGAACAATGGAAAGTTTTACAGAAATTTTTTCATCTTTTATCTGGGTAATAAAGTTTTTAATTCCATTAACAGCACTTTCAATCTTTTGGCTGCCAGATAGATCATTATTTTTCATGCTGCCACTGAGATCCATCAAGATAATTAGATTGGCAGGATCAGCTTTAGATTGTTGTGCAGATAAAAGTTTTAATTTATTAGGATTTAAAATTACTTTTTTGCCATGATTATCTGTAGTTTGAATGGCAAAATTTTGATTAGTTAATCCTTGTATCGGAACTTGTTCTTCATTTAATACTTGAACTCTCAGAGTGACGGTATCTCCTTCTGTAGAGTAGCGAACAATCTTTACTGATCCCTGAGCTAGAACAGGAAGAGGGAAACAACAGAGAAGCATCATTAATACGATGTGTTTAAGTTTGGGGATCAAGGAATCTGTCATAAAATACAAACCGATAAAATCTTTGGTTGTCATTAGCATGATAAAAAGTAATAATTTGATTATGTCTCAGAATAACAATATCTTTTTTAATTTTTTTGTCTTGATTAACTTGAACCTTGTTTTCGGCAAGACATCTAAGAATATACTTACCTTCTTTATAGCTTAATTTAGCACATTCTTCAGGGATTTGGGGAATGTAAATGTCAGCATCACTTTTTGAACCAATAATTAAAGTTTTGTCTAGTTTTGAAGGTAATTCAATAGATAATCCTTCTTCAATAATCATATCATCATCGTCATCACTATCTTCAGTAACAAATCTTAGAGAAGAATTTTGTAATTTTGGTAATTCTTGATCAGACTGTTGTTCGTAAAATTCAAAGCCTTTTCCTGCTCGTAACGCTCCTTGATAAGTGGGAGATGCACCGATATTCAGAAAATACCCTAAAGACAGGCCTAAAATTGCAAAACCTAAAACATCTTCCCAACCATTTAAATCAATAAGTTGACGAATAATTTCAATTAAAACAGCAGCTATAAAGCCAGCTAGAAAACCTAATAAAGTAGATTTAATTAGCCGAAATTTAGCTTTACTAGTTTGCCCTTCAATGCTCCGTAAACGCCAACTAATACCTTCTCCTAAGCCAATAAATAAACCAATCAATGTCCAAGCAATAACTCTGATAATACCACTCGATAAATGAGTGGAATATAAAATCCAAGACAGTAAAGCTGAGAGTAATCCAGTCATTAAGCCGGCTATAATAGCGAGGATAAGATAGGGAATTGCAAGATTTTTAAAAGATCTAAATTTATAGCGAGTGGGATGACTCGAATAAATCTCCATTCCCACCATTGCAAAAGCAAGACAACCAGCCACAATAGGAAGTAAAATCAGATCTGGAGGAGTGTTAGCCAAGTGTTCTTTAAAATAATCGGTTTCTTTAAAAAATTGACCAAAATCAATGAGAAATATCCAACTAATACTTAAGCCAAATAAAGCAGATGAAATTCCCGCTAAAATGTAAAATAACAATCTATTAAATAACATTATTCCTCCTTATCTGAATTTAGAGATTTAACACAGTTGATATATTTTACGTTTCCTTGTCCTTTGCAATTATTAAGATTTTGTAAAATATTTTTTAAAGATTGTGACTCTAAATTATCCATAATATAGTCGTAGGCAACAATAAGATTAGCATAGTGAAAAATAGGTGAAAGAGCCGTCCAAGTTTTTGAACCCACAATGCCAAGATCATTAGCCTTTGCATCCATGCCCATATAATATAGTTGGAATTGTTGAATGATACTATCAAGGTCAGAATCAAAATTTTCGTCAATTTCACCTAAATAAAGATTGACTTCCTTGAAAACAGTTTTGAGGTCTTTTATTCTTTCACTTTCACTTTGTTGAGTTGTATTCTTCTCAAATTCTAAATTCGGTAATTGTCTAAGTTGATTTTTTTTAAGTTTACTATTGGGGACAAAGGGGATTAAGAAAGGGTAATTAGAGTGAGCTTTATCAATCAGATTTTTAGTTTCTTTTTGATCATATAAAATATTAGGATCAACTCCTTGTAGCTTTGATTTTATAGACAAAATTTTTTTCATTAAAAGTTGTTTTGTTTCATAAATTTCATTGTTAACGTATCCCTGCTCTGGAAGACGAGCTTCGAGTTGTTGAATATAACAAAAATATCCCCCTATGGGAAGTGTAGGATTTATTGCTAGGACAATAGGCTTAGCTTTATTGTTCAAAACAAGGGTTTGATAAACCATAGCAGCAACTTCAGCACGAGTAGCAGACTTATTTGGTTCAATTTTACAGGGATTGTCATAGTTGATCATTAATCCTGCTTTTACGTCTTGAGCGACTATTAGCTTATCTTTTGCTTCAATCTCCTTAATATCTTTATAAAAATTAATAGATTTAGAGGAATTAACTTTAGGCAACTTTGCTCCCTCAGCTAAACTGATTAAGACTAATAACCGAGTGACTTCATTATCTGGAGTCACTGTTTGAGAATTAGGAAGAAGATTGTTACAGACAGCCTTTTTAAAATCTTCTTGATCATTCTTATTATCAGTTTTTAAAGAAAAATTATTTGGACAAGCTGGAAGAGAAAATATCCTGGTTAAAACTGTTGCATATTCCTTGATTGTCATAGTTTTATTAGGGTAAAAATTACCCGCAGAATTCATAGGAAGAACCTGTTGTTTGACTAGATACTCTATAGGCTCTTCAGCCCATTGATTATTAATATCTTGAGGTTGAAGGGGTGTCTCATGAACCTTCTCATTTTTATTAAAAAAAAATCTATGCCCAATTACCCCTCCCAGTGATAGCAAGAGAACTAACACAAACCAATTGATTAGTGAAATCTTTTTTCTCTCAGGTTCTTTGTCAGGAATAGTATTAGGAATAATAACAGAAGGTGTAGGATTTAAATCTTGATCTTCATCAGATAAGTTAATTCCTAAAATACTTAAGAAATAAACGAGAAACTGAGAGATAGTATTCACCTTATTATCTTGTTTATAATCTAGTAAACTAGATATTCGTACTTCAATATCCTCAAGCTTTTGATGATATTGTGAGTACTCTTTGATAAACTTTTTATTTTTTTTAATATGTTGGAGATTCTGTAACAAGGTTTTTAAAAAATCAGTAATGGGTAAACTCTTTTGATCAAAAATTGGAATGATTTCTTTGAATTTTTGAGCGTCTAAATCTGGATCAGTACGTTCCCCACTAAAAATAAACAAAATATAAATGTAATAAACGTCTTTAGGATATTGAATTGTTATCAAACTCCCTTTATAAGGTTTAGTTTTTTCCAAAAGTAACTTCCAACAAAAAAACTCAATCTTTTTATCAAAACTATCAAAATACGACTCCAGAAATCTTTGTATAGCATGAGTATTCTTATAATTTATAGTAATTCGGTTTACTTCCGATTCAAGGAGTTTAATTAATAAAGGATCTGGATTTGCTGTTGTACCAGTTGTCTCTTGATCCACGTGATTAACTTCAATTTTTTCTTTGACAAAAGAAGAACCATTATCCCCACCCTGATCATCATCACCAATATCGTCATTTTTTGGATCAACAGCAGCAGGCAATGCTGATAGCATCTTTCTTGCTCTCGGAGATAAACTGAGTTTTTGAGTATGAAAATAAGTGACAGCTTCCTCATCAGCACAGAAAATAACATTGAATGTTTCTGGCTTAACCACTTGACGTACATTCCAAGCCCAAGCTACAGGAGAATTTTCAAAGGCTAAATTAGTAGCTAGAGCTAATGTATGAAATCTGACTATTGTTTCCCAAATTAACTCAGAATTATCAGGATTAAAAATCTCTTGATCATTTTTCAGAATAAAAGGTGGAAAGTCTGTTTTGTCTTCAACCTTTAGAAGAAGTTGCTGCAACAATTGATCATTAGGATAATCTTCAGGATAATATGGTTTCTGTTTTGTAAAAACTTTTTCTTTTTCACCTTGCCAAATTTCATGCGTAAATGAATCAGGATTCATATCAAAGCAAAGAGGTTTATTAGCCCACCAATAAATTAAGGTTAAAATACCATCGGGTTGTTCGTTGTGTGAGATAAGTTCAGTTAACCTCCTGACATCTAACCAAAAATATCGGTAACCAATAACGAGATCTCGTTGTTTATCATCTAATTGTGAAGTAGCGACAGCTAAAACACAGTAGTCTCCTATCTCCCTAGCAATTAAAGCCACAGATTCTAAGGGCGGTTGTTGAATTCGATACCCGTTTCTAAGTAATTTTTTAGCCCCTGGCAAAGGAGTATATAACTTATCAATTTCAAACAGTTTATCCTTAATAGTTTGGTCAACTTCTTGAGGAAACCCATTAACATAAGGATAACTGCTACGAACTAGGTTATATTTTCCATCGTATCCACCAGAAACCCATAAACCTTCCTGTTCAATTTCCTGTCTTAATTTAGAATAACCAAGAACTTCTGGATAGTTTTTACTGACCCAGTTAATATCTTTTTTCGTTGCATTAAAGGATTTGGAAAATTCATAGATTGGAAAATTCATTTTTAAGTTTCTCCTAGACGTTTCCTCTGTTTTGCATCCTTAATTTGTCAAGTATTTTAATAATTACATAATTACTAAAATCTCAATTACTAGGAAGAATTAAAGTGAACAATTAATTGAGATTAATAACTATAACCAAAAGAGTTAAGGAATATCATTAAGCCGATTATCATGTTTACCCGTATATAACCAATAAAGAGGAGCAATTAGACCAAAAGGTCTCCAAAAATTAGCTTCAAGAATAGTGCCAGTAGTTCCACCCTTGACATTCGGTTTATTAACCCCTGGAATAACTCCAAAAGCTGAACAAACAAAATATTCCATCGGACAGCCCCATTTCTTTAGCCAATCTTGAAGTTCCTTGTAAGTTTCTGGAAATTTTCGGCAAATAAATTGAGAACCATTGTGACGATCACCCCAAACCGCTCCTTGTTCTCCTTTGGTTAAAACAATGGCAATCCTACGATTCCTTGTCGGCTGGTTATTATTAGCTAGCCGCATAGTAAGCTGCTCTCTTAAAACTTTAAGAGCCTTAGCATATTGAGAATCTTTAGTTCGTCCCCTACCTTCTATAAAAATCATTAACCCTGAAGCACTGGCACAGTCATCTAAGTAGAATTTTAGCTTAGGAGTTATGGGATTCGTGAGGTCGTCATATAATTCTCCACCATACTCACGACAAGATAGCTGTAGTCGCAAATCTTTTTTATTAAATAAAGTAAACCTACGCTTGAGATCAATTAAAAGGGTATAGAGGGGCATATCTTCAGGATCATCTTCGTTGTCATTTGGTGGCAACTTGGCCCCTTGTTTTAAAATATTTTCTGCCAAGGTACATAATTGCCCAGTATCCTCATCAAAAGGATTAATACTTTGAATAGGACTGGTATCTGGATTATGACCAGGCCGATAAGCTAAAGCTGCAAGATAAGTAGTTTTACCCGAAGCTCGATCGCCAATAATACGGATATCTCCCTGTCCTTGCAAGTTTTGAGGCACGTCAAAGTTCGCCATCTAAAAATCTCCCAGTACTTAACCAATAAATCGGTGCTAAAATGCCATAAGGATTCCAAATAGCAGGTTTTCTTAAGATAGCTGCGTCTGAGTCAATATCCTGTCCAGAGCCTAAATATTTACGGTTAGGGCGAGGATTTCGAGAACCTAACACGCCAAAAGCTGAACAAGCAAAGAACTGTAATCTATCGGAGGAAAATTTCTCCATTAAAAAATGGTAGGTTTTGGGTAATCTAACTTTAAATAAATCCTCTCCAGGTTCAAGGCGTCCAGTCCAAAGTTCTCCCCGTTCACATTTTGCCATAACGACAGCAATTCTGAGATTACCGATAACAGAATACTTTTTCTGAGATGCCTCTAATTGTTCCCATAACTTCTGAAATGCAGGTTTATAAAGACTTATATCTTTGTGGATGTCCCAATCTGTTACCATTACCATCCATCCCTGTGCCGTTAAAAAATCATCCACATAATCCTTAACTTTATCCCACTTATGAGGTTCAGCTAAATGTTGAAAGATTTCTCCAGTATGATCAACGGTAAGTAGCTCAAGCTTAGTGGCAATTGAGTTCTTAGTTGCTGGAATAGTTACGTCAAACTGATATTCGATCGCTTCATCTGAGGGAGGAGGTTGGAGTCCTTTTTTAAGGAGATTCTCAGCCATGACTACTAAATCCTCTGTTGGAGGTGATTTAGGCTCGATTTGATAACCTGGAAATCGTTGTTGGTGAGGAAAAGCCACTAACGTTGCAAGATAAGTAGTTTTACCTACGCCACGAGGACCCATAATGCAAATTTCTGTCATTTTTGGTGACTTCTCAATTTAGTTTACAGTGGGTTTCTCATAAGAGCCAATATAAAGCCAAGGTAATTCCAGTAAAGCTCTTTGTTTGATAGTAGTCATAAAAAAGCTTACAAGCTGTCCTCGGTGTTTTCTTTGATACTGAAAAATAACACCATGCAGGCTATTAAAATAGGTTCTCTTAATATTACTACTATAGTCGTTCCAACTAAAGCTATCAATTTGATAACGCCAACGATCTGCTTCTGCTCCAATATTATCGCAAACCAAATCAGCTTTATGCAGACAAATTAAGAGATGCTTAACTTTTGGACATTCCTGACTTAAAAAATTGAGCCATTCTTCCATTCTGTTTTGCCAAATTTCAGGTTTAGGAAATTCGTCTTTACTCTGAGTGGAAGTTAATAAGGATTCTTTAATAATCCCTTGATGAGGTGGTAACAATAGAATCAAATAGCAACTTTGGTTCATTTTTGTTTTAAGGCCATCCCAAGCAGAAGGTTGGTCTTGTCGCCATTGCTTTCGAGTAAAAGCTTCCCCTGGTGTATCCGTCCACTGTACCTGTATTTGTCGTTTAATAGGAAGGTTGACTACCATTTTGATTGGTGTATCTGGTTCTAGTTCTTCTGTTGGAGGGCGTTCATCCTTAACGCTAGGGTCAGGTCCATCCTCGACAATGACTCGATCTTGATCTTTAGGATCAGAGATATAGTGAACCATTGTAGTTTTGCCTACTGCGCGATCGCCTACAACAATAACACTCATAAGTGGAAAGTTAAGTGATTTTATAATTAATCATAAAAGAAAACTTAATAAATTTCCATCTATGTTAGATTTTTATATAAAACGTTACAAAGGCTCTTTGTATTGCCAAATATTAAGCGTGTTCTAAACTGGAATCTCGTTTTCCAGTACATAACCAGTAGATAGGAGATACTAAACCAAAAGGTCGCCATTCTTCTGGTTTTGCTAAAGCTCCCCACTTTCCTTGTGTTACATTAGGTCTAGGTGGATTACCTACCATCCCAAAAGCAGAACAAGCAAAGTAATCTACGGAATATTGCCAAGACTGACTCCATTTTATGATAACTGATTTAGTTCTGGGAAATTTACGACTAACAAAATCTTCCACATTATGGCGATATGTCCATGCTGGTGCTTGGTCAAACTTAGAAAAAACCACTGCTAGACGATAATTAGCTTTATCTGTTGAATTTAGTCGAGAATTAAGCTCCTGTTCTAAAATTTCGAGAGCTTGAGCATATTCTTGATCTCTTTTAGCAGGACTATCAACAGCATCAATAAGTAAGATAATTTGTTTAACTGTAGCTAGATCATCTAAATAAAGACTCATCTTATTAGAAATTTCCTGGCAAAGTAAATCTTGAAAAATTTCTCCCGCATAGGGACGAATGTTAATCCGTATTTCATAAAATCTAGAACTAAAAATATCTAATAAATTAAATTTATTGTAGAAAGTAATTCTTAGGCTATACAAAGACATATTTTCAGGAGCTTCTGTAGGAAACATTGGCGATAATGTAGCACCTTTAACAAGGATGTTTTCAGCCATCACAATCAATTCTTCTGTTTCTAGATTTAGCGGTTGAATAGACTTAACAGGAAGGTTAGACTCAGATTTATGGGGAAAACAAGCCAAAGTTGCTAAATAAGTTAATTTACCCGATGGTCTGGGCCCAATTATTCTAATATCACCATTAAAATGCTTCATATTTAACCTATATCAATTCCAAAATCAACAGGAAAACCCGTATAAGTAACAATTTCAGAATTAACAACCCATTCTTGACGGGGAATATCTTTTAAATCAGCTTCCGTAATATGTCCCGATAAAAAATGAAGCTGTTGATTCTCAGAACCTCGTAAAACCCCATTTCCTACTTTTTCTGGCATAAATAACCCATCAATCAATAAATCAATGTGACTAAGAAACTCAGTCGATCCTTTTACTTTACCTGATTGTAACTGTTCTAAGCGATAACCACTCCAACATAATACCGTTTTCCCCGCTTCTTGCACTCGCAAAGCTAACTGTGCTAAAGCTACCGCTTGAGCAAAAGGTTCACCACCAGAGAAAGAAATCCCGTCTAACTCCGGTATTTGTTGAAAAACTTGCCATACCTGCTCTACAGTCAAGATTTTATTGACTGTAAAGGGTAAAAAATCAGGATTTTGACAACCCAGACAACGAAAAGGACAGCCTTGTAGCCATAACACCATGCGTGTACCTGGCCCATTTGCCCTAGAACGAGGCAACCAAGAAGCTACATTTAATAAGAGAGAATCATTCATTTAAATAGATTTGAAATAGATAATTAAAGATGGTTGAAACTTTAATTTTAGATTTAGTGATTTATTTATTTTTATCACTTTATTTTCTTTTAAAAAATAATTTAATCTAAAATCAATCAATCTCAAAGGATACAGTAAGAATTTAACTCTCCTGACTTATTTGATTAGATTGGGAAGAAGCTGAATCATAATAAATGTCTTCATCTTCATAATCTTCTTCTAATTCTTCCTTATCTTCAATTTCTTCATAATATTCTTGCTCCTCCTCAATTTCATTATCTTCTAAATCTTCTTCATAATACTCCTCATCATTAACCTCACCAACTTCCGAACTTTCCCCTTGTAAACCAATTTCTTCAAAATAACGCCATCCTTCAGCCACAGGTTGATTATCAATAGTGTCCCACTCTAACAAATAACCCTGTTCTTGAAAGCGTTTCATCACTTCCACAGGACGAGTCGCACAAGATTGTTTTTCCTCTGGAGGTCCTTGTAAATCAATTTGTTGACCATTAAACTGTACTCGCATTAAAGTATTTTCACCCTCATGAGTTTCAATTTCAATAACGACATCTCCATCAGAAGTTCCGCGTAAAACCTGAGCTTCCCACCCCTCATCAATCCAAGCTTGAGCTAAATTTTCTGCTGTTTCTTGAACTTGGTTAATTTGGGACTCAAAATCATTAATTTGTTGATGAATAACTAAAATGTCAGCATCAGTTAATTGTTGATAATTATTACTAGCTGAATTAATCTGAGATTGTAATAACTCAAACACAGCTTGCGGCAAACGTTCTCGTAATTCTTCTAAACGTTCCTGTAAATAATTAAATTGACCTTGCCAATAAGATTTTAACTGTTGGAGAACTTGAATCCGAGCATCATCTAAGGATTGTAAATAAGCCTCAGCAGCAGCTAAATTATTACTATTTAAAGCTTGTTCTGTTTGCACAATTGCTTGTTGTACTGTTACAGAATCTAATAATTGTTGGTTAATTAAATTTTGATATTCAGAACGAATTTTAGGTAATTGACCCTTTAATTTATCAACTTGTCTTTGAGCATCTTTGACCGAGGCTTTTTCAATTTCCTGTAACTGAGTGTTACTAACAGCTTTAGGCTGACTATAAGTTTTAATAGTGGGAGTTAAATTAACTGTAACTTTTGGTTGTTGAGAAGAGCTTAAAGCTTTAATTTGAGTAATTTTTGCTTGAACTTCTTGCTCTTTTTTCAGAGCAGCTTGTTTTTCCTTTTCTTGACGTTTTTGATAAGCTTGAAAGGCTTTAATAGGCATAGAAAATAAAGCCCCTAGTGTTTTTGCTCCTGCGTTTAAGACTGCTCCTGTAGCTTGGACTGACTGAGATAAAGCTTTTGATGTTGCACTAATAACTTGATTTGTTGTTGTATTTGATTGAGAAATAGTTGGTGAAGTTGTGGTTACAGTAGCCAGACTAATTCCAGCATGATAAGCATATCTTTCAGCTAGTTGATTAAGCCAATCTTGGGAATATTTACCCCTATCATAATCAGAAATAATCGCTTCAAAAGTACCATCAAAACGCTTCTTAAATCCAATATCATTACTCGCTGAACCAACATATTGACGGCGAATAATAACTTCAGCTTTTTCAGCCCGCACATCTCCTACATAACCATAAAGTGACTGCGGATTTTGATGCAATTCAACATTATTAAAGCCTAAATCGGCTAATGCTTTGACTAAAGCATTAACATTTTTAATCTGTGCTGTATTAGGTAAAACACCAGCATTAATATTAAAGGTTTGAAAACGACTCATAGTTTAGTCCTTCTGATAAAATAATTAGTAAAAACGAGATGTTTTTAGACAAATAAACCAATTAATTAGATTTAGTTCGTCTCAGCTTACTTTTAAAACCATAAAAAACAGATTATATTCCCTAATTTTCTCAAACTTATCTTAAGAGTAAGCTAAGATTTAGCCAAATTTTTACTTCATGATTCTTGCTCCATTTGACGACCTTGAGAAGATTGAGGATTATAGTAAACATCATCTTCATCTTCCATTTCTTCATCTTCTACATCTTCATCATAGTCATTATCTTCATAAATTTTATCTTCTAATTCTTCATCTTCATAAACTTCATGTTCTAATTTATCATCCTCATAATCTTCTTCAATTTCATCAATATTTAATTCTTCTACAACTTCTGTATCTTGAGAAATCGGAGTATATAAATATCGCCATTCTTCAGCTACAGGTTCATTATCTAAATGAGTCCATTCTAATTGATAGCCCTGTTCTTGAAATAACCGCATCGCTTCTATAGTTCTTGCAGCACAAGAGCTACTTTCTTCAGGTGGTCCAAATAAATTAATTTGTTGACCATTAAATTGAATTCGCATTTGAGTATTAACTCCTTCATGGGTTTCTACTTCAATGACTAGATCTCCATTATCAATACCAAGAATATGGGCTTCATACCCTGCTTGAATCCAAGAATTAACCAAATTATTAGCAGCTTCCTGAATTTCTGCTGTTTGAGCTTCAAAAGTACTAATTTGTTGATGAAGATTGTTAATAATATCATCATTTAATGATTGCCAATTACTACTATACTTGTCAATATTAGTTTGTAGTTGTTGATTAATTGCTTGGGGAAGCCGAACTTTTAACGCCTCAAGTCGCTCTTGAAGATAGCTAATCTGGGGTTGCCATTGCTGTTTGAGGTTTTGTATAACTTGAATACGAGCATCATCTAAAGCTTGTAAATAAGCTTCTGCGGCTTCGAGATGATTGGCATTTAAGGCTTGTTCAGTGTTTTGGATTGTTTGTTGTACTGTAGCTGAATCTAGGAGTTGTTTGTCAATTAAGGCTTGGTATTCTGATTTAATTTTAGGGATTTGTGACCGAAGCTGGTTGATTTTTCTGAGATCATCCTTGATTTTTGCTTCTTCTACTGGTGTTATTACCTTAGATGTTGTACCTGTTGGCTGGTTTTGGGGAACAGGTTTTACGGTTTTTGGAGGTTTTACAGTTACTTGGGTTTTACCAGTGTTAGAAAAACTCATTGATTTAATTTGAGCTATACGCTGTTGAATTGCTTTTTCTCGCTCTATTGCAGCTTCTTTTTCTTTACGTTTTCTTTCCTGGTAAGCTTGAAGGGATTTTCCTGTCAGGTAAATTGCTGCTCCTGCTCCTATTGCGAGGGCTGCTACTCCACCCAATACTGCCGCTCCTGTTGCTGCAAATCCCAAAGTAACCGAAGGGGAAATACCTGCTGAAACAGCGAATGCTTTTGTACCACTCATTTTATTCCTTTTTTGATCCTTTACTTAATATTCAGACTGTTTAGCAGAAAAATCAAGCGTTGCTGCTCTAACTCCATCTAATCTTGATAGCCATCGTTTTTGTTCATCACAGGCAAGGTGAGATTTGGGTTATAAAGTTCATTTGGTATCTTTGGTAAAACCTTTATCCAGTATGGATTAGGAAGAATGAAAAATTAAATAAGAATATGCTGGGGATTAATATCCCACTTTTTGTCAAATAGTTTTTCTTCATAATATTTAACTCGTCTCGTTGCGATTGGCGCATAACCTCGTACAAACAGAATGGCATCATCGGCTTTCATACGCATGACCTCATCAGGCATCATTAAAGGACGAGTAGCAGTTGAAACAGACCGACCTGATGACACTCCCCCAAAAATAGGCATGACATTACCACTATTACTACCTTCGTTAGTAGAATCAAGACGAATCGTAGTTTGTCCAATTTTTTTTGAGACATACTCTGATGTTTTAATATCCTGAATTCCAAAGTATTGCTGAATAACTGTGTTACCGATAAATGTCTCCCAACCCTTATCATAAAGTTCTTCCAGTTGAGATAAATTTTGCAAAATGACCCATAATGAAACACCATAACCCCTAAGATAAGTTACACCTTGATAAATCAAATCCATACGTCCTAAGTTAGCTGCCTCATCTAGCATAAAAAGTGTTGGATTTTGGGGTTTACCAGGTATTTTAACCATCGCTCGAATGCAAGCTCCGATCCATACTCGAAGTAAACGAGAGTACATCACTAATTCCGCTGTAGGCAATACCAAATAAAGTGACAACTTTCCCGTTTTTAAGTCTTTAAGATTGAAAGTACTTTCCAACAGAGAATTAACAACTGGCCGAGAATCTAAAAATTCGGTATGACGCTCCATTGCAGAAAATACACTCATGCGTTCCTCTCCTGCCATTCTCTCAATCATAACGGCCGTTCGAGCAATTAGTCCGTCAGCTTGAATTGATCCTGCCATTTTTGGTAAAAGTTCTGCCCATTTTTCAGAAGATGCCATGACTAAATCGCGTAAAGTTCCTAGATGTCGTTTATTTTTTGACATGGTAAAAACGATATACATAATTAATCCTGACAAAATTGAACGTGATTTATCATCCCAGTGAGGGTCTTTTTCCTGACCTGTACGTTTGACTAAAAGATCTGCTAAAATCTTTGCTTCGTCTGCAAAATTTTCACTGTTAGTATCAATTAAATCAAGAGGATTAAACCCTCCTCTAACTTCTCCATGCTCATTAAGAAGTTCTCGACAAACATTAAAGGGATCAAGGCAGACTACTTGCTGTTGAAGATTTTGACGCGCACGGGCTGTTACCGCATAGTTTTCCCCTTTTGGATCAATAACAACAACATTTCCCTCATAGATTAGTAGGTTGGGAATCACCGCACTTACCCCTTTTCCAGAACCTGTTCCAGCTACAGTCAAAATATGACCTTCTGGCTTCCAATATAACCAGTTTTCCTTGATTAGAGAATCAGAAGAAGAGCGTCCTAAAAATAATCCAGTTCTGTTTCTCAATCCAGCTCGCCTGATCTCATCTTCCGTTGCCCAGTAAGCACTTCCCTGATTATTGACTTTTGGTTGTTCAGCCATATTTACCTTTTGAGAGTCTCTGATGTAATTTATAGAACACGTCTTATGTAAGTTGGCAGTCAAAACGACGTAAACACGTCGAAATGATTAGATGCCTTGAACAAAGTGTAACCTGAAAAACAGGCCATAGCTTGAGTGATTTTAGTTCACATAAGGGGTAGAGCGAAAATTGAAAGTTTTTTTAGCAAGGATTTTGAACTTAATTAACAAAATATGTATTATACTGGAAACAGAAGGTAAGCAAAATAGCAGAAGTTAAGCAAAACAATGGTCTTGGTCAACTTAACCGCGAGAATGCCCAAATCCTGTATCATTATCGTATAATATATAGGATGATATGTATGTAAAAATAAAAAATCTAATCTCCAATCAATCTTATTCTGCTATCATCATCTAGTAGACAGTCATGATCCTCACCTTGGTTTAAGTTAATGTATTTACCTAATATAGAATCTTCCCATAATTATTCAGAAAGAGAAGAAAATCTAAATTTTTGAAGAATGACAAGCTCCCAAACACTGTATTAAATTTCTACTTTCGTATATAAAAAATTAAGACCTAACAACTATGCCTGAATCTATTCGTCCTAATTACTTCATTTTGTTAGGGATTGACCCAGAGGAGCCTTGGTCAGAGGTTGAATTTACTAAAACTCTTACAACAAAAAAGGCAGAATGGACAAAGCTACGGAACCACCCAACAAAAAAAGGAGAGGCACAAAAAAAGCTGGAGTTAGTTCCAAAAATTGAATCTTTAATGAAAAATGAGTCGGATAGAAAAAAGGAAGCAGCAGATGCTATAATTTTAAAATCGGAGCAACTAAAAGGAGTAAAGGAAAGCTTTATTCAGTCTTTTAACCTTTTTACAACGAAGGGATTCATTACTGAGGAAGAAATTCTCCAGTTAATTAAGCAATATTCATCTATTACCAACGAAGCTAATATTCGGAAGGATATTAAAAACAAAGGGATTGAAATTAGAGAAATAATAATAGATTCATCAGAGAATGAAGAGGTTGTTCCTCTTAGCCTGATGGAAGACATTAAAGCAAGACTTAAAATTCTTAATCAAAAAAATCTTTATGATTTTCTCGAATTAGCTAAATCCTCTCGCACAAAAGATTTGGAACTAAAAGCTAAACAAATCTATGCTGAAGTACAGAAATATGGTGATAAAAATACAGAAGTAACCGCTAAAGGAGTCTTGGCTGGTCACGCCACCACAATTTTTAAAAACGATAGTGAAAGGGCAAAATATGACCGAGCCTTAGTGCAAGAAGCCTATGGGAGCTTAGACGAACAAATTCGACAACTAGGCGATCGCCCAGATAAAACCATCTATGCAGCTGAATTCACTTACTTGCTAGATATTGCTCATTCTAGAGGCTTAAATGTTGATAAAGCCGCCAATTACATTCGCCAAGCCGCAAGGACAAAAAATTTAGCCGTTGAGGTTGGTAATGTCGAAGCCGTCAAACAAAAACTACACTGTCCAAGTTGTGACCATCTCAATGAGAGCAATAGAGAATTTTGCTCCCAATGTAATTCCCCACTCAAAATAATCTGTCCTAACTGCCAAACCGCTTGTCTAGTAGAAGATCGAGTTTGCCGTTGCTCTTTTCCCATTGGTAATGCACCTAATGTCAGATATTTTATTACTCAAAGTCAACATCAAATTACAGAAAAAGATTTTGATGGAGCAGAGCAAACCTTAAAATATGCGCGTGAAGAATGGAATACGATTCCTCCTGTGCAACTTAAAGATGAATTAACTCAAACCATAGAACAACTTCTACAAGAAGCGCAAAAAGCACAACAACAACAGAAAAATCTTCAGAATCAAGTTAGACAAGCAATTCAGGAGCGTCGTTTTTATCAAGCTCGTACAGTGTTATACGAAATTCAAGCCGAATTCCCACAAATATCTGTTGAATCGGAATCAGCCGCGATCGCCAAAGCTATTGAACAAGCCGAGACTATCCTAAGCCAAGTACGTACTTCCTCATTAGAAGGGGAAGAGGCGATCGCCCTTTATCAACAAGTCTTATCAATTTGCCGAGATTGTCAACCAGCCCTCAACTCCTTAGCCCAAACCCCACCAGCCCCACCAAGCAAATTGCAAGCCACTTTAAGAGATAACCTCGTCAGTTTAACCTGGCAAAGCAGTCCAGCAAAGAATGTTAGTTATACCATTGTTCGTAAATCTGGAAGCCGCCCTATATCAAGTAATGACGGAGAACGTCTAGATACCGTCGTAACTAGCCATTATGATGACACTCAACCAGTCATTGGGCTATCGAGCTACTATGCTGTTTATACCAATAGAGAAGGTGTTCTTTCAACAAATCCAGTTCTGTTAAATGAACCCATTTTGGTAATTAGTGAAATTACCAATCTCGTTAAAAAAGTTAGCAATAAACAGATCAGTTTACAGTGGACTCCATCTGAAAATGTTACCGAAATTCAGGTAATTCGCAATCTTAGCTATCCTCGTAATCCTGCCGATGGCCAAGCAGTCAAAGTACTTAACAAATCTCAAGTAATTGAGCGTGATCTAGAAAATGAGACAACCTATTATTACGGTATCTACAGTCTCTTCAAAGATTATCAAGGACAATTAATAACCAGCCAGGGAGTTTTTATTGAAGCCACCCCTGAAGAACCACCAATCATTTCTCAAGTGCAAATTGAAGTAATAAATGTAGGTGAACAAAAAGAATTAAAACTATTTTGGACACCAACTAATAAAGGAGAAATGATAATCTTAAAAAGTCAAGAAAAATTCCAATTAAATTCTAATTCTGTTCTTCCAGAAAATCAACTATCTTCATTAGGAGAATTGCTTATTGGTCAAAATCAACAAATTGTTACAAAATTGTCTGAATTAGGTGTTATCTATTTTACTCCTGTTGTCTTGTTTCAGGGAATGGCTTATTTAGGCGAAACGATTCCCTACAGTAATTTAGAAGAAATTACCAATTTTAAGATACAAAGACAAATAAATGCGTTGCACTTATATTGGGATTGGCCAAAAAACTGTCAACAAGCAATTATTACCTATAGTCACCAAATGTTTCCGACAGAACCTAATAATACTGAGATAACAAAATATCAGATTACTAAAGCTCAATACGATCTACATGGTTACTATATTATCAGTAATCCAGTACAAAAGGATTATTATTTTGTTGTTTTTGCACTAAGTCAACACAATGGACAAAGCCTAATATCTCCTGGACTAAGTCCCTCATCACGATTTCGAGTAAGTTTACAAAGTAGTCTTCGATTAGACTATCAAATAGAAAAACAGAAGAAACTTTTTAGTAAAACGAAAGTCAATCTAATAATCAAGGTTTCTGGTTCGGTTGAATTACCAGAATTAGTTCTGGTAAATAAGTCAGGAACCCTTCCCCTAAATAAGGATGATGGCAGTATCATTTTAAAAATCCCTAAGCAACACTTGGACACAGCCAATACAAGACTTTCTCTTCCTTTAGAAGAAGACTCAATAGGTTACGGAAAACTATTCCTAGCCGATGACAGTCTATACGATTCTCGTGGAGGTTATGTTCGTATTTATCACCCAGATAGCAACAAAATGAGGCTAAATTAAGAAATGGCAAATTTATTATGCCCCTTTTGTTTTACCAAATCTCAATTAACTGATTTGTTATTTCGTTGTAATAACAGTCGCTGTTCTGGTCGAGTTGAAGATCCTATTTACGCTGATTTTCAAGGGCTATTTAAACCTGACATCATGGGACAGGTTTTTTCGCCTCCAACAAATTTTCTGAAAAAAGCGATCGGAGAAGCCCCTAAAAAAGCCAATTGCCCAACCTGTAAGCAAGAAAGTTTTAAACGTATTTGTCCAAAATGCCACTATGAACTAATGTATGATGCGGGATCAACTGAGGAAAAAATTATTGCAATTATTGGAGGAAGGAGTTCAGGTAAAAGCACCTACATCGCCACCTTAATGAATCGCTTGGAAAATGAAGTAGGACGCAATTTTCGTGCTTCAGTAAGTTGTAAAGGTGATAGAACAAGAGACCGATACAAAGCACTGCATGAAATTCTTTACAAAAAGCAAGAACTTTTGCAACCAACACAAACGGCTGCTACCGAAGCCGAAACAAAAACACCAATGGTTTTCCGCATTACCTTTAATCAAAACAATAAACTAAAAGCGGTAAATTTAGTTCTCTTTGATACAGCAGGAGAAGATATGGAAAGCCTTGATGTTCTATCAACTGAGGCTCGTTATATCGGCTACGCAGATGCAATTATTTTTCTTTTAGACCCCCTTCAAATTCCTGCTATTCGCCAGCAATTGCCTGATTCAGAGCTTCCAAAAGAAATCTCCAATGCTGAACCACGTTATATTGTTGAGCGGCTTCATGAACTTCATGAAAAATTACTTAATCTCAAACCCAACGATAAAATAACCAAGCCTGTTGCTTTCACCTTGGCAAAAGTTGATGCACTTTTCCCTATTATCGATCCCAGTTCCGTCCTTAATCATACAGGAGAACACTTGGGTTATCTCAATTTACCTGATGTGCAATCCGTTCATACAGAAATATCAACTTATCTTCAAAACTGGCTAGACTTAAGTTTTAGTAATATTGTGGATGTAGGATTTAAAAATCATCAATTTTTTGGTGTTTCTGCTCTAGGTAAAGCACCTGTTAAGGGAAAAGTTGAAACCATTGCTAGTCTCCGAGTGGAAGACCCCTTACTATGGATTTTTCATCAATTTGGAATGATTAAGGGGAAGAAATAAATTATGGCTATCAAACAACACTACTATACCTCCTGCCAAACTTCTAGAATGTCTGGCTTTCAAGTCAAAGCTAAATCTCCAGGACTGACTGAAGAAACTGAAAGAAAATTACAAGGGTTAATCGGCTATAAAATCCCTTCAGAATGTGATATTAATGCCTTAGAAACCCATCCCATTGCTTTAAGGTATTATGCAGATGACCAAGACATTATCATAACCTCTAGTCAATCCAATGGACAGGACGAACTTGACAGACCAGGGAATTACTTTGCCCATAGTATCATTGCCACTCCTGAAGATCTCGCTTATCTAAATGCTCCTATTTTTTACTGGAAAAGTCCCTTTTGGATTAAACAAGATGATTCTAGTCATGAGGAATTAGCCATTTTGCCAGAGTTTAGTCCCGAAGTAACTTTTGATTTTGATCAAATTTGGAACTTTATTCAGAAAAATAATAATATAGAATGGCTTTATAAATTACTATGTGCTGTTTTGGATTACCCAATTTCTCAGCGAAAAATTGTTATTTTAGATGAAGTAGAATCCATAGCATTATGGATAGCAGCTATTACATCCGCAGTACTACCCCGATATACTTACTTTCTAAGTTTTGCAACTTATCATCACGATCCCTATCGTGTTCCTTTTATTATCACTGGAACTACCCGCGATTCAAATTTTCGATGTAATAGTGATGAATATACTTCCTACTTTGTTTTAAACTCTTTTGAACAGCGTATTAGCAACGCACCCGATTCTGTTTACGCTAAATATTTAATAGAAAGATTTAATCCTGAACAATATGACACAGATGTTTTAGAATTTTTTAGTTGGTTGGAGCGATTTGACACTCAATCTAAACTTCCTCAACGTCGGCTAGACGACCTAACCAATTTTTATAAAGCAACTATTCAGCATTCGTTAGCACCTCAGTCTGATGAAGCTGTTACTGCTGCAAAAATTGTAATTGCTGACCTAGCAAAAAAATCACCCTACGAGTTAGAAGACATTCAGGATTTACAAAAAGCTTGGAAAATTCTGGCTGAAAAAATGGTGAATTTGACATCAAGTAACTTAATAGAAGATGTTATTCAAGGGCTAAAAATATTGAAGCGTGCTGACACTGCTTTTTTACAAACCTGTACAGATGCGCTGGATATATTAACTCAGCTAGTATTGCGTAAATCTTTGGATGACGCAGAACGTTTGGAATCTGAACTCTATGATTTATATTCTCGTGAATTTGTTATCAGACAACTTAGTAATCCTCAATTAATTCAGCCTTTATCCAGTAGGCTAAAGGAGAATGATATTGAACAAGTTATCCTCTTCTGGAAATCTTTGGGTAAATCAATTAAATTAGATGAAAATAATGAAACCTCTCTCAAAAATCTTATCCAGAAAACTTTTATTTGTTTACACCATCAAGGAAAAATCAATGATTTAAAATTACCTTATGCTGTTTCTAATTTAATTTCCGCTTTATTACTAGCTGGAGAAATTCCTTCAGATTTTTTAATTAAACAATCAGCAAGTTATCAACAAAATCAAAGGAATTCCCCTGTCTTACAGTGGATATACTATGCTATAGTAGAAAACACAAGCTTGGAAGGTCGAGCAAAGTCTTACTGGCAATACCATCGCCAATTAAAGGACGTTGATCCATCTCTTATTTTTTATGAACTGCAACGAGATTTACTTAAAGTTAATCAATTAGAGCAAAAAGTCGAGGTTATTCATCAGTGGGTTAATTTATCTAAAGAGAGTATTAGCTCTAATTTAATTCGCGCCTCTGTCAGCTTTCTTTGGAAATTACCAGACGTTGAATCTTATAGTTTAGCTATTCAGCTACTAAATCACTCTACTTTAAACCAGCTAATAGATACAGAGGTCTATCAAAAATTAGTTGAAGTTATTTTGACAAAAGCTAAAATAATTAAACCCGATCAAGAACTCTTCAACTTATATCAATCAATTTTAGATAACCCTAAAATTCAACTTTTATCAGATCATCAAACTATTCTAAAGGGGGTAGTAGCATTGTTTAAAGGAAAACTTCAAGAAGCTGATGTCTCGAATTTAGAACGTCACTTTGCTAAGATAGATGCTGAAACTTATCAACGGGAAGTCAAAGAGTTAATGGCTGAATTTTTTAGCAACAAACTCGATGCAGATATACATTTTAAGCTGGTACGTTCCGTTTATAATCCTAAAAACAGCCAAGAGTTTTGGAATCTCTATTGGGACAACTTTAAAGAGATTTTAGTCGAAAAGTCTAGAATTGATGAAATTATTAATATTTTAGACCTCTGGTTTAATTATTCTGCTTCACTAATGGAGAATTATCATTATGTTGTTCCTGAATTTTTCACGGAATTACCTAGCTTATTAGAAGAAATTCGGGGGCTAAAGAGTTATCGAAAAATTGAGAAAGACTTTGAGGGTAAACTTCAAAGAAAAAAATGGTATCCCATTATTCAGAAATATCTGAAAAAAAATAAAGGGCTTTTAGGCAATCTTTTTTAAATAGTCAACTAAAGGAGGTCGTATTATGGGAGAAATAGGCGGTTATTTATTTGGGATAATTCTTGTTATTGCCTTTATTATTTACGTGGTGCTACCCCTTGTAACGATGATTATCTTAATTTCTGGTGGCAGTGTTAGTGCAGCAGCCTCTGGACACGGCATTTGGGTAGGAGGTAAGAGTTTTACCTTGACTTTTAGAGAAGCTATTCAACAAGCTCAAAGAAACCCCAAAAGTAATCCTGTTGCCAACTACATTATTAAATTATATGGCAGCGAACCAGCATTTCTTCTACCCATTTATGATCTAGTCTGGTATGCAATGGGATTTCTCAGTGTTAACATTTGGACTGAAGTTGACCGTTCAGCGCGTGGCTGGTTTGTTTTGGCTGGAGAATGGTGGAAAGATGCTGGCTTTAAAAATTGGTTTTACCGCCTAGCCTTGTGGGGCGGTGCTGTAGGTGCCATAATTGGCGGATTAGTCCACTATGTGGTGACTTTTGCATTGGTTACTGTGTCAATTTTATTGCTCCTTGCACTAATTATTACTAGCGCATTTATTACTAGCTTATTGATGATTTTCTTTGAGATTGTCAATCGAATTTATGGATGGTATTATCAAATCTCTTATATCTGTCCTACTTGTCATAAACCAATGACAATTCCCGTACATATTTGTGACAATTGTAGTGCTGAACATAAACTACTTTGGCCAAGCGTTTATGGAATTGTGAATCATTGTTGTAGTGGTACAAGCAGTCAGCCAATTTGTGACAACAAGTTAGCTACCTTTGGAGAAAAAAGAAACAAACTTTCCAAACGCTGTCCCCATTGCACAACTCCAGTTGAAGGCTTAGAAGGAACAAATATTCATTTCCCGATTGTAGGGGGACGTTCTGTTGGAAAATCCTTTTACATTACTATGGCAATGATTAAATTCATAGAGGAATATGCTCCTTCTAATGCCTTAGAAGTAACTTTACCAGATATTTCTCATGATCGAGAATACAGAGAAAAAGTAAGACTTTTAAAAGCTGGCAAACGTTTAACGGCAACAGCTAGGGACAATGACAGCCCAGCCGCGATTAACGTTCAGATTAAAAAAGCCGAGCAAAAAGTCCCCAAATTACTGTATATGTACGATGCTGCGGGTGAGTATTGGTCAAAAGAAGAAGATGCTCAAAGACAAAAATACTTTGAATATGTTCACGGAGTATTATTTATTATTGACCCTTTTTCTATTGATAAAATCACTACCAAATATCAATCTCAATTATCTAGCACACCAGGGATTATCAACAAAAGTACAGAAAGTTTAGATACTGCCTATGAGAATATGCTTGTTGCCTTTGAAACCCTTTCTAACTTAAAGCGTAATCTGCGATTTCATCAACCGATCGCTGTAGTTGTCAGTAAGTGTGATGCTTTCGATTTAGAAGAAGTTATCGGAGGAGTTGCCGCCTTAAATTACCAAAAAAGCCATCCTGAAATTACATCGGAAAGGGAGGCGATTAATCAGTTAGTGCATGATTTTCTAGATGAATATTCAGGAAATTTCTTAAGAAATTTAGAAAATCAATTCGCTAATATTAAATTCTTTTCTTGCTCCTCTGTTGGAACCCATAATAATGATTCTGCGGCCACCCGTTTTGAAGGACTACGAGTTCTAGAACCCTTACTATGGCTGATGGAACAGAACCAAGTTTTATCAGGAAGTCCTCCCTTTCTATCTAAAATACTTAATCGTCGTTAAACTAAAACCTTTCGCTTATTTCATCAAAAGCAATTGTCATGCCTGAAATAGACTTACCAAATACAACGCTTACTACTTCAATTGAATCCTCTTCTGAGTTGTCTTTGCCAAACGAGGACAATCAGGATGCTATCCTGGAGGAAAAAGACGCTGTTGATTCTACCAAAACTGAATTAGCTTCTAATCCAAGTCTTGATGATATTCAAGAAACTATCAATCAGATAAATCAGACTCTATTTCACCTCAAAAGTGATTTCCAAACGAAGATTAAATATGACGAAAATAAGGAGAAGATTATTACTTCTCTACATGATGAATTACAAAAACATCGAGAAGATTTACATTTAAAAATTTTGCGCTCCTTTGCATTAGATGTTCTGAACCTGTATGATGAAATGAAAATCACTTCTAGCCAAACACCAGATGGCTTGAATGTATTTGCAGCCGTCCTACAAGATACAGAGGATGTTTTAGCTCGTTACGGGTTTGAAATTTACGAACAGGAAAGTGAAACCTATAATCGAAGTTTACAAAAAGTTCAAAAAACTGAAATAACTGAGCAACCAGAACTAAATGGTCTTGTTGCTCAACGTCTGCGAAAAGGTTTACGTTATGAAAGCCGTATTGTTAGGCCAGAGATCGTCAATGTCTATCGCTATGTCGCACCGAAGGCAGAAAAAGAAGATAACCCTTCTGATTTGTCTCAGTAACCGTTAAATTTTTAATTACAATGTATCCACTAGGAGATAAAAGCTATGTCTGAACAAAGTCCAGTCTTTGGAATTGATTTGGGAACAACTTATTCTTGCATTGCCTATGTAGATGAAAATAATCGCCCTACCATTGCACCTAATGCGGGTGGTGAGAGAACAACGCCTTCAGTTGTTCAATTTGCTGAGGAAGAAATTGTTGTCGGCATGGAAGCTAAAAATAGCAGTGCGCTTTATCCAGATGCAACCATTTCCCTAATTAAACGAGAAATGGGAAAAAACACTTATCGCTTTGAACACGAAGGAAAAACTTACACACCAGAGGAAATTTCTTCCTTTATTTTGCGTAAATTAGTGAAAGATGCAGAACAAGATACGGGACATAAAATTACAGATGTTGTAATTACTTGCCCAGCCTATTTTGGTAGCCCAGAACGAGATGCCACAGCACAAGCTGGGAAAATTGCTGGACTAAATGTTCTTAGCATTATCAATGAACCAACGGCAGCGGCCATATCCTACGGGATTAATGAGCAAAGTGATCAAACCGTTTTAGTCTATGACCTGGGTGGAGGAACATTTGATGTAACTATTATCAAAATTGAGAATGGAAACATTGTTGTTATTTGTACAGACGGTGATCATTATCTAGGTGGCAGAAACTGGGATGAAACCTTGTTAGGTTATTTTGCTACCGAATGGGGTCGCCAAAACAATTCTAACGAAGACCCTCTGGAATCCTTAGAAACTCTCAATGACTGGTCTTTGGAAGCTGAGAAAGCCAAAAAAGCTCTAACAGGAAGGTCAAAGACTGAGTTTAATTTAAATCACGATGGACAAAAAGCACGAATTTCCCTAACAAGAGAACTCTTCGATGAGCTAACAGAAAATTTATTAAATCGCACAATCGAATTAACTCAACAAGCAATTGCCGAGGCTAACAAACGAAATGTTACTCAATTTGACAAAATTCTTCTTGTTGGGGGTTCGACTCGGATGCTTCAAGTAGCGAATCGTTTAGAAAAAGAGTTAGGCCTTAAACCAGAATTTTCTGATCCAGATGAATCTGTGGCAAAAGGAGCAGCTATCTACGGGTTTAGGCTCCGCTTGGGGCAAGCAATTATTACTAAAGTAGCTGAAGAATTAGGCAAAAAGACTGATGACATTGACATCAATGATATTCCGTCTGATGTTATGAAACAAGTAGAGGAAGAAATTGCTAGTGATTGGAACTTACCACCCACAGTGGTTAAAGAAGCGACTCAGCAAAAAATCACAAACGTTTCCAGTCGTAGCTTTGGTGTAATTGCTCAAAAGAATAATCAAGAGCGCGTGTTTAATTTGATTATTCGTAATGACCCCTTACCTGCCAAAATCACCAGAACATTTGGGACTGCTGTAGATAATCAAACGGGTGTGGAGATCACAATTGTTGATAATTTATCTAGCGATGAAGAATATGAACTTCCACCTGTCAGTCGTGAATTAGGAAAAGCCGAGCTAGAAATTCCGCCAGGTTTAAAAAAAGGAACACCGATTGAGATTACCTATGAACTCAATGAACAAGGACGCTTACAAATGAGCGCAAGGGAATTGACCGGAGGTAAAGAAATTCGAGTTGAAATCGAAACAGAAGCAGGTGCTTCCGAAGCAGAAATGCAAGAAGCTGAAGCTCGGTCAAAATCCCTTTCAATTAGTTAATTATTTACCTTTATAGCCCAACTTCTTATCATAGGTGTTGGGTTTAATTTCTTAAAGTAACCAATTTATAAACAATACAAAAATGAAAAATTTTGTCGGCATTGATTTAGGAACAACATTCTCTGTTATTGCTTATATTAATTCACAAGGAAAAGCCGAAGTAATTCGCAATCAGGAAGGAAATTTAATCACGCCTTCGGTTATTGATTTGCAGAATAACCCGCCTTTAATTGGGGAACCTGCCAAAGAAAAACAGGCATTGGGAGAAGACGGAGTTTATGCTTTTTTTAAAAGAGATATGGGGAACTCGAATGCCGTTTATATCGAAAATGATCAAGAATATTCTCCCGTTGACTTATCTGCAATGGTGTTGGCATATTTAAAACGTTGTGCGGAAGATCATTTAGAAAAATCTGTCACTGATGCCGTTATTACTGTTCCCGCTTATTTTAATAATATGCAGCGTCAGGCAACCATTGAAGCAGGGCAGAAAGCAGGACTAAATGTATTGCGAATTATCAGTGAACCAACAGCAGCAGCCCTAGCCTTTGGAGTACGCCCTAAAAGTCAAAAGGGGAAGTTATTGATTTATGATTTGGGGGGAGGAACTTTTGATGTTTCTTTAGTAGAAATTAGTGCCGATGAATTGCGAGTCATAGCAACGGCTGGGGATCATTTATTAGGAGGAAAGGATTGGGACGACAGGATTTTACAGTATCTTGCTAGTCAATTTGAACAAGAGTTTGGTGTTGAATTAATTGGAGAAAATTTTAATGACTTAATGATTTTGGCAGAAAAGACTAAAATCAGTTTATCTGATAAGCAATCAGCTAAAGCAACGGTCAATGCCAGTGGTAAAAGTCATACCTATGAAATTACTCGTCTTCAATTCGAGGAGTTGACTCAAGATTTAATGGAGCGTACACAATTAGTCGTTAATCAAGTGTTATCTGATGCAGGAGAAAATTGGGGAGATTTAGAAGGGGCAATTTTAGTTGGAGGCTCCACTCGGATGCCAATGGTACGAGAGTTTGTGGAGAAAATGACGGGAAAAGCTCCTATGACAGGAGTTCATCCTGATCAGGCAGTGGCATTAGGGGCCGCTATTCAAGCAGCAATGGATGTGGAGGCTCAAGCATTATCTTCCGAACCGATGATGTTTTTGTCTGGTCGCAAAAAATCAACTGATGTTATTAGCAATAGTTTGGGACTGATCACTTTAAATGATGATAATAGTCAATATAAAAACAGCATTATTATTGAAAAGAATAAACCAATTCCTTGTCAAGAAACTCGTCCCTATCAATTACGTATTCGTCGGAGCGGTGACAATCAATTAGAAGTCTATATGACTCAAGGAGAAACCGATCTACCACTAGGCTGTGCTTATTTAGGAAGATATGTGTTTACTAATCTTCCTAATCTTGAAAGCAAATATGCGATTATTGATTTAACTTATTCTTATAATATTAACGGTGTTGTTGAAGTTACGGCTGTTGAACGAAGCACTCAGCAACTTCTAACATTAACTATTGAACCTCTTCCCCATGATGTGCCAGATCGGTTTAATTTACCGCCAGTTATCGAAACAATTCGAGAACATTTGGATTTATATATGGCTTTTGATTTATCAGGAAGTATGAATGGTGAGCCTTTAGAAAAAGCTAAACAAGCAGCATATAAGTTTCTCTCTGAGTGTGATTTGACGAATTCGTCTATCGGACTTATTGAGTTTTCAGATAAAACACTAACAACTGTTCGTTTAAGTCAAAATGCTAAGGAAATTAATAGGGGCATTAAAAATTTGGAAATTGGAAGAACTGGCTACGGTAACGATACCGATCCCTTTAATGAAATTTTCACACATTTAAAAAAAGCAAAAGGATTACGTTACGGGCTTGTTTTAACAGATGGAGCGTGGAGTAATCAGAACCGAGCTATCCAATCAGCTAAACGCTGTCATGAAGCAGGTATAGAGATTATTGCGATCGGTTTTGGGGGAGCCGATAAAGATTTTTTAAGTAAGATTTCTTCCCGTGAAGATTTAAGTTTCTTTACTGATTTAAATCGTTTAACAGAGACGTTTAGCACCATTGCTCAAGAATTAACAGAAGGCGGTGGTCAGATTGATTCTGAATCAATTCAAAATAAGAAAAAAGGATTAAGACTATGGTAACTAATGACAAATCAAGTGAAGTTCAATAATGAAGGTAAACATAACAGATGTAACTGATGGATTTTTCCTTGGAATTATATTGGTGTTTCTCGCACAATTTATTCCCTTTAACCAGTTGATTAATGGATTTTCATGAAGCCGATATTGAGTGCCTTTAATACTTCTAGATTGTCAAAAGAAACTTTTAATATTATTATCAAAGAATCAACGAAAAGTAGAAAGTAAATTGACAAGAAAGTTTTTAAAATCGCAATAGATAGTGATGGTTAGAGTAGGTTAATTAGCGACTTTTTCCTGTATCTTTTTTCTGCTCAAATGGACTGGAATTTCTAGAAAAAACCTCTTTTTTTGCTGGTTGAGTCGGCTCTTTTGTATAACTTTTTTGGCGTTGTTCAAGTTTTTCTTTAAACTTGTCATCTAGTTTTATTTTACCTTCTTTATGAAGTTTTAACATATGTTTTTCAGACTGTTTTATATGCTGATCATACTTACTGCCAAATTTACCTCGGATATCGCTTACTTCCCTCTTCCATGCTTGACCAATTTTTCCTTCTTTAAGTAATTGACGCTGTTCTAATGCAAATTTTTTAGATTCTTTAGTATTATCATAGCTCCTCGTTTGAATGTGATCTTTTTTCGTCATACGAATAGCAGGACCAGACTTGTGATCTAAGTTTTTTAACTCTTCCCTATAGGAAGAAAATGATAAGACATGATGAGATTCATATCCCTTACCTCTATTACTTTTTTTGACTTCGTAATACGAACCACCTAAAATTTCATCCATTATATCAACCTATCCTAAATAATTTAATGTAATGCCAAAATTTCAAGTTTCATAGTATCCCTGCTTAAAAGCTAAAACACTCTCGGCAACATACTCCTCTGATTCATCTGGAGCATCTGGAGCAAATATATGAATTCCAAACTTATAGGAAGTTAATCCTACATACTCTTCTATTTCAAGATTAGAATCTACTTGACTAAACCAATCTTCGACTTGACGATAAGGGGTTTGTAGTAGATGTAAATTTTGGAAAATAGAATCATACGGATTTACAATCATTACAGCTTCCATAAGCTCTGTGCCGTCATAAGAAAAATTTAGTAGAGACTCATAATAGTCATCTCTTGGTATTTTACTACTTTCACTTACTAGAACTTCTTCTGGTTGATCATTAAAAAACGATCGCACCCGTTTACGAGTCATCCCAAAAGAGATGCGCCCTTTACCTGGTATTTCAATACCTTGATAGGGATGAATAATAATTTCCATCTATTAACTTTCCTTTTTAACTTTTTTTATCTTGCATCAAGCTCAAGTTGACAAGACAAATTGTAAATAACCATAGTTCCAGAATAATCGCAAAATAGAAAATATCACAACAAAATGTAACAAACTTCGCCAATCTTAAAAATAGTCAGGTTATACCCATATTTGGCAAGCGATCACTGCTTACTTTCCAGTATCCCCTAGTAATTGCTCAAAACCCTTACATAATAAAGCGTTCAGAAACACATCTAATTGATAAAACGACTATCTCATCAGGTGATCGCCCTTAACTTCCATCACTTTTTCCAGGGCCAACGAGTCCCCATCTCCGTCATCGCTGAGAAAACTAGATAGGCAATTAACAGCCCTATCCCTAGTAAAAATGGCAATAAATCTTCCTTCATCGTTTCACTCAAACCTAGTCCTAGTCAGCATTTCAGAAACTTATCCCCTAGCAAAAAAATTTCCAAGATATTCCCCAACAGAATTATACTCAAAATAGAGAATATAAGTATTATGTTAAAAATAACCAAAAGCCTCAGTATTGCCCTGACCGAAATCGAAATGACCGCTATTCGTTCCCAGGGAGCAGGGGGGCAAAATGTGAATAAAGTAGCCTCCGCTATTCACCTCCGCTTTGATATTGGGGCTTCTTCCCTACCTGATACCTACAAAGAACGCTTATTAAACCTTAACGATCAGCGCATCACCAAAGACGGCATCGTGATTATCAAGGCCCAATCTCACCGTACCCAAGACCAGAATCGAGACGAAGCCCTAGAGCGACTCCAACAACTGATCCATAGCATCACGACCTTACCGAAACCGCGCAGGCCCACAAAACCGACCCGCAGTTCCCAACGAAAACGCTTGGATTCCAAAACCAAACGCAGTACAGTCAAAGCCTTAAGAAAACCGATTGACGAGTAGTTTTCGCTAGGCGATCGCCTTTCAAAGATCAACTATTATTCTGGTCTTCTGGGTATCTGGTTTACTGGTTATCTGGCAAACCAAACTTCTGGGTAAGAGCTTCGATAATCACTGAGGTCATTGTCACTCCCGTCTTTTTAGCCTCCACCGCCCAATGATGGCGCATTGACTTAGGGACTTTAACACAAAGATTAACTTCTGGTTCACTGGTTATCTGGTCATCTTGCAAACCAGATAATTGCTCTTTTTCAGATTGGCTAATCTGGTTATCTTGTAAACCAGATAACTGGTTTTCTTGCTCTCTGGCTTTCTGGATAATATCGCCAAATTTACCTGCCATCTAATACCTCCTCAATTTCCTTGCCTAAGTTTTTATAGTCTTGCCATGCCCCTTTAAGTCGGGAATCAGCTAAATCACGAATGATTTTTCCCTCCAGGGCTGCTTTTTGATAGCCAACCGTGCGACGAATAATCGTTTTAAAAACAGGAATGCCTCCCGTTTCGAGGTCTTGTCGCATTGTTTCACCATCTTTGTTAGGCGAAGGTGGAGCGATCGTAATTAATCCTCGATACTGAGCATCACCAAGAGCTTTAGCTGTTTCTAACATTGGTTCGAGACTTAATATATCTGGCGAAGTTGGCAAAATTAATAAATCACAGCCTTTAGCCAATTCTTTCAAATCATCAGAGTTGGGACGAGCAGGAGTGTCAATAATGATGAAATCAGCCCCAGCAATTTGCTTCATGGCTTGTCTTTCATCAACAACAAGAAAAGGTAAATCTCCCCTATCAGCCCAACTAAGAGCCGTTCGGTTAGCATCACCATCTACCAAAATCGTAGTAAATCGTTGACTGAAGAAAGCTGCTAAATGAATAGCAGTAGTGCTTTTGCCAATTCCACCCTTATAGCCAGTAATCGTAATAATTTTCATCTGGTTTTCTGGTTATAGAGCTATCTGGTTTTCTGTAATACCAGAAGACTGGTCTGATAGAACCTAGTTTTCAAGAGAAAGTTCCAAGCTAAATCAAATCCGCCAAAATCCCTGTCACCTCCGCCTGATGCTGGTGGCGGTTATCGTCGTAAATCATCAAGGTATTCAAATTCTTATGTCGGCTTAACTTCTGCACTTTGCGCGTATCCCCATTAGTCGCATCGAGGGCCGCCGTAATCGCACTATGTCTGACTCGATGGGGACTCATCACCTTCTCAATCCCTGCGGCTTGCGCTGAATCCCGCACCAGATTGTAAATAACATTGCCACTGAGCCGATGCCCAAACGTCGCCCGATCCACCGTACAAAAAAGCGGACTATCAGGAAGGCGATCGCCCAGAGGATCAAAAACCTCCGATAGCGCACCTAACCAATCATCAATTAACACCACCGCTTTATCACTGAGACGAATCGCTTCCTTCGTTAACTGGCCTTTCCCCTTAATCAGTAACGACTTTTCTCCAGGTTGATAATCTTCCAAATCAAGAAAACAGACCTCTGCCCGACGCAGAGCATTATCCCAAAGCAAGCGTAGAATCGCCGCATCCCGTTTTCCCTTCAGAGAATCTGGTTGAACTTGAGCCGCAATTTGTTTAAAAATCTCAGGACTTACCCCCGTCGTATCTCGATAGGTTTCCGCTCGTAAACCTTCCACATCTTCTAGGGAATACTCACATTTCCCAATCTTCCGCGCATAATTGACCAAACTTTTCACCGCCGCCAACCGCACATTGATTGAAGCAGGAGCCAATCCTCGTTCCAACAATTCCGCCCGATACCGTAACACCAACGAAATCGCCTCAAACCGTTTTAAACTGAGAAACCAAGCAATCTCCTGGGGCGTTGGTTCCCGCTCAATCATCGTCCAAAAGAAATCCCTTAATCCCTTGGCATAAGTTCGTCGCGTATTCGGCGATCGCTTATCTCGAAGCAACTCCGCCAAAATATCCTGGTCAAGGGGAACCAAAGCGGCGGAAGAAGAAACTGTCAACATTATGACCGAGCCTATCAAAAGGTAGAAGTGCAAACAGAGAACACGAAAAGGACAGCGAAAAAGACCATTATCACTGCCTTAATTGTACCGAATTACTGAAAAGTTTTTGAGTCAACTGACGATTTTATAAGATTTGTTTTCAATAAACTTGACGTTTTAACGATTCACTGGATTAATAGCTTTTAACTATCTTCATCAAAATAACCGTTTTATAGCCAGAACGTTAGCGATGATTAATAATTTTTAGCGTCTTTATGAAGATATCCGACCTAAAATATCTAATCTGTTTTTAAGGTAAGTTATTCTAAACCAGATTCTAAGATTTTCAGGAAATCTGTCATATTTTTAGGGAACTCGCCTCTTTGTACTAACTTCTCAAAAACAGCGTAACAATCTTTTTTGTCGCCTGCTTTGCGAGGAAATCCTAGCCACAAAATAATGATGCTCTTTTGTTCGGGAAAAACTCGAAAAAATAAACGATAACGGGGCGGCAATCCCAGCTTTTTCAAACGGCTAAATTTCTGTAAGGCTCCTGTCAGAACAAAATAACTGGCTAAGGGCTGCTGAGGAATCGTTTCTTTGATGCCCTGGTCTATCGCTTTCAACAATTTGGCATCGGGACGAGTGACAAAGGCTGCGGGGGGCAGTTTCTGTTTGAGTTTTTTAATTCTCAATGGACTGGGGTTTGTCAGTGCGCCACTGTACCTATATGCAGACTTCTTTCAAGGGAAGGCAACAGAACACCTACTGGGGACAGGGATAACAGCAGAGATGTTGAACGATGACCTGTTA
>JACCDQ011352718.1_pt1 | contig 55671 bp, 50 predicted proteins | sample 7446031 | NCBI WGS metagenome assembly JACCDQ01 (sample SAMN15323442, study PRJNA562643) | freshwater metagenome | isolation source: river surface water | place: USA:Blue River Watershed | collected 2017-08-17
AGCCGCCACCGCTGTCCTGCCTGCCAGCGCAGTCCGTGGAGGCCGACCATGAGTCGCAGCATTGTTTATACCTCCAGCCCTCTGTTGGCCAGTCCAACGCCGGTGTGGCGCAGCAAGTTCATCGTGGCGGCGATTGCCCTGGCTTTTGCAGGCCTGGTGGGACGGGCGGTGTACATCCAGGTCCTTGAAAATGATTTTTTCCAGCGGCAGGGTGAAGTTCGTTTTGCCCGTACCCTGGCGCTGCCAGCCAATCGCGGACGTATTCTGGACCGCAACGGTGTTGTGCTGGCCTCGAGCATTCCGGTACCCAGCATCTGGGCCATTCCGGAAGACGTGCCACGCGACACTGAAGGCCTGAAAAAGTTGGCCAAGCTGCTTGACATGCCGCTGGCCGAGCTCAACAAGAAACTGGAAGATGAAGACAAGACATTTGTCTGGCTCAAGCGTCAGGTGGATGAGTCGGTCGGTAATGAGATTGCGGCGTTGGGTCTGCCGGGTGTCTACCAGCGCAAGGAATACAAGCGTCAGTACCCCGAGGGCGAAGCGGCTGCCCATGTGGTGGGCTTCACCAATGTCGAAGACCAGGGCCAGGAAGGCATGGAGCTGACCTTCAACAAGGAGCTCGGCGGCCGTAATGGTTCGCGGCGCGTCATCAAGGACCGCATGGGTCGGGTGGTGGAAGATGTGCGCGAGCAGATTGGTCCGGTGGACGGCCGTGACCTGCAACTCAGCATCGACAGCAAGGTACAGTTTTTTGCTTATCAGACACTCAAGGATGCGGTGCTGGCACATAAAGCCAAAGCGGGCAGTGTGGTGGTGCTCGACGTCAAAACCGGCGAAGTGCTGGCATTGGCCAATTACCCCAGTTTTGTGCCCGACAAGCGCCGCAACCTGAGTGGCGCCCAGTTGCGCAATCGGGCCCTGACCGACACTTTTGAGCCGGGCTCGACCATGAAACCTTTTGTCATCGCCGCGGCGCTGAACCACGGCATGGTGACGCCTGAAACCAAGATCCAGACCGCACCAGGGCGCATGACCATTGGTAACGCCACCATCAGCGACGCACACCCCCAGGGTCTGCTGGATGTGACCGGCGTGATCCAGAAGTCGAGCAACGTCGGAACCGTCAAGATTGCCATGCAACTGTCGCCCCGAAAAATGTGGGAGATGTACAGCCAGGTTGGTTTTGGACAGAAGCCCGAGCTGCCTTTTCCGGGTGCGGTGAGCGGCAGGTTGCGGCCCTACGCGAGTTGGCGACCGATTGAACAAGCCACCATGAGCTACGGCTACGGTGTCTCGGTGAGCCTGTTTCAGCTGGCGCATGCCTACACCATCTTTGGCCGTGATGGCGACCTGGTGCCGGTGACCATGTTCAAGATGAGTGAGCCTGCGGCGGGAGTCCCCGTCATCCAGGCGCGTCATGCCCGGGAGGTGCGCGAGATGCTGCACCTGGTGACCCTGCCCGGTGGCACGGCACAGAAGGCGCAAACCATGGGTTTTTCGGTGGGCGGCAAAACTGGCACCGCGCACAAGGTCGAAGGCAAGGGTTATGCCGACAAGAAATACCGCGGTGTGTTTGCCGGCCTGGCGCCCATCGATGCACCACGCATAGCGGTCGCCGTGATGATCGACGAGCCCAGCAACGGCAAGTATTTCGGTGGTGACACCGCCGCTCCCGTGTTCAGCCAGACAGTGCAGCAAACCCTGCGTGTGCTGGGCATTGCGCCCGACCTGTCGGTGAAGCCGCAGGTGATCTCCAATGTGGTCGAGGAAAGTTTCTGATGTTGCAGCAGTTGCAGTCGCCACAAGACGCCGTTGCCTGGTTGCGCGCTCGGGTCCCCTGCGCTTTGCGCACCAACAGCCGCCAGGTCCAGACCGGCGATGGTTTCCTGGCCTGGCCTGGCGCAGCAGTGGATGCCCGTGCCCACGTGACCGCCGCCCTGGCTGCGGGTGCCGCAGCCTGTCTGGTCGAGCTCGATGGTGTGCAGGCTTATGATTTCAATGATGCCCGGATTGCCACTTACCAGGGATTGAAGGCGGACAGCGGCCCTATCGCCGATGTCTGGTTTGGGCATCCCAGCCGAAGTTTGGCGGTGTTGGCGGTGACCGGCACCAATGGCAAGACTTCCAGCACCTGGTGGTTGGCACAAGCCCTCTCGAATCTCCCATCGAGTGATGCTATGCGCTGCGGTGTGGTCGGCACCTTGGGTGTGGGGGTGCCGCCGCAACTCGTGAGCACCGGCTTGACCACACCGGATCCGGTGGCGCTGCAGGCTGCATTTGCCGAATTTCTCAAACAGGGCCTGCGTGCCTGCGCGATCGAAGCCTCGTCGATCGGCATCGAAGAGCAGCGCCTGGCTGGCACCCAAATCCACACCGCGGTATTGACCAACGTGACGCAAGACCATCTGGATTACCACGGTGACATGGCCAGTTACTGGAAGGCCAAAGCCAGCCTGTTTGCCTGGCCCGCATTGCGAGCCGCGGTGATCAATGTGGACGACCCCTACGGCGCAGAGCTCGCCGAACGTTTGTCGGGCCGGTCGCTGGATCTCTGGACCGTATCAATCATCCCCGGCGCCATCAACCGTGCCCGCTTGCAGGCGCAGGACATCCGTTACGAAGCCCAGGGTGTGGCCTTTACCGTGGTCGAGGGCCAGCAGCGGCTGCCGCTGACGACGCAACTCATCGGGGCCTTTAACGTGAGCAATGTGCTCGGCGTGATCGCCGCCATGCGGTCGTTGGGCGTTGCGCTGCTTGACGCGGTGCAGGCTTGTGCCCGCCTGAAGCCGGTTCCCGGGCGCATGGAGTGTGTCAGTCCTGCGGGGCACCCCCTGGTGGCGATTGACTATGCCCACACGCCGGACGCACTGGCCAAAACCCTGGATGCCTTGCGTCCCATGGTCCAGGCCCGTGGCGGTAAATTGTGGTGCGTGTTTGGCTGTGGCGGCAGCCGCGACAGCGCAAAACGTCCTTTGATGGGCGCGGTGGTAGGCGCACGTGCCGACCGCGTGGTGGTGACCAGTGACAACCCGCGTTTTGAGGCCGCAGACGCCATCATCAGCCAGATTTTGCTGGGTTTGACCGGTGTCTCACCGGTTCAGGTTGAGCCGGACCGCGCGCGCGCCATTGCCCAGACCCTGGTTCAGGCGAGTCCCGCCGATGTGGTGTTGCTGGCTGGCAAAGGTCATGAGGACTACCAGGAAATTGCGGGTCAGCGCCTGCCATTTTCTGACATTGAGCAGGTGAAAAAAGTGCTCGCGGGGCTGGGACTCACTCAACACCAGGGGGTCGGTGCATGAGTGCCATGATGACACTGCAGCAACTGTCCGAATGGCTGGGACAAACGTCGACAAACGTTGCGGACCCAGTCGGCGTGCTGATCCAGCGCGTGCATACCGACACCCGCACGCTGGCGCCTGGTGACCTGTTCGTGGCATTGCAGGGTGAACGTTTTGATGGCAACGACTTTCTGCAAGACGCCCGCGCCAAGGGTGCAGTGGCGGCGCTTTGCCAGGGTGACGGCGCTGCCGAAAAACTGCGCCAGGCCGGTTTGCCCGGATTGGTGGTGCCTGACACCCGGCTGGCACTGGCGCATCTGGCCACCTTATGGCGTCAGCAGTTCACGTTGCCCCTGATTGCCGTGACCGGCTCCAATGGCAAGACCACGGTCACCCAGATGATTGCCAGCATCCTGCGCGCTGACCAGCCCGAGGCCTGTCTGGCCACCCAGGGCAATCTGAACAATGACATCGGCGTGCCGCTGACCGTGCTGGGTTTGCGCGCCCACCACCGCATCGCGGTGGTGGAGCTGGGCATGAACCACCCCGGCGAAATTGCCGCGCTGGCAGCCATTGCCCAGCCCACGGTGGCGCTGGTCAACAATGCCCAGCGTGAACACCTCGAGTTCATGCAGACGGTTGAAGCCGTGGCACTGGAGAATGGCAGCGTGATTGACGCCTTGCCTGCCGATGGGGTGGCCGTGTTCCCCTCGGACGATGCTTACAGTGCCTTGTGGACTGACAAGGCTGCTGCCCGCAATCGCCTTTGTTTTGCTGCCAGGCCACAAGTTGGCGCACAGGTTCACGCCATGCAAACGATCTGGTCGGGCGCAGCCTGGCATGTTTGCGCCAAGACTTCGCAAGGTGAATTGCATTACGCCCTGCATATTGCGGGTGCCCATAATGTCAAGAACTCTCTCGCGGCCACGGCGTGTGCGCTGGCGGCGGGGGTGCCACTGGCTGCCATCGCGTCCGGACTTGAGGCCTTCGAGCCGGTCAAGGGCCGCTCGCGGGCGCTGCTGGTGCGCTACGGTGGTCGCGCCATCACGTTGGTCGACGACACCTACAACGCCAACCCTGATTCGGTACGTGCCGCCATCGAGGTGCTGGCCGAGCTGCCCGGTCCGCGCCTGCTGGTACTGGGTGACATGGGCGAGGTCGGCGACCAGGGGCCGCAGTTTCATGCCGAGGCCCTGCGCTTGGCGCAGGCACGGCAGATCGAGAAAATCATCGTCACCGGAAAGGCCTGCCTGGAAGCGGCCACACCGCTGGCGGGAATCGAAAGTCATGTGCAGATGACAGAAGTGCAATCGGCCGTACTGGCCGCATTGCCAGAGGTGGCCAGTGTGTTGGTCAAGGGCTCACGTTTCATGAAGATGGAGCGCGTGATCGAGGCCATTGCGCAGGCCACACAACAGGACAAGGAGGCAGCCTCATGCTGATCTGGTTGAGTCAATGGCTGCAGACGCTGTCGCCAGACTTGGGTTTTTTGCGGGTCTTCCAGTACCAGACCTTTCGTGCCGTGATGGCCGCGCTGACCGCCCTGCTGATGGGGCTGGTCGCCGGCCCCTGGGTGATCCGGCGTCTCACCGAACTCAAGATCGGTCAGCCCATCCGTGGCTACGGCATGGACACACATCATGTCAAGAGTGGCACCCCCACCATGGGCGGTGTCCTGATTTTGCTCTGTATTGCCCTGTCGACCCTGCTCTGGTTTGACTGGAGCAATCGCTTTGTCTGGATCGTGTTGCTGGTCACACTTGGCTTTGGTGCCATCGGCTGGTCGGACGACTGGCGCAAGGTAGTCAACAAAGACCCCGAGGGCATGCCCTCTCGCGAGAAATACCTGTGGCAGTCATTGATCGGATTGCTGGCTGCGCTGTACCTGGTGTTCAGCATTTCCGAGAACACCAACTACCGCGTGCTGGAACTGTTTTTTACCTGGGTGCAGTCCGGCTTTGATTTGAGCCTGCCGCCCAAGGCCGGGCTCATGGTGCCATTTTTCAAGGAAATCAGCTACCCGTTGGGCGTGTTGGGTTTTGTGCTGCTGACCTATCTGGTGATCGTCGGCTCCAGCAATGCGGTCAATCTGACCGATGGTCTGGACGGGCTGGCCATCATGCCGGTGGTCATGGTCGGAAGTTGTCTGGGTGTTTTTGCCTATGTGACAGGCAATTCGGTCTTCGCCCGCTACCTGTTCCTGCCGCATATTCCCGGCGCCGGTGAGCTGATGGTGTTCTGCGCCGCCATGGCGGGTGCCGGTCTGGCGTTCTTGTGGTTCAACACCCATCCGGCGCAGGTTTTCATGGGTGACGTGGGTGCGCTGGCCCTGGGTGCCGCCCTGGGCACGATTGCCGTGATCGTGCGCCAGGAAATTGTGCTGGCCATCATGGGTGGTGTGTTTGTGGCCGAAGCCCTGTCGGTGATGCTGCAGGTGACCTATTTCAAATACACCAAGAAACGTTTCGGACAGGGCCAGCGCATTCTGAAAATGGCCCCGCTGCACCACCATTTTGAGAAAACCGGCTGGAAAGAGACCCAGGTGGTCGTGCGTTTCTGGATCATCACCATGCTGCTGTGCCTGGTGGGTCTTTCCACCCTGAAATTGCGCTGAAGATGACAACCCCCACGCTTGCCATTTCATGTGCTTCGCTGCCCCCCGAGGGGGCTGAAACCTCCTTGGGGCGGCCCGGCGGAGGCATCATGAATCAACTGCAACACCATCATGTGCTGGTCCTGGGCCTGGGGGCTTCGGGTCTGGCCATGGCGCGCTGGTGTGCCAGAGGTGGTGCCCGGGTGACGGTGGCCGACACACGTACGGCACCGCCGCAATTGGCCACGCTGCAGCGCGACGTGCCGGCCGCGCGTTTTGTGGCGGGGGCGTTTGCTGCCGAGCTGTTGCGGGACGGCATCACGGCGGTGTTCAAGAGCCCGGGCCTGAGTCCGGCTGACGTGGCGCCCGTGTCGGACGCAGCCCAGGCCTCGGCCATTCCGGTGGCGGGTGAACTGGCCCTGTTTGCGCAGGCGCTGGCCGACCTCAAGGCCAGCCGGGATTACGCGCCCAAGGTGCTGGCCATCACCGGCACCAATGGCAAGACCACTGTGACTTCGCTCACCGGTCAACTGGTCGAGCGCTCTGGCAAAAGCGTGGCGGTAGCGGGCAATATCGGACCGACCCTGCTTGATACTTTGATGGCGCAACTGGATGCTGACGCGCTGCCTGACGTCTGGGTGCTCGAGCTGTCGAGCTTCCAGCTCGATGGCGAGACAAGCTTCGAGCCGACCGCCGGGGCGGTGCTCAACATCAGCCAGGACCATCTGGACTGGCACGGCTCGATGGCTGCCTATGTGCAGGCCAAGACCGCTGTTTTTGGCCAGCAGGGCCTGATGGTGCTCAACCGGGAAGACCCCGAGGTGATGGGGATGCTGCCAGCACCGGTGAAGGTCAAACTGCAGAAACCCAGGGTGCGTGACTATGTGACTTTTGGCGGCGACATGCCGCAGCGCCCCGGTGACTTCGGCATTGAGACTGTGAATGGCATGGCCTGGCTGGTGCGTGCGCTCGAGGCTGATGAAACCATCAAGGCTCGCAAGGGCGAAGTACCGGAGCTGTTTTTCCAGCGACTGATGCCCGCCGATGCGCTGCGTATCCGTGGGCGCCACAACGCGATCAATGCCCTGTCGGCGCTGGCGCTGGCCAGTGCTGCCGGTTGCGCACTGGGTCCGATGTTGTATGGTCTGCGTGACTACCAGGGCGAACCACACCGGGTGCAGCCCGTGGGCATCATCAACGGCATCGAGTATTTTGACGACAGCAAAGGCACCAACGTCGGTGCCACCGTGGCCGCGCTGCGGGGTCTGGGTGCAGAGCGCCGGGTGGTGGTGATCCTGGGCGGCGAGGGCAAGGGCCAGGACTTCTGTCCGCTGGCCGAGCCGGTGCAGCGGTTTTGCCGTGCTGTGGTGTTGATCGGACGCGATGCGCCACTGATCCGCACGGCGCTGGCCAGTGCTCAGGTGCCCTTGCTCGACGCAGGTTCGATGGCTGACGCGGTGGCGCAGGCCGCTGCGCAGGCGCACGCAGGCGATGCGGTCCTGATGTCGCCGGCCTGTGCCAGCTTTGACATGTTTGACAACTACGAGCACCGTGCCCGGGTCTTTGTGCAGGCCGTGGAAAACCAGGCCCTCGAAGCTGGTGTCATGCTGGAGGGTGTGCTGTGAGCGCCCTCGTTGCACGTCTCAACGGCCTGCTCGACTGGCTTGCGCGCCTGGGGCCCGCCCGGGCACCGGCCAGTGACGTGTTGCCAGTGCGGCTGGGCGGCTCAAGCCTGTCGTCCACCACCTTGCGGCCTTCGCGCGCCCAGGGCTTCGATCAGCCGCTGGTGTGGGTCACGGTGGCCTTGTTGCTTTGGGGCCTGGTGATGGTGTATTCGGCTTCGATTGCCATGCCGGAAAACCCGCGCTTTGCCAAATACACACACACCTATTTTTTGGTGCGCCATGCGATGTGGCTGGTGATGGCCTTCGTATTTGCGCTGCTGGCTTACCAGGTACCGATTTCAATCTGGGAAAAGTATGCGCGACCCTTGTTCCTGCTGTCGCTGGGCTTGCTGGCGCTGGTGCTGGTGCCGCATGTGGGCAAGGTGGTGTATGGCGCGCGCCGCTGGATTGCACTGGGTCCCCTGAGCTTTCAACCTTCGGAGTTGGCCAAGTTCACCGTGCTGCTGTACGCGGCCGACTACATGGTGCGCAAGATGGACGTCAAGGAGCGGTTTTTCCGCGCCGTGTTGCCGATGGGCGCGGCGGTGGCCGTGGTCGGGGTTTTGTTGCTGGCCGAGCCCGACATGGGCGCCTTCATGGTGATTGCCGTGATTGCCATGGGCATCCTGTTCCTGGGCGGCGTCAACGCCCGCATGTTTTTTCTGATTGCGACGGTGCTGTTGGTGGCTTTTGGCTTGATGATTGCTGCCAGCGAATGGCGCCGCGAACGCATTTTTGCTTATCTCGATCCCTGGAGTGAACAAAATGCGCTGGCCAAAGGGTATCAACTCACCCATGCGCTGATCGCCATCGGCCGTGGTGAAATTTTCGGCGTGGGACTCGGTGGCAGCGTGGAAAAACTCAACTGGTTGCCCGAGGCCCATACCGACTTCCTGCTGGCCGTTATCGGCGAAGAATTTGGTCTGCTCGGCGTGGTTACCGTGATCTGCCTGTTTTTCTGGCTGGTGCGCCGCATGATGTACATCGGCCGCCAGGCAATTGCGCTGGAGCGGGTGTTTGCTGGCCTGGTGGCCCAGGGTGTGGCGATCTGGATGGGATTCCAGGCCTTCATCAACATGGGGGTGAACCTGGGTGCCTTGCCGACCAAGGGCTTGACCCTGCCTCTCATGAGTTACGGCGGCTCGGCCATCCTGATCAACCTGGCGGCCATTGCGGTGGTGCTGCGCATCGACCAAGAGAACCGCACGCTGATGCAGGGAGGCAGGTTATGAGCAAGTGCGCCCTTATCATGGCGGGCGGGACCGGCGGTCACATTTTTCCGGGCCTGGCCGTGGCGCATGCCTTGCGTGAGAAGGGCTGGCGCGTGCACTGGTTCGGTGGTACCGGGACAGCCGGGCAAGCCAGCATGGAATGCCAGCTGGTGCCGCCGCAAGGTTTTGCTTTTGAGTCGATCGACTTTGGCGGTGTGCGTGGCAAGGGCCTTGCGACCGTGGCACTGCTGCCACTGCGCCTGCTCAAGGCCTTCTGGCAGAGCATTCAGGTGTTGCGCCGTGTCCAGCCCGACGTGGTGCTGGGTCTGGGCGGCTACATCACGTTTCCGGGCGGCATGATGAGTGTCTTGCTGGGCAAGCCACTGCTGTTGCATGAACAGAATTCGGTAGCCGGACTGGCCAACAAGGTGCTCGCCGGCGTGGCCGACCGGGTCTTTACTGCGTTTCCCAAGGTGCTCAAGGGTGCCTCATGGACGGGCAATCCGCTGCGGGCGGCCTTTTTGAACCAGCCTGACCCGGCGCAGCGTTTTGCCGGGCGCGTCGGACCCTTGAAGTTGCTGATCGTGGGGGGCAGCCTGGGTGCGCGCGCACTCAACGAGATCGTGCCGCAGGCGCTGGCCTTGCTGCCCGAAGCTGGCCGTCCGCTGGTCACGCACCAAAGCGGCGCCAAACAAATCGACGCTCTGCGCGCCGGTTATGCCGTCGCCGGTGTGCAGGCGCAACTGACGCCTTTCATCGACGACACGGCGCAGGCCTTTGCCGACGCCGACCTGGTGATTTGCCGTGCCGGGGCCAGCACGGTGACCGAAATTGCCGCTGTGGGCGCCGCTGCGCTGTTTGTGCCTTTCCCGTCGGCCGTGGATGACCACCAGACCAGCAACGCCCGCTTTCTCGTGGATCAGGGCGCGGGCTGGCTGATGCCGCAGGCGCAACTGACGCCAGCCAGCCTGGCTGAGCTGTTGCAACACATGGATCGCCCAACGCTTTTGGACAAAGCGCAGGCGGCTAAAAAAATGCAAAAACTGGAGGCTACGCAAGAGATCGTGGCGGCCTGTGAGGAGTTTTGTCAATGAAACACGCCATCCAGCACATTCACTTTGTCGGAATCGGCGGTGTCGGCATGTCCGGCATTGCCGAGGTGCTGTTCAATTTGGGTTACACGATTTCGGGATCCGACCAGGCGGACAGCGCCACGCTGCAGCGCTTGCAGGCACTCGGCATCAGCACCTGCGTCGGCCATGCCGCGAGCAACGTCAGCGGTGCGGATGCAGTGGTGATCTCCACCGCGGTGCAGGGCGACAACCCGGAGGTGATCGCGGCGCGTGAGCGGCATGTGCCGGTGGTGCCGCGCGCCCTCATGCTGGCTGAATTGATGCGTCTGAAAAAGGGGATTGCGATTGCAGGCACCCATGGCAAAACCACTACTACCAGCCTGGTGGCCAGCGTGCTGGCCGAGGCTGGACTGGATCCAACCTTTGTCATTGGTGGCCGCCTCAACAGTGCCGGTGCCAATGCGAGGCTCGGCCAGGGCGATTACATCGTGGTGGAAGCCGACGAATCGGATGCCTCGTTCCTGAATCTGTTGCCGGTGATGGCGGTGGTGACCAACATCGACGCCGACCACATGGAAACTTACGGCCATGATTTCGAGAAGCTGAAAAAAGCCTTCGTTGATTTCCTGCACCGGATGCCGTTTTATGGCACGGCGATCCTGTGCACCGATGATGCTGCGGTGCGCGCCATCGTGCCGCAGGTGACCTGTCCGGTGACCAGCTACGGTTTTGACGAAGGCGCCGAGGTGCGTGCCGTCAATGTGCGCGCAGTCGACGGCCAGATGCATTTCACGGTGCAACGGCGCAATGGTCTGGTGCTGCCCGACCTCGAAGTCGTGCTGAATTTGCCGGGTCGCCACAACGTACTCAATGCCTTGTCAGCGATCGCCGTGGCGGTCGAACTCGGCATTGAGGATGCGGCCGTGGTGCACGCGCTGGCCAGCTTCAAGGGCGTGGGGCGGCGCTTTCAGCGTTATGGCGAGCAGCCGGTCAGCGCAGCCCGTGGCGGCGGCACCTTCACGCTGGTCGACGACTACGGCCATCACCCGGTGGAAATGGCGGTCACGCTGACCGCAGCCCGGGGTGCCTTTCCTGGACGACGTTTGCTGCTGGCGTTCCAGCCACACCGCTACAGCCGCACCCGTGACTGTTTTGACGACTTCGTCAAGGTTATTGCCCGGGCTGATGCGGTGCTGCTGACCGAGGTCTATGCCGCTGGCGAGGCGCCCATCGTGGCGGCTGACGGCCGCAGCCTGGCGCGCGCCTTGCGTGTAGCCGGGCAGATCGAGCCGGTATTTGTCGATGACATCGGCGCCCTGCCGCAAATCATTGTGGACACGGTACGCGACGGCGACGTGGTCTTGTGCATGGGCGCGGGCTCGATCGGTGCCGTGCCGGCCAAAGTGGTGAGCCTGTTGCAGGACAAAACTTCCGTGGCGATGGAAAGACAAACGGTATGAGTTCATTTGATTTGAAAACTGAAAAAGTCGCGGTCCTCATGGGTGGCGCTTCTGCTGAGCGCGAGGTGTCGCTGATGTCTGGCAGCGGCGTGTTGCAGGCCCTGCAAAGCCAGGGGGTGCAGGCGCAGCCGTTTGATCCGGCCGAACGTGACCTGATCGAACTGAAAAATGAGGGCTTCACGCGCTGCTTCATCGCCCTGCATGGCCGTTATGGGGAAGATGGCACGGTACAGGGCACACTCGAGCTGCTGGGTATTCCCTACACCGGCCCGGGGGTTATGGCCTCCAGCATCGCCATCAACAAGCTCATGACCAAACACATCTGGCGCGCGGATGGCCTGCCCACGCCGGCCTGGAAAAAAGTCGACAGCGCGCAGGCCACGCGGGACGCTTTTGCCGAGCTGGGTTGCCCCATGATCGTCAAGCCCGCACGTGAAGGCTCCACGCTTGGCTTGACCAAGGTCACCGGCGTCGATCAGTGTGAGGCTGCCTTCAAGCTGGCGGCGGGCATGCATGACGAAGTGTTGTGCGAGCAGTTCATCTCTGGCGATGAAGTCACGATTGCGGTGCTCGAGCGTGATGGTCGGGCGCAGGCACTGCCGGTGATCCGGATCGTGGCGCCCGACGGCAACTATGATTACCAAAACAAGTATTTCACCCACACCACGCAGTATCTGGTGCCCTGCGGTTTGCCCGAGGGCGAGGAAGCAGCCATACAGCAGCTGGTGCTGAAGGCCTTCAGGAGCCTCGGTTGCCGCGGCTGGGCACGCGCTGACGTGATGATCGACGCCGTCAGCCGCCAGCCCTACCTGCTGGAAATCAACACCTCGCCGGGCATGACCAGCCATTCGCTGGTGCCGATGGCCGCCAAGGCGGCAGGCATCAGTTACCCCGAGCTGTGCCTGCAGGTGCTTCAATCCGCCAGCCGCGACTACGCCGTATGACCCACAACGTGCCACTGCCGCTCGACATCAAGCTCATGAACGGGTTGGCCACCACCCTGTTTGCGGCGATGGTGCTGGTGCTGCTGGGCGCCGGGCTGGCCTATGTGCGGCAACTGCCGCTGTTTGCGATCCGTGGCGTCACGGTGGTCGGTGATGTGTCGCACTACAACGCGATTTCCCTGCGCGCCAATGTCATGCCGCGCCTCAAGGGCACTTTTTTCACGCTGGACCTGCGAGCTACGCGCGAGGTTTTCGAGACCATGCCCTGGGTGCGCAAGGCGGTGGTGCGGCGTGACTTTCCGAACCGGCTCAAGGTCTTGTTGCAGGAGCATCAGCCGGTGGCCTTTTGGGGCGTGGAGGGTGATTCGCGTCTGGTCAACAGTTTTGGTGAGGTCTTTGAGGCCAATCTGGGAGAACTTGAGCAGGACAACCTGCCGCGCCTGAATGGACCCGATGGCCAAAGCGCCAAGATCCTGGCCACCTACCACCTGTTCACGCCCATGTTCGCCCCGATGGAGCTGAAGCTGGTGCAACTGGAACTGACACCGCGTGGTGGCTGGCGCGCGCAGCTGGATTCCGGCACCACGCTCGAGCTCGGTGCCGGCAGCAACGAGGAATTGGTGGCGCGGCTGGAGCGATTTTTGAAAACCGTGACCCAGGCCACGGCGCGATACAAGCGCAGCGTGGAGCAGCTGGCTTCTGTGGATCTGCGTCACACCGACGGTTATGCGATACGGCTGAACGGCGTGAGCACGGTCGAGGCGGGTGACATGAAAAAAGTAATCAAGTGAACAGGTGACGTTATGGCAAAAGAGTACAAAGATTTGGTCGTGGGTCTGGATATCGGCACTGCCAAGGTGATGGTGGTGGTGGCCGAGGTCATGCCTGGTGGCGATCTCAAGCTCGCGGGCCTGGGTGTGGCACCCAGCAACGGCCTGAAACGCGGCGTGGTGGTCAACATCGACGCCACGGTGCTGAGCATCCAGCAGGCGCTCAAGGAGGCCGAGCTGATGGCCGACTGCAAGATCCAGCGCGTCTACACCGGCATCACCGGCAGCCACATCCGCGGCATGAATTCACACGGCATGGTGGCCATCAAGGACCGCGAGGTGTCTGCGGCCGACGTGGCGCGTGTGGTCGAAACCGCCACGGCCATCAACATCTCGACCGACCAGCGCCTGCTGCTGGTGGCGCCGCAGGAGTTCATCATCGACGGCCAGGATGTGCGCGAGCCGATCGGCATGAGCGGCATCCGGCTGGAGGCCAAGGTGCACATTGCCACCGGCGCCCAGAGCGCTGCAGAGAACATCATCAAGTGTGTGCGCCGTTGCGGCCTGGAGGTGGAGCAGCTCATGCTGAATCCGCTGGCCAGCAGCCTCTCCGTCTTGACCGAGGATGAGCGGGAACTTGGGGTGGCCCTGGTGGACATTGGTGCCGGCACCACCGACCTGGCCATCTTCACCAACGGCGCCATTCGCCATACCGCGGTGATTCCGATCGCGGGTGACCTGATCACCAGCGACATCGCCATGGCGCTGCGTACACCGACCAAGGACGCCGAAGAAATCAAGGTGGAAAACGGTTACGCCAAACAACTGCTGGCCGACCCCGAAGCGCAGGTTGAGGTGCCCGGCCTCGGTGACCGCGGCCCGCGCATGTTGAGCCGTCAGGCGCTCGCCGGTGTGATTGAGCCGCGCGTCGAGGAGATTTTCAGCCTGGTGCACCAGGTCATGCGCGAGTCGGGCTTCGAGGAAATGTTGTCCAGCGGCATTGTGCTCACCGGCGGCAGTTGTGTCATGCCGGGCATGGTCGAACTGGGTGAAGACATCTTCCTCAAGCCGGTCCGACGCGGCATTCCCAAATACACCGGCGTGTTGTCGGACATGGTGGCGCAACCGCGCGCCGCCACCGTCATGGGCCTGCTTGAAGAAGCACGCCTGGCGCGTTTGCGTGGCATCAAGGTGGGGCAGAAAAACGGTTCGATGAAGTCCGCGTTCGGCTCCATCAAGGACTGGTTTGTGGGGAACTTCTGATCATGAAAGCTACCCTGTGGCGCTGCCGCGCCGGACCACAACGACGATGGCGATGCATGGACCCACCCATGGATCCCGCGAGTCTGCCCCCAACCCGTTTAGCCAGTTATTTTTTATTTATTGAAACCCAAGGAGAGCACCATGCCCATTGAACTCATCGACGAAGAAGCCTTCAACCAAGGCACACAGATCAAGGTGATCGGCGTCGGCGGTGGCGGCGGCAACGCTGTAGCCCACATGATTGCCAGCGCGGTCCAGGGCGTGGAATTCATCTGCGCCAACACCGACTCGCAGGCGCTCAGCACCAGCGACGCCCACCTCATCATCCAGCTTGGCAGCACCGGGCTGGGCGCTGGCAGCAAACCCGACAAGGCGCGTGAAGCGGCTGAACTGGCCATCGAGCACATCCGCGAAGCCATCGATGGCGCCCACATGTTGTTCATCACCGCGGGTATGGGCGGCGGCACCGGCACCGGCGCGGCTCCCGTGATTGCACGCGTGGCGCGTGAAATGGGCATTCTGACCGTGGGTGTGGTCACCAAGCCCTTCGAGTTCGAAGGCAAGCGCCGCATGGACAACGCCGAGTCTGGCCTGGCCGAACTCGAAGCCAATGTGGACTCGCTGATTGTGGTGTTGAACGAAAAGCTGCTCGACGTGCTGGGCGACGACGCGACTCAGGACGAGGCCTTTTCCCACGCCAACGACGTGCTCAAAAACGCTGTGGGCGGCATTGCTGAAATCATCAACGTGCCCGGCCATGTGAACGTCGACTTCGAAGACGTGCGCACGGTGATGGGTGAACCCGGCAAGGCGATGATGGGCACCGCCGTGGCGGCCGGGCCTGACCGCGCTCGCATTGCTGCCGAGCAGGCTGTGGCCTGCCCTCTGCTCGAAGGCATCGACCTGTCGGGCGCCAAGGGTGTGCTGGTGCTGATTTCAGCCGCCAAGGGCAGCCTGAAGTTGTCCGAGTCCAAGGTGGCCATGAACACCATCCGTGACTACGCCTCGCAGGATGCGCATGTGATCTACGGCACCGCCTACGACGACAACCTCGGTGACCAGATTCGTGTCACGGTGGTCGCCACCGGCCTGAGCCGCCAGGCGCAGCGTCCGAAACTGGTGGTGACACAAACCCAGCCCGACATGGGCCTGCGCACCGGCACCCATGACGTGCCGTTCAACATTCCCACACTCAACAGCCCGCTCGGCATGGGTCAGGTGAACAGCCCGATGGCGACCAGCAACGTGGAGCGCAGTCAGACCGACTACGGCTCCATGGCGACCCCCAGCGTCTGGCGCAACCGCACCTCGGCCGCAGCCAAGGTCGACGCCTTGAGCAGTGGTGGTATGGACGACTTCGAGATCCCGGCCTTCCTGCGCAAGCAGGCGGATTAAGCCAAGTGAGCCGCCCGTCAACCGGTGTTGCGGGCGGTGGAGCCCGGAGTCCCTCAAAGTGTCATGAAATCCAAAAGCCGACGCGTCCTTCAAGCCATCCTGTACGAGGTCTTCGCCATTGCCTTTGTGGGCCCGGCGTTAAGTGTCGTCTTTGACGAACCACCTGCCTCGACCCTGGGTCTCGCCTTCATGCTGTCGAGCATTGCACTCGCGTGGAACTACGTCTTCAACACGCTCTTTGAGCGCTGGGAGTCGCGGCAATCCGAGCGCGGTCGCTCATTGACCCGGCGCCTGGCGCATGGCATTGGCTTCGAAGGCGGCCTCGCTGTGATACTGGTTCCGGTCATGGCGCTCTGGTTGAGTATTTCGCCTCTCAATGCACTCCTGGCAAATCTTGGCCTGCTGGCCTTTTTCTTCGTCTACGCCATCGCGTTCACCTGGGCCTTCGATCGGGTGTTCGGTCTTCCAGAATCTGCAGTGAGGCGCAGTGAGGTCTGATCCCACCTGTCAAACCTCACGATTCATCTTGCGCCCCATTATTTGTAGGGACACCCAGGAGCACAACTCATGTCAGATCGCACTGTTCACCTGCACCGAGTCCTTCGTACCACCCCCGAAAAGCTTTATCGCGCATTCCTTGCCCCCCACGCCATGGCCAAGTGGCTGCCGCCCTACGGCTTCACCTGCGAGGTGCACCACATGGACGTGCGCGTTGGGGGTGGCTTCAGAATGTCGTTCCATAATTTTTCAAATGGCAATGGGCACTCTTTCGGCGGCGAGTACCTCGAGCTCGTTCCGAATGAGCGCATCCGATACACCGACAAGTTTGAAGATCCCAATTTGCCGGGCGTGCTTGAGGTCACGGTCGTGCTGAAGCCTGTTCTTGGTGGCACGGAACTGAGCATCAGTCAGACCGGGATTCCTGAAGCCATTCCTCTGGAGATGTGTTACCTGGGTTGGCAGGAATCACTGGCACAACTTGCCACACTGGTCGAACCCGATATTCCCGAGTAGGCATTGTGATTAGCCGACAAAAGTAAAATCTCTGCGTGCTTAAACAACGAACTCTCAAAACACTGACCCGTGCCGTCGGCATGGGCCTGCACAGCGGCCAGCGCGTGGAAATCACCCTGCGACCGGCGCAGCCTGACACCGGCATCGTGTTCCGGCGCATCGACCTGCCCGAGCCAGTGGACATTGCGGTGTCGGCACTGGCCGTCACCGACACCCGCATGGCCTCCACCATCTCCACCGGCAATGCCAAGGTTCACACGGTCGAACACCTGATGTCGGCCTGCGCCGGCCTGGGTGTGGACAACCTCTACGTGGACATCACCGCCGAAGAAGTGCCGATCCTGGACGGCTCGGCGGCTTCGTTTGTGTTCTTGTTGCAAAGTGCCGGTATCGAGCTGCAAAACGCACCGCGGCGCTTTGTCCGCCTGTTGTCACCTGTGGAAGTGCGTCAGGGCGAGGGAGACAACGTCAAATGGGCGCGGCTCGAGCCTTTTCACGGCTACCGCCTCAGTTTCGAGATCGATTTCAGCCATCCGGCGGTGGACGCCACCGGCCAGCGTGTGATGTTCGACATGAGCACGGGCTCGTACTCCAAGGACATCGCCCGCGCCCGCACCTTTGGTTTTACCAAGGACGTCGAAATGATGCGCGCCAATGGCCTGGCGCTGGGTGGCGGTCTGGATAATGCCATTGTGATGGACGATTACAAGGTGCTCAATGCGGGGGGCCTGCGTTACGACGACGAATTCGTCAAACACAAGATCCTCGATGCCATGGGTGATTTGTACCTGCTGGGCAAGCCGCTGCTGGCCAGCTACAGCGCATTTCGCTCGGGCCATGCGCTCAACAACCTGCTGTTGCGCGAGTTGCTGAACCACCGCGAAGCCTGGGATGTGGTGACCTTCGAGAACGAAAAGCTGGCACCCGCCGGCTTTGCGCAGCTTGCGCGGGCCTGGTAGGAGCGCCTGGCCATGCTCTTGTTGCGCTGGCTGCTGCTGTTGATGTTGCTGGCTTCGCTGGTGTCGTTTGGTTTTTATGCCGGCACCGGGGACCCGCGTTTCAAGCGTTACGGCTGGTTGATCATGAAGTGGGCCTTGATGTCAGCGTTTGGATTTTTTACCGTGCTGATTCTGGAGCGGGTGGTGTGAGTCCGGTGTGTCATCCGGATTGCTGTCATTTTTTTCTGGTTTAATTTGCCTCAAGACACATTGCCCGCCATTTTTCAGTGGCAAGATTGGCCCATGAAGAAAAATTCCTCCCTGTTTTTGCGCGGTCTCCAGCGCGGCTTTACCCTGATCGAGCTGATGGTGGTGTTGCTCATCATCGGCGTGCTGGCCGCATTGATCGTGCCCAATGTGCTGGACCGTGCCGACGATGCACGCGTCACGGCTGCCAAAACCGATGTGGCCAACCTGATGCAGGCGCTCAAGCTGTATCGCCTGGACAACCAGCGTTACCCAAGCGCCGAGCAAGGCTTGCAGGCGCTGCTGGTCAAACCCACCACGGCGCCGTTGCCTGCCAACTGGAAAACCTACCTCGACAAGCTGCCGCAAGACCCCTGGGGCCAGCCTTACGTCTACCTCAATCCTGGCATCAAGGGTGAGGTCGATGTGATGTCGTATGGGGCGGATGGCCAGTCGGGTGGGGAAGGCCGCAATGCTGACATCGGCAGCTGGCAGCCCTGAACGGTTCCGGTGTCGCCGCGGGGTCGCAGCCGGCTTTACCCTGCTCGAACTGCTGGTGGTGCTGGCGCTGGTGGCGATGGTTTCGACCGGCATCGGATTCGCCCTGCGCGACAACACGCAGACCCAGCTCGAGCGTGAGGCCCTGCGCCTGACTGCGCTGTTGGAATCGGCCCGAGCGCGTTCCCAAGTCATTGGTGTGCCGGTGCGCTGGCGCGTGACGGCCAAGGGGTTTCTGTTCGACGGATTACCACCGTCCGCCCAACCCGAGGACGATTTGCCACGCGCCTGGCTGGATGCGGACACCACGGCCAGTGTCGATATGCCCGTCATTGCGAGCGCAGCGCAGCAATCCATGGTGCCCGGGTCAGCCCAGTCCCACACCTTGTTGTTGGGTCCCGAGCCCATCATCGGCCGGCAAAGCGTGACGCTGCAGTCGCGCAGCCAACCGGCGCAGCGTCTGCGTTTGGCCACCGACGGCGTTCGACCCTTTGTGGTGCAGGCCGACATGCCATGAAGAACCGCAGCGCGCATGGCTTTACCCTGGTCGAGGTGTTGGTGGCCCTGGCGATTGTGGCGATTGCCCTGACCACGGGTGTGCAGGCCACGGCGGCACTGACCCGGCATGCCCAGCGCCAGTCGGACATGGCACTGGCGCAGTTGTGCGCTGAAAACGAGTTGGTCAAAATCAGGTTGCTCAAACAAATGCCGGATGTGGGTGACAGCAGTGTGGCTTGTGAGCAGGCGGGTCGCAGCCTGACGGTGGCGCTCGTGGTGCGCCCCACGCCCAATCCCAACTTCAGGCGGGTGGATGCCCGGGTGTTCGACGGCGACGCGCCCATCTGGCGCCTGACCACCGTGGTGGGGCGTTACTGATGCGGCGCAACCCGGCTTGCCAGGGCTTTACCCTGATTGAACTGCTGGTGGCGATTGGCCTGATGGCCTTGATGACCGTGTTGGGCTGGCGCGGTCTGGACGGCATCAGCCGCGCGCAAACCCAGTTGCAGCAGCAGTCCGATGAGGTGTTGGCGCTGCAGGCCACACTGGCGCAGTGGGGCGCCGATCTGGAGGCCATGGTCGAGCAGCCCGACATGCCCAGCCTCGACTGGGACGGGCGGGCGCTGCGTATTCTGCGGCGCAGCAGTGTGTTGCCCGCCGAGGGTGTGCGGGTGGTGGCCTGGACCCGGCGCAATGCGGCTGGCCAAGGGGTGTGGCTGCGCTGGCAGTCGCCCCCGTTGCCGACACGTCGCGACCTGACTCTGGCCTGGCAGCAAGCACAGCGCTGGGCGCAAACCCCAAGCGACGAGGACCGGTTGCGTGAAGTGCGCACGGTGGCGCTGGATCAGTGGCAAATTTTTTATTACCGTGGCAATGCCTGGAGCAACCCGCTGTCCAGCGCTGACACGGTTGCCAGTGCGCCCGCAGCGAACCCTGCGAGTGCCGCAAGCGCCGCCGCCGGTGCGGGCCCGCTGCCGCCGACTGCAGGCGCGCTCGTGGCGGCCATGCCCGATGGTGTGCGGCTGGTGTTGACACTGGCACCCGGCCAGGCCATCAGTGGCACGGTGACGCGTGATTGGGTGCGCGGCTCCCTTGGGGGGAGCAAATGAGGGCGCAACGGGGCGCGGCCATCCTGACCGCGATGCTCACGGTGGTGCTGGTGGCCACGCTGGCCTCGGCCATGCTGTGGCAACAATGGCGCGCGGTCGAGGTGGAAACTGCCCAACGCGCGCGGGTGCAGTCGAGCTGGATCCTGACCGGTGCCCTCGACTGGGCGCGCCTGATCCTGCGTGAAGACGGACGCCAGGGGGGACCTGACCATTTGGCCGAACCCTGGGCGGTGGCGCTGGCTCCAGCGCGCCTGACCACCTTTCTAGCCGCCGAACGCGGCGAGGCGCTGGTGGGTGATGACGCGGACGCCGTGCAGGACGCTTTTCTGGCGGGCCGGATCCAGGACCTGCAGGCGCGCCTGAATGTGAATAATCTCGTTGACAACGGCAAACTGCACGAGCCCAGCCTGGCGGCCTGGCGCCGCCTGTTTGTCCTCCTGCGGCTGCCAGAGTCCGAATTGACGGCCATGGCGCAGCAACTGCTATTGGCGTATGCACCGGCAGCGGACAGACAGACCGAGACCAGCGCGCCCTTGCGTCCGCTCGCGGTGCCTGATCTGGTCTGGCTCGGCGTGTCGCCCGCCACGCTGCAGGTCTTGCAACCCTTTGTGACCCTGCTGCCGGTGCGTACCACGGTGAATCTCAACACCGCCGAGCCCGAGGTGTTGGTGGCCAGCATTGCGGGCCTGGACATGGCACAGGCGCGCGCGCTGGAGACTGCGCGCGGCGCGCAACACCTGCGCACGCTGCAGGATGCAGAAAGTCGTCTGGGGGGCGCGACGGTCAAACTCGAGGCCAGTCAGCACGATGTGTCGAGCCGATTTTTCAGTGTCACCGGGCAACTCCGGATGGGCCAGGCCACGCTGCAGGAGACTTCGGTGCTGCAACGCGATGGCATGGCGGTGAAAATTTTGAGTCGCACACGACAGATGGTCCAATGACGTTTGCAACTCTTACAATGATTCGAAGCTGCTCACCATGATCTCTTTCATCATCACCCTTCCCGCGGCCGGCGCCGATGTCAATGCTCTGTACGACTACGTGTCAAGTTCCGACGGCAGCAGCGAGATCCTTCATGCCAGCGCGCCGTTGGCCTTGTTGCAGCAAGCTGGAAATCGCCAGACGGAAGTGGTCGTGCTGCTCCCCATGCCGACCCTGTCATGGCACCGCGTGACCTTGCCCAAAGGCAGCCTGGCGCGGGGCCTCACGGCTGAGCGGGGCGCCAGTCGCCTGCGCGCCATCCTGGACGGTTTGCTCGAAGACCGGCTGCTCGACGATCCGGCGCAGCTGCACCTGGCCTTGCAGCCCCAGCCGGCGGTTGACGCACCGGTCTGGGTGGTGGCGTGTGACCGGGCCTGGCTTGCCGGACATTTGCAGGCGCTGGCCGGCGCAGGATTCACGGCCAGTCGCATCGTGCCCGAGTTCACTCCTGAAGCGCTGGCGCAGACACTGTATGTGGTGGGCGAAGAGCAACACCCTATGCTGGCGGGGGGGCGCATGTTGTTCTGTCCCTTGTCGGCCGCGGCAGTGAATCTGTTGGGCGAGCCGCAGGCGACGGAGCGACCGCCCGAGGTGGTGGCAGAGCCAGCCGTGGCGGCCCAGGCTGAAGCCTTGTTCAAACGCCCGGTCAGTTTGCTGCAGCGCCCCCAACGGCGGCTGCTGGCGGCGCAGACGGGCTGGAATCTGGCCCAGTTTGATCTGCTCAATGCCAGCCGGGACCGGGCATGGGCGTTGTTGGCCCAAGGTCTGAAAAATCTGCTGCGTGCGCCCCAGTGGCGTGCCGCGCGCCTGGCCCTGGGGGTGCTGGTGCTGGTGAACCTGGTCGGGCTCAATGCCTGGGCCTTGCGTGAGCAGGCGGCGTTGCGAGCCAAGCAACAGGCAGTGCGTTCGGTGCTGAGCAACACCTTCCCCAAAATACCCGTGGTGGTTGACGCGCCAGTCCAAATGGCGCGCGAAGTAGCCGCGCTGCAGCGGGCCAGCGGTGCGGCATCTGGCGCCGACCTGGAAGCCATGCTGGCGGCCTTGGGTACCCAGCTGCCGCCAACCCAAACATTGACCGCGATCAACTACGCAGCGCAGGAACTCCGAGCCAAGTCGTCCGTCGACGCAGCAGGCGATCAGGCCCGCGTGGCGCTGGCGCTCAAGCAGCAGGGCCTGTCAGCCACCTGGGATGGTGCGCAGTGGGTGCTCAAACCGGGAGCCACACCATGAAGTTATTGCCCCCCTTGCAAAGCCGCTGGCGTGGCATGCCACCCCGCGAACAGCGTTGGGTGCTGCTGGCCGTCGGGTTGGTCAGTCTGGCCCTGGCGTGGTGGCTGGCACTGGCGCCAGCACTCGCCGTGCTCAGGGCGGCGCCAGCCCAACATGCCAGGCTGGATGCCCAACTGCAGCAGATGCAAAGTTTGCAGGCGCAGGCCAAGGCTTTGCAAGCGCAGCCCGTGCTTTCGGTGGACGAAGCACGGCGGGCGCTCGAAGCTGCGCTCAAACCGCTCGGTGCAAGCGCCCAAATGACGGTGCAAGTTGACCGTGTCACAGTGTCGTTCAAGGCAGTCCCTGCCCATACGCTGGCACAGTGGCTCGCCACGGTGCGGCAAAACGCCCACACAGCGCCGGTGGAGGCGCAGCTGGTGCGCAATCCGGTCGGCAGCTGGGACGGTTCCCTGGTGCTTAACTTGGGCGCTCGACCATGAATCAGGTGCAAAAGGCCACTCCCTGGCGCTGGGCCTTGGCCGGTGGGCTGCTGGGTCTGCTGTTCAGCATGGTGCTTTTTGCGCCGGCGCGCTGGTTGTCGGCATGGGTGCAGCAGGCCAGCCTGGGCCAGGTCCAGTTGCTGGATGCGCGTGGCACCGTGTGGGCCGGTTCGGCCCGTGTCACGCTGACGGGAGGGGCTGGCAGCCAGGAGACGGCCACCTTGCCGGGGCGTCTGGCCTGGGAGGTCTCGCCGGCGCTGGCTGGTGTCAGTGTGCACATCCTTGCCGATTGCTGCATGCAACACCCCTGGGCCATGCAGATGCAACCGCGCTGGAATCGGCTGCAGGTGCAACTGGCAGACGCACAGTCGCAGTGGCCGGCAGGCTTGCTGGCCGGCTTGGGCACGCCCTGGAACACGCTGCAGCCCCGAGGCGATCTGCATTTGAGCACCCGGGGCCTGACCTTGGCCTGGGCCGCCGGACGCCTGTTGATGACGGGTAGCGCGGAACTCGATGCCATCAACCTGTCATCCCACCTGTCCACCTTGCGTCCCATGGGCAGCTACCGTTTCAGCCTGAAGGGTGGCACCCCTGTCACCCTGGCCCTGACGACGCTGCAGGGCAGCCTGAACATGTCGGGCAGCGGTTCTTGGGTGGGTGGCCAGCTGCGTTTTAACGGAGAAGCCACGGCCGCACCCCAGCACCAGGCGGCCCTGGCCAATCTTCTGAATCTTATCGGGCGGCGCGAAGGTGCACGTTCCATCATCAAAGTGGGTTGAATCAGCATGATCACAATGAACTCCTTCATCTCCCGTCGTCTTGTGTACGCCTTGGCTGCCAGCGCGTTGCTGTCGCTCGGTTGGGCCATGTTCACACCTGTCGCCATGGCGCAGACCGCGCCCCGGCCGGGTGAATCCGTGACGCTGAACTTCAATAACGCGGAGATTGACGCGGTGGCGCGCACCTTTGCCAGCATCACCGGGCGCAATGTGGTGGTGGACCCGCGCGTCAAGGGCACCATGACACTGGTGACCGACAAGCCGGTCAGTCGTGCTGCCGCCATGGGCCAGTTTGTGGCGGCCTTGCGTTTGCAGGGCTTCACCCTGGTGGAGGCGGACGGCCTGTACAAGGTGGTGCCCGAAGCCGACGCAAAACTGCAGACGGCCGGTGTCAGCACGCGTGAGGGTGAGGCGGGCAACCTGCCTGCGGGCAACCAGATCGTGACGCAAATTTTCAAACTCAATTTTGAATCGGCCAACAACCTGGTGCCGGTGTTGCGGCCACTGATCAGCCCGAACAACACCATCAACGCCAACCCTGGCAACAACTCGCTGGTGATCACTGACTATGCCGATAACCTGCGCCGCATGGGCAGCATCATCGCCGCGATGGACGTGGCCAATGCCACGGATGTCGAGGTGATCCCGCTGCGGCATGCCATTGCCTCTGACCTGGCGCCACTGGTGCTGCGCTTGCTGGGCAGCAGTGGTTCGGCTGCCGCGCCCGGTCAGGCCGACACCGCCTTCAAGACCACGCTGATTGCCGAACCCCGCTCCAACGCGCTGATCCTGCGCGCCGCCAACGGTGCCCAGCTGGCACTGGCGCGCTCGCTGGTGGCCCGCCTGGATCAGCCCGAAGCGGTCAGCAGCAATGGTGCGGCCGGCAATATCCATGTGGTTTATCTGAAAAATGCCGACGCCACCAAAATGGCCGCCACCTTGCGCGCCGCGATCGGCGGCAGTGCCACACCCGCCGCGCCTCCCTCGGGCACAGCCGCCGCGGCGGGTGCGCCGACTGCGCAAGCCACCACCGGCGGCCAGATTCAGGCTGATGTGGCGACCAATTCGCTCATCATCACCGCGCCCGAGCCGCAATACCGGCAATTGCGTGCTGTCATCGACAAACTCGATGGTCGGCGTGCCCAGGTGTTTGTGGAGAGCCTGATCGCCGAGGTCAGTGCTGACCGTGCGGCCGAATTCGGCATCCAGTGGCAGGGGCCGCTGGGCAGGGCCGGTGACTCGGTGATCGGCCTGCTGGGCACCAATTTTGGAGCCGGTGGCAACAACATCATCAATTTGGCGACGGGTGGGGCGAACGGCACCGTGGCACCCGGGCGCGGGCTCAATTTTGGCGCGGTGCAGCGGTCCAACGGGGTGTATGTGCTCGGCTTCCTGGCGCGTTTCCTCGAAGAGTCGGGCAGTGGCAATGTGCTCTCCACGCCCAATCTGCTGACACTGGACAACGAAGAAGCCAAAATCGTCATCGGCCAGAATGTGCCATTTGTGACCGGCCAGTTCACCAACACCGGCAGCAACAGCGGCTCGGTCAACCCGTTCCAGACCATCGAGCGAAAGGACGTTGGCCTGACGCTCAAGGTCAAGCCGCAAATCAGCGAAAACGGCACCGTCAAGCTGTCAATCTACCAGGAGGTGTCGAGCGTGCTGGCTTCCACGCTGAACGCCAGCAACGGCCCCACCACCAACAAACGCACGATTGAATCAAACGTGCTCGTGGAAGACGGTGCCATTGTGGTGCTGGGTGGTCTGCTGCAGGACGAATACTCGGGCAACCAGGAAAAAGTGCCCGGCCTCGGCGACGTGCCCCTGTTCGGCAACCTGTTCAAGAGTGAGGCCCGCACCCGCAAGAAAACCAACCTGATGGTGTTCTTGCGCCCGGTGGTGGTGCGTGATGCGCAGGCCACCGGTCAGCTCTCGCTGGACCGTTATGACCTGATGCGCGGCGGCCTGCAGGCGGCCCAGCCTGTGCCGAGCGATCTGGTACCGATCAACGAGGCGCCGCTGTTGCCGCCAGCGCCCGTCAAGGCGGTTCCCGGCAGTGTGGTTGCACCGCTGGGCGTTACGCGTTAACAAGCTTCAACCAGCGAGCTGGCCCATGCGTTACCCCCTGCCTTATTCTTTTGCCAGAACCCACCAGCTGCTGTTGGAGGACGAGGTCGGCACGTTCAACTTGCTGGTGCATTCGGAGTCTGCCTCCAGCGCCATTGGCGAGGTGCTGCGCAAGTACCCGCAAAGCCAGTTGCAGATCCAGGCGGCCAATGCCCTGATCCAGCGCATCAGTGCCGCCTATGCCCAGGGCGAGTCGAGCGCGGCCGCGGTGGTCAGCGAGGTCGAGAGTGATGCCGACCTGAGCCGCATGATGCAGGAACTGCCGGCCATCGAGGACTTGCTCGAAACCTCGGACGATGCGCCCATCATTCGTATGCTCAACGCGCTGCTGACACAAGCCGCGCGTGACGGCGCCAGCGACATCCACATCGAGCCTTATGAGCGTCACAGCAGCGTGCGCTTTCGGGTGGATGGCACCTTGCGCGAGGTGGTGCAACCCAACCGGGCCTTGCATGCGGCCCTGATCTCGCGCCTGAAAATCATGGCTGAGCTCGACATTGCCGAGCGCCGCCTGCCGCAGGACGGCCGCATCAGCCTGCGCATCGGCACACGCTCGGTCGATGTGCGTGTGTCCACCTTGCCCAGTGCCCACGGCGAACGCGCTGTGCTGCGACTGCTCGACAAATCCGAGGGCCGGCTGAGCCTCGAAGCCCTGGGCATGCAGGGCGAGGTGCTGCGCCGTTTCGAGCAACTGGTGACCCAGCCACATGGCATTGTGCTGGTGACCGGACCCACGGGCTCGGGCAAAACCACCACCTTGTATGCCGCGCTGCAAAGGCTGGACTCGGCCAGCAGCAACATCATGACGGTCGAAGACCCGATCGAGTACGAACTGCCGGGTGTGGGCCAGACCCAGGTCAATGCCAAAATCGACCTGACCTTTGCCAAGGCCCTGCGCGCCATCCTGCGCCAGGATCCGGACGTGATCATGATCGGTGAAATCCGCGATTTCGAAACTGCCCAGATCGCTATCCAGGCCTCTCTCACCGGGCATCTGGTGCTGGCCACACTGCACACCAACGATGCGGCCAGCGCCGTGACCCGGCTGACCGACATGGGGGTGGAACCGTTCTTGCTGAGTTCATCGCTATTGGGCGTGTTGGCCCAGCGCCTGGTGCGCAAACTGTGCCCGCATTGCAAGGCATCGTCCGCCATTGCTAGCACCCACGTGGGGTCGCATGCTGATTCCTCCCTCGTCATTGCGAGCGAAGCGCGGCAATCCACCGCACCCGAGCTTTATCACCCCGTCGGCTGCCCCCATTGCGGACACACCGGCTACAGCGGGCGCAGCGGTGTCTTCGAGCTGCTGGTCACCGACGACGCGATTCGCGCCCAGATCCACAGCCGGGCTTCGGAGGCCGACATCCGTGCCGCGGCCCTGGCGTCAGGCACGGTGCTGATGCGTGAAGACGGCGAACGGCTGGTGCAACAGGGCATCACCTCACGTGAAGAACTGCTGCGGGTCACCCGCGACTAGCGCCGGGAAGTCATTGCACCATGCCTGTTTATTCCTTTGAAGCCATCAGCGCCAGCGGCGACAACCGCAGCGGTGTGATCGAGGCCGATTCCGCCAAGGCAGCGCGTGGCATGCTGCGCGCGCAGTCACTGGTGCCGCTCAAGGTCGAGCCGGTCAGTGCCCAGGCGGATCCTTCTGGCAAGGCCGGTGCGGGCAATTCATGGCGGCAGCGCAGGGTTTTCAGCGCCACGGCCTTGGCCATCTGGACGCGCCAGCTTGCCGGCCTGGTGTCCTCGGGCCTGCCACTGGAACGTGCGCTCTTGTCGCTGTCGGACGACGCCGAAAAAGCGCCAGAGCGCGAGCTGGTGGCCACGCTGCGCGCCGAGGTCAATGGCGGCGCCGCCTTTGCCAAGGCGCTGGCCCAGCATCCGCGCGAGTTTTCAGACATTTACGTTGCCGTGATCGGCGCCGGCGAACAAAGCGGCAATCTCGGGCTGGTGCTGGAACGCCTGGCCGACGACCTGGAAGAGCAGCACGCCCTCAAATCCAGGCTGATCGGCGCCGCCCTGTACCCGGCCATCGTGTCGCTGGTGGCGGTGGTCATCGTGCTGTTTCTGGTGACCTACGTGGTGCCGCAGGTGGCCAGCGTGTTTGCCGGCAGCAAGCGCGCGCTGCCCCTGCTCACGGTCATCATGATCAACACCAGTGCCTTCCTGCGCGGCTACGGCTGGCTGCTGGCGCTGCTGCTGGTGGGCGGTCTTTTCGTCCTGCGCCTGGCGCTGGCCCAGGACGCTTTCCGTGAAAAATTCGACGCGGCCTGGCTCAAGCTGCCGATCCTGGGCAAGATGTCACGCAGCTACAACTCGGCACGTTTTGCCAGCACCCTGGCCATGCTGGCCTCTGCCGGTGTGCCCATTCTGAAAGCCCTGCATGCCGCCGCCCAGACGCTGTCCAACCGGGCCATGCGCACCGACGCGCTTGATGCGCTGGTGCTGGTGCGCGAAGGTGCGCCATTGGCCTCGGCCTTGGCGCAAAAAAAACGCTTTCCGGGTCTGCTGGCCATGTTTGCGCGCCTGGGTGAACAAACCGGCACGCTGCCGCTGATGCTGCAGCGCGCGGCCAAACAACTCAGCACCGAAGTGCAGCGCCGCGCCCTGCAGCTTGCCACCCTGCTGGAGCCCTTGCTGATCGTGGCCATGGGCCTGATGGTGATGCTGATCGTGCTGGCCGTGCTGATGCCGATCATCCAGCTCAACCAGCTGGTGCGGTAGGGCGCGCAGGGCTGATACTGGTGGTTGTCACGAAGAATTTTCAGAGTGGAGCGCCTCTGGCTGACGCCGAGGCAGCGGTTCCAGCCTTTCTGAGGTTCAAACTTCACACCGGATACAAGTCATAGGTGCCGACAGCCCAACGGCCATTGGTATCCATATTTTCATCCACCGGCTAACAGCTGCGTTTTGAAAATCGATGCAATGGGAGAGAGCTTCTTCCCTTTGGGGTGAACAACATGCCAATGGGACTCCACTGGAAATCCCGCGACGTTCAGGACCGATACCCCTTGCTCCCGGGTTTTGCCGTGCAGCGCGTGGCTGGAGATCACGGAAATGCCCAGGCCACCGGCCACCGACTCCTTGATGGCCTCGTTGCTACCGAGTTCCAGACGCAGGTTTGGGCGAAACTTCAGCTTCTTGAAGCAATTGTCCACAGCCATGCGGGTACCTGAACCTGCTTCCCGGAGAATGAACCGCTGCCCCGCGAGTTCGGCAAGCGACAGCGATTTCCGTTTTGCCAAGGGGTTGGCACTGGCGCAGATCATGACCAGAGGGTTAGACATGAAGACCGCGTCCACCAGATCCAAGTCTGCGGGCGGGACCGACATCACGTAGAGGTCATCCAGATTGTTGCGCAAACGAGCCACCACGCCGTCACGGTTCAGGACTTCCAGTGACACGTCGATCTCCGGATAACGCTTGCAAAAGCTGCCCAGCAGTCGTGGCACAAAGTACTTGGCGGTGCTGACCAGCGCGACACGCAACTTGCCCCGCGTGTAACCCTTGACGGCATCAAGCCGCTGCTCGAAGCCATCCCATTCTGCGGACACTGCGCGGGCAGTTTGCGCCAGCTCATGGCCCACCTCCGTCATGTATACCCTGCGGCCCACCAGCTCGTAGATGGGCAGACCGATGGCGTCTGCGACATCCTTCAACTGCATGGAAGCAGTGGGCTGGGTCACATGCATGACCCGTGCTGCCCCGCTCACGCTGCCAGTTTCAGCAAGTGCCAGCACCAATCGCAATTGACGAAAAGAGATATTCATAGATTTAAGTCTATGCAAACTTGTTTATAAATCGATTTTACAAGTTACTTGTCATGGTCTAGCATCAGGGCTAAGGAAATCAAACATGCACAATCTGCTCGACCCGGCCATTCTTTTTTTCGTCTTCGGGGTGCTGGCCGGTACCGTCAAATCGAACCTCGAAATCCCCCAGCCCATTTCGCGCTTTCTTGCGCTGTACCTGTTGATGGCCCTGGGCTTGAAAGGCGGATTTGCGCTGGCACACTCCGGTTTTACCCCACAAGTGGCTACCAGCCTGGGATGTGCTGTCGTGCTGGCGGTAGCCGTGCCCATGCTGGGATATTGCTTGCTGCGCAGGTTCTTGTCCGGCTTTGATGCAGCAGCAGTGGCGGCAACTTATGGCTCCGTCAGCGCGGTGACCTTTGTGACCGCGGTTCAGACCCTGGAGAACCAGCAGGTGGTGTTTGGCGGGTACATGTCAGCCGCCATGGCCTTGATGGAGTCGCCGGCCATCATTCTGGCCATCGTGTTTGCCAACGCGTTGAGGAATAAACAGGCTAGCGCCGTGGTCGAGACCAGTGGCGGGGCCGCCGTGTTGTCTCTGGGTCTTTCTCCCCAACGTGCTGGTGTGTCATATGGCAAGATCCTGCATGAGTCCTTTACCGACGGCGCACAACTGCTGTTGCTGGGCGCCATGCTGATCGGCATTCTCAGCGGTGATGCTGGCAAGGCGGCGATGCAGCCGTTTTCGGGCGACCTATTCAAAGGCATGCTGGCGTTCTTCCTGCTGGACATGGGACTCTTGACCGCGCGCAGTTTGCCGCAGGTCAGGGGCAAGTCACCCTTGTTGCTCGCCTATGCGGTGGCAGGTCCCCTGGCACACGCCAGCCTGGCACTATGTCTTTGTGCCATGTTGAATATTCCAACCGGTGATGCCATCCTGCTCATGGTGCTTGCAGCCAGTGCCTCCTATATCGCTGTACCTGCCGTCGTGCGGCATGCTGTTCCAGAGGCCAACCCGTCTCTCTATTTTGGTCTGTCATTAGGCATTACCTTTCCCTTGAACATCCTATTTGGCATACCGCTGTACACCTATGTCGCTCGGGCGGTGCTGGTCTGAAGGTAAAAGCCAAGCATCTGCCGTCCGATGAAAGGGTAGTCAACCGACATTCAGAGGTGCCGCGACTGGACGCGGTCGGTTGCCATTCCCGCCAATATTGAACCACGGCTGAGCCGACCGTGGTGAGTAGTCGTCACGGGCCTATTGAAGTCCGCCAACTTTTGCTCAAACGGACTTCATCCATCGGCCTGATAAAACCATAAGCAGCAGCCTGACCAGCTACCAATCCACCAAACTCAAACCCACGCTCAGCACCGTGCGCGGGCGGTTGTAGTCCACCAGCGAGTCGCCATACCCTGTGAAAAACTGGGTGTGGATACGCAGCCCGCTGTTGCCTTCGCCGAGTTTTCGCAACCACTCGAGCTTGAGTGAGCCCTTGCCATGGGTGCGCAGGGTATGGCGCAGGGTCGCGCCCAGCGTGTGGTCGGGATCAAGCTTCCAGAAACCCGCCAGTTCGGCACGGCCGACCAGATCGCTGATGTCGGGGTTGTCGTTGTTGGCCTCGTTTTCCGGCGTGCGGTACCAGAGCTTGCCGAGCAGGGTGAATTTCTGGTCTTTTTCCAGACCGGCCATCAGCATGGTGCGGTTCCAGCTGCGCGACAGCGGCAAATCCTGCCCGTTGGACTGGTGGTTCAGGCTGACGCCTGCGTAACGCAGCTGCCAGCCCCAAGGGAGGGCAGCTTGCAGCGGGTAGATGTAGATCAGTTCGGGTTCGTGATCGGTGCTGCGAAACGGGCGCGACAAGTCACCGTTGAAGATTTGCCAGTTGGATTGTTGCGAATAAGCAAACCACAAGGAGTCGCGTTTGCCGGGTTCGGTTTGTGTCAGGAAGCCCTGGGCAATCTTGGTCCGGACCGACAGGCCAATGCGCATCTCGGCGGTTTTGAACGGCAGGGCGAACGCCGCCGTGTGGCCGGGTGCAGGCGAGGAGGGTTGAGTATTGACGCTGTCCGAGCCGATCCATGACAGGTTGATGGGGCGGTAGCCGCGAATGCCGAAGGTGCCGCAATCGGTGCCGGCCTCCAGTTCCCAGAAACGCGACAGCTCCGAATATTTCGGATCCTTGCAGTTGTGCGCCGCGGGTGCGTCTGGAGTTGCTGGTCGGGCTTGTTGTGTTGCCCAGTGATCAAAACAACGCAGACGGGCCACGCTGTCGTCTTTGAGTGTGCTGCATTGTTGCCAGCCAGTGGCGGCCGGTGTTGTGGCGTCTGACGCTTGAATTTGTGCGGAGGCGGCGTTGCCAAGCGTTGAAAAAACCAGCGCAAGGGCCGCTGAATGGCCGGACAGGTTGCTCATGTTGATTCTCCTTAACGCACCAGCGCCCGTGCCGCTGCACCTTCTTGCGCCTTCTTGGCAAACTCGGCACGCAGGGCCTTGAGCTTCTCGCGCGGGTCTTCCTTGACCGTGTTCTGGTCCAGGCCCATCTCGGCAATGAAGCGGCTGGGCTGGGCGGCAATCATCTCGCGGCCTTTTTTGCGTTTGCGGGTCCAGCTCACGGCCAGGCTGCGCTGGGCGCGCGTGATGCCCACATACATCAGGCGGCGCTCCTCCTGTAAATGGGTGGTCAGCGATTCGCTGGCCGCCTCCTGCGCCTGGGCGCGTTGTGCGGCTGACGCTGTGCCGGTGTCGGCTTCCGGGTTGTCGCGCAGCTTGAACGGCAGCATGCCCTCGGTCACGCCGACCAGCATCACATGCGGCCACTCGAGTCCCTTGGCGGCGTGCAGGGTCGACAGCGTCACCACGTTCTGGTCGGTCTCGCGCTCGCTGATGGTGGACAGCAGCGACACGGTTTGCGCCACTTCGAGCAGCGACTTGACCTCACCCGCCGTGCTGACGCCCGCCGCATCGTCGATCTGGCCGCCGCAGCGCCCGCTCATCCAGTCGCAAAAGTCGAGCACATTGCTCCAGCGCGCGGCAGCTACTTTTTCGCTGTCTTCACCGTCGAGCAGGTATTTCTCGAAACCGATGTCTTTGAGCCAGTCGAGCAAAAAGGTCTTGGCGGCTTCGGCGCCCAAGGTGTGGCGGGCGCGGAATTCGAGGTCGTTGATCTCGCGGCCAAACTCGAGCAGGCTGCCCAGCGCCTTGCCCGAGATCACGCTGCCCAGACTGCTGGAAAACAGCGCGCCAAACATGCTGACCCGGTATTTGGTGGCAAAGTCGCCGAGGTGCGCCAGGGTCTGGTGGCCAATGCCGCGTTTGGGCGTGGTCACCGCGCGCAAAAAGGCCGGGTCGTCGTTGTTGTTGATCCAGAGCCGGAACCAGGCGCACAGGTCCTTGATCTCGGCGCGGTCAAAAAAGCTGGTGCCGCCCGACACCTTGTACGGAATGGCCGCCTTGCGCAGTGCCTTCTCGAAGGTCTTGGCCTGGTGGTTGGCTCGGTAGAGCACGGCAAAGTCCCTGAACTCCTTGAACTGCGGCCCGGACTGGTTCAAACCGCTGGCGCGCAGGCTCTGGATGCGTGCCACGGCGCGTTCGGCCTCATGCTCCTCGGTGTCGGCGTCAATCACCCGCACCGGTTCACCTTCGCCCAGGTCGCTCCACAGGTTTTTCGGGTAAAGCTTGGGGTTGGGGCCAATCACGTTGTTGGCGGCACGCAGAATGGCGCTGGTGGAGCGATAGTTCTGCTCCAGCTTGATGACCCTGAGCGCCGGGAAATCCACCGGGAGTTTTCTCAAATTGTCGAGTGTGGCGCCACGCCAGCCGTAGATCGACTGGTCGTCGTCACCCACCGCGGTGAAGCGGGCCTGCGCCGGGTCCTTGCCGCCCACCAGCAGCTTCAGCAGTTCGTATTGGGAGGCGTTGGTGTCCTGGTATTCATCGACCAGGATGTGCCCCACCTGCTTTTGCCATTTTTGCCGGACCTGTTCGTGGTTTTGCAGCAATTTCAGCGGCAGGCTGATGAGGTCGTCAAAGTCCACGCTCTGGTAGGCGGTGAGCCGTTCCTCGTAATGGGCCATGACACGCGCCACAATGCGCTCGCTGTCGTTGCTGGCCTGGGCTGCAGCCGCGGCGGCGTTGAGACCCTGGTTTTTCCACAGGCTGATGGTGCATTGCCACTGGCGCGCGGTGGCGGCATCCACACTGCCGCCGGCGTCTTTCAGGATGCTGGTGACGTCGTCGCTGTCGAGAATCGAAAACTGGGGTTTCAGGCCCAGCGCCGCACCATCCTCGCGCAAGAGGCGCACGCCCAGGGCGTGAAAGGTGCAGATGACGGTATCCTTGGCCGCCTGGCCGATCAGGCCGCGCGCGCGTTCACGCATTTCGGCGGCGGCCTTGTTGGTGAAGGTGATGGCGAAGATGTTTTTCGCGGCCACCCCCGACCTGATCAATTGGCCGATCTTGTGGGTGATGACGCGTGTCTTGCCCGAGCCGGCGCCGGCCAACACCAGGCAGGGGCCGTGCATGAAGTTCACGGCCTCCTGTTGGGCCAGGTTCAAACCAGCGCTCACGTCAGCACGGGCGCTGGGCCGCAGCTTCGAGCGCCTGCACAAACATGGCAGCCACATCAAAGCCGGTCTGGTCAAAGATCTCCTGGAAGCAGGTCGGGCTGGTGACGTTGATCTCGGTCAGGCTGTCGCCAATCACGTCCAGCCCCATCAGTAACAAACCGCGCCCGGCCAGCACCGGGCCAATGGCCTCGGCAATGGCTCGGTCGCGCGCGCTCAGAGGCTGTGCCACACCCTTACCGCCCGCGGCCAGGTTGCCGCGCACTTCGCCGCCTTGTGGAATACGCGCCAGGCAATAAGGCACGGGCTGGCCGCCGATCACCAGAATGCGTTTGTCGCCCTCGGCAATCGCGGGCAGAAATTTTTGCACCATCACGGTCTGGGCGCCGTCCTGGTTGAGTGTTTCGATGATGGCGCCGAGGTTCAGTCCGTCTGCCTTGACCCGGAAAATGCCCATGCCACCCATGCCGTCGAGAGGCTTCAGGATGATGTCCTGGTGTTCGGCATGAAAACGTTTGATGTCCTGCGCGTCCCGCGTGACCAGGGTCGGTCCGATGAACTGCGGCCACTCCATGATCGCCAGTTTTTCAGGGTGGTCACGCAGGGCACGCGGCTTGTTGAACACCCGGGCGCCCTCGCGCTCGGCCTGTTCCAGCAGGTGGGTGGCGTAGAAATACTCGGCATCAAACGGCGGGTCCTTGCGCATCACCACGGCATCAAATTCGTGCAGGGCTTGGCCGCGCTCGTTGGGTGCCTGTTGCGCCGCGCTGAACCAGTGCAACGGGTCGCCGCTGAGGGTGATGTCGCGCACAAAGGCGGTCACGGGCGCGCCGCGCTGCCACATGATGTCTTTGGGCTCACAGGCGCTGATCTGGTGACCACGGGCCTGCGCCTCGCGCATCATGGTAAAGGTCGTGTCCTTGTAAATCTTGAAGGATTCCAGCGGGTCGGCAACAAACAACAACTTCATGAAAGGCATTCCAGACTTATTTGGGAGACATATCAAAGTGTGATTTTCCCGCCCTTTGGACCAACAAGGCCAGTGCACCTGCAATGACCCCCCAAAACGCCGAGCCAACGCCTGCAATCACCACGCCGCTGAGGGTGACCAGAAAGGTGATGAGGGCGGCCTCGCGGTGAAAGTCGTCGCGCAGCGCGGCGACCAGCGCGCTGCCGATGGTGCCCAGCAGCGCGAGGCCGGCAATCGCGGCAATCAGCTCCTTGGGAAACGCTGTGAGGGCACCGGTGATGGCGCTGCCAAAAATACCCAGCAACACATAGAGCGCGCCGCACGAGACCGCGGCGGTGTAACGTTTGTCGGGGTCTGGATGGGCTTCGCGCCCCATACAGATGGCGGCCGTGATGGCGCTGAAGTTCAAGGCAAAAGCGCCAAATGGCGCCAGCACCAGTGTGGCCAGGCCGGTGAGCGTGATGATGGGCGAGGTCTGGATGCCGGGTTTTTCCGCATGATGGCTGTAGCCGGCCGCGGCAATGGCTGCCACGCCGGGCAGGTTTTGGGAGGCCATGGTGACCACAAACAAAGGCAGAGCCAGGCTGATGGCGGCTGACCAGGTGAAACTGGGCCAGGTCAGCACCGGCGTGGCCAGCTCGAAACGGATGCCGGGGCCAGTAAAACCGGCGCTGGCCGACACATGCAAAACGGCCGCCAGCAGCGTCAGCGGCACGGCATACCGTGGCAGCAGCCGTTTGCCGATCAGGTAAGTGGCCAGCATCACCAGCACCAGCGCCAAATTGGTTTGGGCCGCACTGAAGGCCTGCAGGCCAAAACGCGCCAGCACACCGGCCAGCAGGCCCGAGGCAATGGCCATCGGCAGGTGATTCATGACACGCTCGAACCAGCCAGTCACGCCACACAGGGTGATCAGGAGCGCGCACAGCATGAAAGCGCCCACGGCTTCGTTCATGTTGAAGCCGCCCGCCACTCCGGCGGTAGCCAGCACCGCTGCACCGGGCGTGCTCCAGGCCACCATGACCGGTTTGCGCCACCAGAGGGAGGGCAGCAGTGTGCACAGGCCCATACCCAGGCCCAGCGCCCACATCCAGGAACTGATCACTTCAGGAGTGGCCCCAAAGCCCAGTGCCGCCTGAAACACAATGGCGACCGAACTGGTAAAACCGACCAGCACGGCGACAAAGCCGGCGGTGAAGGCGGACAGGGAAAGATCTTTGAAGAACTGCAATTTTTAAATTTGTTGGGTACGGAGCTAAATTTCAATCTTCGACCCCAACTCCACCACCGAGTTGCTCGGCAGGTTCAGGAAGTTGGCCGCGCCGCTGGCATTCAGATGCATCTGGGCGAACAGCTTCTCCCGCCAGGGAGCCATGCCGCTGCCCAGCGTTGGCGCGATGGTGTCACGGCTCAGGAAATAGCTGGTGTTCATGGGCTCCAGCTCAAAGCCACGGCCTTTCATCAGTTGCAAGGCACGGGGCAGATCGGGTTCGTTCTTGAAGCCATAGTTCACCACCACCTGCCAGCAATCGTGCCCGAGCGCCTCCACTTCCAGGCGTTTGTCCATGCCGATCCATGGCACCTCGTGGTTCTTCACGGTGACAAACAGGTTGACTTCATGAAGCACCTTGTTGTGTTTGAGGTTGTGCAGCATGGCATTGGGAACCGTGCCCGGTGCGGCGGTCAAAAACACCGCAATACCCGAAACCCGGGTTGGCGGGCTGACAAAAACCGCTTCCAGGAAACTCCCCAGATCAATGGCATCGGCGGCCAGTTTCTTGTTGAGAAGACGCCGGCCATCGTTCCAGGTCAGCATCACGGTGAAGACGCCGGCGCCAATCACCAGGGGGAACCAGCCACCATCGACCAGTTTAAGCAGGTTGGAGCTGAAAAATGCCAGGTCGACCACAACAAACAGGCCGGTGGCGCCAATACACAGCGCCAAGTTGTAGCGCCAGGCATATCGAATCACAAAGAACGTCAGGACCGAGGTGATCAGCATGTCAAGCGTCACGGCAATGCCGTAAGCTGCGGCCAGATTGCTTGACGACTTGAACAGCATCACGGCCAGCACAATCAGCACAAAAAGTCCCCAATTGACGAACGGCATGTAGATTTGACCCGTCTCCTTGACGCTGGTGTGCCAGATCTGAAAGCGTGGCAAATAACCGAGTTGAATCACCTGTTTGGTGACCGAAAATGCGCCGGTGATCAGGGCTTGCGAGGCGATCACCGTGGCCAGTGTGGCCAGGCCGACCAGGGGCAGCAACGCCCAGTCCGGGGCCATCATGTAAAAGGGGTTTTTAACGGCGGCCGGGTTGCTCAGCAACAGGGCGCCCTGACCAAAATAGTTCAAGGTCAGACAGGGCATGACAATGAAAAACCAGGCCAGGCGAATCGGTTTCTTGCCAAAATGCCCCATGTCGGCGTACAGCGCCTCGCCACCCGTCACACAGAGCACCACCGCGCCCAGGATGATGAAGGTGGTGAGTGGCTGGCTCCACATGAAAGCCAGTGCATAGTGCGGACTCAAGGCCTGTAGAATTTCGGGGTTGTGCATGATGTGTGACACGCCCAGAATCGCAATGGTGATGAACCAAACCAGCGTGATCGGGCCAAAAAATTTGCCAATGTCTGCGGTGCCGCGTTTCTGCACCGCAAACAGGCCAAACAAAATCAACAGTGTGAGCGGAATCACCGCTTTCTTGAAGTTGGGTGACACCACTTCCAGGCCCTCGACGGCCGATAGCACCGAAATGGCCGGCGTGATCACGCCATCGCCATAAAACAGGCAGGTGCCAAAAACACCGACCAGCAAGAGCACCCTTCGCAATCGGGGTTTGTCTTTGACCGACTGCGAGGCCAGCGCCAGCATGGCGACCAGGCCGCCCTCACCGTTGTTGTCAGCACGCAGCACCAGGGTCACGTACTTGAGGGAAATGATGACGGTGAGCGTCCAGAAGAAGATTGACAGGATGCCCATCACATTGGCCACCGTGAAGGGCACATGTCCTGAGCCAAAGACCTCCTTGACGGCGTACAGCACGCTGGTGCCGATGTCGCCATAAACCACACCAATCGCGCCCAGGGTCAGGGCGCGCAGCGACGATTGAGATATTGCCAAATAGTCACCCGCTGGCTTCAGGCCGCCGGACTCCGTGTCATGATGAAACGCAATTTTGCGTCAAAAAAAGCCGCTTATTCGAAATCCTGGGCCTCCGGGTCGGTGGCTTCCATTTCATAACTGGCGGCCAGCATGGCCAAGCGCCCGACCACGCCGTACATGTAAAAGCGATTGGGCACGCTGGCACCCGGTTTGACCCCAGGTTGTGGTAGTTGGGTGCTGTGCTCGAAAGCCAGCGGCACATAACCGGCGCCCGGCGCATTGAGGTTTTCATCGATGCCGCGACCCGCGTGGACCCGGTAAAAACCGCCCACCACGTAACGGTCCATCATGTAGACCACGGGTTCAGCCACCGCATCATTGACACGCTCTTGCGTCAAAACGCCTTCCTGCACCATGAAGTCGTGTGGCATGAAAGGTGTTTCACGGTCCTTGTTCAGAGTGTGGATACGTTCCTGCAGTGCCTGCATGTCTTTGCTGTCACGTACGGTGACAATGCCCAGTTCGTGGGTGCCGTGGTCGGCCTTGACCACCACATATGGCTTTTCCTTGATGCCGTATTCCTTGTATTTGCGCTTGACACGTGTCAGCACGCTGTCAACCTGGGTTTGCAGGCAGTCCAAGCCGCTGCTCTCGCCCAAGCTGACGTTTTCGCAGCGGTCGAACAGCGGGTGAATCAACCAGGGGTCGATCCCGAGCAGTTTGCCGAGTCGCTTGGACACTTCTTCGTAACATTTGAAATGGGTGCTTTTTCGCCGGGTGGGCCAGCCCGCGTGTAACGGCGGCAGCAGGTACTGTTCATGGGTTTCTTCGAGAATGCCAGGCACGCCGGCGCTCAGGTCGTTGTTGAGCAGGATGGTGCAGGGGTCGAAGTCCTTGAGGCCCAGCCGGTGTTTGCTGCGAATGACCGGTTCCAGCGTGACATGATCGCCGTTTTGCAGTTCGAAGCTGGTGTTTTTCTTGATGGTGGGGTCAATAGAGCCAATGCGTACGTTGAGGCCAGCCATATTGAAAATGCGCTGCAACTGGGCCAGATTGGCAAGGTAAAAGCTGCTGGGCTGGCCGTTTTCCGGAATCATCAGCAGATTGCGCGCCTCCGGACAAATTTTTTCGATGGCAGCCATGGCGGCCTGCACCGCCAGCGGCAGCATTTCAGAAGTGAGGTTGTTCCAGCCGCCCGGGTAAAGATTCGTGTCCACCGGGGCCAGCTTGAAGCCGGCATTGCGCACATCCACCGAACTGTAAAACGGTGGCGTGTGCTCCATCCATTCCAGCCTGAACCAGCGCTCGATGGCGGGCATAGAGTCCAGCACGCGCTGCTCGAGCTCGTTGATGGGGCCCGTCAGGGCGGTGATCAGGTGCGGGACCATAGAAGACCTTGAATAGTGTGAGCAACGATTTTAAGCCGTGGCAACAGGGTTCAGACCGCCGTCACTTGCGTACCTCACCTTCGCCCAGCACCACGTACTTGAGTGAAGTCAGGCCTTCGATGCCGACCGGGCCGCGGGCGTGAAATTTGTCGGTGCTGATGCCAATCTCGGCGCCCAGACCATATTCAAAACCATCGGCAAAACGGGTGCTGGTGTTGACCATCACACTGGCCGAATCGACCTCGCGCAGGAATTGTTGCGCGTGCATGTGGTCACGTGTCAGGATGGCATCGGTGTGGTGGCTGGAATACTTGTTGATGTGGGTGATCGCTTCGTCTACCCCGGCCACGACCTTGATACTGATGATGGGTGCCAGGTACTCCTCAAACCAGTCGGCTTCCGAGGCGGCTTGCAGCACCATCACCTGCGGGCAGGCCTGCAACAGGGCCAATGCTTCGGGGTCACAGCGCATCTCGACCCCCTTGGCGGCATAAATGGCGCCGATCAAGGGCAAAAATTGGCCCGCCACACCGCGCGCGACAAGCAGGCTTTCGGTGGCATTGCACGGGCTGTATTTGTTGGTCTTGGCGTTGTCGGCCACCTTGACGGCCATGGCCAGGTCGCAAGGGTCATCCACGTAGGTGTGGCAATTGCCGTCGAGGTGTTTGATGACCGGTACCCGGGCGTCGCGGCTGATGCGCTCGATCAGCCCCTTGCCGCCGCGCGGGATGATCACATCCACGTACTCCGGCATGGTGATGAGTTCACCGACCACGGCGCGGTCGGTGGTTTGCACCAGTTGCACCGCATCGGCGGGCAAGCCGCTTTCGCGCAGGGCCTGTTGCACCAGACGGGCCAGCGCCTTGTTGGATTCGATGGCCTCCGAGCCGCCACGCAAGATGCAGGCGTTGCCGCTCTTGATGCTCAAGCTGGCGGCTTCGATGGTGACGTTGGGTCGACTCTCGAAGATCATGCCAAAAACCCCAATCGGCACACGCATTTGCCCCACGCGGATGCCGCTGGGCTGCTGGCGCAAGGCGGTGATCTCACCAATGATGTCGGCCATGGCCGCCAGTTGCTCGCAGCCTTGGGCGCAGGTCTCGAGTACTTTGGGTGTCAGTTTGAGCCGGTCCACCAGGGGTTCAGCCAGGCCTGCCTGGCGCGCGCGCTCCAGATCCTTGGCGTTGTCGATTTGTAGCGCGTCCACATTGGCGCGCAACAGTTCGGCGAGTTTGAGCAGGGCCGCGTTCTTTGCCGCGGTGGGCGCTTTGGCCATCAGCGCAGAGGCCTGCTTGGCCTGCAGGCCCAGGGTTTGGGTGGCGGTGGGCGTGTCGGGTGTCGTCATGGCCGGTCTCGAGGTGTGTTTGGCTTGAATTCAGGCTTGGGATCGTACTTGATTTATGCCTGATGCGGTATCAACGTGGCGCAGGCAAAAACAGCGATTGCAGGTCGTTCAAAAAGTCGAAGCCGCGTGTGCTGGGTTGCACATGTTGCCCGGCCAATTCCAGCAAGCCCTCGGCCTGCGCCTGCTTGAGGCCGGCTTGCAGGGCCGACAAGGGCATGCCGGTGCGCTCGGCAAACAGCGGCAAATCGAACCCGTCGGCCAGCCGCAGCGCATTCAGCATGAACTCGAAAGGAAGTTCGGCGCGCTTGACATCGGTATCCTGCACCACACACTTGCCGGCCAGCGCCTGTGTCATGTAAAGCTCCGGGTTGCGGGCCCGCACCTGGCGCACCACCCGGTGCGCGAAGCTGAGCTTGCTGTGGGCACCTGCGCCCAGTCCGAGGTAGTCGCCAAATTGCCAGTAATTCAGGTTGTGCACACTCGCGTGCCCGGGCAAGGCGTAGGCCGAAACCTCATAACGCTGCAGTCCGGCCGTGCCAGTCAGGTTGGTGATCAGGTCCAGCATGTCGGCGGCCAGATCGTCATCGACGGCGGCGGGCGGGAACTTGGCAAAGTAGGTGTTGGGCTCAATCGTGAGGTGGTAAATTGACAGGTGCTTCGGGGCCAGCGCCAGTGCCGTTGTCACATCGGCACGCAACTGCTCAAGCGTCTGTCCGGGCAGGGCGTACATCAGGTCCAGATTGAAGGTGTCGAAAGCGAGGGCAGCCTCTTCGACCGCCGCGATGGCCTGGTCGCGGTCATGGACCCGGCCCAGCGCGCGCAAGAAATCATCGTTGAAGCTTTGCACCCCCACTGAAAGGCGTGTGACACCTGCGGTTCGGTAGGCCTTGAAGCGGTCTTTCTCAAAGGTGCCGGGGTTGGCTTCGAGTGTGATCTCGGCGTTCGGGGCCAGTCGCACCCGGGCCCGGATGCCGGCCAGCAACTGGTCGATGGCTTGTGGCGAAAACAGGCTGGGGGTACCACCGCCCATGAACACGGTCTGCACACTGCGCCCCCATATGAGTGGCAGAGCGGCTTCGAGGTCGGCCATCAGGGCGTCGATATAGCGCTGCTCGGGCAGCTCGGTGGCGCGCATTTCATGCGAGTTGAAGTCGCAATAGGGGCACTTTTTAAGGCACCAGGGCAGGTGCACATACAGCGACAAGGGCGGCAGACTGCCGAGTTGGAGCGTGCCGGGGCGCATGTAGTGCTGGATGTCGCGCGTCGTGACGGGCGCATCTGTCAGCGAGGGGGCAGGCTGGATCGGGATCATCAGTGTTTTTGGGTGTGAACTGCGCGGCAGCCGGATGGGGCGTTCCTCACAGCCAGCGCTCGCGCATCAAGGCCACCATGGCAGCAGCGGCCCGACCGCGGTGGCTATTGGCATTTTTGACTTCGACCGGCAACTGGGCAAAGGTCTTGCCGAACCCGGGGATGAACATCACCGGGTCGAAGCCAAACCCATTGCTGCCGATAGGCTCGCGGGCGATCTCACCCACCACCCGGCCCACGGCCACCAACGGTTCGGGGTCGTCGGCGGAGCGCAGCGCCACCAGGGTGCTGACCATCGCCGCGCGCCGGTTGTTGATGTCTGCCATGTGCTCCAGCAGTGCGCGCACGTTGTTGTCGTCACTCTTGGGGTAACCGAATTGGGTGGCATAAAAAGCGGTTTGCACGCCGGGCAGTCCGCCAAAGGCATCCACACACAGGCCGGCATCGTCGGCCACGGCGGGCAGGCCGCTGAGCCGGGCCGCATGACGTGCCTTGGCCAGCGCGTTTTCAATGAAGGTGTGGTACGGCTCTTCGGCCTCGGGGATGCCAAGCTGGCCTTGAGGCACGAGCTCGAAGCCTAGCGGTGCAAACATGGCGTGTAGTTCGGCCAGTTTGCCGGCGTTGTTGGAAGCCAGAACGATCTTCATGAGCGCGATGCCTGGGCAAGTGCTGCCTGTTGATGTTGCACCAGTTCACGGATGCCATGGTCGGCCAGTGCCAGCAGCGCATCCATCTCGCGGCGGCTGAACGCGGCCCCTTCGGCCGTGCCCTGGACCTCGACGTAGTGGCCGCTCGCGGTCATGACCACGTTCATGTCGGTGTCGCAGGCGGAGTCTTCGGTGTATTCCAGGTCGAGCAGCGGTGTGCCTTGAACGATACCGACAGAGATCGCGGCAACGGCTTCGCGAATCGGCGATTGGCTCAACTTGCCGTGCGTCAGCAGGCCATTGACCGCGTCCTGCGCTGCCACAAAGGCGCCTGTGATGGCCGCGGTGCGGGTGCCACCGTCAGCCTGGATCACGTCGCAGTCGAGGTGCAGGGTGCGCTCACCAAGCAGCGTCAGGTCAAACACCGAACGCAGGGCGCGGCCGATCAGGCGCTGAATTTCCTGCGTACGCCCGCTTTGCTTGCCACGCGCGGCCTCGCGGTCGTTGCGGCTGTGGGTGGCGCGCGGCAACATGCCGTATTCGGCGGTGACCCAGCCCTGGCCGGAGCCTTTCTGGTGCGGCGGCACCTTGTCGAGCACCGAGGCGTTGCATAACACCTTGGTGTGGCCAAATTCAACCAGTACCGAGCCTTCGGCGTGCCGGGTGTAGTGCCGGGTGAAGGTGACGGGGCGCAGGGCGTTGGCAGCGCGAGCGCCTGTTCGGATAAATTCGGCCATGTCAGGAGTTGCTAGGGTTGGGGTTGATGGGAGCCTCGGGGGTCAGCCAGTTGAGCGCAAGGCAGGTGACGTTGTCACTGCGATCGCCAGCCTGCGCCAGCGCCTTCTGAACCAGCTTGGGCACCGCAATTTCCACGGGGTTTTGACCCAGTTCGGTCACGATGTTCTGTTCTGGCAAGCTCGCCCACAAGCCATCGGAGCAGAGCATGATGGTGTCACCCTGCTGCAGCTTCTGGGGCTTGGTCACACTGAAAACGGGCCTGGTAGGTGAGCCCAGGCAGGTAAACAACACGTTTCGGTTGGTGTCGCTCGGCGCTGAGCCTGCCGCGCCATGCGGACTGCGGCCACGTTCGGCAAGAGAGTGGTCCAGGGTTCGGGTTAACAGCTGATGCTGGCGTATCAGATAAAACCTGGAATCGCCACAATGGACCCAGCACACCTGTCCCGACTGGACCACGGCTACCACGAGGGTTGTGCGGGGTGCATCCGGCATGGCGTGTGCCGCGGCGTAGCTCAGGATCTGCTGGTGTGCAGCCAGCAGAGCTCGCTCCAGAAAATCAGTCATGTCGTCAAGTTTGGGCTGGGCCAATTGTTGAAACAGGCTGGCCACGGTTTCCATGGCCAGATGTGCAGCCACTTCTCCGTCGGGGTGTCCACCCATGCCATCGGCCAGCATAAGTAACAGGCTGTCGCTGGTGTAGATGTAACCCATGCGGTCCTCGTTGTTCCTGCGCCCACCTTGGCGGCTGACCTGGAAGACGGAAAAACGCATCAGACTTTTTGATCCATTTCTGTCGGTCTGGCCACGGTTTTTTTGCTGCCGTCGAGCATGCTGCCGAGTTGCAGCTTGACTTTGTCGCCGACCGAAAGCTGGGTATAACGACGGGCGCCTGCGCGGTTCAATTCTTTTTGCAGGCCAAAAACAGATTGCGGCCGCGCCTGCGGATCAAGCGCCATGCACCATTGCACTATCTCCAGCAGATCGTCTGAATACACGCCACGATAACGCTTCAAAGTCTGTGCAGTCTTGTCTTCAGGCAGACGTTGTGGTGCCTCGTTCGGCGGGTAGCCGTGCATGCAGGCGAAGATGCAGGCGCCGATGGCGTAAATGTCGGTCCATGGCCCCATGGTGGTGTCGCGGCGGTACATCTCGGGGGCGGCAAAGCCCGGCGTGTACATGGGACGAATGAAATTGCTTTCCTTGGTCAGTACCTCGCGCGCCGCGCCAAAGTCGATCAGCACGGCACGGTTGTCATCGGTGATGAAAATGTTGGCCGGCTTGATGTCCAGGTGCAGCATTTTGTGCTGGTGAACAATGCGCAAGCCGCGCAGGATTTCGTCGAACAGTGACCGGATGGTGGATTCCCGAAAGACCTTTTCCTTTTTGAGATCCCGTGCCACCACAATGAAATCCTGTAGGCTGGCGCCTTCGAGGAATTCGGTCACCATGTAGACGGTTTCGTTTTCCCTGAAAAAATTCAGCACGCTGACCACCGACGGGTGTGAAATCTGCGCCAGCGAGCGTCCCTCTTCAAAAAAACTTTTCAGGCCCAGCCGGTACAGCGAGAGCTTGTCCGGTGCCACCTGCGGCGCCAGCAGACCTGGTTCACGGGTGACCAGCGAGGACGGCAGGTATTCCTTGATGGCGACTTGTTGGTCGTCTGAACCGGTGGCCAGGTACACCACGCCAAAACCGCCCGCGGCGACCCGGCGCACCACCCGGTAGCCACCAATTTGGGTGCCGGGTGGTAGCGGGGAGGGTTTGGATTTGGACATCACTTCAAAGAATGAGGGTTAGGCGTTTTTTCGGTGGCGGGTGTTATTCTCGACACCACTTAACACCACAGATGATTGATATGCCAGTTTACAGCATGACCGGTTATGCCAGTGCCCAGCACAGCCCGGCCGCCACCTCCCCCGCAGCCGAGGGCGCGGCGTCGCCAGCCGCCCGACTGGGGCTTGAAATTCGCGCAGTCAACAGCAGGTACCTGGACCTGACATTCAAGTTGAGTGAAGAGTTGCGCGGCTTTGAGCCTGCCCTGCGCGAATTGCTGGTGCTCCGCCTCAAACGCGGCAAGGTTGAGGTGCGGGCCGCGCTGGAAAACAACACAGCCAGCCTGGTTGCCGAGCCTTCTGTGCGGCTGCTGCAACGCCTCAATGCGATCCAGGACAACGTCAGGACCTGGTTGCCTCAGGCCACTCTGCTGAGCGTGGCGGATGTGCTTCGCCTGACGGCGGGCGGCGCGGCCATCGAACACGACTGGCAGGCTGACCTGCTGGTGCTGGCCGAACAGGTGCTGGCGTCGCTGCTGGCAGCGCGCGAGCGCGAAGGCGCCCGCCTGGTGCTGATGTTGCAGGACCGCATGGCCCAATTGCGCAACCTGGCGACGCAGGCCGGGCCGCTGGTGCCGCAATTGGTGGCTCAGCAACGCCAGCGCTTTCTGGACCGCTGGCGCGATGCGATGGGCCTGGTGGATGCTGGCGCCTTGCCGGAGGTCGCGCAGGACCGTGCCCTGACGGAGGCGACCGCATTTGCCATCCGCATCGATGTCGCAGAAGAACTGACGCGGCTGAATTCCCATCTGGATGAACTCGACCGCTTGCTGGCCAAGGGTGGTGAAGTGGGCAAACGGCTCGACTTCCTGATTCAGGAATTGCACCGCGAAGCCAACACGCTGGGCTCCAAATCGGCGGCGCTTGAGCTCACCCATATTTCGGTGGACATGAAGGTGTTGATCGAGCAGATGCGTGAACAGGTGCAAAACATAGAATAAGCACCTTGCCGTCTCTTTGGAAGAATCCTCCCGTGATTGACTACCCCGGAAACCTGTTTGTTGTGGCCGCCCCGAGTGGGGCTGGCAAGTCCAGCCTGGTGAAGGCTTTGCTGGAGCTCGACGCGTTGGTGCGGCCCTCGGTCTCGCACACCACGCGCGCGCCCCGTGGCCAGGAAAAACACGGCCGGGAATACTTCTTTGTCTCCAATGCCGAATTTGATGCCATGGTGCAGAACCAGGCTTTTGTCGAATGGGCGCATGTGCATAACCATCGTTATGGCACGTCAAGGAAGGCGATTGAGGAGCGCATGACGCAGGGCTCGGACGTGATTCTTGAAATTGATTACCAGGGCGCCCTGCAAATCAAGAAAATCTTTGCCAATGCCGTCACTGTTTTCATTTTGCCACCCAGTTGGGATGAGTTGCGTTCGCGGCTGGAGCGCCGTGGCGAAGACACGCCCGAGGTGATTGACACCCGGCTTGAAAATGCAGCCGCCGAAATGGCACAGGTGTCGCAGTTCGACTTCGTTATAATCAACGAGTTATTTGACCGCGCCGTGTTTGACCTCAAATCCATTGTGCATGCACAGCGACTCAAATATCTGGCACAACGCCGTGCCAGAGCAGACACTTTCAAGGCACTGCATATCGCGTAGTGCACACCCACCTGGTTTTGGAGAATTCATGGCCCGTATCACTGTCGAAGACTGCCTGTTGCAGATTCCTAACCGCTTTCAATTGGTATTGGCGGCATCCTACCGCGCGCGCATGCTCAGCCAAGGTCACGCGGCCAAGGTCGACAGCAAAAACAAGCCTGGCGTGACTGCGCTGCGTGAAATCGCGGCGGGCAAGGTCGGCATTGAAATGCTGAAAAAGGTTCCCTTGTAAAACCACCCGATCCTGCCGAGAAAAAGCACCGTTCGCGGTGCTTTTTTATTTTGGATGCCGAAATTCGCATCCGGCACGCTATATTCATGGCATGTGCGCCGCAACCAACAAGTCTCAGACCAATTCACCCCATGGGCAGGCCAGGCCCAGGGTGCTGAGCGCCGCCGCATCAAACGCGGCGGCAGCCAGTTTTGCCAGCCTGATCACCAAGCTGGATTACCTCAGTGCCAGCGACCTGGCTCAAGTCAGGTCGGCTTACCGGTTTTCTGACGAAGCCCACTTGGGGCAACTCCGCAACAGCGGCGAGCCTTACATCACTCACCCGATTGCGGTGGCGGCCCAATGTGCTGAATGGAAACTCGACGCCCAGGCCCTGATGGCGGCCCTGCTGCATGATGCGCTGGAGGACTGCGACGTCACCAAGCCCGACTTGATCGAGCGTTTTGGTTCTCCCGTGGCCGAACTCGTGGATGGCCTGACCAAGCTGGAAAAGCTGCACTTCAATACGCGCGAGGAAAACCAGGCCGAGTCGTTCCGCAAGATGCTGCTGGCGATGGCGCGCGATGTGCGCGTGATCCTGATCAAGCTGGCGGACCGTACCCACAACATGCGCACCCTGTCTGACGCACCGCGCGCCAAGTGGGGTCGCATAGCCTCTGAAACACTCGAGGTGTATGCGCCGATTGCTCACCGACTCGGCCTCAATCAAACCTACCGGGAACTGCAGGATCTGTCGTTTCGTTACTTGCGGCCCTGGCGTTATGACATTTTGAGCAAGGCGGTTGCCAGGGCGCGAGGGCGCCGCCGAGACCTGATTCAAAAAGTGCAGACCGACCTCGAATCCATGTTTGCCCGTCACGGCATGACGGTCCGGATTGCCGGCCGGGAAAAAACCCTCTATTCCGTTTATCACAAGATGACGGAAAAAAACCTGAGCTTTGCCCAGGTCACAGACATCTATGGGTTCCGGGTCATTGTGCCCGGCCTGATCGATTGCTACACCGCGCTCGGGCTTTTGCACCAACTCTACAAACCCGTGCCTGGCAAGTTCAAGGACCACATTGCGATCAGCAAGATCAACGGTTACCAGTCTTTGCACACCACGCTGGTGGGGCCGTCGGGCATCAACGTCGAGTTTCAGGTGCGCACCGAAGCCATGCACCTTGTGGCTGAAACCGGCGTGGCGGCGCACTGGTTGTACAAGGAAAATCCCAACGAGGTCAACGGCAACCCTGACCGGCTTGGGTCAAAGTGGCTGCAGTCGCTGCTGGACATTGGTGATGAAACCCACGATGCCGCCGAGTTCTGGGAACATGTCAAGGTCGACCTGTTCCCCGATGCGGTGTATGTCTTTACCCCCAAGAGCCGCATCATGGCGATGCCGCGCGGCGCCACCGTGGTCGATTTTGCCTACGCGATTCACAGCAGCGTGGGTGATCATGCGGTGGCGGCCAAGGTCAACAACGAACAGGTGCCCTTGCGCACCGAGGTAAAAAACGGCGATGTGATCGAGGTCGTCACAGACAAAACTTCGTTCCCCAATCCGGCCTGGCTGGGCTTTGTGCGCACGGCGCGTGCGCGCTCCAAAATCCGCCAGCATTTGCGCACTCTGGCGCAGGGGGATTCCCAAAACCTCGGTGAAAAAATGCTGGCGCAGGCACTGCGCGCGGAAGGCATCGAACACCTGCCCGACGAGCAGGGGCCGATGGCAGAAGTCTGGGACAGGTTGTTGCGCTTCAGCGGCAATCGCACCCGCTCCGACCTGCTGGTTGAAATTGGCCTGGGTCGTCGTATCGCCAGCATTGTGGCCAAGCGCCTGGCCAAGTTGCTGGCGGACGTTGGCGCAAGACCTGATCCCCTGTTGCTCACGCGTGAGCGCTTTACCGCCGGCGAAACCCTGGCGCAGGGTAGCGTGGCGATCGACGGCAGCGAAAACACCTCGGTGAGTTTCGCCACTTGTTGCCGCCCCATTCCGGGCGATGCGATTGTGGGTTATCTCGGGCGTGGTGAGGGTCTGACCATTCACAAGAATGATTGCCAGGTCGCCGTCAAGCTCAAAAACAAGGACCGTGAACGTTTCATCGCGGTGGAGTGGTCGGATGAACCGGTGCGCGCTTTTGAGACCAGCATCGTCGTCACCGTCAACAACGGCAAGGGTGTACTCGCCAAAGTGGCATCGGCGCTGGCGGCTGCCGAGGTTGACATCACCCAGGTCAACATGGCAGACGAGTCACCGCAGGGCGCGATCGACATCAAATTCGTTATTGCCGTGCGTGATGTGCATCAACTGGACAATGCGCTGCGCAATCTGCGTCACAGCCCGGTGGTGCTCAAGGCGCAACGCAGCAAAAATCACAACTGACCGCTTTTTTTGCCTGTTAATTGGCGAGCACTTTGCGCACCGCAACATCGATCCGGTCATAGTTCAAACAGCCCTCCCGGTGTACAGGCGAAACCACCATTTCAAACATGGGGCGGCTACCGGGAGGTGCATGGCTGACAGGATGGGTCAGGTCGCGGAACGATTGCTTGCCACCACTGAAAAAATTGAAGTCCAGAACCGTCTGACGACTTAAAGCCTGATCGGAGTTATTGTTGAGTGTGCCGGTAATCATTGCGAAGCAGCTGACGCCATTGACGGCCGAGATTTTTCGCTCGATTTGGTAGTCCACGCTAACACCGCCACCCAATTCGACATGATGTTTTTCCAGGGCCATGCTGGGGGCGGGCGTCACCGCAGGTGATACCGGCGGTGCAACGGATTTGATGGTGCAGCCGCCAATTGTCATGGCCAACAATATCGATCCCGTCCATCGCTTGAAAGAGGAGAGGCGCTTGTGCTTCATGACTTCTCATCGACCGCGATTTGATCTCTTCCATTCTTCTTTGCTGCATACAGGGCTGCATCGGCACGGCCAATCATTGCGTCCAGCGTGTCGCCCTGGGTCTGCGAGAGGGAAGTCACGCCAATACTTGCAGTCACCTGGGGTCGTGCTGCACTGGTTCGCAAATGGCTTTGTATGCGTTCGGCAACCTGAACTGCTTTTTCCTTGGTGGTGTCGGGCAGCAGCACGATGAACTCCTCGCCGCCATATCGACCGATCACCGCAGGACGGCGCAACACCTGCTCCACACGCTGGACAAACTCGGTCAAGACTGCGTCGCCCTTTTGATGACCGTACTTGTCATTGATTTCCTTGAAGTGATCCAGATCCATCAGCAGCACAGAAAAAACGGTGCCCGACCTTGAACTGCGAGCCAACTCATCTTCACCATAGTCGAAAGCAGACCGTCGGGTCAAGGCACCGGTCAAGGCATCGTACTTTAGTAGTTTCGCCATCTCATTGCGCAGCTGCTCCGATGACAACAAAATGGCAGAGATGCTCAGCAACAAAACACCAAAGCTATAACTGGCAAGGTAGATCGCCTGGAGTGGGCTGTAGGTAAACAAGCCGACGGGAGGGGGATCCATCAGGGCCGAGGTGACCCGCACCATCATTACGGCACACAGAAGAAAGAGCGTTACCAACATAAAGTGCGCCGCAAAGCTATCTTTTCTGTGCCCCCAAAGCAACTTGACCTGGATGCCGAACATGGTGGCGGTCAAGCCACTCATCATGATGAGACGGTGGGAAAAATATTCATCCTTGCCGCTCAAGCACACAATCAGAATCAAAGCGATGCCAAGGGTGGCATGAATCAGCTTGGTGTTGACGGGCTTGTCAAAGTGCTTGAACGTGCCACGTAACTGAATGATGGACGTCATCACCAACAGCAGGTTGGGTAGGGCCATTGAAATCAGGTGATGCCATGTTCCCTGCATGCCATAAAGAGCAGAGGCAAAAAAAGACAACACCGGAAAAATTGCCCAATCGTCCAGTCCCTTGATGGACTTGGGGTAGCTGCGCTTGAGGAAGAACAGCACGAACGACATCAGACAGCCCATCAGGCCGGTCAAGGCCACAGTGGTGTAAAGAATGCTGGATGGCAAAAGTGAGCTCCCGGATCGTCAACGGCTTCTTGTTTTTTATCAAAATCTCACGTGATCATAACTTCGCTGGCAAGGCTGGTAATCCCCCTCCGATTTTCAAGGGGCCTCTGCCGCAGAGTTGCGGCAGAGCGTGCGTCAAATGCCTCGTCATTGGCAGCAGAGGCGTCCCTCTCCGGGATCAATCAGCGTACACACCAGCCTTTTTGATGATTGGGCTCCACAACTCAATCTGAGCCTTCAAGTGCGCCTTGTGTCCCCCTGGGCTGGCATCTTTCTCACTGGGAACGTTTGCGCCCATATCGGCCATTTTTGTCTTGTAACCCGTATCGTTGATACCATCTTTGATGGCAGCAACTAATTTCTCTTGAGTCGCTGCGGGCAAGCCTTTGGGTGCATACACGCCATGCCAAACGTTCACCTGGAAGTTTTTCAAACCTTGCTCATTCATTGTCGGGATATCTTTGAATGCAGCAACACGTTGCATGGTTGTGGTCCCGTAAGGTTTTACCGAACCTGAATTCAGCTGGCCAGCGAGGTTGGTTGTTTGGTCACACATCAATTGAACCTGACCACCCATCAAATCTTTCAAGGCCGGTGCGGTACCACTGTATGGCACCGTCGTGATGTCGACTTGAACCGTGCTCATAAACAACAAACCACACAGGTGGCTCGCCGAACCGATACCAGCGTTGGCGTAATTGACCTTGTCGGTATTGGCTTTGATGTAGGCCAACAATTCGGTCAAGTTTTTTGCTGGTAAGTTCTTATTCGCAATCATGACCATGGGCACGTCTGCAACTTGGCCCAACTGTTCGAAATCTGTATTGGGATCAAAGCCCAAATTCTTGTACAGCGCAGGGGCGGTTGACATACCGATGTGGTGAATCAGAATGGTGTAGCCGTCCTTTGGTGCATTCAATACTTTTCTGGCGCCAATCGTGCCGCCTGCTCCAACGGAGTTTTCAACAATGACCGTTTGTTTGAGCGATTTGCCGATGACCATTGCAAGCTCACGCGCGACTTTATCTGTGGGACCGCCTGCAACAAATGGAACAACCAACGTGATGGGTTTGTCGCTGGGGAAAGCTGCTTGGGCAGCAGAGGCAAACAGGCCTAGAGCCAAGCCGATAGCGAGTGCCGTCCGACGAATACTTTCATTCATAAGATGCTCCTGAGTTATGTGCCATAAAAAAATTCTATGGCTGGTAAATTGTAAGTGAGCTGCCAATCACTTCACGGATGGGGGGGTGATGCCGCCATTTTTGCGGGCGAATAAGATCACCGTGATCAAAGCAGGCGAAATGCCATGATGGCGATCAAGGTTGGTGGCGTGGCTGCCATCAGCAGCCCAAGCGGATGAATGGTGCTGTCTTCGAAGTTTCCACGCAAAATCGCAAATCCCGCAGGATTGGGCGCATTGGCAATCACCGTCAAGCCACCGCCGGTGACCGCGCCAGTTACAAGCGCGTATTTGAATTCGTCACTGAGCCCTTCAACAAGCGATCCAAGATAGGTCAGAGCAGCGTTATCAGTGATCGCAGTCAGTGCGGTGGCACCAAAATAGACCGTCGTTGCGTCCATTCCTCGCAACATGGGTTCAAGCCACCATTGTTGCTGCCCCCCCAAAACGACGAGTCCGGCCAGGAAAAACGCCACGAGCAGGCCTTCACGCAACATGAGTCGTTCCTGAAACTGCGGATAGGCGGTTGCAAATCCGATAAAAAACAGAAACAGTCCCATGAACGCTGCTGGATGATGTGCAAACGCAACTACACCAAACAAGAAGAGCAGGTGCAGGCCGCCAACCCAAATGGGTAACGCCACATCACTTTTTTTTACAATTTTTGGCAAGTGGGTCAGCTCCTTGCCGAATAGCAGTGTGGTGATGATGGCATTGACGCACACCGCCAATGCCGCCTTCCACCCGATATGCGTGAGCATGTACATGCTGTCCCAATTCCACTTGGCTGCAACCATCAGCACGGGTGGGGCCGCAAAGGAGGTCAGTGTGCCACCGATGGAAACGTTGACAAACAACACCCCCAAAGTGGCGTACTTGAGTTTGGTGGACACCCCTTCACGAAAAATCCGGTCACGCAACATGAGCGCCGCCAAAGTCATGGCCGCTGGTTCGGTGATGAGTGAGCCAAGCAAAGGCACAAATGACAGCGCAACAAAGTGAAAGGCCATGCCGCCTTTGAGCGGAATGAGGCGTGCAATAGCACTCACGCTGCTACGGGCCATATGAAGAACTGCACCGCTGCCCGCCACCACAACAATGGCGAATACGAACATGGGTTCGGTGAAATTTCTCGAGTCAAGGTAAGCCGCTGTCGACTGGGTTCCGTCGATGGCCATCATGGCAAACATCAAGATCATTGCCCAAAAACCGAATACGACCTCGACCTCGCCCAGCAGGTGCCACATTCCCGCATGGTTCGGTCTGAGGTGCGCCATACGTTCAAAAAATTTCGTTGAAAACGTATGCACAAGCGCGAGTGCGAATATGCCCGCGCCGACCAAATGAATTGCAGTCATCGACGGTCCCACTGATCAGGTTGTTGAGGTGGAGCAAGCTGCAAAATCCAGGCCCAGCCTGTGGCGGCTAGACACCATCCACGCCTGCAAGCATTTACTGGATCACACAACACCGATGTCTCCTATGGATGGAGGGAGAGAATAGCATATGGCCAGGAGAAAAAATAGCAAAGGCCTGGCTGGGTCACTCCACGGTGACCGAGTGGTTATGCTAACGGGTATCGCTGCACTGTTAAAGACAGTGTTCACAGCTGCGCATGTTCAGTAATGATCGATAGTTACGAACTGAGTATGCTAAAGTGGTAATTATTTCTAATCTGCCATCATAAATGCAACAAGCATCAAAGTCCGAGATTCAAAAACGTCTGACTGCACAACTTGTTAGAGGTGAACTTTTCTCAAGTTTTTTTGCGGCCTCGATTCCAATTTTCAATGCCTTCTTCTTTTGGCATACCGGGAAGAAAGTTGCAACAGTAGCCAGTGATTACAATAAAGCACGAAGAATATACTCGATTTTTGGCTGGATCCTGCTTCTATTGCCTTTTGTCATTGCGCAGATATTCATGACTCTTAGCGAATATCCTCAAATTTACTTTCGCTTCTATTCTGTTGCAATTCCAATCTTTTGGATTCTCTATCTAGTCCCGGTATACTTAATTGCAAGAAAGCACACCTCAATCTTAAAAAATCTTGGCATGCTTGAGGCCAAAATTTAATGATGTTCATTTGGTGCAAATAAATTTTTTCCATCAAACACATAGCGCACTGAAATCTTAACATTAACAACCGAAAATAAAATAGGAATCTTAAAGTGTCTCGGCTGTGAAAATGAAATCAGCGCCGAATCAGTTAAATGCATCCACTGTGGAAAAGTTTATACCTCAGTTCCTGTTGTTTGTGCCTTATCTATTTGTTCAGATGTTCCATTTTCTAATCACAACTTAGACTCAAAGAACTCGATGACCATCTTCTCCAATCGAGTCCTGGCCTTACCACTGGCGCCTCGTGATGTGTACATACTTCGCCCACCAGCTAACGGTCTCACAGAGGCTGAGTAGTTGTCAAACATCATCCCGTGTCCGCCGCCATCTATCAATTCGAATCTGACATCAGCACCATCGCTTTTCATTTTTTCGTACCATGCCTTTGGATTTGGCATAAGTTCATTGGCGTTTGAATTTCTGTTACAAGTTTCCGAAAACCCTTTCGGTGCAAACTCATAGAAATCATTTTGAAGACACGCATTGCCACGTACATGCATGTAGTCATCGGCTCTTGTTCCGCCATAGACATCGGCTGATCCATAAAGCATCAACAGTGGCACATTGATCGCATTCGGAAATCCAATTCCGGCAGCTGGGGCACCTTCAGCGATAACACCTTTCAAATTTTTTCCGTCGGTCGATGCCGCCATGTTGATCGCAACACTGCCCCCGTTGGACAAGCCTTGAACAAAAATCTTGTTCACATCGACCTTGTCATTTTTCAGTACCCACTGATAGGCACCGAGCGTTGCTTTGTAAATCATGCGCTGACGTGCTGAGTTGCGCATCTCGTACAGCAACAGGTTTGAGAACGATGTTAGTCCATTCATTTCAAATGCGTCATACAGCAGTGTCGCAAAGCCATTCTCATTCATTAACTTTGCGAACTCTCGCTCGTAGCCACCTAAGCCACCGCCACCGTGCGCAATGATCACAACAGGTGGTTTGTCCCCTTGCTTCTTGGCGAAAAGTGAGGGCATGTTCAACTGGACAGATTGATGACAGGGGTCGAAATCTGCCAATGAGCCTTCAACTGTTTTCAAACTACCGGACGCCACCACTTTCGTTTTTTCTGGCGATGACGGTACGCACTGACCCTGAGCCAAAGCGTTGCTGAAAATGAAAAGTAGCAGCGCACCAAGGTATTTCATCGTATTTCCTTGCCAGATAATTAATTCTAATTATTACCACACATCGATCAGAACGATTCTCAACGGTAATCCCCCCGTTTTGCACTGACGCCAGAAGTAGAACGGTTACGCAGCCATGGCCAGATGCTGCTTTGGGGTGAACCCGCCCAGGGCCATATTCGGGCGGTCGTGATTGTAGGAATACATCCAT
>JACCDQ010727961.1_pt1 | contig 55660 bp, 52 predicted proteins | sample 7446031 | NCBI WGS metagenome assembly JACCDQ01 (sample SAMN15323442, study PRJNA562643) | freshwater metagenome | isolation source: river surface water | place: USA:Blue River Watershed | collected 2017-08-17
AAATTTTTAAAAGACAAAGGATTTGCGCCAACAGAAGAGCCCTTCAAAAAACTGATCAATCAGGGAATGATTTTGGGGACGAGTGCTTTTGTTTATAGATTTTCATGGTTAGTTACCTCAGCACCTTCTGAAGGTTATGAAATGATTAAACAAATAGGGTCGTTTTTTATTTCAAAAACTAAATATGATAAAATATTAAAAGGTGATTTGGAAGAAATAGAAAAAACTAAATCATTTTATTTGAAAAAATTAAGTGATTTGTTTCCTGATAAAATGCCAATAGATGCTGTTGGAGAAATTCAAATAAATCCTATTCATGTTGATGTTTCAATAGTAAACTCTTCTGATGAATTGGATATTAAAGCTTTCAAAAACTGGAGAGAAGAGTATAAAAATGCCGAATTTATCTTAGATGATAGCGGAAAATACATTGTAGGTCGCGAAGTCGAAAAAATGTCGAAATCGAAATACAATGTAGTTACGCCAGACAATATTTGTGCGGAATACGGTGCTGATACCTTGCGTTTGTATGAAATGTTCTTAGGGCCATTGGAACAGGCAAAACCTTGGAATACGGCTGGTATTTCTGGAGTTTTTGGTTTCCTGAAAAAATTATGGCGTTTGTATTTTGATGATAATGGTTTAATCGTAAACAATGATGAGCCAACAAAAGACAACCTAAAATCATTACACAAAACCATCAAAAAAGTAGCGGAAGATATTGAAGGTTTCTCATTTAATACTTCGGTTTCTCAGTTTATGATTTGTGTGAACGAATTGTCAACGCAAAATTGTCATTCTCGTGCCATTTTAGAGCCATTAGCGATTTTGATTTCGTCTTATGCGCCTCATATTGCAGAGGAATTGTGGGCTCAATTGGGGAACAGCACTTCGATTTCGACAGTAGCTTTTCCAGTATTCGAACCAGCTCATTTGGTAGAATCTGATAAAGAATATCCGGTTTCTTTCAACGGAAAAATGCGTTTTACTATCAATTTGCCTTTGGACTTAACCAAGGAACAAATCGAGGAAATCGTAATGAAAGACGAAAGAACCCAAAAACAATTAGACGGAAGAACGCCAAACAAAGTGATTATTGTTCCAGGGAAAATTATCAATTTGGTTGGATAACCAAAGTAATGACAATTTCAATTTCAAAATTCAATAACAATGATGAAGTTGAAGTAAGAAAAATAAATTCCAATTTAAAAATTCCAAATTCCAATGACAGTAGTTTATTGGGCTTTGGTTTTTTTTTATTGCCATTGACTATTGAAATTGCTATTGATTTTTTGCAATTGCTATTTAATACTTTTTTAACGGATGTCAAATTGGCATTTTTTGAATTTGGTTCAGAATTTGCTGCTTGTTTATAAAATTTAAACTAATAAATAAATATGGGAAGTGGTTATTTAATTCTTGCAGGAGCAATCATGCTTTTCAGTTGGCTGGTAAGTTCAAGATTAAAGAGCAAATTTGATCATTATTCTAAATTGCATTTGCAAAACGGGATGTCCGGTGCAGAGATTGCACAAAAAATGCTCACCGATAATGGGATTTATGATGTTCGTGTGATTTCGACTCCCGGGCAATTGACGGATCATTATAATCCAGCGGATAAAACGGTGAATTTGAGTGAGTCGGTGTACAATCAACGAAATGCTGCGGCGGCTGCAGTGGCAGCTCACGAATGCGGTCATGCGGTGCAACACGCTGTGGGTTATGAGTGGTTGACGATGCGTTCTAAATTGGTTCCGTTCGTAAATGTGGCTTCATCCTATATGCAATGGATTTTACTGGGTGGGATTTTGATGCTGAAAACATTTCCGGGGCTGTTGTTGTTCGGGATTGTATTGTTTGCTGCCACAACGCTGTTTTCAATCATTACCTTACCGGTAGAGTATGACGCCAGCAATCGTGCGTTGGCTTGGTTGGAAAACAAACGGATGTTGACTCAGCAAGAACACGACGGAGCTAAAGATGCATTGAAATGGGCGGCCAGAACGTATGTAGTGGCAGCTTTGGGCTCTATAGCTACATTATTATATTATGTTTCTATCTATTTGGGAGGAAACAGAAGGGATTAAATTCAATAGCAATATTCAATTTCAAAAATCAATAGCAATACAATATTCAATTTCAAAAATCCAAATTCCAATTGTCACACTGAGCTTGTCTAAGTGTTATTGGAATTTGGATTTTTTATTTTTGGAATTTATTTATTTTTCTTTCAACTCCTTACATTGCCATTGAATATTGAAATTGATTTTTGAAATTGGCATTGATTTTATTCAGGCATATTTTGTTGTTCCCATTTTACTAAAACCGCAACTTGCGCATCAGTTAAAGCTGGTTTTTTATTTCTAGGAGGCATGAATTTTCGATTCTCTTGCGGTAGTTTCACACGTTCGATAATGGAACCGATATTTTCTTTTACATGGATGTAATTTTCTAAAGGTTCTTTTTTTCCTTGAGGCGGGATATGACAAGGGGTGCAACTGGTTTCAATAATGGGTTTGATGTCTTTGTTGTAGCTTAATTTTTTCTTTACAGTCGTGTATTCGGCGCCTTTTTTTGTGGAGCTGCAATTCATTAAAACAACAACGAAAGGGAGCATAATGAGGGCAATTTTGATTTTTTTCATGCGTTTTTTTTTGTAAAGTTGGATTTGTGGGGCAATTTGATTGTAAATGGGAATCAAAAATACATGAAAATTGGTTTTGAATAGGAATGAAGCGAATTTAATTTTAGAATAGAAATAAACAAAGACCGCAATTACTTGCAGTCTTTGTTAAGGTATAAGAACGAAAGAGGTTCTGATTTATTTTCCTTTGTTAGCCTCGTTGATGTATTTTTCTAAAGCCATCGTCATCGAAGGGGTTTCCGGTGTTGGAGCCATAATATCTATGCGTAATCCATGCTCCAAGGCCTCTTTTTGGGTGGTGCTTCCAAAAACTGCAATTCGGGTATTATTTTGTTTAAAATCAGGGAAGTTTTTAAACAACGATTTGATACCTGTCGGGCTGAAGAAAGCTAAAACATCGTAATACACATCGGCCAAATCAGACAGGTCGCTCATCACGGTTCTGTAAAAAACAGCCTGGGTCCAGTCTACTTTTAATGCATTTAAGGTAATCGGTGCTTCTGCATTCAGTTGGTCTGAAGCTGGTAACAGGAATTTTTCATCCTTGTATTTTTTGATCAATGGAGACAAATCGGCGAAATCTTTCGGACCTACATAGATTTTACGTTTTCGGTATACCACATATTTTTGCAGGTAAAACGCAACGGCTTCCGATTGGCAGAAATATTTCAATCCTTCCGGTACTTTAAAACGCATTTCTTCGGCAACTCTGAAAAAATGATCTACGGCATTTCTGCTCGTTAAAATGATTGCCGTATAGTTGTTGAGGTCTATTTTTTGAAGTCTAATCTCTTTGGCGCTGACACCTTCTATGTGGATAAAAGGTCTGAAATCAATTTTTATTTTATGCTTATGTTGAAGTTCAAAATAAGGAGAATTCTCCACTTTAGGCTCAGGTTGTGACACCAAAATTGTTTTCACTTTCATATTTTAACATTTTCTAAGCGCTCCCTTTTGTAAACAAATAATACATGAAAAAATAGGGTGCTATTTCGAGAGTGCAAAGATATAAAATAAAATAAAACAACTTACTGAATATTGTATTTTGATAATTTTTTATTGAAATCAAATATGTTAAAACATTCAATATCAATATTGTGTAGATAATTATTATTGGAATATTTTTAGAAATACTGTCGTAATAAAACAGAATAATGTTGACGGGTAAGATTATTAGCCCGATATAGGTCCGGTAAGTTATTTTTTGGAGGTTGAATTGCTCCACAAACTCTTCGATATCGAATGCTGTAGCGATGATTTTTTCTATTAAAAATTTAGATAATATAAAGAAAATAAGAAAGGTGGCGATTTGAATATAAAGTATCCAGTCTGTCTTAGAACCGTAACCAAAAATGCTTAGGGTGAGTTGGATAAAAAAGGTAAAAGAAATAACCTGGGCAAAAAATAAGGAAATGGTAAAGCCGCTTTTCAGCTGACTGCTGTCCCGGTACACTTTTGAATATTTGTCAGAGAAAAGCAAATTTACAAAATCACTGAATCGGCTTTCATAAATTCCTTTGGTGATGGCAATGATAGCAAAAGATAAGACAAACAAAACGGTTGCCCAGTCTTTGTTTTCGGTAATTCTCGGATGCAATACGTGTTCAATCATAGCGGCACAAATTTACAAATTTTTTATATCAATCTTTTTATTATAAATTTATTATGAATCAAATGCTATAAAAAGGTTACTTTTGCGGTGAAATTATTAGAAATATGAGCGACAGTATTGTTATAATTCCTACCTATAACGAAATTGAAAATATCGAAAGTATTATTAGGGCGGTGCTTTCTCAACACAAGCATTTTCATATTTTAATTATTGACGATAATTCTCCCGATCATACAGCAGACAAGGTTTCACTGTTGCAAACAGAATTTGAAGGGCGTTTGTTTTTAGAAAAAAGACAAAAAAAATCAGGATTAGGAACGGCTTATGTGTATGGTTTTAAATGGGCATTGGTACGTAAGTATGATTATATTTTCGAAATGGATGCCGATTTTTCCCATAACCCAAATGATTTGGAAAAATTATACAATGCCTGCCATTTTGGTACTGCAGACTTGGCGATTGGTTCCCGTTATGTTACCGGGGTAAATGTGGTCAACTGGCCTTTGAACAGAGTTCTACTGTCATATTTTGCCTCCGTTTATGTCCGAATGATTACCGGCATGAAAATTCATGATGCCACTGCAGGATTTGTATGTTACAAACGTGAAGTGCTTGAAGCCATACAATTGGATAAAATCCGTTTTGTAGGGTACGCGTTTCAGATAGAAATGAAATACAGGACTTTTTGTAAAAAGTTCAATATTGTCGAAATTCCAATAATTTTTACCGATAGAACCAAAGGGCAATCCAAGATGAGTAATTCAATTATCGTTGAAGCCGTTTTTGGGGTAATTTCACTTCGATTGAAAAAGTTATTTAATAGTTTATAAGAAAAAATACAATGAATAAGGTTTTAATTAAGAATGCCAAAATAGTAAATGAAGGGGTAATTTTTGAGGGCGATGTTTTAATTGAGAATGACTTAATTGTTGAAATTTCCGAAAGCATAAGTCCAAAATCATCCGAATATTTAATTGTTGATGCCGAAGGGAATTACCTGATTCCGGGTGCTATTGACGATCAGGTGCATTTTAGGGAACCGGGTCTGACCCATAAAGGAGATATCGAATCAGAATCTAAAGCGGCCGTTGCCGGTGGGGTTACCTCATATATCGAACAACCCAATACGGTGCCTAATGCCGTTACCCAAGAAATATTAGAGCAAAAATACGAGCTTGCCGCTGAGAAATCCTATGCGAATTATTCGTTTATGATGGGGGCAACCAATGATAATCTGGATGAGGTTTTGAAAACTAATCCGAAGAATGTTGCCGGAATAAAAATATTTTTAGGGTCTTCGACCGGAAATATGCTGGTAGATAATGAGGCTACTCTGGAAAAAATATTCTCCAGTACACCTATGCTTATTGCAGTGCATTGCGAGGATGAGGCAACGATTCAAAATAACTTGGAAAAATACAAAAAAGAATATGGAGATGAGGTTCCGGTTACGGTACATCACCTTATTCGAAGTGAAGAAGCCTGCTATCTGTCTTCGTCCAAAGCAATAGCTTTGGCAAAGAAAACAGGGGCCCGTTTGCATATCTTCCATCTTTCTACTGCAAAAGAAATGGATTTGTTTACCAACAAAATCCCTTTGGAACAAAAGAAAATTACAGCTGAGGTTTGTGTACATCATTTGTGGTTCACTAATGAGGATTATGAAACCAAAGGCAATTTTATAAAATGGAATCCTGCGGTAAAAACAGCCAATGACAGAAAAGTGCTTTGGGAAGCTTTGGTAGATGACCGCATTGATGTAATTGCCACCGATCACGCTCCACATACTCTGGAAGAAAAAAAGCAATCGTACTTGAAAGCCCCATCGGGAGGTCCTTTGGTACAACATTCGGTTGTGGCGATGTTTGAAGCGTACCATCAGGGAAAAATCACCATCGAAAAAATTGTGGAGAAGATGTGTCATAATCCGGCTACCATTTTCAAAATAGAAAAACGTGGTTTTATAAAAGAAGGCTATTATGCTGATTTGGTCATTGTAAATGCAGGATTGCCATGGAGTGTAAAAAAAGAGAATATTTTGGCCAAATGCGGTTGGTCTCCATTTGAAGGATATACTTTTAAATCCCGGGTTACCCATACGTTTGTAAACGGACAATTGGTTTATAATGCTTTCAAAGTAAAAAATATCCGAGCAGGGAAGCGATTGTTGTTTGATCGATAAAAGAAAAATAGATGAAAAAAATACTGTCACTTTTAGCGATTGTAATCCTATTTGTAAATTGTAAAGACGAAGTGGTTAAAAAACCGGACCGACTTATCGAAAAAGGGAAAATGATTGATATTATGTATGATTTGTCGATTTTGGAAGCTTCGAAATTTCAAAATCCTGCTGATTTAGGTAGTTATAGCAATACTCCTTCAGAGTATATTTATAAAAAATATAAAGTGGACAGTCTTCAATTGGCTCAAAGTAATATTTATTATGCATCCAATTATATCGAATATAAAGACATGTATGAACAAGTAGGCAAACGTATAGATGGGAAAAAAGCGACAGTAGATGCGATTATAAAAATTGAGAAAAAGAAACAAGAAAAATTAGATGCTTTAAAGATTGCAAAGGCCGCTTTAAAGAAGAAAGATTCTTTGTTGAAAATCAAAAAGAAATTAGCACTCAAGAAAAAAGATTCTTTAGCCTTGAAGAAAAAAGATTCTTTAGCCTTGAAGAAAAAAGATTCTTTGTCGAGAATCAAGAAGAAATTAACGCTTAAGAAAAAGGAAGCTTCCGAATTGAAGAAAAGAATGAATCGATTAGATCGATAGGTTGGCTATTTCTTTGATGTATGCTCTCACGTCTAAAAAATCGGTTTTTAAAGCCGATTTTATTTTTTCATTCGAGTATTCGTGAACACTATAAGCTGCTTTTGCGGTAGTTTTGGTTAACTTTCTTTCTTTGCGGAAAAGGAAACTGCCTAAGCCGTCTATCCTCCATCCCAATCCAAGTAGCCAAGGTTTGGCTTCAAGGCGGGGTCTTTTTATTTTTAAGGCATCAGCCATAGTATTTATAATGTCCCGAAAACCTATGTTTTGCGCTATTAGAGTGAAGCGTTCGTTTTTGATTTTGCTGTTCATTAATTCGACCATTAATCGAACCACGTCAGGTATCGCAATAAAACCGGTTATTCCCGAAGTGTAAAAAGACAAACCGTTGGCCACTTTTGAAAATAATTGGCCACTTCCCTGTTCATTAAATCCGGGGCCGATAATGATTCCGGGATTTACAATGATAACGTCCAAACCTTCTTGTTGTCCGCGCCAGATTTCCATCTCAGCACCATATTTAGAAATGGCATAATCGCTATGGGGTTTTTCCGGATTCCATTCGGTTTCTTCTGTTGCAACGGTTTCATGCGATGCGGGATCTCCCAGTGCGGCAACCGAACTCAAAAAACATATTTTTTTGATTTTATTGTCAAGGCAAAGGTTGACAATGTTGGCCGTTCCCTCGATGTTGTTTTTTCGCAGGAGTTCTTCCTCTTTTGGGTCGAAGGAAATTAAGGCAGCACAATGGTAAACATAATCGATGTTTTCAAAGGCTTTTTCCAATGCAGGGATGTTGGTAATATCAGCCGGAAACCATTCGATACGATCAAATAAATGGGATTTTTGATATAAACCAAATAGGTTTTTGGTTTTGGTGATATTCTTTTTACTGCGATAGATAGCGCGAACATTTTCTCCATTTTCTATCAAATGAAGTAATGTATGTGCACCTACTAAGCCGGTTCCTCCTGTGACTAAAATCATTTTGTAAAGATAATTAGATTGTTCGATTTTTAGATAGATAGATTTTCAAATTATGCAATTAAAACTATCTTTGCGCACACGAAGCCTGAAAGGCTGAATTGACGAAAGTAAATTGTTTGAAAGATGAAAAATTTTATTGAAGAAGTAACTTGGAGAGGAATGCTCCACGATGTTATGCCTGGCACCGAAGAACATTTGATGGAACAAATGCGTGTGGCGTATGTGGGGATTGACCCAACTGCAGATTCATTGCATATAGGACATTTGGTTGGTGTGATGTTGTTGAAACATTTTCAGTTGTCTGGACACAAACCATTAGCATTAGTGGGTGGTGCCACAGGGATGATAGGTGATCCGTCAGGAAAATCCAATGAAAGAAATTTACTGGACGAAACCACCTTGCGTCACAATCAGGAAGCGATCAAAGGACAATTGGCCCGTTTCTTAGATTTTACTTCAGAGGCTCCCAATGCGGCAGAATTAGTCAATAATTACGATTGGATGAAGAATTTTTCATTCCTTGATTTCATTCGTGATGTGGGTAAACATATTACGGTAAACTATATGATGGCGAAAGATTCTGTAAAGAAACGACTGTCGTCTGAATCGGCTGAAGGGATGTCATTCACCGAGTTTACATACCAATTGGTTCAGGGGTATGACTTTTTGCATTTGTACAGGGATAAAAAATGTACCCTTCAAATGGGAGGAAGTGACCAGTGGGGAAACATTACCACAGGAACCGAATTAGTACGAAGAATAGCAAGCGGAAAAGCCTATGCATTAACCTGTCCGTTAATCACCAAAGCCGATGGGACCAAGTTTGGTAAATCTGAAGGCGGAAATATCTGGTTGGATGCTGCCAGAACTTCACCCTATAAATTTTATCAATATTGGTTAAATACTTCGGATGTTGATGCCGAAAAATACATTAAGATTTTTACATTTTTGTCAAAAGAAGAAATAGAATCGTTAACAATTGAACACAGAGAGGCACCGCATTTGCGTTTGTTGCAAAAGCGTCTGGCCGAAGAAATTACTGTGATGGTGCATTCCAAGGAAGATTTGGATAATGCGATTAAAGCATCAAATATTCTTTTTGGAAATGCGACTGCTGATGATTTGAAACAATTGGACGAAGCGACTTTCTTAGAAGTTTTTGATGGTGTTCCACAAGCTGAAATTGTTAAAACTCAAATCGAAGCTGGAATTAATATTGTAGATGTTCTAAACGAAAAAACAGGTTTTTTAAAATCGAATGGCGAAGCAAGAAGAGCCTTGACTGCCAATTCTATTTCGGTAAATAGAGAAAAAGTAAAAGAAGATTTTGAACTTTCGACCAAAGATTTAATCAACAATCAGTTTGTATTGTTGCAAAGCGGAAAGAAAAACTATTTTGTGGTGAGAGTGGTTTAAAGACTAACCATTAAGTTACAACCACGAATATCCGAATTATCAAAACGTCCCAATACCTCGAAAGAGTTGTTGGGATTTTTTTTGCCTAAATCTTGGGTGGCGATAAATGAACAAGAATTGATGTTGGCCAAATCAATTACGTTGATGCCGCCTGTTTTTCCTTGTGGAATATAAGTCAAAGCATCTTCGGTATCGCGAATGAGGATTTGCATCCAGGAAGGACATTCAAAGATGCCTTCTCCAAGAGAATAAGCTTGCGAGAGTAATTCGGTCATGCCGTATTCAGAATGAATGGATGAAACGCCAAAACCAGCACATAATTGTTCGTGCAGTTCTTCGCGAATCATTTCTTTGCGTTTGCCTTTCATGCCGCCGGTTTCCATAATAATGGTATTTTGCAGTTGGAATTTTTGTTTCTCTATCAAATCCAATAAGGCATAAGTGACACCGATTAAAATGACATTTTGTCCAGATTGGTCTAATTGGATTAGTTTTTTAATCAAATCTTCGTGATTGTGCAGGTAAAAACCGCTTTCCGGATGATTAGAAAGTTGAATTAAATCCTCAACCATATAAATCAATGACGAACCTTCCCTTTCGAGATAAGAAGGCAAAAGTGCCAAAATTACATAATTTTCGATATTCCCATAAAATTGGGAGAATCCCCTGCGATAGCTTTCTTCATATACGGAAGCATCAGTTACTAGATGTCTGCTGGTAAGCATTCCGGTGGTTCCACTGCTGGTAAAGGTTTCTTCAACGGCATCTGTATTGGAAACGACATCGTGGCTTTTGAAAAACTGGATGGGAAGAAACGGAATCTGTTGCAGTGATTTTACCTTTTGGACATCTGTTTTTAGAAAATCGCAAAATTCCCGATATACCAGGTTGTTTTCGTATTGGAAACGAAATATTTTTAAAGCTATTTTTTCGAATTGCTTTTGGTTGGAAATGGCAAATATATCAGTACTGGTAATCAATGAATTTTTTAGCAAAGGTATAAATAATTAAGAATGCTTTTTATGTTTTTGAACTCGTAGGTTTTTGGAATAAAAAAACTCCAATGGAAGTTGGAGTTGTCAGTTTTAATTGATGTAAATTTCTATCTCACAATCAGTTTTCTGGTTGCTGAAGCATCGTCTTCATTTATTTTAATTATATATACGCCTGGAGAAAGATTTGAAATGTTCAATTCTTTGGTGTTTAGTGTCGTTTGCAATACTTTTTTTCCTAATACATCAAAAATGATGATTTCCTTATTGGAATCATTTTTAGTAGAAATGTATATTTTACCGTTGCTTACAGGGTTAGGGTACAAGTTTAGCCCCTCAATTGTAGCGGTTCCTTGTGGGTTTGGTTGGGGCTTTATCTCTTGGGCACTGATACTCAAGGAAAAGAAAAAAACCAATACAATAATACTATAGAAGTAATTTTTTGTCATTAGCATGATTTTTAAGTAGTAAATATACAAAAAATCAAATACTATACCAAAAAAAATGCCCTCCTGAAAAGGAAGGTATTTTTTTTAAATATTTTTATTTATTAGTTTGTCCAGTTAGCCCAAGTTGGTAAAGTAGCTCCATTGCCAGCTCCTGTTTGAGTTGAAACGTAAGTTGAAACAGTGTTGTTGGCTGTTGCAAAATTAATACCATTGATTTTGAAGTTTCCTGCTGCAATAATGTCAAGAGCAGGCTGGTCAGCAGTATTAAATTTAGCAAATGTAGTTGGCATATTGCTAGCAACAAATAAGTTAGTGTAAGTTTGTTTACCACCACCTTCTTTAAAATTAATTGCTTTTTCAGAAGCTGTAAATTTAGCATCAGCCCCTTTTACAATTGAGATGTTGTTGATTTTAGCGTCAGTAACAGGAGTAGCTAATCCGTTAGCTCCATTGTTAGAACCTTCAACTCCAGCAAAAGAAACTCCAGAAATATAAACATTTGTAACTGTACCTTGGTAACCATCAGCATAATCTAATGAATCATCATAAGAATTGATAAGAACTAAGTTTGAAGCGTTTACGGCACCTCCAAAGAATTCTACAGCGTCATCACCACTTTCGTAAGTATAGATGTTGTTAACTACTGTTCCACTACCAACTCCAAAGAATGAAACTCCGTTGTATTCTTTAGTATCACTGAATTTAGAACCAGTATAAGAAATTTTCAAATAAGTGATTGATCCGGAATTGTCAGCATTGTTGTTACCTCCGTAAAGCAAACCACCTACTTCAGATGTTCCATTATCTCCTGTGTTAACTTTTGCATCACCACAGATAATTAAACCACCCCAGTCAGATTGAGCTGGAGAAGCTTTACCAGATGTCATAACAACTGGTTTAGCTGAAGTACCATTGATATAAATTTTTGCACCTCTTTCAACAGCAATATAAATTGTTTTTGCTTTTTCTGAATCAGCAGTTGGGTCAGATTTGATTGTTGTTCCAGCAGGAATGATTAAAGTAGCTCCTGATTTTACAACTAATCCACCAGTTAATGTATAAGTTGCATTAGCATCCAAAGTTACAGTTCCGTCTGTAATAGTACCTTTTAAATCATTTACTACTACTTCAAAAGAACTAGATGGTTCATTTGAGTTGTCATTACTACAGCTTGTGAAAGTTAAGCTTGCAATAGCTAATATTGCTAAAATTGATTTTTTCATTTTTTTATTTTGTTTGTTGTTTATTATTAACACCGCAAAGTAAAGTAGTGAATGTTTTTACTTGGTTAAGCGACTATTACATTGTTGTTAAGTATTTAGGCTGTTTTTTTGTCTCTAATAACATTGACTTAACACAGTTTAAAGTGTATAAAAAAAGAGGCAACTATTTGTTACAGTTGCCCCTTTGTTTTTTTATAAAATTGATTTTTTTAGAATTTATAGTTTAGTGATAAACTTAAATTAGAACCTATTTTGTATGAGCTTGCTAAAATATCGTCTGATTTAACATTAGGAGCTTTACTTTGTTCAGCTACTCTTTTGTATGCAGGATTTAAGATGTTTTTATACGATAATCCTATTTTTAAATTTTTAGTTAGATTAGATTTTAAAATAAAATCTAATCGGCTAATAGATTTATCAACAAGGTTTCCTCTTTCTGAAGTACCAATTACTGCTAATTTATCAGAGACATAAGCATAAGTCAATGTTGCTGTAATGTCTCTATCGGTTTTAAATTCTTTTGAGAAAGATAAATCTGCATTTGCTAAAAAGTCAGATGCTCCCGATAGTTTAGAATTCTTGAATGTAAAATTAGAACCAAATCCGTTTTCAATAACAACCTTATTATTACTCAAATCTTGATCTTGATACATATAAGATCCATTAAAACCAAAAGCAAGTTTTTGTTTTAGATTATTTTCATCAATTTTTTCAAAAATGTTTTTTCTGAATTCTAATTCAACTCCAGTTACAACTGCTTTGTCTCCTGTATTAGCATAGGTAATATTTCCAGATGATGAATTAGTAAACATTTCATTAATTGGATTTTGAATTAATTTACCAAAAGCAGTTACCGAAATTAGTTCATCTGAACTTGGGTATAACTCCCAGCTTAAATCGGCGTTGTAGTTTGTTGAAGCGTACAATTTATCATTTCCTTCATAACTTTGACCTACTTCCTGGAAAAGAATTTTTACTTTTTCTTTGAATTGTGGTAAGGTGTAAGTGTTGCTGGCAGCAAATTTTAAGTTTTGTTTATCGTTCAATTTGTACTTAGCAATTAAGCTAGGTAAAAACTTAACTGGTGAGTATGTTCTTCCAGTACCATCCGGAGCATCTAAGCTTTTATAAAATACATATTGCTCGATTTGTTCAAATCTACCTCCCAGAATAACTGATAATCTATCGGTGAAATCATATTTTATATTTCCAAAAACAGCATTAATATTCAAATGACCAGTGTAATATTGTGCAAGTTTACTGGAGCTGTCTCCGTCAGATAAATTGAAGTAAGTGCTGCTTAAATATAGGTCGGTATTATTGAAGCCTTCAATAGGGAATACTGTTTTATTTGATACTGGGAAAAATGAATATTGTAAAGAGTTAAAATCTACATTTTTCATTTTACCGGAATAACCCAAAGTTGCTTTTCCTTTATACTCATCCTCTTTTTTTGCAAAATTATAACTTGCTGAAAGATTAGCTGAAAATTCGTTTTCAGTCAATGTTTGATAATATCTGTGGTTGTTGATACTTGAGTTTTTAAAGAAAGTATATACTGATGATCCGTCTTCAACTGGTACAAATGTGTTTTGCATACGGTCAGGAATAGTGTTGTCAAGTATGCTGTATCCAATAGCCCAATTTGTATTCCATCTGTCATTTAGTTCGTGCTTGCCTAATAATTGGTTAACAATTAGCTGTGTTTTGTCAAAAGTTCCACGTTTAATAAAACCTACAGGGTCATTTCCTGGGAACTCAATGTATTTACCATCGTATTCGCTGTAATCCTGTGAAGTTGAATTTAAAAATAATGTAGTGAATAAAAGAGAATTCTTGGTGTTAATTTTGTAATTAGCACTTCCCATTACAGTGGTGTTAGTGTTGTATTTGTATGATTTTTTTAAGAAATCACTATTAGCTGCTCCTTGAGCTGTAATGCTTGTTCTGTATACGCCTTCATTGTATTTATTGTCATTATCAAAAGAGGCAGTAATAAATGTGCCTATGCTTCCGTTTTCACCCACATTGAATTTTTTACCTCCAGATAATGAAATATTGTTGTTTAAAGTATATTTTCTTTCTTGTCTGTCCCAACTTGTTGCGAAATTGTATGGCAATAAAGGATTCTTTGGTGCATTAACTTTATTAAAGCCTGAATAAGATGGTCCATCTTGCATATAAAAATGATCTAACTTTAATACATTAGTGTTTCCTCCCATACCAAGTCCTAATTCTGCAAAAGGAGTACCACTCATTTTTTTAGATACAATATCAACATTGGCTCCAGAAAAATCGGCATAATTTTGTGATTCAAATGTTTTGCTAATTCCAATAGATTCTACAATGTCAGTTGAAAAAATATCTAAAAGGATGTTTTTGTTAGAAGGATTGTTTGATGGTAATGGTAAGCCATTTAAGGTAGTAACATTATAGCGGTCTCCTAAACCTCTTACGAAAACACTTCCTGATCCCTCTTGTTTTGAAATACCACTTACTTTAGTTACTGCTGTTGCTACATCGCTAACACCTTTACGGGACATTTCCTGGGCGCCGATACTTTGTTTTATGACCACTGCATTTTTTTGTTCTAAAAGCAAAGCACTTTCTTTTTCTCTGTTTACGATGTTTGTGATAACAACATCATCGAGTTTGTAGCCGGAAGATCCCAGTGCTTTATTGATGACTACGGTTTTTCCGTTGACTACATTTACAGGAATATCTATAGGATCGTAACCTATAAAACTAAATTGAAGAACATAATTTCCGGCAACTGCATTTAGGGTGTATTTACCATTGATATCAGTAGTGGTGTTTATGTTGGTTCCTTTTATAACTACATTTGCAAAAGGCAATGTTTCGTTATTGGCATCTTTATCTGTCAGTGTCCCTGTTATAGTGCCTTTATTTTGTGAAAAACTAATGGCAGTGATAAAAAGCGATAAAATGAATAATCTGATTTTCATGTTGAATTTAATTTTTTGCAAAGTAATGGCGGCTTTGTAAAGTTTAAGTTAGCTGCTTGTTATCATTGCATTATTCCGGTATTATGAAATTGTTATGATATTAAATTACGGTTAACCGGGTTTTTAAACCATTTTTTTATTGCTACATTTACCATCGGAATTCAAATCAGGAGCTGTTTTTGGGTGGAATTCCGAAACATAAAATATAATTTTCTATACATGAAAAAAACACAAACTAAGATTTTACTGGTCGATGATGAACCGGATATTTTGGAAATTGTAGGTTATAATCTGGCACAAGAGGGCTATCAAATTATTACCGCTTCGAATGGTAAAGAAGCTATTGTAAAAGCAAAAAAAGAATTGCCGGATCTCATTATTATGGATGTCATGATGCCTGAAATGGATGGGATGGAAGCTTGTGAAAATATTAGAAATATTCCTGAATTAAGTCAAGTGATTATTACTTTCCTGACTGCACGAAGCGAGGATTACTCTCAAGTTGCAGGATTTGATGTCGGAGCCGATGATTATATTACCAAACCTATTAAACCGAAATTATTAGTCAGTAAAGTAAAAGCCTTGTTGCGACGCCGATTAAAAGAGCCGAATGAAGCGAGTGAGACTTTGAATGTGGGTGGAATTGAAATCAATCGCGAAGAATATAAAATCGTAATGGATAATGTAGAGATTGCTTTGCCCAGAAAGGAATTCGAATTATTCTATCTATTGGCTTCAAAACCAGGGAAAGTATTCAAAAGGGATGAAATCCTGGATAAAGTTTGGGGAAATGAAGTGGTTGTTGGCGGAAGAACCATAGATGTTCATATTCGAAAATTGAGGGAAAAAATAGGTGAAGATTTCTTTAAAACCATAAAAGGAGTCGGATACAAGTTTGAAGTTTAGCTTGTAATTGCAACAAGATTTTTGTTATTTAAAAAACACACGTATTCGTTAAATGAAAATAAGTTTTAAAAAAACCTATAAGTTTGCTGTCAAGTCAGCCTTATACATAAGTCTTTTTTCTACAGGATTTGTGGTGCTCCTGGCTGCATTAATTTTTAAAAATACGTTTCAAAGTTTGTTGTTGTTCGGAGGGGTTTTTATTCTTATCATTTATCTTTTTTCTTTTGTTGTACTACAATATAGAGTGGAGCGGTTTATTTACAGAAGGGTCAAAAAAATCTATGATGACGTTTCGCTGCTGGAATCCAGTACTTTTATCAATCAGCCCATAACAACCGATATGGAGACTTTGTCCAGGGAAGTGAAGAAATTTGCTACAGATAAAAAACTGGAAATTGAAATGCTGCAAGTTCGTGAAGAATACCGAAGAGAGTTTTTAGGAAATGTTTCCCATGAATTAAAAACACCGTTGTTTACCGTTCAGGGTTATATCTCTACTTTGTTGGATGGAGCAATGGAAGACAAGACCATCCGGAAAAAATACTTAAAACGTGCCGAAAAAGGCGTGGAGCGGTTGATATATATTGTCGAAGATTTGGATATGATTACCAAATTGGAATCGGGAGATTTGCATTTGGAATATTCCAATTTTGATATTGTAGAATTGGTACAAAGTGTTTTCGATTTGTTAGAAATGAAAGCCGATAAAAAGAAAATCAAGTTGCTTTTTGAAAATGATCACATACAACCCATTATAGTTCATGCGGATAAAGATAAGTTAGAACAAGTCGTTCAAAATCTGATTGTAAATTCTATAAAATACGGAAAAGAAGGCGGGGAAACCGAAGTGGCTATTGTAAACCTGACTCCTAAAAAAGTATTAGTCCGTGTCACGGATAATGGGGAGGGAATCGAAAAACAAAATGTTTCAAGGGTTTTTGAACGCTTTTTCCGTGTCGATCGAAGCGGTTCCCGTTCTGAAGGAGGTTCCGGATTGGGGTTGGCTATCGTCAAACATATTATCGAAGCGCATAAAGAGAAAATTTATGTAGAAAGTGAGTTTGGGGTTGGCTCTGAATTTTCCTTTACCATTGAGAAAGCGAAATATAAAAAAAAACTAATTTAGGAATTAATTAAATATTTTAGTGATATCAAAATTCAGGATTTAAACAATAATATAATTTTAAAAATAAAAAAATAAGTCTTTTCTGATTTAAAATTAGAGAGGTTAATCGTAATTCATACGTATTTGGTATATTATTCTTACATAAATGTTAATTTAGCGTCAACATAATATTGTGTTAACATTGGCTTAACATAACAGGCTCAACTTTGCAAAAAAATTAATCATATAATAAAAATGAAAAAAATTTTATTTGCAGTTTTAGTGATGGTATCGGTTTGTGTTAATGCGCAAGAAGTTACAAATGATACTGTTAAGTCAGAGAGTGTGGATACTTTAAAAACAGTTGATATTAATCAGTTGAAAGAATCGGTAGATGAGCATTCTATGAAATTAGCGGGCTTTGAGGAAAGATTTGCAGCCGCAGAATCTATTCTTGATGAAGTATCTAAAATTAAAATTTCGGGATACATTCAAGCTCAATATGAAATGTATGATAACTGGTCGGCTGATGGGATTCAACATGGTGTAGCGCCAACTTCGGGAGCACCACTTAGTACAAATACTTTCTTTATCAGAAGAGCAAGGGTTAAATTTACCTATAAACCTGTTGATGGTGTAAATTTTGTTTTGTGTCCAGACTTTTCGGTTAATAAACTTAGCTTAAAAGATGCTTTTGTGCAATTGAATGACCGTTGGATCAATACATTCGCTTTATTTGTAGGACAGTTTAACAGACCAACTTATGAGATAGAATATTCTTCTTCAACTAGAGAATTTGCAGAAAGAAGTTTGATGACAAGAACACTTTATCCTTCTGAAAGAGATCAAGGAGTTAAGTTAGAAGCTGATTTTGTTACAAATTTCAATATTCCTTTAAAAGTGCAATTTGCAGTACTTAACGGAAACTTTGGGCAAGGAGGTATAGATAGTCAAGTTAAAGACGTTGATAATGGAAAAGATGTAATGGCTAGAGCGGTATATTCTTTTAAATTGCCTAAAGGTTTGGGTATTGATTTTGGAGCACATACTTATCTTGGTAATACAACAGTAATTGCCCAAACAACTCCTGTGCCAACCGTGTTTTCAGATGTGAATAATAATTTATTTACTCCTGTTGTAGGCGATAAATTGAAAAAAGAATTGTTTGGTCTTGAAATGCAAGCATATTATGATTTCTTGGGAGGTTTGTCTTTAAAAACGGAATACATAAGAGGTACTTATTCCGGAACAACCAATGCTGCTCAGGTAAATTCGTTATTCAATGCCAATAAAGTAAGAAATGTAGAAGGGTATTATATTTCATTAGTGAAAAATTTAGGAAAGGCTAATGCGGTTTCTTTGAGATATGATGTATTTGATCCGAATACTAAATTGTCTGGAGATGCTGTTACAAAGAAAGATGATCTAAAATACAATAACTGGACAAGTGCATGGGAATATTTCTTTAATGCAAATATTAAATTAATGGCGAGTTATACTATGCCAATCAATGAAAAATCTCAAAATGCTGGAGCAGATTACAAGCAAGACAAACACGACAATATTTTTACGCTTAGATTTCAAGCCTCGTTTTAACGATTTTGTATTAAAAATAAATAAAAAATAAAAAATGAAAACAACAAAAATTAAAGTTGCAGCTATTTTATTAGTTGTAATGACAGTAGGATTCTCTTTTACTACAATTAACAAAGTGACCGTAAAAGGGTCTGATACCATGGTTATTTTGTCTCAAAAATGGGCTGAAGTATACATGAAGAAAAATCCAGGAACTTCTATCCAGGTTACCGGTGGAGGATCAGGAGTAGGAATTGCCGCATTGATCAATGGTTCAACGGATATCGCAAACGCTAGCCGTCCAATTAAAGCTTCAGAAGTTAGTAAATTGAAAGCCAGATATAATACCCTTGGTGTTGAGATTCCTTGTGCCAAAGATGGTTTGTCAGTATATTTGAACAAAGCAAACCCGGTTGCAAGTTTAACGATTAAACAAATCGGACAAATTTTCGCCGGTAAAATTACCAACTGGAAAGAAGTAGGTGGGCCGGATGCCTCTATCAGATTATATGGTAGAGAAAGCAGTTCAGGAACTTTTGGTTTCTTTAAAGACAATGTGGTTAAAACGGATTATTCTCCAAGTTGTCAAACATTGCCAGGAACTGCTGCAATTGTAAATGCGGTTAAAAAAGACAAATTCTCTATTGGTTACGGTGGAGCAGCTTATGCTGAAGGCGTGAAAGATTGTGCCGTTAAGAAAGACGATAAAAGTCCTGCAGTTTTACCAACCGCTACAACAATTAAAAACAATTCATATCCAATTACAAGATACTTGTACATGTACTTGAAATCAAAACCAACTGGTGAAACCAAAGCCTTTGTAGATTGGATTTTGAGTCCAGCAGGTCAAGGTCTTATTGCTGAAGTTGGGTATTATCCTTTAAAATAAGAACAAATAAAGTATCCCTCATTTTTATTAAGTGAGGGATATTTGTGTTTATACTATACGAATTCCTAAAAAAATAAGATGAATTCCCAATTACCTATTAAACAAACTTTTACCAAGGAAAGCTTAAAAAAGCAATTCAGGCTTTCTGAATTTTTAGCCGAAAAAATCATATCATCAGTAGCTTTTTTGTCTATCGCGATAATTTTTTTGATTTTCGTTTTCGTTTTCAAAGAATCATTGCCATTGTTTAGTTTTGGAAATGATGCCAAAGCTAAAACAGAAATTCAAGCCACAACTGGAGATAAACCCGAATCATACGGGGCAACTACCGAGGATTTGAAACCGCAATCGTATGGTTCTGAAACAACCGAAGAGTTAAAACCCGAATCGTACGGGACAGAACCTACAGAGGAATTAAAACCGGAGTCTTATGGTTCCGAGCCTGTTTCTAATGAAGATTTGAAACCGGAAGCCTATGGAGACACACCAAAAGAAGACTTGTCTGTTGCTTCATCCGATGAAACAACGGGTGCCGTTTCCCAGAACGAAGAAGGAACAGATAAAACCTGGAGCACTTTTTTTACTACAGAGTGGGTTCCAGTTTCTGAACATCCACGTTTTGGATTGATTGGTTTGCTTGTAGGAACTTTAAAAGTAACCATAATCGCCATGTTGATTGCTGGACCATTGGCAATATTGGCAGCGGTTTACACTTCATGTTTTGCTTCCAATAGAAGAAAGGAAATCATAAAACCAATTATCGAAATGTTGGCGGCATTCCCGTCAGTAGTAATCGGATTTTTTGCCATGATGGTCTTGGCTACTTTTTTCCAGGATATTTTTGGATATGATTCAAGATTGAATGCTTTTATTGGTGGGGTGGCGATGGCTTTGGCTGCGATTCCCATTATTTACACGATTTCAGAAGATGCTTTGTCGGCAGTTCCTAAAACCTATACTGAAGCTAGTTTGGCATTGGGAGCCAGCAAAACACAAACAGCCTTTTCGGTAATTTTGCCGGCGGCAACACCGGGTATTTTTGCAGCCTTGCTTTTAGGGGTAGGACGGGTTTTTGGTGAAACGATGATTGCCCTTATGGCCACCGGAAACGCGGCATTGTTATCGGCTAATCCATTTGAAAGTGTGCGAACTTTTGCTGCGACTATCGGTTCAGAAATGGCAGAAACTGTTTTTGGGGAAACACATTACAGCGTTTTGTTTTTCATAGGGTCTTTACTTTTTATCTTCTCCTTTGCATTAAATGCAGTGGCGGAGTTTTATGTTAAAGGAAAATTAATCAAAAAATTCCAAGGTAAATAATCATGAATAAAACATTTAGTGAGTTAGAAACCCCATTTTTAACTAAAAAACAGAGTGCGAATATAAAAGGAAAACTGGTTGTTGGGTTAACGCAGCTAGCGGTTATCTTGATTATTGCCATTTTATTTATAATCCTTGGAATTATTATTTACCAGGGACGTGATAAATTTTCATGGGAATTTATAAGTTCTTTCCCAACGGACGGAATGACAAAAGGAGGGATTTTCCCGGCCTTAATAGGAACCTTTATTTTGGTTGTTGTCATGTCGATAGCGGCGGTTCCATTTGGAACGGTAACAGCTATTTATTTGACGGAATATGCACGTGAAAATTCTAAGTTTGCTGCAGCGGTTCGTTTTTCTATACGAACTTTGGCGGTAGTGCCGTCTATTATTTTTGGTCTTTTCGGACTCGGATTTTTTATTCAATTTGTAGGAGGAGGTATCGATAAAACATTCAATGGAGGAGAATTACATTGGGGACAACCTAATATCATTTGGGCAAGTCTTACGATGGCATTGTTAACGTTGCCGGTTATTATTGTTTCTGTTGAAGAAGCGTTGAAAACCATTCCCCGTGAGTTGCGTGAAGCGAGTTTAGCTTTAGGGGCAACAAAATGGCAAACCATCAGAAAAGTAGTTTTCCCAGGTTCTATTTCTGGAATTATGACTGGTACAATTTTAGCAGTGAGTAGAGGTGCTGGAGAAGTAGCGCCAATCCTGTTTACTGGTGCAGCGTATTACTTGGCCACTTTGCCAAAATCGTTAAGTGACCAGTTTATGAATTTGGGATACCATGTGTATATCATGTCAACGCAATCTTCTGATGTGGAAAAAACAATGCCAATTCAGTTTGCTACTACTTTAGTGTTACTAATCCTTACGTTATCTCTAAACTTAGTGGCAGTACTTATCAGATCAAGAATTAGAAGAAATGCAAAATAATTTATTTAGATAAAAATATTATTTTAGACACAATAAAAATAAAATGAAAGATATAAAAATACAGGTTAATGATTTGTCATTATACTACGGAGAAAAAAAGGCTTTAAAGGAAATTTCGATGCAGATTCCGGCTAATAAGGTTACGGCTTTGATTGGGCCTTCCGGATGTGGGAAATCTACTTTTTTGAGATGTATAAACCGAATGAATGACTTAATTCCTAGTGTTTCCATTACGGGTCAGATGCTTGTGGAAGGAGTGGATATCTATGATAAAAATGTAGATGTGGTGAATATTAGAAAAAAGATTGGAATGGTTTTCCAAAAATCAAATCCTTTTCCGAAATCTATTTATGAAAATATTGCCTACGGCCCAAAAATCAATGGGTTAAAAGATAAAACACAATTGGATGAAATTGTAGAGACGTCTTTACGTCAGGCGGCTATATGGGATGAGTTAAAAGACCGTTTAGATGATTCTGCTTTGGGATTATCTGGAGGACAACAACAGCGTTTGTGTATTGCAAGAACTTTGGCGGTAAGCCCGGATATCATTTTGATGGATGAGCCTGCAAGTGCCTTAGACCCGATTTCTACCTCTAAAATTGAAGAGTTGGTTCATGAGTTGAAAGAACAATATACCATCATAATTGTTACCCACAACATGCAACAAGCCGCCAGAACAAGTGATCATACCGCCTTCTTTTATATGGGAGAATTGATTGAAATGGGAAAAACAAATGCTATTTTTACCAAACCAGAGAAAAAACAAACTGAGGATTATATCACCGGTAGATTTGGATAAAAATTATGAGAAAAACAACAAGGACTTTTTCAAGACTTGTCTGTTTTTTTATAATTTTAATCTTAATACTAAAAAAAGAATAGAATGACACACTTTGAAATAGAATTAGAAAAATTAAAAAATGTAATCGTAAAGATAGGAAAGCTGGCTGAGGTTCAGGTTGGCGAATCCGTAAATGCATTACTCTCAGAGCCTGTAGCTGAAGGAAAAGAAGTGAAGAAAATCGAACAGAAAATCGATAAATTAGATGTAAAAATCGATGAAATCTGTCAAAGTATTTTTGCTTTACAACAGCCTGTCGCTTCTGATTTGCGCTTTATCATGTCGGCGATGCAAATTAGCAATGAGATTGAACGTATAGGAGATTTGTCAATCAGTATTATCAAGAAAACGAAAAGTATTAAGGATAAACATGATTTGATTGCAAAATTCAATATAGCAGGACTGGCAAAAAATGTAGAGGTAATAACTACCAAAACCAATGAATGTTTTTTGACTCGTGATGAGGGTACTATTGGGGAGATATTCGTTTTGAATAAAAGTATCAAAAAAAAATGTGATGATACCATTCACGAAATCATATCTGAAATGAAAACAAATTCTAAAGTGGTTGTGTCTGCAACTAATTTGGTGCTTGTTTTGAAACACCTGGAAAGAATTTCTGAGCATTGTTCTAATATTGCAGAGCATGTTTATTTTATGGTAAATGCCAAAATCATCAAACACGAAAAATTTGACGATAAAAATTAAGAAAGCACTGTACGCTTTTAAATGGAAAACACTGATTGAAACCTTGTGTAGGAATTAATCAGTGTTTTTTTTATTGAATTACACTTTAAACGGATGCTTTTTCTGGTTTTTTCTTTTTGATGGAATTAAAAACCGAAAACAACGCTTTCCAGTCTATCGTATTGTTTATAGGAGTAAAACCTTTGTATAAATCAATTTCCTGTACATCTTTTATTTTAAAATCATCCTGGTTTTTATAAGGAATCCGCACATCTTTGGCCAGTTTCTTTGCCAGATATTCCTGTTCATACTGTCCCGGTGTTGGGATGAAAAATGCTTTTTTTTCCAGTTTTACCAAATCCATTATGGTTGTGTATCCGGAGCGGCAAATGATTTTGTCACTTTTATTAAAGGTTTTTTCCAGTTGGCGGGTGTTCATGAAGTTATAATAAGTAACATGGCCAATTTGTTCTTTTAACTGTTCTTTTTCAATGATTCCTTTGATGAAAACAACATTTCCTTCAAACTCTAGAACTTCCTTTTTCAGCTTTTCTTCTAATAGTCCCCGTTGTGGTTCCGGCCCGGATAAAATCACCATCAGGTCGTAAATTATAGGGGTTTCTTTTTTGTTCATCCGGCTTAAGGGGCCAATATATCTAATTTTGAAATTAGCATTTTTCACGTGCCCTAGTTTTCCCGTGAGGTTGTTTTCGCCTTCAAGATCAGGAACCCAACATTCTGTATATTTCTGTATGATATTCTGATGGAGCATGCTTGTTATCCAGGTGGTACTTCCGGTCAATACATTCAATTGGTGTGTTATAAATACCGAAGGGACTTTTTTGCTGATTACACCCAACCGATTGTCAGAAATAATTCCGTCAATTTTGTATTTTTTAATCCATCGGTTAATCGTTTTTTTTTCTTCCCAAATGGCTTCAATTATCTTAGGGCAATTTTTTAATAATTTCCATTTGAAATTTTTGCCGTTTTTAGCGTATTCAATTTGATAGGAAGGGAGTTCCAATGTTTTTAAATAGGGAAATTCTTTTCGGAGTAAGTCTAACGCAATACCGTCGGAGGCAATGATAGGGATATAATTATTTTCCTGTAAAGCCTTTATGATTGGGATGCAACGGGTAGCGTGTCCCAGCCCCCAATTTAAGGGTGCAATTAAAATAGTTTTATAATTAGAATTCAAATCCATTGATATATAAGTTCGTTATTTAAATTTGAAAATTACTCAATGAAGCGATTTTTCGTATTGCTAAGATATTATCAAACTATTAATTTATTTCGGTGTAAAAATACACTACTGTGGTGTTAAAAAAATAGGCTATCCTATTTTGGACAGCCTATTTTTTATTTTGACGACAGTTGTGTTATTCTTGAATATAGGTTTTATTACCGTTAGCATTAATATAATATTTTCCTCCTTTAGGGCCGGTGTATACTTTTTTGCAGTTGTATTCTCCGGTTACTTTGTCTGCCTTTTGTGGGGCTTTTTCAGTTGTTGTTACTGAATTTAATTTGGAATAAATTTAATAATTTAATTCTTAAAATAGGTCTAAAGTTTTAAAAATGAGTATGATAAAAAAAAACACTACTTTTTAATATATAGAACGGTTGCTCTATATATCAAAAAGTAGTGTTTCGGTTGTTATATAAAAGAAAGCTTAAGATATAAATCCCTAGTTTTCCTTAGTCACAATTTGCATGGTTTCAGTTCCCACTTGTTTTAAAAGTACTGTTTTCCCTTCTTCTACCACTTTAGCGGCTTCATCGTTAAAATGTCGGATGGTGTATAACGTAACATTTTCGTCATAGTTTACTTTGAATTTTTTAGATAATATCGCAATCAGATCTTTGAAATTACCGAATTTATCTTCTACACAAACTGAAAAGCTGATCGCTGAATTCTGGATTAAATTTACTTTAATCTTGAATTGGTGGAACAAGCCAAAAATTTCGCTGATGTTTTCTTCCATGATGAAAGAGAAATCTATAGAGGAAAGTGAAATTAATAATTGATCTCTTTTAACGATGAAACAAGGCATGAACGGTTCTAAAGTAGCGCCTTTTGATACACTTGTTCCTTTTAATAATGGATTGATAAAAGATTTTACATACAAAGGAATTTCCTTTTTCTGTAGTGGTTGCAATGTTTTTGGATGAATTACTGTAGCTCCGTAAAAAGCCAATTCGATAGCTTCGCGATACGAAATCTGGTTCAACAAGCTTGCATTTTCAAAATATCTTGGGTCGGCATTCATTACTCCGGGAACATCTTTCCAGATGGTTACACTTTCGGCATTGAGGCAATAGGCAAAAATAGCAGCCGTATAGTCAGAACCTTCTCTTCCTAAAGTGGTGGTGAAATTATTCTCATCAGAGCCTAGGAAACCTTGTGTTATGTTTAGGATTTTTCTTTTTACATTTTTAGAAATGTTCTTTTGGGTCAACTCCCAGTCAACTTCGGCATCTCTGTAATTGGCGTTGGTTTTTACAAAATTCCTAACGTCCAGCCATTGCGTTTTAATTCCCATAAAACTCATGAAATGGCTAAGGATAGTAGTAGAAATTAGCTCTCCGTAGCTCACCACCTGATCGTAAACGAAATTGTAGTTTGGCGATTTATTATGTGCTAAAAAATACTCTAAATCTAAAAATTGATTGTTTACCGCTGTAAAAACTTCATGTTTGTCATCTTCGAACAAATCCAATAAGATTTGATTGTGGTATTTTTTTATTTCCTGTACAGAAGATTGTAATGCGGCTGATTTGTCAAAATAGTTTTTTATAACTACCTCAAGTGCATTGGTTGTTTTTCCCATAGCAGAAACGACCAACAATACATCCTCATAACCTGCTTTTTGTAAAACGTCATATACGTTTTTAATTCCTGCTGCATCTTTTACTGAAGCACCACCAAATTTGAATACTCTCATAATTTATTATAAAATTGTAATTTTTTAACTTATTTTAATTTGCTCTGAACAAAATTGTCGATGCCTGCTTCGTCCATTTGGGCAACACACCATTCTTTGAAAACTTTGGCTCCTGTTTTTTCATAAAAATCAATGGCGGGCGTATTCCAGTCGAGTACATTCCAATCAATTCTTCTGACGTTATCGCGTTGGGCTTGTTGGATAATTTCAGAATATAAGGCATAACCCAAACCCATTCCCCGCATTTCTTCTTTGACAACCAAATCTTCCAAATGAATTGTTTTTCCTTTCCAGGTGGAATAGCGGTAATAATACAATGCAATTCCAACAATTTCGGTGTCAACTTCTGCTACAAAAACATGAAACAATGGAGTTTCTCCAAAACCATCACGAACCAAATCTTCAGCAGTTATTACAACGGCATCCGGTTCTTTCTCAAAATGGGCTAATTCTTGAATGAGTGCCAGAACTCCTGTCATGTCTTCCGGCCTTCCTTTTCTAATTTTCATAAATTCTTAATTTTAAAGGGTAAAAATTTAAAATAAAGCTTTTAAAACTATCGAGTTAGCAGCATTTGCGAGCAAATATACAATAATGGCAAACTAAGTAAATTTTATTCAAATCATTTTCACAAAAAAAACGATATTTGTGACTTCAAATCAACTACAACGAAATAGTAATGGAAGAACGCAACAGGACCCTAGGCGAATTTATCATAGAAAACCAAAAAGAATTTAAGTATTCATCCGGTGAATTATCAAGAATTTTCAACTCTATTCGATTGGCCGCCAAGGTAGTCAACTATAAAGTGAATAAAGCAGGATTGGTTGATATTATTGGAGCAGCCGGAGAACAGAATATCCAAGGGGAAGACCAGCAAAAGCTGGATGTTTATGCCAATGAAATTTTCATACAAACATTAATCAATCGTGAAATTGTATGCGGAATTGCCTCTGAAGAAAACGATGAGTTCATCACAGTGGCTGGAAGCGATAACGGTCATAATAATAAATATGTAGTTTTGATGGATCCGTTGGATGGTTCTTCCAATATCGATGTGAATGTTTCTGTAGGGACTATTTTTTCTGTTTACCGAAGAATAACACCTGTTGGAACACCCGTATCCATTGAGGATTTCCTGCAACCGGGAACAAAACAAGTAGCTGCCGGATATGTTATTTACGGGACTTCTACCATGATTGTGTATACGACCGGGCATGGCGTAAATGGGTTTACATTAAACCCGGCCATCGGGACTTTTTATTTATCGCATCCTAATATGAAGTTTCCGGTTGATGGTTGTATTTATTCCGTAAATGAAGGAAATTATATTCATTTTCCACAAGGGGTAAAAGATTATATCAAGTATTGCCAAACAGAGGAAGGAGATAGACCGTATACTTCCCGTTATATAGGAAGTTTGGTTTCGGATATTCACAGAAATATGGTTAAAGGAGGGATTTATTTTTATCCGACAAGTTCTAAATCTCCAAAAGGGAAATTGCGTTTGTTGTACGAATGTAATCCTATGGCTTTCATAGTGGAGCAAGCAGGAGGAAAAGCGTCTGACGGATTTGGAAGAATTATGGAAATTGAGCCCAAAGAGTTACATGAAAGAGTGCCTTTTTTCTGTGGAAGCTACAATATGGTAGAGAAAGCAGAAGAATTTATGTATAAAGCAAAGTTGAGTAAATATTAATACTCATGAAAAAGGCTCCTGAAATTTAGGAGCCTTTTTTTATTTATTCATGTTTTGCATTTCAAATACAAAAGTGTCTAAATCTACTTTTTTATCTACTAATGTAAGTGCTTTCGAGACGATATAATCTACGTTTCCAGGAGTGAAACCCAGCGCTAAACCAAATCTCTTTAATAGAGTTTCTTGCCTGTCACCTAAATGATGGTCTACATGTACCATTCGGGATAAATCATATAAACGCTCTAATCTTTGGGAATAAAGATACGGTGGATTTATAGGGTATTTTAATGGATTTTCTAAAATTTCTTCATATTCTGATGGAGAAATTTCTAGGTTAGTAGCCAATTTGTCTAAGAATTTTTTTTCTTCGGCTGCAAAAACGCCATCTGCAAGTGCCACACGTACAATTGCTGAAAAATGACCTTTATTTCGTTGTTTGAATTCGCTATCAAATAAATCTGAAAATGACATAATTATATTTTTATTTATATACTACAAATATAATTCAATTTTTAAATTATTAATTTCTTTTTCTTTTTTTATTCAGTTTTGTTTGATGAATTTTCATTAAATGAATTGCGAGTTCCAATCAATCATTTTCAAAATAAATCGTAAGTTTACAGCCCCCTTATCAACTTTAAAATAAATAACCTATGGATCAATTTTGGATTTATTTTCAAATAGGATTGAAACACATTTTAGATGTTTATGCGTATGATCATGTTTTGTTTTTGATAGCTTTAGCTATTCCATTTTCTTTCAAAGATTGGAAACGGATAGTGCTGTTAATAACGCTTTTTACATTGGGACATACCATGGCATTGTTGCTTTCTGTTTTTGGAATTATAGCCATTAAAGTAAAAGTTGTAGCGTTATTGGTGCCGTTTACAATATTGATTATTGCTCTTTTTAATCTGTTTACGGCGGGAAAATCAAATAAAAAAGAGGGACTGAATATCGTGTTTTTTATCACGCTTTTTTTTGGGATAATACACGGATTAAGTTTTTCGAATTATTTCCGGACGATAGCAAGAGGGACGGCTACTTCTAAATTATTGCCTATGGGTGAATTTGCCATTGGAATAGAAGCGGCACAAATTATTGTGATTTTTGTCCTTTTGGTTTTGTCCTATATAGTACAAACCGTTTTTAGGTTTTCTAAAAGAGATTGGACACTGGTTTTGTCGGCATTTATAATTGGAGTTGTATTGCCGATGATTATTGAAAATGAAATATGGATAAGATAAAAATGGAAGAGGTTAAATTAAATAAATATGATAAAGCGTATCTCCGAATCGCTACGGAGTGGGGGCTTTTGTCATATTGTAAACGCAAACAGGTAGGGGCAATTATTGTGCGTGATCGAATGATTATTTCTGATGGTTATAACGGCACGCCGTCTGGTTTTGAGAATTGCTGTGAAGATGAAGAGGGATTGACGCGTTGGGATGTTTTGCATGCCGAAGCCAATGCGATACTTAAAGTGGCCCGATCCACGCAATCCTGTGAAGGCGCGACCTTATATATTACCTTGTCTCCATGCAAAGAATGCAGTAAACTGATTCATCAGTCCGGAATAAAACGAGTAGTATATCATAATGGTTATCGGGATGATTCCGGCATTCAGTTTTTGAAAAAAGCAGGGGTGATTGTTGATCATATTCCGGTATTAGAAGAATAAATGAACATCAAAGTTAAATATTTACCCATTTTAATCAGTGTGACTTTTGCGCTGGGATTGCTTATGGGTAAATGGCTAAACTCGTCTGGCGGAAATCAATTTTTGGTTAAAAACAGTTCGAAAACAAAGTTGAATAAGCTCATTGATTTCATCAATAATGAGTATGTGGATAATGTTAATACCGATTCTATTGTCAATAAAACCGTTGATAAAATACTCGAACAATTAGATCCGCATTCAGTTTATGTTCCGCCGAGTGAACAGGCTCAGGTGGTGGAAAATATGAAAGGTGAATTTGTGGGTATCGGAGTTAATTTTTATATGTATAAAGATTCGGTGGCTATAATAAAACCGGTTGAAAATGGCCCTTCGGCAAAAGCGGGAATTAAAGCCGGTGATCGAATTCTGTATGCGGGTAAAACAAAACTTTTTGGCAGAAAATTGCCCAACGACAGTTTGTTTTCTAAACTAAAAGGGGAAATAGGTTCAGAAGTAAATCTTACCGTTTATAGAAAAACAACAGGGAAAAAATTAAATTTTAAAATAAAAAGGGATGTAATCCCTTTGAAAAGTGTTGATGCGGTTGTCATGTTGAATGCTTCTACGGGCTATATAAAAATAAACCGCTTTGCAGAAACTACCTATGATGAATTCAGAACCGGTTTGGATGAATTGAAAAAAAAGGGAGCCAATACTCTTGTTGTTGATCTTCGGGATAATGGAGGGGGGTATATGGAAGAATCTATTGCTGTTGCCGATGAGTTCCTGGGAGATAAAAAAATGATTGTATTTACCAAAAACAAAAGAGGTGCCATACAAAAGACATTTGCCACTAAAAAAGGGGGTTTCGAAACCGGAAAACTATTTGTTTTAATCAATGAAAATAGTGCTTCGGCCAGTGAAATTTTAGCAGGGGCAATTCAGGATAATGACAGGGGTATTATCGTGGGAAGACGTTCTTTTGGTAAAGGATTGGTGCAAAGGGAAATGGATTTTGATGATGGTTCTGCGGTAAGATTAACGGTTGCCCGGTATTACACCCCTACAGGGCGTTCCATACAAAAGCCTTATTCCAAGGGGGTGGATGATTATTTTAAAGAATCGGAATCTCGATTTCTTCATGGGGAATTGTACCATAAAGACAGTATAAAAATGGTAGATTCGTTGAAATTTAAAACTCCAAAAGGGAAGATTGTTTATGGCGGCGGGGGTATTGTTCCTGATGTATTTGTTCCTCTTGATATTGAGCATGGCAGGGAAAATATTTATTATTTGATGCAATCCGGTGTAGTGGGGAATTTTGTTTTTGAAGTATTGGATAAAAACAGAAGAAACTTCGATAATTTGTCTTTAGAGCAGTTTGTCACTAAAATGAATGCAACCGATTTGTATTTTAATGCATTTCAGCAATTTATTTCCAAAAACTTTTTAGAATTAAAACTGGAAAAAAGTAAGGCTCTGGTTAAGCATTTTCTTAATGCTGAATTTGCAAGGCAATTGTACGGAGAAAATAAATATTATGAAATGGTATTGAAAGACGACGCGATGATCAAGAGGGTTTTAAACAGAAAAAAATAAGCTGTTTTTATCGGATGCTATCGTGAGTGTGAGTTTGAATTCCGTTATTCCATAAGGTCAAAATATCGGTGGCAACAGCGGCACCACTTCCGGCGGCAATGGCCAATTGACTTCTCCAGCCGGCCAATGTGCCAATCACATAAATGCCTTCGGCAACTTTATGGTCAATATTGTGCAATTGAATTCGGTTTTTCTCCGGTAGCGCTTTTTGATGTGGTTCGACATATTGCATTAGACCTTGGATGTCAAAGGTGTTGGCTGAACCAATCCCGATTACAATTGTTTTGGTTTTATAAGAACTCCTGTTTGTGGTAACGGTGAATTCGGGATAAACACCTTCTATTTTCAGGACTTTTTCATTTGGTATTTGAACAATGTGGGGGTAAATTTCAGAAAGGTGTTCCGTGCTTTCCAATAATAATTCAGAGCCTAATTTTCCGGGAGAGATGCCGTAGGCATTGTTGAATAAAGCATCTTGTAGAGAAGAAGTTTTTTGGTGGGTAATGATGCCTATTTTTTTAGCTATGGCAAAGGTTTTGTCTTTTGCAGAACCTAAAACAAGTGCACATGATACGCCGGAAACACCACCTCCAATAATTAAAACATCAAACATATGGCTATAGTTTGTCGTTCATTTTTTCTTCTATTTTTTTAGACATTCTAAATATTAAAAGAATTAGTACCGCACAAAGAGAAGCTGCAATGCCTATAAATGCAACGATACTATCACCTTTAAATGGATTTGTAAAGTCTAGTAATGTAATGTTGAAAATGATAAGTGCCAATGCTAAAAACACTAATACGCTAGTAAAGATTTTCATAATATTATTTTTTAGTCGTGGCTATAAAAAAAGATGTTTGGGGTAATGTTTAATTAACAAAGACAATCAATCTAGTTTTTATAGCTGACATTAGGGTGTAAATTTATAATTTTTTTTTTTAGAGGTGCAAACCTTTAACATTAGTACTAAATAATTTAACAGCAATTGTTAAAAGTGCTGCTTTGAAAGTGTTGTGGAGTCATATATAATAGGTAACTACCCTATTTTTAGTGCAGATTGATTATCTTTGCGCCATATAGTCAAAATACCTCATAATAATGTTTCAACTAGGGAAAACCATCGTATCGGAAGATATTTTAGAAAAAGAATTTGTTTGCAATCTATCCGCCTGTAAAGGGGCTTGCTGTGTAGACGGAGATGCCGGCGCGCCGTTAAGTCAGGAAGAAACAGAAATTTTGGAGGCTATTTATCCTAAGGTGAAACCTTTTTTGCGCAAGCAGGGAATAGAGGCTATTGAGGCCCAGGGGACTTGGGTAAAAGGAACTGATGGTGATCTTGAAACACCATTGATTGACAATAAGGATTGCGCGTATGTAATTTATGACGGCGCAACAGCACTTTGTGGGATTGAACAGGCATACAATCAAGGGATTGTAGATTGGAAAAAACCGGTTTCCTGTCATTTGTATCCAATCCGTGTGAAAGATTTCACCGAATTTTTTGCGGTCAATTATGACAAGTGGGATATCTGTGATGCGGCCTGCTCTTTGGGTCAGGAATTGGAAGTTCCGGTCTATAAATTTGTGAAGGAAGCCTTGATTCGAAAGTTTGGTGAAGACTGGTACGCTGAACTTGAAAAAGTGGCCGAAGAAATCAAAAAATAGATCCGAAAAAAAATAAATTTTTCCTTGTTTCGTGTTTTTAAAACCCTATATTTTACGCTGCTTTAGCTTATTTTTGTATTTTTAAACAATTGATTATCAGTTTGTTGTTAAATGTATGAAAAGTGTTCTGAAATTTTAAGGTTGTTAAAAACTAACCTATATTGTGAATAAGTTTGACTTTTAATAACCGCAATATTTTGCAATCTTTGTAATCGACTCGTTGCTCAGGATTTCGTTAAAATTTTTAAAAAAGAAACAATAAAAATGTCGCAAATTGAACCAATTTTACAAGAGAATAAAAATAGATTCGTAATTTTTCCTATCAAGCACCATGATATCTGGGAGTGGTACAAAAAAATGGAGGCCAGTTTTTGGACTGCGGAAGAAATTGATTTGTCTCAGGATTTAAACGACTGGAATAATAAGCTGAATTCAGACGAGAAATATTTCATCAAGCACATTTTGGCATTTTTTGCGGCTTCAGATGGAATTGTAAACGAAAATTTGGCGGAGAATTTTGTAAATGAAGTGCAATATGCAGAGGCGAAATTCTTTTATGGTTTTCAAATCATGATGGAGAATATTCATAGCGAAACCTATTCGTTGTTGATTGATACCTATGTGAAAGATGAGGTTGAAAAAGATGAGTTGTTTAATGCCTTGGAAGTTTTTCCGGCAATCAGAAAAAAAGCGGACTGGGCTTTAAAATGGATTGAGTCGGATTCTTTTGCAGAACGATTGATTGCTTTTGCGGCAGTGGAAGGGATTTTCTTCTCAGGGGCATTTTGCTCTATTTACTGGTTGAAAAAACGTGGATTAATGCCGGGTTTGACTTTTTCTAACGAATTGATTTCTCGTGATGAGGGAGTTCACTGTGATTTTGCGGTGCATTTACACAACCATCACTTGGTGAATAAAGTGCCAAAAAACAGAATTAAAGAAATTATCGTTAATGCGTTGGATATCGAAAGAGAATTTATCACCGAATCATTGCCGGTAAGTTTAATTGGTATGAATGCGGGATTGATGACACAATACTTAGAGTTTGTGGCTGACAGATTGTTGGTGGAATTAGGTTGTGACAGAGTGTACAATACTTCAAACCCTTTTGATTTCATGGATATGATTTCGCTACAAGGGAAAACCAATTTCTTTGAGAAAAAAGTAGCCGAATACCAAAAATCGGGAGTGATGAACACCGATAGCGATGCGCAAAAAATATCATTTGACGCCGATTTTTAAATCGAAATAAAAGCGTCGAATAGAGTTATGCTGAATGATTTCGGCTTCAATTAAATTAAAAAAACACAGCGTTTGAGTATTGAAAGACATATCAATATTTAAATTTTTCAATAATAATTAAAAAAGTAACCTTATGTATGTAGTAAAGAGAGATGGCCGTAAAGAGCCGGTAATGTTTGATAAGATTACGGATAGAATAAAAATGCTATGTTACGGGTTGAATGAACTTGTTGATCCTGTAAAAGTGGCCATGCGTGTTATTGAAGGGTTGTATGACGGGGTTTCGACTTCTGAGTTGGATAACCTTGCGGCAGAGACTGCAGCATCGATGACTATTGCGCATCCGGATTATGCACAGTTGGCGGCCCGAATTGCAATTTCGAACTTACACTCCAATACTAAAAAATCATTCTCGGAAACGATGAATGAGATGTATCATTATGTGAATCCAAGAAATGGACAGGAAGCACCATTGCTTTCTGAGGAAGTGCATAACGTGATTCAAGCGAATGCTGAATTTTTGAATTCACACATCATTTACAATAGAGATTTTAATTACGATTACTTTGGTTTTAAAACCTTAGAACGTTCGTATTTACTTAAAATAAACGGAAAAATTGTTGAAAGACCGCAGCACATGCTGATGCGTGTTGCAGTAGGAATTCATTTAGATGATTTAGAGTCGGTTTTGGAGACTTACGATTTAATGTCTAAAAAGTTCTTTACCCATGCAACACCAACCTTGTTCAACGCGGGAACTCCAAAACCTCAGATGTCTTCTTGTTTCCTTTTGGCGATGCAAGACGATAGTATTGATGGGATTTATGATACCTTGAAACAAACGGCAAAAATTTCGCAATCGGCAGGAGGGATAGGGCTTTCTATTCACAATGTCCGTGCGACAGGTTCATACATTCGCGGGACTAACGGAACATCAAACGGAATTGTTCCGATGTTGCGTGTGTTTAACGATACGGCTCGTTATGTAGATCAAGGGGGCGGAAAACGTAAAGGTAGTTTTGCTATTTATATCGAAACTTGGCATGCTGATATTTTTGAATTTTTGGATTTGAAAAAGAATACCGGAAAAGAGGAAATGCGTGCCAGAGATTTGTTCTTCGCCATGTGGACATCCGATTTGTTCATGAAACGTGTGCAGGAAGATGGACCATGGACTTTGATGTGTCCAAACGAATGTCCGGGATTGTATGAGGTGTACGGAGACGAGTTTGAAGCGTTGTACATTGGTTATGAAGCTGAAGGAAAAGGAAGAAAAACTATTCGTGCCAGAGAGTTATGGGAAAAAATTCTGGAATCTCAAATTGAGACCGGAACACCATACATGTTATATAAAGACGCGGCCAACCGTAAATCAAATCAAAAGAATTTAGGAACTATCCGTTCGTCTAACTTGTGTACCGAGATTATGGAGTACACTTCAAAAGATGAAATTGCGGTATGTAATTTGGCTTCACTTTCGTTGCCAATGTTTGTGGATAATGGGAAATTTGACCATGAAGCACTTTATAAGGTTACCAAACGAGTGACCAGAAACTTAAATAAAGTGATTGACAGGAATTACTATCCGGTACAAGAAGCAGAGAATTCTAATTTGCGTCACCGACCTATCGGACTTGGGGTACAAGGATTGGCAGATGCTTTTATCATGTTGCGTTTGCCGTTTACATCTGATGGAGCCAAGAAATTAAATCAGGAAATTTTTGAAACTTTATACTTTGCAGCCGTAACCGCTTCTATGGAAATGGCCAAAGAAGAAGGGCCATATTCTACTTTCAAAGGTTCGCCAATTTCTAAAGGAGAATTCCAACACAATTTGTGGGGATTGAACGATGAAGAATTGTCAGGTCGATGGGATTGGGCTTCGTTAAGAAAAGAAGTAATGGAGCACGGTGTTCGTAACTCATTGTTAGTGGCTCCTATGCCTACGGCTTCTACTTCTCAAATTTTAGGAAATAATGAGGCTTTTGAGCCGTATACTTCCAATATTTATACCCGTCGTGTATTGTCTGGGGAATTCATTGTGGTAAACAAACATTTATTGCATGATTTAGTGGAGCGTGGTTTGTGGAATGAATCTTTGAAGCAAGAAATTATGCGTCATAACGGTTCGGTTCAGAATATTGATGTGATTCCTCAAGACTTGAAAGACTTGTACAAAACGGTTTGGGAAATGTCAATGAAAGATATTATTGATATGTCCCGTCAAAGAGGGTATTTCATTGACCAATCGCAATCGTTGAACCTGTTCATGCAGGATGCCAATTATTCGAAACTGACGTCTATGCATTTCTATGCCTGGCAGTCCGGATTGAAAACAGGAATGTATTACCTGAGAACCAAAGCGGCTGTTGATGCCATTAAGTTTACTTTGAACAATGATAAAAAGAATGAACTTCAACCGGTTGCCGAGTTGAATGATGAGCCAATGAGCGTGGAGGATTATAAAGCTATGATTTTAAAAGCACAGGCAAGCGGTCCGGAAGACTGCGAAATGTGTGGTTCATAAATTTGATTTGAAATTTAAACCTTAGGTTAACTATAATTCAAACGAAACAGCCGTCATTTTTATGATGGCTGTTTTTTTATGGTCTGAAAATAAGTTTTCTTCCAGTTTGTGCTAATGAAAAATCGTATTAATAATTTAAGAATAATTCCTTATATTTGAGTAGGTTAAGTTTTGTTCAGGTTTCTTTTTTCTAAGTTTAAAAAACAGTACCATGGAAAATGCAACATTTACCGTTACAGATGATTTACTCGCGTCACAAGGACAGCGTTTTCTTAATTTTTGTATTGATGCATTAATCCAATACGGAATCCTTTTAGCTATCGGAACAACCATACAGTTGATTGCTGAAATAACCAATAATTATGTGGTGTCCGATTGGTTGAAATCATTGGGCAGTTTCGATCTTTTTTTAGTTGTACTTCTTATCGCATTTTTTTATTATTATTTAACCGAAACATATTTCTCCCGCACTTTTGCAAAGTATTTTACCAAAACCATAGTGGTGACCAAAGAAGGGATTAGGCCGTATTATAAATCGATTCTGATTCGTACAATTTGCCGTTTTATTCCTTTCGAGGCTTTTTCCTTTTTAGCGATGCCATCAAGAGGCTGGCATGATCGACTTTCTGAAACATATGTAGTTAAGAAAAAGCGATTGACTCAAAAACGGGATTTGTTTTATCATTTTGATGAAATTGCCAAAGTATAAATAAAGTAAACCCTGGTAAAAATTAATCTTATCAGGGTTTGTCTTTAAGTTTAAATAGTGATTGCGTTTTCAACCGTATTTCGTATTTCTTTGGCAGAAGCTACCATTGCTGTCAATGCCTTTTTGGTTTCGGGCCAGTGGCGGGTTTTTAAGCCGCAATCCGGATTGACCCAAAGTTGGTTTGCCGGAATGACCGCAGCCGCCTTTTCCAGTAAATGAACCATTTCGGCGCTGGAAGGAACACGGGGCGAGTGAATGTCGTATACCCCGGGACCAATTTCATTCGGATAATTAAAATGGGCAAAGGCATCCAATAATTCCATTTGGGAGCGGGAACATTCAATGGTGATGACATCGGCATCCATATCGGCAATGTTTTGAATGATGTCATTGAATTCACTGTAACACATGTGCGTGTGAATCTGGGTATCGTCTTTTACGCCGCTTGCTGAGATTCGGAATGCTTTGACAGCCCAATCCAGATAGTTTGCCCATTCTTCTTTTCGTAAAGGCAATCCTTCCCGGATGGCCGGTTCGTCAATTTGGATGATTTTGATTCCTACATTTTCTAAATCGACCACTTCGTCCCTGATGGCCAAAGCAATTTGGGTGCAGGTTTCGGAGCGTGGTTGGTCATTTCGAACAAAGGACCATTGTAAAATAGTTACAGGACCGGTTAGCATTCCTTTGACCCATTTTGGCGTAAGTGATTGGGCGAATGATGACCATTTTACCGTCATCGGGTTTGGGCGGGAAACATCCCCATAAATAACCGGTGGTTTCACGCAACGGCTTCCGTAACTTTGTACCCAGCCATTTTTGGTAAATGTAAATCCGTCGAGTTGTTCTCCGAAATATTCCACCATGTCATTGCGCTCAAATTCGCCATGCACCAAAACGTCAATGCCGGTCTCCTCTTGAAAACGAATCGTTTCTTCGGTTTCTTTTTGAAGTAAATCGTCATATTGTTCTTGGGTCAATTCGCCTTTTTTGAACTTGGCTCTCCAGCTGCGCACTTCGGCAGTTTGGGGAAAGGAACCAATTGTGGTCGTAGGGAATGAAGGAAGGTTTAAGACGTCAATTTGTTTTTTTCTGCGAATTGCAAACGGGTTTTTGCGTTGGTCATCACCGGTTGTGATGCTGGCTACACGATTTTTAACGGCCTCATTATGGATTAGTTTGGATGTTTTTCTGTTCTCGTTGGCAATGGTGTTTTCCTGAAACAGAACTGATTCGTCCTGTGTAATCTCGTCTAAGGCAAAGCTTTGAAGTAGCACGACTTCCTCGATTTTTTGTTTGGCGAAAGCCAGCCATTGTTTGATTTCTGGAGTCAGTGTGGTATCATTGGTTTCTAAGTCTAAATCGCAAGGCGAATGAATCAGAGAACAGGAAGTTGCGATTAGGATGCGGTTTTTACCAAGGGCAAGAACTGCTTTTTGGATAAGGGCTAATGACTTTTTGAAATCATTTTTCCAGATATTTCTTCCGTCAACCACCCCGAGGGAAAGATGGACTTTATGGGATAATTTTCCCGAATCCAAGATATCATCCAATTGTGAATGACAACGCACTAAATCCAAGTGTAGCGCATGAACAGGTAATGCCAGAACCGTATCGAGATTTTCTCCAAAACAGTCAAAATAATTGGTAAGGATTACTTTGATGTTTGGGAAACCCGAATTGATTTGGTTGTATGCGTAGGTAATGGTATGTCTTTCTTTATCCGTTAAATTCAAGGCCAAAAAAGGTTCGTCAAATTGAATATACTCCACATTTTCGGCTTCCAGTTTTTGCAGGATTTCAAAATAAATGGGCAATAGTTTATTGATAAGATCAATTCGGTGAAAACCTTCCTCTTTTTCTTTTCCAAGCAGTAAATAAGAAACAGGTCCTATGATTACAGGCTTAGTTTTGTATCCTAACGCTTTGGCTTCTTTGAATTCATTGATTATTTTCTCGGAGAACAGTCCGAATTTTTGATCTTTGGTAAATTCCGGTACCATGTAGTGGTAATTGGTGTCAAACCATTTAGTCATTTCCATGGCAACCACATCTTGGCCTTCTTTTTGGGAACCTCTGGCCATGGCGAAATACAAATCGGTAGACGAATTTGTTTGTGCTAATTCGCGATAACGCTCCGGAATGGCTCCCAATGTTAATGACAGATCCAATACTTGGTCGTAAAACGAAAAGTCGTTGGATGGAATCAAATCGATTCCTGTTTTTGACTGTAATTCCCAGTTTGTTTTACGGATAGTTGCACCGGTTTCTAAAAGTGTTTTCTCAGAAATTTTCCCTGCCCAGTACAATTCGCAGGCTTTTTTAAGTTCCCTGTTGCTTCCAATTCTGGGATAACCTAGATTATTTGTTTTCATTTATTTAAAGTATTTTTTACTGTACAAATGTATTGTTATGGATTTTAATACTTAAATTTGGCGATTATTTTAGTAATTTGAATTGTTTATTTGGTATTTTGTAGAGTTAAGTACTGAATAGTTGTTTTTAAATATTCATTTGCAGTAAAAAATTCTATGGAAAATCTAGATACTATTGATTTGCAAATCTTGAAACAGTTGCAAACGAACTCAAATATCAATATAAAAGAGCTGGCCAGTCAATTGTTTCTGACGGCTACACCGGTTTATGAGCGCATCAAACGACTCGAAAGAGAAGGCTATATCATGAAATATGTTGCTTTGCTGGATAAGAAAAAAATGAATCTGGGAATGACCGTTTTTTGTAATGTCAGGCTAAAAGAGCATGCCAAAAATGTGGGAAGTAATTTTGTGAAAGATATTGTGGCACTTCCGGAAATTATAGAATGCTATAATATTGCAGGGGATTATGATTTTATGTTGAAAATTTTGGTGGAGGATATGGCCAGTTATCAGGATTTTGTCATGAATAAGTTATCGACTATTGAGAATATTGGTAATACCCAAAGTGTTTTTGTAATGGGTGAAATCAAACACAGCACGGCTTTGGCTTTTTGATTTTTTTCTTGAAACACAATCTTTTTTGAATTGAAATTTCAAAAATAACAGTTTCTTTCTTGTTGGTTTCTTGTATAAAAGCTTTCCTTTTCTTTATATTCGCTTATTATAATTTCAATCCATCACAATGAACTGGGAACAACTTTTATCATTAAAACGTCAAGGCGACACCGGCAAAAGATTACGTATCGAACAAGATGACACCCGACTGGGTTTTGAAGTTGATTACGATCGTATTATTTTCTCGTCGGCTTTCAGAAGTTTACAGGATAAGACCCAGGTGATTCCGCTTTCTAAAACCGATTTCGTACACACCCGATTGACACACAGTTTGGAAGTTTCGGTAGTTGGGCGTTCTTTGGGACGTTTGGTTGGGAAAAAAATTATCGAAAAATACCCGTATCTCAAAGAAGTGCACGGTTTTCACATGAACGATTTTGGCGCTATCGTGGCTGCGGCTTCTTTGGCACATGATATCGGAAATCCGCCTTTTGGGCATTCCGGAGAGAAAGCCATCGGGGAATATTTCTCCATTGGGAATGGAAAACAATATAAAGAGCAGTTGACACCAAAGCAATGGCAGGATTTAATTGATTTTGAAGGAAATGCCAATGGGTTTTCGGTGATGACGGCCAGTCGTCCGGGAATTGAAGGAGGACTTCGTATTTCTTATGCGACACTTGGCGCATTCATGAAATATCCTAAAGAAAGCCTGCCTAAAAAACCAACCAAAAATATTTCTGATAAAAAATACGGTTTCTTCCAAACTGATAAAGATTTTTTTCAAGATGTGGCTCATGACATGGGCTTGATTCCGAATAAATCAGGGGAGGATGTTGGTTTTGAAAGACATCCTTTGGCTTATCTGGTGGAAGCTGCCGATGATATCTGTTACACAATTATTGATTTTGAAGACGGAATTAATCTTGGCTTGGTTTCGGAAGATTTTGCTTTGGAATATTTAATCAAATTGGTGAAAGATACTATCGATACGTCAAAATATAAAACACTCGAAACGAAGGAAGACCGAATAAGTTATTTGCGTGCCTTGGCTATCGGAAGTTTGATTAATGATGCGGTAAAAGTATTCGTTGAAAATGAGGAGGCTATTTTAAACGGCCAATTTCCGTATGCTTTGATGGATAAAAGTAAGTATAAAGCACAAATGGATGATATTATTAAAATAAGCATTAGAAACATTTATCAAAGCCGTGAAGTGATTGAGAAAGAGATTGTGGGTTATCAGATTATCCAAACATTATTGGATAAATTTATAACGGCTTACAATAACAAATTCAACGGAAATTCATCCAATTATGATAATTTGATTCTGAAAATACTGCCGGAAAAACACAATTTAGAGAAGGAAGATTTGTACGAAAGATTACTTCATATTTGTCATTATGTTTCCTTGCTTACTGATGGAAATGCCTTGGAATTGTATGATACTATTAATGGTAGAAAGAAGGATTAGTTTTTAGAAATCATAAACTAATCCTACACCCAGGACCTGTTTCAGTTGGGTTTTTGCACCTCTTAAAACTTGTTTGTCAGCGACCTGTTCTTTTGTTTTTATGTCGTCGTCATATAAAACATGGGCTCCAATATTGGTTCTCACATGTTGATTGACCACTAAGTTTATTGTTAAATCACAATCGATGTCTATATTTCCAAAATTATTGATGTAATCGGAATAAAGGCTTAGTCGGTTTTCTAAAACAATGTTTTTTACAATTTCGCTTTTATAGTTACTTGTGAAAAGAAATCCCAGTTCGTCTTTAGATTTTTCTCCTTTCACAATTAAATTCCCTTCGGCATCATAAATTGCTTTTTTAACACCAAACGCCCCCTGATTGGCAAGTGTTTGATCTAAGACTAAAGTTGTTTTTAGAGTAAATGGTGAAATATATGATTTCAGTTTTTTGTCTTTAGAGGCATATTCAGCACCGGCTCCCAAAAAGATATAGGCAGGCGCGAAAGGTTTAGATACCGGTTTTTCAGTATTTGGGTATTTATAACCATTAGTAAATTGGCTTCTGAAATTTAATTTTGCGGAGTGAAACCAGTTTGAATTTGGGTTATGGCGGTATCCGAATGTGGAGTTAAACTGGATTGCGTCTTCTGTTTTTCGTATTTCCAGTCCGTCTTGTTTGTTTAAGCCGTAACGGGTAATTAATTCATTGTTCCAGTTGTAATTTTCACTGGTAAGGATTCTGCTGAAATTACCTTTTAATAATCCGGAAATCGAATTGGTTCCACCGGCATTCCAATTGACAAAAGTGTTCTCGGAGATGTCAAATCCAACGCTGTTTTTTTTGTCCCAATGCGGAGTAACTGCTTTCGGGGGCGGAATAGGGTCTTTTGTCGTTATGATCTTCTGTGAGAAAGTCTGTAGGGAAATTAAAAAAACAAGTAAATGTAATATTCTCATTATAAGTTTATTATATTATGACTGCAAATTTATTACTATTTGTAACCTGAAAAAAGTATTTCAAGACTTTTAACGTCAATGCCACAATGTTGTTGTAATTCTTCAACCGTGCCTTGTTCTATAAATTGATCAGGAATTCCCAATATTTTTATTTTGTTGGTGTAATGATGCTTTGCGGCAAATTCAATTACGGCACTCCCAAACCCACCAATAATTGTGCCGTTTTCTATTGTGAAAATGGTTTTGAATGTGTTAAAAATATGATGTAATTCTTTTTCGTCTAATGGTTTGACAAAAGCAAAATCATAATGAGCAATATTTTCCGGATTTTGTAGCTTGGCTAATGCTACAGTTATATTTCGGCCGATGAATCCGTTGGATAGAATGGCAGTCTGGGTTCCTTCTTTCAAACAGTGTGCTTTCCCGATTTCAATTTCTTGATACCTTCCGAAATTTTGGGATCCCCAATCGGCTATTTCCCCGCGACCTCTTGGATAGCGAATGGCTATTGGATGTTCCAGTCTCAGTTGGGCGGTGTATAATATGTTTTGTAAGGCAATTTCGTTTAAGGGGGAATATACTATCATGGTCGGGATACATCTAAGATAGGCTAAATCGAAAACACCGTGATGCGTGGCACCGTCTTCCCCGACTAATCCAGCCCGGTCCAAACAAAAAATGACGGGTAAGTCTTGTATCGCCACATCATGGATGAGTTGGTCGTAGCCTCTTTGTAGAAAAGTAGAATAGATGTTGCAGTAAACTGTCATTCCTTGTGTGGCCATTCCTGCGGCCAAGGTTACTGCGTGTTGTTCGGCAATACCTACGTCGAAAGCACGTTTGGGCAATGCATCCATCATGAATTTCAGGGAACTTCCTGAAGGCATGGCGGGGGTGATTCCTATTATTTTTTCGTTCTTTTGGGCTAAATCCAAAAGGGTTAATCCAAAAACATCTTGGAATTTTGGAGGGAGGTTTTCTTCTGATTTTTTATAAATTTCTCCGGTATGGGCATCAAATTTTCCGGGGGCATGGTATTTTACCTGGTTTTCCTCAGCTTGTTGAAGTCCTTTGCCTTTGGTGGTAATAATGTGAAGGAATTTAGGGCCTTTTATTTTTTGCAGGCGTTTCAATTCCTGAATTACCGCAACGATATCATGTCCGTCAATAGGTCCTGAATAATTAAAATTCAGTGACTTAATCATGTTATTTTGTTTCGGGTTTTTTCCTTCTTTTACGGCAGTGAGGTATTTTTTCAGGGCTCCTACACTCGGGTCGATTCCGATGGCGTTGTCGTTGAGAATGACCAATAAATTAGCATCGGTCACTCCGGCATGATTTAGGCCTTCAAAAGCCATTCCTGAGGCTATAGAAGCATCGCCAATCACTGCGACGTGTTGTTTGTCGTAATCTCCTTTTAAATTGGAAGCGATAGCCATTCCTAAAGCTGCCGAAATAGAGGTGGAGGAGTGGCCTACGCCAAAAGCATCATAGGGACTTTCGCTTCGTTTTGGGAAGCCGGAAATACCGTTGAGTTGTCTGTTGGTATGAAAATTTTCTCTTCGACCGGTCAGGATTTTATGTCCGTAAGCTTGATGGCCTACATCCCATATCAAAACATCTTCGGGTGTGTTAAACACATAATGTAAGGCAATCGTAAGTTCTACCACGCCGAGGCTGGCACCCAAATGGCCTTCTTTCACCGCAACGATTCCGATGATAAAATCACGTAATTCCTGAGCCAAATCAGGGAGTTGGCTGATGTCCAGTTGTCTTAAATCCTTAGGATTGTTTATGTTTGAGAGTAAATTAGCTGACATAGGGCAAATGTACGAATTGAATGCTGTATTTTTGTTTTATGGAAAATATTTTCACCGACGACTATTTTATGAAAAAGGCTTTGCAGGAAGCTGAAATGGCTTTTGAGAAAGGAGAAATTCCTGTGGGAGCCATAATTGTGATTGACAATAAGGTTATTGCCAGAGGGCATAATCTTACCGAAATGTTACATGACGTGACGGCTCATGCCGAAATGCAAACGATAACCGCGGCGGCCAATTTTTTGGGTGGGAAATATTTGGTGGGTTGTACCTTGTATGTCACCTTGGAGCCATGCCAGATGTGTGCCGGGGCGTTGTATTGGAGTCAGATTTCGAAAATTGTTTTTGGAGCCAGCGATTTGCATCGGGGTTTCGAAAAAATGGGAACGCAATTGCATCCCAAAACGACCGTTGTTCGTGGGGTTATGGCAGAGGAAGCGGCAGACTTGATGAAGCGTTTTTTTGCTTCGAGGAGAAAGTGATTTTTTGGGATTTAAATTCAAATAAGACACAAAAAAACCGCTGATCTTTCGAAAAGCGGTTTTTGTTTATTCTTTTATAGCATTTCCTTCGGTATCGTAGAAATGATATTCTAAGTACGTGTAAGCGTCACGTGGTATAATTTTCACCCATTTTTTATGCTCAAAAAACCATTTTGAACGTAATGATGGAAAACCTTTGGTAAGGTATGCGGCCACAAAAGGATGCACGTTAAGTACCACTTTTTTATGACTTTTTAATATTCTTTCCAGATCAGATTCAATTCGGTCAATAATTAAAATTGGCGCTTCAATTTCGCCTTTTTCATTATTGGGATCTTCTTCCCTGGTTTTAATATTTCTTTCTGGTCTTACCCTTTGTCTGGTAATCTGGACTAACCCAAATTTACTTGGAGGTAAGATCTTGTGTTTGGCTTTATCGTCGCTCATTTCTTCCCGCAGGAAGTCGAACAGGATTTTACGATTCTCGGGATTAGACATGTCAATAAAATCAACAACTATAATTCCGCCCATATCACGAAGACGCAATTGTCTGGCGATTTCTGCAGCGGCAATCATGTTTACTTCCATGGCTGTATCTTCCTGATTGGTCGCTTTATTTGAACGGTTTCCGCTATTGACGTCGATGACGTGTAAAGCTTCTGTGTGTTCAATAATAAGATAAGCTCCTTTACTCATCGATACGGTTTTCCCGAATGAAGTTTTGATTTGTCTCTCGATGTTGTATTTCTCAAAAATCGGAGTGTCCTTTGATTGATAAAACTTGACAATTGATTGTTTTGAAGGGGCAATTTCTTGCAGATAATCCTTCGTTTGGTTGTACAACTCTTCATCATCTATTTGGATACCACTAAAGGTATCGTTGAAAACATCTCTTAATATAGAAGAAGCTCTGTTGAGCTCCCCTAAAACTTTGGACGGATGATGAGCAGTTGGTAATTTTTTACACATTGCATTCCATCTGCTGAGCAGGTTCTGCAAATCTTTTTCTAATTCGGCTGTATTTTTGCCTTCGGCTACTGTGCGAACAATAACACCAAATCCTTTTGGTTTGACAGATTGTACCAGACGTTTCAAGCGTTCCTTTTCTTTTTTGTCTTCTATTTTTTGTGAAATAGAGACACGGTCTGAAAACGGAACCAAAACAATAAATCTTCCGGCAAGAGAAAGCTCAGCGCTGATTCTTGGTCCTTTGGTAGATATCGGTTCTTTGACGACTTGTACTAAAATAGATTGATTGGCATTGATTACATCGGTAATCACACCATCTTTATCAATCTCTTTTTCAAACTGAAAGTTTTTTAGGGAGAAATCTTTTATTTTACCTGCGCTTACAAGTTTAATGAATTTCAGCTGGGAAGTTAAATTGGGACCTAAGTCATGATAATGCAAAAAGGCATCTTTTTCGAAGCCTACATTTACAAAAGCAGCATTGAGTCCGGCAACGGGTTTCCGTATTTTGGCAATAAAAATATCGCCTACTTGAAAGTTGCTTGTTTCTTCTTCTTTGTGTAATTCAATTAGTTTTCCATCTTTTAATAAGGCAAAATCTACTGAATCAGAACTAGATCGAATGATTAATTCTTTATTCATTTGTAAATTTTTATCCGAACTTTTTAGTTTTCAGTTCTCGGTTTTCAGTCCTTGGTTTGCAACTCAGAACTCATAACTTATAACTCATAACTGAATTGTAAGGATGGATTAAACAATAATTTTAACAGGTATTGAACCCGGGGAAAATAAGTTGCAGTTTCCAGTTCTCAGATTGCAGCTAACTGCTGACTGAATTCTGAAGACTGCTGACTGATTTTCAATTTCAATGAACGTTTAAAAAGAAAAAAGTAGTTCTAGACTACTTTTTCTTCTTGTGACGGTTAGCTCTCGCTCTTTTTTTTCTTTTGTGAGTAGCTACCTTATGTCTCTTTCTTTTTTTACCACTTGGCATGTCTTGTCGATTTTATGATTAATTAATATTATTTTGCTTCGTTGTTTATTTTTACTCCTTCTACAAAAACTTTTGCAGGTTTGAAAGCAGGAATATTGTGCGCAGGGATTTTGATAGTGGTATTCTTAGAAATATTTCTTCCTGTTTTTTCAGCTCTTGTTTTTACAATGAAACTTCCAAAACCTCTTAAATAAACATTGTCACCAGTTTCTAATGAACTTTTTACTTCATTCATAAAAGTCTCTACTGTCGCTTGAACGTCACCTTTTTCAAGACCTAATTTTTCTGAAATTTTCGCTACGATATCTGCTTTCGTCATTTTCTTTCCTATTTTATTATTTTATAATAATTTTTTTGAGTTTGCAAATATAGGAATTTAAAAAACAATTAATCAAGCTAATTCGTTAAATTTTAATCATATAAACTTTTACTTTTGTAATCAAATATTTAATAATGAATTTTTCTAAGTTCTTAATTCAATGGTATTTACAAAATAAGCGTGATTTGCCATGGCGGAATACTACCCATCCGTACCCGATTTGGCTCTCCGAAATTATGCTGCAACAGACGCGAGTGGCGCAGGGAATGCCATATTTTTTTGCTTTTATGAAGGCTTTTCCAACCGTTTTCGATTTGGCCAAAGCCGATGAAGAAGAAGTGCTCAAGTTGTGGCAGGGATTAGGCTATTATTCCCGTGCCCGAAATTTGCACAAAACCGCCCAGTTTGTGGCTCAAGAACTCGATGGAATTTTTCCGGCTACTTATAAAGAACTTTTACAATTAAAAGGTATTGGCGATTATACCGCTGCAGCCATTGCTTCGTTTTCCTATAATGAAGCGGTTCCGGTGGTAGACGGGAATGTGTTTCGGGTGCTTTCCCGTTATTTTGATGTAGAAACCGATATTGCCCAAGCTTCCACCAAAAAAGAATTTGCGGCCCTGGCTTTAGAATTGATGCCTAAAGAAAACCCGGCTATTTTCAATCAGGCGATTATGGAATTTGGGGCGTTGCAATGCGTGCCTAAAGGTCCGGATTGTTCCGTTTGTGTTTTTAACACGAGTTGCGTCGCCTTGCAAAAAAAGAAAGTAGATCAACTGCCGGTAAAGTCGAAAAAGCTGAAGATAAGAAATCGCTACTTTAATTATTTGGTTGTTGAAGATGAAAAGGATAATACGGTATTGCAGAAACGAACTGCTAAAGGAATCTGGTACAATCTGTATGAATTTCCATTAATAGAAACGGAACAGGAAGAGAATTTTGATTGCATTGCGGAACAAGTCAAAAATAATTTTTTCCGGAATAATTCAGTAAAAAGTATTATGGAGTATAACGAAAAGAGTATCGTTCATAAATTATCGCACCAGCATTTACATATTAAATTTTGGAAAGTGGAGGTGAAAGGTGTTTTAGAAAATGGTATCGATGCGGCTTCTGTGAAAACATTCCCTTTTCCTATAGTGATTCATAATTTTATTGAAAGGATTTAATAGACTGTTTTCTAAAAATCGTATCTTTGGTTCTATATAGCAAAAGGAATCATGAACGGGACATTAAATAAAGTGATGTTGATAGGTCATCTGGGGGATGATGTAAAAATGCATTATTTTGACGGGGGAAATTGCATTGGGCGATTTCAGTTGGCAACTAATGAAGTCTATATCAACAAAGCTACCAATGAGAAAATTGTTTCTACCGAGTGGCATAATTTGGTTGTGAAAAATAAAGCCGCCGAGATTTGCGAAAAGCATTTGTCGAAAGGAGATAAAATATATGTAGAAGGACGTATTAAATCGCGACAATGGCAGGGAGAAGACGGTGCAACAAAATATACCACGGAGATTATTGTGACTGAATTTACGTTTTTATCCGCTAAAAAGGATATTGAAAACAATAAATCCATTCATGACGGGGAATCTTCAAAAAACACTAACTTTGACGCACAAAATAACGGCTTACCAATCAATGATTTGCCGTTTTGATTGTTTAACTAATCTTTTTTAATTTGGACCCGGAGCCCAGTTTAAATTTTGCCTACATCTTAGATACAGATCTGGTGTTTGGTTTTGTTGGAATTTTTGTATTGCTTTTGTGCTCTGCATTAGTTTCAGGTGCTGAAGTCGCCTTGTTTTCTTTGTCTCAAAAAGATATCGACGATGTAGTACAGGAAAATGTTTCTAAAGGTAAAATTCTTTCCGATCTTTTAGAAAAGCCCAAAAAACTTTTGGCGACGTTACTTGTTGCCAATAATTTCATCAACATTGGAGTGGTAATTTTATTCTCTTTTACAGGAGGCGGTTTATTTGCGTCTATCAGTTCGCCTGTTCTCAAGTTTGTTTTAGAGGTGATTGTGGTTACTTTTCTATTATTGCTTTTTGGAGAGGTTTTGCCTAAAGTGTATGCGAGTCGTAATAATGTCAAGTTTGCAAAAGGGATTGCTTTTCCAATTGCAATGTTGGATAAAATCCTTTCGCCGGTTAGCATTCCGATGCGAAATGCCACGGTGTATTTGCATAATAAGCTAGGGAAACAAAAAACAAACTTTTCGGTTGATCAGTTGTCCCAGGCCTTAGAGTTGACCTCGTCTGAAGAAACTTCGTCTGATGAACAAAAAATATTGGAAGGGATAGTGAGTTTTGGCAATACGGATACCAAACAGGTCATGAGTCCGAGAATTGATGTGTTTGCTTTGGAAATAACCGAGCCTTTTGTTGATATTTACGCGAAGATTGTCGAAAAAGGCTATTCCAGGATTCCGGTATATAGGGATAATATTGACCAGATTGAAGGAGTTTTGTTTGTCAAGGATTTGCTGCCTCACATTAATAAAAAAACGTTTGATTGGGTGACTTTAATCCGGGAACCCTTTTTTGTTCCCGAGAATAAAAAACTCGATAATTTGTTGAAAGACTTTCAAAGCATGAAAAATCATTTGGCCATTGTGGTGGATGAATATGGGGGAACTTCCGGATTGGTTTCTCTCGAAGATGTGATTGAGGAAATTGTGGGAGATATCAGCGATGAGTTTGATGATGAAAATATTGTTTTTTCACAAATAGATGAGCATAATTATCTTTTTGAAGGAAAAATAAACCTTAAGGATTTTTACCGTATCATTGATGTTGATGAAGAAATCTTTGAAATCAAAAAAGGGGAAGCAGAAACATTGGCCGGATTTATTTTGGAAATTATTGGAAATTTTCCCAAAAAAGGACAAAAAATCGCTTATGAAAACTGCTTGTTTACTGTGGAAACAGTAGATAAAAAAAGGATTAAACAGATAAAAGTGACTATTGATGCAAAAAATTAAAAAGTATTTTAAGATACAAAAATATACTTTCAGTATGGTGTTCCTGATGTTGGGAACGGTGCTGTTTTTAAGTTGTAAAGATTCCGTTTTGCCCAAACCATCCAGTTATTTGCGTTTGGATTATCCTGAAGCACAATACGTCAATTTCGAGAATCAATGTCCGTTTACTTTTGAAATGAATTCAAAAGCCATTATTAAAGGAGAGAAGGATTGTGGCTTTACCATTACGTATCCGAAAATGAAAGCAACTATTTATTTGACCTATAAACCGGTAACTAATAATATCAACAAATTATTACGTGATGCTCAAAAGTTAACGTATGAGCATGTGATTAAAGCCGATGATATATTGGAACAGCCGTATTTAAATGCTTCTGAAAAAGTATATGGGATGTTTTATCAGGTGGATGGGAATGCTGCAACGAACTCCCAATTTTATTTAACAGACAGTATCAAACACTTTGTGACGGGCTCTGTTTATTTTTATGTGAAACCTAATTTTGATTCCATCATGCCGGCAGCGAGTTATATCAAAAATGATATGCAGCGTTTGATGGAAACCTTGAAGTGGAAATAATATCTATAAAAAAAGCATCCGTAAAATCACGAATGCTCCTTAGCTATATTTATTTTGAATTATAATTTTACGTTTGAAACCGTATAGGTTTTACCGTCTCCGGTAGCTTCCACTATTTTGGTCAGGCTTTCAGGATTTTGAATTGTTTTGTCAAAGGTTACTGTAGCTAATTTTGTGTCAAAATCAACAGTCGCTGTTTGTACGCCGTCTAAAGCCGACAGTTCTTCCTGGATTGTTTTGGCGCAGCCAATCGCACAAGTCATTCCTTCGATGGTAAAGCTGGATTTTTGTAAATTTTCCGCAGCAATTTCCTTTTTAACTTTCGGAGCCGCTACTGTTGTGGTTGTAGTAGCAGTCGTTTCGGTATTTTTTTCTTTACAGCCTGTCAATAAAAGACTAGAAAGAGCCAGTAAAGCAACTGATTTAATAATGTTCATCGTGATTGATTTATAGTGTTTTAGATGTGATAAAATCATTTGCAAAAATAATGAAAAAGGAATGTCTATTTGATAAAATTATTACAATTTTGGACTAAAATTATAGGCATGGAATCAAAACAATTGAAATGGGGGTATTTGCTTTTTCTTTCCTTGATCTGGGGAAGTTCATTTATCCTTATAAAAAAAGGGTTGATAGGGCTTACAGCTTTACAGGTAGGGTCGATACGAATTATTTGTGCTGCTCTTTTTTTGTTGTTAATTGGTTTCAAAAATTTATTTCTCATTCCAAAAGAAAAATGGAAATATATAGCGTTGACGTCGCTGTTTGGGACTTTTTTGCCGGCTTTCCTTTTTGCATTGGCGCAAACGGAACTTGACAGTGCGGTAAGTTCTATCCTGAATTCGCTGACACCGCTGAATACTTTAATTTTAGGGATGGTGGTTTTTGGGGCTGGGAGTCAAAAAAGACAGGTTTGGGGCGTTGGTATAGGGCTGATTGGAACTTTATTGCTGGTTTTTGACGGTGCGATGGCACATCCAAGTCAAAATTACTACTATGCTGTTTTAATCATCCTGGCTTCCGTCTGTTATGCTTTGAATGTCAATTTTATCAAAAGGCATTTGTCTGATTTGAGCCCGTTGAGTATTTCTACGGGGAATTTTTTAGTATTGCTTTTTCCGGCCGTATTGGTATTGTCTTTTTCCGGTTTTTCCTGGCAAATGCCTTCCGGTAAAGTTCAGGATTCTATCCTGTTTATCATGATTTTGGGTGTTTTAGGAACCGGAATTGCCAATATTCTGTTTTTTAAATTGATTCAGATTTCCTCTCCTGTCTTTGCGACTTCTGTAACCTATCTGATTCCGGTCGTTGCTTTTGGTTGGGGTTTACTTGATGGGGAAATGCTGACTGCGGTGCAGTTCTTTGGGGCATTTATTATTTTAATTGGCGTGTACCTGTCTGCAAGAAAGTAGCTTTGGAATCCAATAAAAAAAGCTGACAAATCGCTTTATAAGAGCGTTCGTCAGCTTTTGAAATAAATTAGATTTCTTATTTCTTGTAAATCGGCTTTTCTATTTGATTACCGTATTTGTCAAAATAAAACATCGGAATTTTAAGCTGTTCCAATTTCGGAATCACTTCTTCGCCTTTACCTACAATGATAATTCGGGTATTGTCTAAAAGGAAATATTTATTGGCAGCCTGCAGTAAATCTTCTGGGGTTACCGCACTGATGTTTTTGATGTAATTCTCATAAAAATCTTTTGGGAGCTGTTCTGTTTCTGTGTTTAAAGCATAGCGGGCAATAGATTGTGGTTTTTCCACTTGCATTACAAACCGCCCAATAAAACCGGCTTTTACATTCTGTAGTAATTCGTCTGAAACTTTCTCGGTTCGTATTCGTTTAATCTCTTTGATGAATTCTACTACGGCACTATCGGTCACTGTATTTCGTACAGACGATGTCGATTTTAATTTGGTAATGTATTTCCCTGATCCGATTGTCGCATTGGCGCCATACGTCCAGCCGTGTTTTTCTCTTAAATTCATATTCAGGTAGCTGTTGAAATCGCCTCCCAGAATATTAGTTGCAATTGCGGCAGGTAAAAAGTCACTGGCGTTCATTTTTAAATTCAAGGTGTTCACCAATGAAATTTCAGACTGAACCGCATTAGGAACATCTACAAAATTAATCTGTGTGAAGGCTACATTTTGCGGTTCAGGATAAGTTAATTTTGGAGTGTTGTTTTTTTTCCAGGAACCAAAAAGTTTTTCTACAACAGGTTTTATAACATTAAATTTGATGTCGCCAATAATAACTAAATACGCGTTTTCCGGAACGAAATAGGTGTCGTAATTGGCTTGGACATCGGCAAGGGTTACATTGTTGATGGTTTCTTCGGTCATGTATTCGCCCGAAGGATGGTTTTTTCCAAAGGCCAAAACATCGACTACCCGGTTGGAAATTGCCGGAACACTTTTTTCCTGGGCTTTTATGCCTTCTAATAATTTTGCTTTTTCTTTTTCGAATTCTTCTTGTGTGAAATTAGGGTATAAAGCGCCGTAGGACATCAATTCCAGAATCCGTCCGGCATATTTAGAAAGGGCACTCGCATAAGCGCCGCAGGAATTGAAGTTAATGTTCGCGCCCAGAAAATCAATTTCTTCATTGAAATCGTCTTTGCTTATTTTGCTACTGCCGTTGCCAATTAAATTGCTGCACAATTCATCAACCCCTTTTTTAGTTCCTTCGGCGAATGGGGCGTTGTCCAGTGTAAGGTTGTAGGTAACTCTTGGTAATTTGTGATTTTCTACCACCATTACTTTTAAACCGTTGGCTAGCGTAAAGGATTGTGGTTTTTTAATATTGACAATTGGCGGCTGTCCTGGTTTAGGTTGTGTTCTGTTTTGTGCTGGCATAATTCCTGTTACTGACAAAAGGATTAATAGTATTTTTATTTTTTTCATATGTTTAAATGTTATTTTTTGGCGGTAACATATGGTATCGCCTTTTTAATCATAAGTGTTTGCTTACGCAAACTTGTTGTTAATGGCGATTTCATGATTAGGAGTTGCTTAATGGTTTGCCGTTTCTTTAGACGGTACATAATCTAACAGTGATCGTTGGTTTGGATTCAAATATTTTTTAGCAACCGTTCTGATTTCCTCCCGTGTAATAGAATGGATTAATTCGATTTCGGTGTTAATGAGGTTGATGTCTTTGTATAGTAAGTAGTAGGTTGCCAGATTTTCGGCGATGCCTTCTACGGTCGAATTGGCGTTTACGTAATTGTTGTCAAATTTGTTTCTTAATTTCTGGAAGTCTTTTTCCGAGATTAATTCGGTCTGTAATTTGGTAATTTCCTCGTCGATTTCTTTTAAAAGGTCGTCGGCGGTGTGGGTGCCCATAGGTAATCCATACAAGATGTACATACCATAGTCTTCTTGGCTAAAGCCAAAAGCACCTATCTGTAAGGCAATTTTCTTTTCGTCTACAATTTTTTTATAGAGTTTAGAGCTTTTGCCATCACTTAAATAAGATGAAATCATGTCTAAAACCCGTGCGTCTCTTGTTTTCATGGATGGCGTTCGGTACGATGCCACCAACATTGGGATTTGAATGTTCGGGTCTTCATAAATCGTTTTTATCGTTTGCGTTATCGGTGCTTCAACAAAAGTTTGTTTTTGTAATTCAGCTCCTCTTGCTATGGAACCAAAATACTGTTGAATCCATTCTTTGGCTTTTGTTTTTTCAAAATCACCGGCTACGACCAAAACCGCATTATTCGGGATGTAGAATTTTTTATTAAAGGCTTGAAATTCTTCTAATTTGGCGGCATCCAAATGTTCCATGGAGCCGATGGTCTGCCATCGGTAGGGGTGGTTTTGGAACAGGTTTTTTTTCACGATCCCGATAACATTTCCATAAGGCTGGTTGTCATAACGGCTTCTTTTTTCTTCTTTAACGACTTCGTTTTGGGTTTCTACGCCAATCTGGTTAATAACGGGATGAAGCAATCTTTCGGATTCCATCCATAGGGCGAGTTCCAGATTGTTGGAAGGGAACACTTCGTAGTAATAGGTGCGGTCGTCTGAAGTATTGGCATTGTTAACCCCTCCGTTGGCGGTTACGATTTTAAACCATTCCCCTCTCTTGATGTTTTCGGTACCTTCAAACAAAAGGTGTTCAAAGAAATGGGCAAAACCGGTTCGGTCCGGGCTTTCATCTTTGGAGCCCACATGGTACATTACCGAGGTGACCACAACGGGAGCACTGGAATCCTGATGCAAAATAACGTGCATGCCATTGTCCAGGTCGTATTCTTCAAAAGCTATTTTTTGGGCAGAGGTTACTCCACCAAGCAGCAGCGCAGTACTTATTACCATTATTGTTTTTTTCATAAAGATTAATAAAAGGTATTACAATAGAAAAGTTGTAAAATATCAGTACCCCAAAAATAACTTTTTTTAGTTATGGATGGTCAGACGTTTCTTTTTTTGATAAAAATAAAAGAATGAATTTGGCTGTAAGTCGTTGGAAAACGGGGAATAAGCAAAGAAAATATTTTTTTGTTTTATGGAATTGCATAGTAAAAATTAAGTTGTATATTTGCAACCTTAAAATAAATTAAAACAATTTCGTATGTATGCAATCGTAGAGATAGCAGGGCAACAATTCAAAGTAAGCAAAGACTTAAAGGTTTATGTTCACCGTTTGGCTAACGAAGAAGGTTCAAAAGTTTCTTTTGACAAAGTT
>JACCDQ012198977.1_pt1 | contig 55655 bp, 48 predicted proteins | sample 7446031 | NCBI WGS metagenome assembly JACCDQ01 (sample SAMN15323442, study PRJNA562643) | freshwater metagenome | isolation source: river surface water | place: USA:Blue River Watershed | collected 2017-08-17
AAAAATACATCTGTTTTTCTGTCAAATAACATAAAAACAGAAATAAATATAGTATAACAATTATCAATCATTCAAAACTCTTACCCAAACCAACCAAGTCAATAACCAATAACCAAGTCAATAACCAAGTCAATAACCAAGTCAAAAAAAAACAATACACAATACAGAATGGGAAACGCAACCTCGGCAGCAATAACTATTCCAAAAGTGAATTACGAAGATATCCAATTCCTTATTAAAAACGCAAATGACCGATTTAACATGGTGTCAGTGATGTTGATTAACACCCTTCCAACTTCGTCGCAGCATTGTCTTATAAAAAACACGGTTCCAATTGCCGAGGAAGAAAGTATTATAAACACGCTTATCAACACAAACAAAGAAGTGAAAATCGTAATATATGGTAAAAATTCCAATGACGCGACAATATATACAAAATATGAACAACTGCGGGGTCTAGGGTTTTCGTCGGTGTTTGTTTACACCGGCGGAATATTTGAATGGTTATTATTACAGGACATATACGGCAGCGAACTATTTGAAACAATTGGAAATGAAATAGACATACTGAAATACAAGTCGGATTCGGTATTGGGTGTTTCCGGCTCGTTATTCGGAATGGGGAAAGGCGGGAAATATTTGTGTCAATAAGGTCGGCATATATGTAGTCGGGTTTATGGCTTATGGTTTATGGCTTATGGCTTATTGCCATTGTTGCGTGTAATACGCCAGCGTCAATTTCTCCATATTATATTCCCTTTTCAAATACTTTTGCTTACACGTTTCTATGGTGGATGCCAACAATTCCGCGGTAATATCCGACCATTTATCCACAATCAATACCGGCAAATCTTTATACAACTCGTCAAACAAGTGCCCCCGCACAATGGGTATTCCGCCCAAACACAGCGTTTCCCACGTGCGATGACAATCAAAGCCATTGCCATACCCACACAACATAAATGCGTAGTCTTTCATATTCCGCCAGGTTTGGGTTCGCGGTATGAAGTTTGGCGCACAATACAGCAGTGTGTCCGGTATCTCGGATATTGCGGCGCGTCTGTCTCCAAAGCGGTCAAACGCTAAATGGACATTTGAGTATATGCGGGGCGACCGTTCCCAGAATGGCGGTAATTCAGTCAAGGCAATGCGTTTCAGCAACGTTTCTTGTGAAACAGGCGTGGTTCCTTCGTCGGGCAAGCGCCAATGATGATGCGGATTTGAAGAAATCGTGTGGTAATCCATACCAATCGGCATTTGTTTTAATTTCATTTTTACGCTGGTTGGAGCGTTGTGCAGTTTGAGGGCAAGCAGGCATTGCTCCAACATCATGTTTTGCGCGTGCCACGCCTTTAAATGCGGATGCGATACTAAATCAAAAAACATTCCTTCGGTCAATGCCTCGCAAAATACGCATAAATCGGAGTCGCCGGAAACCAGTATGAAATCTCGGCGCACCTTGGGAAGTATGGAGCGTTGAAAGAACGCAAGCATTTCACTACACACATAAATGGAGACGCAAGGAATGTCTTGCCATTTGGTGTTCTGGAATTTTAAAAAGTCAATCAAATATCCGACATCTTTTCCGTTGCTTGAACGGGGGGCGGGTGAATGGATGGTGCACGATTTTAACAGGCCGCGACTAGACACATATTCGCACGCTGTTTCTGTTTCTGTTTCTTTTTCTTTTTCCATTTCCAATTTTCCAAAATATTTATATAAAATGAAAAAAACGTTTTATATGAATTATGATATTGTAAATTAGTATTAGGACTATGGGACTATTAGGACTATGGGACTATGGAACTATTAGGACTAAAACCGCATCATTCCCATTCCTTGATTTGAAGCTTTTGAAGGGCGTATGGCATTCACGGCGGAAGCAACCGTGGTGGGCCCCGGCGCCATTTCACTGAACACCCGCTGTGTAGGAATGATGGTCTTTCCCAGCATGAGTTGCGGGATTTGCGTGAACCCTCCGCTCCTCAGTTTTACCCGCAAATCCTTCAAAAAAGTGCTCCAATTATATGAATTAAAATCAACGGCGTTCCATATAGAAAGCAGGCCGTGTGTCAGTGCCCCGGCAGGAATGTTGTTTATCACCGCATCGGCAGAAGTTTGATTATCGGCACATCCGCTTATCATGTATACTTCACCCGCCGTGGGCTGATACCGCGCGTTTTGGTTCAGTGTTTGCCGAATAATCCAGTTTTTGCGGGCATCCTGAACACTGAAATCCTGAATAACATACCGCAAATCAACGCCGGTTCCGTTATGGCAGCAATCTAATACAACATAAAGACGAGCGCCGGTGGGAACTTTATTCGCAAGACGGCTGCGGATGTCGTCGTCTATAATGACATTTCCAGCCGCACAGTCCACCGGACAAAGGCATGAGTCATAACCACTTACTTCATCGCCATTTGTGTCGCGCACCAACGACCCGTGCCCCGAGTAGTGAAAAAACAATTCATCACCGGCTTTTGCGATGCCAACAAAGGCGTCAATGGCAGCCAGTATGTTTTGCTTTGTGGGGTACTCCGGCAGGGTGGGGGAGGTTTGTGGACCGTCAGTCATAATGCGGATTTTGTTCGGGTCGTAATTCCGTTTCTTCACTAAAAATGCCGCCATATTATTCACATCGTTGATGCAGCCGTTTAACTGATACGGACTGTCGTAGTAATTCAATCCAATTAACAAAGCGTACTTCATGCCGGTTCTAATCTCTCTATAACACTGTGTTATATTATTTTTTTTGAGGCTTTGATGATAAAAAAACAGCGCCGTAATGCCACTCAAAAAACGGTGAATTGTGAGGCCCGTAGTGAATGTATGGCGCCCCTCGCAAATGTAAGTTTTTAACGTTGGACGCGACGTCAATGACCCCGCTACGATTTACGCCATATATGCCGGCGTCGTATAGATGATGACACACGCGGCACATAAATTCCACGTTGTGGATGTTGCGCAAATCATCGTGGCACATCGTGCAGCGCGGTTTCAAATGGGCGGCTTCCAATAAATGGAGTGGCAATTGTGCTAAACACATAGAGCAGTGGCATCCTAATGCGTGTTTTTCGTATTTTCGTAATAAATGCGCCCGCAACATTTGGGCTTCCGGGCGTTTTGTAGAGAGATGCCGAGTTATGATGTTGTAAAAAAATAGAGAGGTATATTTCATTTGTTGATTTGTTGTTTATCAATACATACATATATTTTTATACATTTGTTTTTTGTTTTTTTTGTTGTAGTTCTAGTTCTAGTTCTAGTTCTAGTTCTAGTTCTAATACACACGCTGCCCTGGGCAGAATCATTCGGAAGTTGTAAATAAGCGGTTCATCGCACCTACTTCGGGTTTATTTTCGGAATTACAATGCGTGAACAATTTACGAAGAATTGTGTCGTCGCGAATGCGAATGGTGTAGTCTTGTTGAATATTGCGACGGCCTACACGACCAAGGGTTTGGATTGCCTTTTCTTGGGTCATATCAAGCAAGTCTTTGGCAACATAGGAATGACAAAATTGAAAGTTGGTTCCATAGACATAATCGGTGGAAGTGATGATTAGATACAATTTTTGTTCGGCGGCAAGCGTCTTCATAATGGCCAAATACTTTGGCGGCGTGTTTTCAGTAAAGGCGCCGATGCCCATTAACAACAACAATTTCCACCTATTTTCCACATTTAATAGCATAATGTCTTCCACGATTTTCGCATCAATGTTGGATGTAAATTGGTTTGTTATTTCCGTCTTATTTGTCCAGTATTTCAAGTGCTCCAACCGGTTTGGAATAAACAAACTATGGAGCGACACGTGTTTTACCATTTTGGTGGTTTCTTCAATCTTGTTTTGTAGCATAACGGATTCCTTTGTTTCCACGAGGATTTCTTGCCCGCCAGATGAAGTGGTGGTTATCATATCCGTCAATTCTTTTTCCATTTTTGTGATTTGTGTTTGAAGGTCGTTGTTATAATTGATTGTCTTCATAATGTCATCCATAACTACATCCGGAATTTTGGCGATTTGTAATGCGAACTTTGCGATTTTCTCGGGGTCTTTCGCCAAATAGATGGTAGGACCATCCGTAAGCGTGTGTGCATCGCTTGTTGTTATATTGATTGTGGATTCATACAATTGTTTCCGGGTAGTTGTCAATTCCGCTATCACAGCACCCCATTTATCGGGGTCAATGGACTGTAACAATTCCAAATAATACGTCTTCAATGTCGTCATATTGATTTGCGACAAATCTTCAAAGTACATGTCCACATTGTAGCGGCGGGAGGTATAGGCTTCGTATTTATGAACACACTCAATGAACCGGATGATACTACGCAAATCAAAGTAGCGCATCAATGTTTTGTATGTTTCGCAGTGCTCGGCACACGCAACCACCTCGGCATAATTGTCAAACATGAAATGGGGTAATTCCACAAACCCGGATTGATTCACAATGGGGATGGATTTTTTAAAGTCGTGGCTGACAATGCTGTGTATTTCGGCGCCGTTGAACTTGTTTTTAAAGTCGGCCAATACCAAGGATATTTCTTCTTCACGCGGCAACGTTGCGGACGACAGCACCACATTTGGAACAATGTTCTTGGACCAATTTTCGTGGATGATTGCGTGGAGGTCGTGCGTATCATAATCCAGCGAAATTGTTGGCTCGTCCCAGTAGGTTATGAGTTTGTCCAGCGGATTGAATGCGTTCATATAATTCATCGCGTGTAAATAGGAGCGAATGTCGCAAATCATAATTTCCACATCATCTCCGACCGAATTATCTACTTTACGGATGCGTCCGCTGCGTTTATCGCGCGTTGTCTCTTTTGCGGCAAAGTAATGAAGGCGAATGTCCTCGGAACTATTACACCCAAACGCAAACGCAATCTTTTTTTGAATGTTGATGGCGGCTTTTGCCAGCGCAAGACCAACGTGGCGCGCCGCACACACAAATATTACGCGGTATTTTTCAGACAATCCAAGCGGGGACAGGGTTTTACCGGTTCCGGTGGGCGCAATGTATAGAATAAGTTTGGGATTGGCGCGCTTAGATATTGTAAATAGTTGTTTCTGGTGTTCGTACAGGGCGTGGTCGGCGTATTTGAATGTGAATGCGTTTTTCTCCACAAATTGGTAGGCGTATTTTATGAATTGGCGAATGTTGATGTGCGGTTCAATGTGTCGCATTGCGAAATCCACGAAATGAATGACGTGTTGATTACAGTGCTCAATTTTGTATGAAAGCAAGATTTTCGCGCTGTAATAATAATACATCCACTTTGCGGGGGTTTCATCTTCATCATTATAGACTTCCAACATTTTGCTTACGATGGAAATGATGAGTTGGTCAAATGTCTTGGTAAAATCGGATTCAATTTGGGCATTCATGTTTTGGATTCGCATTTGGTCTATTTTCTTGATTTCTTTTTTGGGTTTTACTTGTGTTTTGTAGGGCAGGCTGTATGACGAACATAATTCGTCAATGTCTTTTTTAAAGTAAATTGAAAACAAGTGGTCGGTCATTTCTTCGGTAGGCGTGATTTTTAATAACGCGGCAAGTGACTTGGTGTTGTTATACACAATGTTGACATCGTGAAATCCGCGTTTCATCAGTTTCAGGATTTCTATTTCATCTTCTTTTTCGGGGATTTCAACGCTGTTCCATTCTTCGGCAGTTAATTTCGTTTGAACTAGGGTGGTGGTCATTCTGGGTTCTTGGGTTTCTTTGGGTTTCTTTGGGTTTCGGGGGGGTTCCTAACTTGATTGTTTAGGTATATGCTTTTATATTGTTGATTATTCAATATAAATCAATTTTCTTGAATCATAAATCATAAATCATAAAAATCTCGGTAGAAAAATTGATTTATTTTATGGCATAATTATATTCTATACAACAACTCAAACAGTACTCCCTTTCATCACTCCGGACACAGTAGTATGGCTCCAATTATCGTAAGCATTGACGGCAACATCGGTTCAGGCAAGTCTAAAACACTGGAAGAATATAAGAAGTACATTGAATCCCGGGGCGGCGACGCTTCTACTAAAAAGATTGTATTTATTCAAGAACCGGTGAATGACTGGATGACAATTAAAGACGCAGCTGGAACAAACATTTTGGAGAATTTATACAAAGACACCAAGAAGTATGCGTTTCGTTTTCAAATGATGGCGTATATATCACGGCTTGCGTTGCTTCGGCGTGCGGTGCGAGACTCCGGCGCCGATGTCATTATAACCGAACGCAGTGTAAATACAGACCGCAATGTGTTTGCCAAGATGTTGTATGATGTCGGCGACATTGAACACGATGAGTATGTTATATATAACAATTGGTTCAATGAATTTACAACTGATGTTCCGGTGGATGGCGTGGTGTATGTCCGTGCAAGCCCGGATACATGCATTGACCGTATTGCGATTCGTGCGAGACCGGGTGAAACCATACAGCGCGACTACATTGAACGTTGCCACCAATATCACGAAGATTGGATTGTTGGCGGTGGTGGTGATAGCAACAGTGACAATCAAGCCGATACATCCGCCAAATTATATCTGGAAGCAAATCAAGATGTTATGAATAACCCGGAATTGCTTCAAAATCGGTTTACACAAATTGATGAATTTATTTCTGAATTGTTGGAAAATAAGAAGCAACACTAACAATATTTATACCAGCGAATATATGAAACCGCACCCCGTAGGGGGTGCTATATTTCAATTCGCTATTGGTATCTCTGTTGAAGGTTATATCCGCTGTGCGGATTTAATTCTTCAATGGTGTAAACGCAATATCCAAACGCAATATCCGAAACAAAACAACACAAAACAAAACAACTTTTTTTTACAAACAAGACGTAAAATCAATACCATATTTTTCATTTAGTTTTTCATAAAGAATTGGAATATGCTCTTCTATTTTGAGGTCCGGATGTAGTGATAAACGAAATGTCCATCTAAATTCATTTTCAGTGTCTTTTTTATCGTATATCATATGTTTATGCGTGGCGTCTAATCGTATATATTTTGGCAATTTTGGTTTGGTTGGTTTGGTTTCTGTGACTGCGTCTATGGATGTGACTGTGTCTATGGATGAGTCTGCGTCTATGGATGAGACAGCGTCTATGGAGGTGGGTGTGGCATACGGAAATATATTTTTTTCTAAATCATCTACCACTTTATTTGCGTCGGCCAACTTTTCTTCCAATGCGATTTTCCCGGATTTGCGCGATATCCACGTTCTACCATTTAATTTTGGATGTTTTTCCACCTTGAAAAATTCTCGTGTATGCGTGTGAAAAACATTGGTATATTCACGATAATATACAACATATTTGCGCATCATACCCTGCGTAATTCCGTGTGGTAATTGTTGCGCAGTGTGTTTTCGGTTTCGTTTGTCGGTATATATATTTGCGTTGGTGGTTGTTATTGCGCTGGTTGTTATTGCGCTGGTTGTTTCAGAAGTGGTTTCTAAATTCATATGTAATTATGTATAATTTCAAATTTATTACTATAAATAATTACATATTTTGTCGGGTTTGAACGCAACGCAGTAATTTATGCGCCAATTTCGGTTATACGCATAAATGCGTCAAAGGTGGCGCCATAAAATGTTACACCATCATCTCCGGCAGTTCTGCGAACGGTGACAGAGATGGTCCGCGGGGTCAATGCGGAATTTGAAATACCTCCGGTTATGGGATACAGCGTTGAACCGCGTGTTCCGGTTCCGACGCCACTGTCTAACCATTGTTGTTGTCTTTTCGCAACAAGCGTGCTGTCAATGTTGATGCGCGATTCAAATGAATCCAAGCTAGATGCACTTCCGGATGCATTATACAGGCACCCGTAATCAACAATGATTTTTGAATTTGCGTATAGTGGCGTGTATGTATAACTCGCAATTTGATAATCGCTGGTAGATGTTACGGTGCCCACATACTGAGAGATGTTTGTTGCGTCAAGGAAAACGACATTCACGACTTGTCCGCTGCGGTATGTGGACGGAATCATTGTTCCAACCGACGTAATATTTGACGAGGTGTCAATGGTTCCGGATGTGTGCAGGGTTCCAGTAACATCCACCCGACTGCCGTCAAATGTGAATTTTGATTGTGCATACACAAATTCACGGCTTCCATCAGACGTAATTACGGCATTTCTAGCGGGGTTGAATACGTCCGTAACCGGATACTGGCGATGGCTCAACGGCCTCATCCAGAGAGAAAAATTATTGTGGTTTTGGTTAGCCGCGTTTGTTGCGCGGTTACTGACCTTTCTCATAGAAAGAGACGACATTTCTAAAATCTAATCTATATTATACGTAAATAATATATTATATATAATATATATTTATTGTGGCGTCGTTGGCATTACACCTTTTCTCATTTACACGCCCATTATAGACGACGATAAAATAAGAAAAAATGTAAAATCAATAGTAGGAATTTCACCTACGATGGTCTAACTTTTTCCTCTTCTTTTTGAAACATAACGGACGCTCTTGTGTTTCTATACAAGATTGTGTTAATTTCATTATGATTATAGACGAGTTTGCGTCTCTTGTTCTAAATACGATTTTTTTTGTTTTCGCAACTCACGCAGTTAGAACACTTTAACAGACGAAACACTTTATTTCCTTCCTTATCTTTGTAATAATTTTAATTGCGATAGTTTTTATTGGTTACACTTTTCTCGCAACCAAAACAAACCATTTCGCAATTTTATCACTTGTATCAGCATCAGCATCTGTATTCGCCACGGTATCATCAGCATTAACACTTTCTACTTTGCATCCCAGACGACGAAGTTCCCCAAGAATGTCGTCCAACATTTTGATGTGTTCGGATATGATGAACTCGCCGCCATATTCCAAAATGCGATATCCTTCTGTCAAGTAGTCTCGCCAATCCGACCCCATAAGGGACTGGCTGTAAATACATATTTTGGCGCTCTGGTCTTCCTCTTGTGAAGCAAGGTCAGCGATGTTTCCGACGCATGCGCCACTTCCTTCTTCTGCGACATGGTCGTAACCTTGAATCGTGAATGTATGGTCTTTGTCTGTGTGAGTGAAGTACTTCGCGATATTGTTGCGGCCGCACCCGAGGTCAAGAATCCGCAGTTTGTGCTTGCGCTTGGTGGTGAGATGAGCGATGATGCGATTGCACGGAATCTGCGACTGGTCAGTATAGCCCTGAAAACTGATGTCGCGACTATTATGATATGCGTGCCACTCGGCAGGATTGGACCGGAGTTTTTCGTGGGTGGTAGTGGATTTTTGTGTGGCCCACGCACGACCGGTGAGTTTGTAGGGTGAGTCGGTGATGACGCGTTTTAACGAAGTCGGTGATTGAGTTGGATTGGTTTCAGAAGCAGAACATTCCAATGATTCTGGATTTGACTTGGGAATAAGATGAGACTTCTTGACTATGAGTTTTTGAGAAGGTGGAGTCGGAGAGGGGGAAGATGATGGAGTTTCAACTGGTCGCCAACCATGTAAATGTTCGTCTAGATAATTTTTGATCTCGGTTGAACATGGTTTGTTTCTCCAAGCACTTAATTTATTATAGAATGATTCTTCGGTTTTATCTCCACTATTTTTCTTGGGATATCTTTTTTGTTTATTACACCATTTTACAATTTGAGTTGCCTTTTCATATTGATTTTTTTCATGATCAGTTGATTCATTCCATCCAGGCAAATGTTGATCTAGGTAATTTTTCATTTCATCAGTGCATATTGCTCTACTTCTACCTTCTAATCCAGCTTTAACATTGTGTAACTTGTTTGAGTCTTTTGATTCCTGAATATCTTCATACGTTTTATCTTTATGTTTTCTATTCATAGGAATTAAATTTTTCCCATTGCTTTCTCTAATTTTTGCCCTTTCAACTAACTCTTCAATATCGGTCATACCTTTTTTTTTTAAATCAATCTCAATTCTCCATCCAGGCAAATGTTGATCTAGGTAATTTTTCATTTCATCAGTGCATATTGCTCTACTTCTACCTTTCAATCCAGCTTTAACATTTTGTAACTTGTTTGAGTCTTTTGATTCCTGAATATCTTCATACGTTTTATCTTTATGTTGTCTATTCATAGGAATTAAATTTTTCCCATTACTTTCTCTAATTTTTGCCCTTTTAACTAACTCTTCAATATCGGTCATACCTTTTTTTTTTAAATCAATCTCAATTCTCCATCCAGGCAAATGTTGATCTAGATACTCCCTAACATGTATGGAACATTTGGTTGTTCCTTTACCTTTCAATCCTTGTCTAAAATTACACAATTTTGAACTATAATGATTTTCTTTAATTTCATCTTCTGTTCGGTTGTCTGGGTTGGTTCTTTTACGAACTTCAACAGGCATTCTTTTGTTTTTGTTAACCCATGATACTATTTCTTCAGCTTTTTGAAGTGCCATATTATCCAACGACGTGTTCCAATTTGGAATATTTTGATCTAGCATTTTTTTAATTTTCGGATAATAGTCACACGCATCTGTTGATAAACATTTTTGCCACACACCCAATTTTGAAGCATAGACATATTCATTTTGTTCTTCAATTGTTCGCGTGTCTTCACCTTTCGGCTTATGCATGTATCGTGGCAATCTTTGATTTTTTTTATACCATTCAATTATTTCATTTGCATTTTTTGTCATTTTATCTTTACTGGTTTCACACCATCCTATTAAATTTTTGTTTAAGTACTCTGTTAAATCATGTGTTATGGGGCGTCCTTTTCCGTTTTTTGATTCAGTTAGTCTTTTTAATTTTTGTGCGAAACTTGTTTCTTTTTTTTCTTCTTCCGTTCGCTTGTCTATTTTTCCTTTTTTTGTGATAAACCTTGGCAATCTATTATCATTTTCACGACTCCATTCAACTATATTTTTTGCTATATTCATATTATTAATATCAAAATCAACTTCATCGTTCCATCCTTGCAAATTTTCATTCAAATATTCGCGAACATTGTCAGGAATTTTAAAATGTCCATTCCCTTTCAATCCTTGTTTCCACCTACCAAGAGCGGCAGAATATCTACCCTCTATTATATCATCTTGGGTGAATTCATCTTTATTATTTTTTCTTATATTTTTACGTTTTGGAAATCTTTTATTTTTCTTACACCATGCGACTATTTTTTTAGCAAGATCAATTGGCACAATCCTCTCCACCTGACATTCAAGCACCCCCGACCCAAACTGCTCTCCCAATACAACATCCCCCATTTTCCAAAGCAGTTTGATTTCATCGTTGGTATGGATATTCAATCTCGGGCGATTGGTCTTTTTTGGTGGGTCCAACCGTCTAGTCTTGTCCTTGTCGTCTTCCTCTTCGTCATTTAGAGGCACAATTCGGTGATACCTGGTTTCCATTTCACCGTATTCATCTTCTTCTTCCACTTCATAGAATCGCTGAATGGGTCGTTCGTCTTCGTCTTCGTCTTCTGCATCTTCATCAAATCCTCGGTAGATAATCGGTTGTTCTGTATTTGAGGTATGGATTTCAACTCTTTCGCCATTTTCCACCAATTCGTCAATTTCGTTTTCATATAGCACATTCGGTTCATATTCGTCATCACTTTCATCATCGTAGTCATCTAACACACAGAATCCTTGCTGTTCAAGCGCATGCTTTCTCTCCGATTCTGTAAAATTGCGTGGATATTCCAAGCAGAGTTCATACAATTCAGGGTCTTCTTGTTTCAGCGCGGCGCACACATTCATAATCGCGCTGTAATCACCATTTTCTCGGTCATTCAGCTGGTCCCGAATCAGGTTGGCTTGGACTTCGGGGTCATCTCCTGCCGCGACGTATTTTTCCCATCCAATGTAAACAGGAATCAACACGGTTGCGGCTTGTCGTTCTACGCCTGGAATCTTTCGGCAAATGCGTCCGATATTTTGAATGATGTCTTTCGGCGATGATTTCGGGTCCACAAACACACACATATTTGCTTTTTTCGTATCTACGCCTTCGCCAATGGTTCGGCACGATGAAACAATATAGATTTCGGTATCACAGCAAGTATCAAATGCGCCAAGAATAGCGTCTTTGTCTTTTGTGGCGGCGGTGATAGCGCGAAAGGTTATTCGCTCATCCGGAAACAATCCGACTTTATCGGGAAACTCCTTTGCACACACACCGCGAAACGCTTCCAGGAATCTTACTTTATCTACGAACCTCAACACCGATGTTTCCGATTTGCTGTCTTCGGCGGCATCAGCGTGAAATGTAAGCACGCGCGTATTTCCCGTTGTCAGAATGGCACGTGCGATGCTTTCATACATATTTCCAAGTGTATCTTGTGTATAAAGGTCAACCCGTAATTCAAACAGCGAGAGAATGCTGTCGCGAAGACCTTGTAAGTAGGTATATTCGCACACAAGCGGGCCACAGTGGCCGTAAGTTCCTATTTCATTGCGTTCTCGGTCAAACATCGTAATTCCATACGCATTCACCGGCGTTGCTGTAAAGAATACTCGTTTTTCATATTTTGCTCTAATTTCTTCGCCGCTATATACAAGTTTCACAGACTCTGGACTGGTTGTTCGGTGTGCTTCGTCAAAGCACACAATTCCGATTTTCGTATCACTTACGCATGCTATAAGGACGTCTAAACTCTGGTAGGTAACACAAATGATTTTCGGGTGTTTCTTACATGTAGGATTATTGAGAAAACGGTGAATGCGCGGGGGGTCGGTTGTGCTGGTGATATCTGTCAATTCTTCACTACTTACATTCAATAAACAGTTGTTTCGGACATTTCCGATGAGATAATCTTTTGTGAATTGGCGAATCAATGCGAGAGACGGAAATACGACCACGCTTAATGGGTGTTTGCGTTCTAAAATGAGTCGTTTGATTATATGGGATTTACCTGTGCCACAAAACATTTTCACAAGACATTCATCTCGTGTTTGAAGAGTTTTGGTGATATCGTTGTATGCCTTGGTTTGGACCGGTCGTTCTTTGATAATTATTGCGCTAGTCATTCTTGCGATTGCTATTGCGATTGTGATTGCGAATGCTATAATCAGGTATTTGTATTTCAATTTTGTTTGTGGAGAAGTGAAAGCGGTGTGTGTGTGAAATAAAATTGAAATTGAATTTGTAAATTACGAGGATAAATATATATAAATAGGGGTGAAATATGAAGATTAAGTGTGTATTTGTTGACCCGTCAGGTAACGAGTGTGAAAAAGAAGCAAAATACAAGTTTAAACACGACACGAAGGCATCACGATGTGTCAATCATCAACAAGAAGGAATGAAAAATGTTTCATCCAATTTATGCTTTCATGGCGATTGTATCAAAAGTCCAATATATAATTACGTTGGAAAAACGCCGAAATACTGTATAGCGCATAAAGAACCTTTTATGATAAATGTTGTATCTCCACGGTGTATTCATCCAGGTTGCGAAATACAGTCATTATACAATTTCACCGGCCAAAAAGCGAAATATTGTCTTACTCATAAGATTCCAGGAATGGTTGATGTCAAACATTGTGGATGTATGGAAGAGGGATGTAAAAAAAGAGCAACATACAATATTCCAAAAGAAAGCAAAGGACTATATTGTTCTACACACAAAAAGGATGGAATGGTAGACGTCAAACACAACTTCTGTGCGTATAACGGTTGTCTCACCAGACCAAATTATAATCTTCCTGGCGAAACCAAAGGAACATACTGTGCTGTTCACAAAACCAAAGACATGATTAATGTTACCTCACGAACTTGTCAGCATCCTGGATGTATCAAACAACCGACTTTCAATATAGAAGGAGAAACCGTAGCATTATATTGTTTTGAACACAAAGACGCTATTATGGTTAATGTCAAACAACAAACATGTAATAGTGAGTGGTGTTCAACACGCCCACAAGACAAATACAACGGATACTGTATGTTTTGTTATATAAATTTATTTCCAGATAAACCAGTCGCACGGAATTTTAAAACCAAGGAAAGAGCGGTAGTTGAATACATTACAATGAATTTTCCGAATTTTTCGTGGGTGGCAGATTCACGTGTTGCGGGCGGGTGTTCTCGTCGCCGACCTGACTTGATGCTTGACCTTGGATACCAAGTTGTTATTATTGAGGTGGATGAAAACCAACATATCAGTTATGATTGCAGTTGCCAAAACAAACGCTTGATGCAAATATCACAAGATATAGGGCATCGGCCTGTTATATTTATTCGGTTCAATCCAGATGATTATAAAAATGAAAATGGCGACGTTGTTTCGTCGTGTTGGGCTCAAAATGGAAATGGAATAATGGCCGTGAAGAAATCAAAGAAGAAAGAATGGGACACACGTTTGGATAGATTGCGAGAACAAGTTGAATATTGGACGAATCCTGAAAACGTTACAGATAAGACTGTTGAAATTGTTGAATTATTTTATGATGTGTGATATGTAATAAAAAAAGTGATGTCATATATATTTTATAAAAAAAATAATATATGACGATATATCGTAAGATAAATATTTAGTTGGAATAAGCCAACCCGCCCATCCCGCTCATGACACGGAGAACATTGTAGTTGACAGCATAGACACGCACCTTGGCAGTGTTGGTTCCCTCAACGGTGGCGTTGGAGAGAACAAGCTGAAGAGTAGCGTTGTCAATGCGAGAGAAGTTGCAAGTGCCACTGGGCTGGTGCTCCTCGGGTCTCAAAGCGAAGGAATACACGTTGATACCAGTGTCAGGGGCACGAGTGTGGTGCTGCCAGGGCTGAACGAGGTCAAAGTAAGTGCCTTCACGCTCAGAGAAGCGGTCCTGACCGTTAAGCTGGAGCTTAGCAGTCACGACGGGGTTCTCACCCCAGCAGTGGAGGTCAAGTGAAGACTCGGTCAGAACAAAGGTTCCGGCATCAGAAACACCAGAGCTCATAAGAGCGGAACCCATGTTGGGAGAAGTGTAGTTCTCGGCAGCGCCGACACCTCCCTGCCACCAGTTGGCAGCAGTGGTAGGAACATCGGCAGCACCGGCGTCAGTGAAGAGGCCAGAAGCGTTGATGTAAGAAGTGGAAGTGTTGGCAACAGAGTCGTGGCTTCCGAAGGCGTGGATGGCGTTGGGAAGGGCATCAAGAGCGTCGGTGTAGTTGAAGGGCTGAGCGCCGAGCAACTTGCACAGGAGGGACTGGCCTTCAAGAGAAGAGCAGTAGTCAACGTTCTTGTCGGGCTGGACAACCCAGATGAGTTCCTTGCAAGGGTGGTTGAAGTTGAGCTTGATCTTGTTGGAAGAAGAACCGACAGACTCATCACCAGTGAACTGGAGCTGCTCAATCAAATACTCGTGGGGGTTCTGGGCCATGCGTCTGCGCTCATCAGTGTCAAGGAAGATGTAGTCAACATAGAGAGAAGCAGCAACAAGGGACTGGTTGTAAGCCTGGGTGACCTTCTTGGAGCCGGTGCTGTCAACAAGGGAGTTAACAGCCCACAAGCACTCATCAATGGCGCGGATGTCAAGGTTGATCTTGACTTCGTGGTACTGAAGGGCAATGAGGGGCAGGGCGAGACCGGGGTTACGGCAAAACCAGAACTGGAAGGGGACGTAGAGGGTGGTCTCAGGGAGGGCGTTGCGGGGGGCGCAAACCTGGCGGGGAGCGCTGGAATCGCAAGGGCCATCAATGTCGTTAAAGGAGGGGTCAGTGATGAAGGTAAGCTGAGTGGTGTTACCGATCATCTTGAAGTATCCGCGCTGCTGCTCGGAGGTCATGGTGAGCTGGTTCCAGATGTGCATCCAATCACCGTACTGGCGGTCAATGCGCTGGCCACCGATCTCAACCTCAACCTGAGAGATGAGCTGCTCACCTGGGAAATCAAGCCAGCGAGCCCAGACACCAGCACCGGTTCCCTTCATGGACTGGTTGATCTCGGGGAGAGTAACCTGAAGGTAAGTGCGGTAGGCCAAATCACCATTGCGAGAAATGGTGCAAGTGACACGGCGACCGAAGTCAGCCTGGCCGTTGAAAGTCTGTTCAATAGACTCCATGGCAAAGTTAGTGTGGCGCTTGTAGGAAACCTTCCAGAAAGTAATCTGAGGGTTGCCGGTCAGGTAAACGTCCTGAGCGCCGTAGGCAACAAGTTGCATTAATCCTCCACCCATTGTATTATAGCTTTTATACACTTACCAAAGAAAAAAATTTTGGATTTTAACCAATTTCAACATTTTCAACATTTTTATTATTTTTTATTATTTAAAAGTTCCTAAATAATAACATTCTGCCTACACTTTTTTTTCTTTTATTCTAAACAACCCCCATCTAACTAAAATTTCGTTCTAAAAACTGCAGTAAGTATTCATCGGACAAAACCTCTTTTTTATTTCCGTGATTTTTACTAAATATATATTTTTCACTTGTTTTTTGCACCCCCCATTCGTCATTTAGTGCGTTTAAAATGAATTTCATAATACAGATTTCTTTATAGTTTAATATGTCGCTGTGTTCTTCAATATAATCACGATAATTCATTTTAATTACACATTCGTCGGTTACAGCAAGATAATTGCCGTTGTCGTTTTTCATAATAAAGTGGTCGCCGTTTCGTTTTACTTTCCAGCCGTCTTCTAAATGATGGCGCACAAAAATCATGCGAGACACTTTATTGTGGGTCAAGTCTTGTGTTGTTAACCCCCCGAATATATTTTTTTCTACATTTATGTTTGTGGTGTTTGTATTTGATGACGTCATCTTATTGTAATCTTGTTGTAATCTTGTTGTAATCTTGTATATGTATCTATTGTATTACAAAATGTGTAGAAAACAAAAATATAGTTTTCACGATTTCACAATACAACAAACAACAAACAACAATACAACAAACAACAATACAACAAAATAAAATAATATTAAAAACTTATTTACATTATTATGTAATAAAATCTCTCTTTTACATACTCCCACGCTTTCTTAAAACACTCATCCAACCATCAAAAAATCATTTCAACGTCATCCAAAATATTATTCCTTTTGAAATCATGCCTTCTTTTAAATACAAGCCAAATAAAAAAATCGTCCTGGATGAAAAAAGCATAACCACGTTGGACAACAAACACAAGGAAATCCAAGCGGAATTTACAAACATACAAGAAAATGTAATACCGACACTGGAAGCCGAGAGAACTGAATTAAAACAACGACTAAAAGAATTCAAATCGGGCACAATCTCTCTATCCGTAGAAGAAGTTATGGAAATACGGGACAAAATAAAGGAAATCAAAGAAACAATCAAGGCCCATAATTCCAATTTTAAAAACTATTATTTAAACAACAGCCAATACATATTTGAATACTTTGAAAACAAAAAGACGATTACCAATGGAACCGGCACAAACAAAACCAAAATATTAAATGCGTTTTTTAAATTACCGGAGGCAACAAAAGAAGAGGAAATGCACGTGATAAACAACAACAACGTCCAAAAATATTTGACAAACATAGACCAAGCCTTTATTGATATAAACAAATATGTGTATGCCACGGACATATGCCGCTTCTGCAACAAGGGAGAGATGATTCCGGTGGAACACGAAGGCATATTGGTGTGCAACCATTGCGCCAAACACATTATGTATCTTATTGAAAACGAGAAACCATCCTATAAAGAACCGCCCAAAGAAGCGTGCTTTTATGCGTATCAACGAATTAATCATTTTCGTGAAATCATCGCGCAGTTTCAAGCAAAGGAGACAACGCTCATTCCGGATGTGGTGCTGGAAAGCATAAAACAGCAAATTAAAAAAGAACGAATTGACATCTCTCAATTCACAAACAAAAAAGCCAAAGAAATCTTGAAGAAATTGGGATACAACAAGTACTACGAGCACATTCCGTTTATTAAGGACAAACTCGGCATCAAACCCCCGATTATGAGCCCGGAATTAGAAGACCGCCTGTGTAACCTTTTTATGGAAATACAAGCGCCGTATGCGAAATACTGTCCGGATGACCGGCTGAATTTTTTGAATTACTATTACACCATATACAAGTTGTGTGAATTGTTGGGCAAGTATGAATTTTTACCGCATTTTCCCATGCTAAAAGACCGAGAAAAACGGATAGAACAAGATGAAATCTGGCGAAAAATATGCGAGGAATTAGATTGGGAGTTTATCCCCACCTTGTAATCAATTGTTTCGCAAAATCACGGTCGCTAGGGTAATGCACGCCCGCAATAATGCGGGAATTCGCAACCTTTTCCGCAACATCCATAATAGCCTGTGTTTTAGTGGGGAATTGTTTGCACAGTATTGACGCTAAGTAATAGGCTTGATATGCGTGGCCCGATGGATAAGACGGCGTTTTATAATTTTTCAACGGGAGCATCGTGCCATTTTCTAGATTTATTTTATCTGGAAGCACCTGGAATGGTCTAGCCCGATTATATAAATATTTATGAAACATTAGCCACGCAGTTGGCGCCGGCCTCACCATGATGCGTTTCATCTCCTCCAACGGCATATCGGTCTCGGGTATAACGCTTTGAAATGGCGCAGCGGGGTTTTCGTCTGCCAGTATTGCGAATTCCACGTCGCTTGGCATTCGTTTTAATATGTAGTCATTTAGAACGATTTGGGCTTCTTGTATGTTATTGGGATATACCGGTATAGTGGGATACCACCAATGATAGCGTGTTTGCTGAATGAATAGCACGCATATATAAACCACCACAAAAATGATGCGTCTATAATATACCATTGGGTCTGATTGAATCAGATTATTATACGAATTGTTTAATTTATCTCTTAATGAGGCAACTACCAGATGTTCTTTTTTTGATGATGTCATATATTCATATATAATAAATCATTATAAACAATTTATTAAATAATATTATAATTATACATCTAAATTCATAACATTATTTTATATAGAAATCCACTTTACACGTAGACGTTTGAGTAATTATATCCGTCCGCACGCACAGTTCATACAAAGATACCAATCGCATATTGAAATAAAGCGTCCTCTCTCTTATGGGGGGGGGTACGGTTTCAAGCATTCGCTAGTTTATAATTTACAGGCGGAGGGGGGTGGGGAAGCCGACAAGGTTGGCGCCGATACCGAAACCAGCACCAGTGCGAGCAGAAACAGCAAGGCTGGGAACATAAGTATCCAAGATGCTGAAAGTTGCGGCGGCGGTAAGCGCAATCAAAGCAACTTCATCAAAGGCCAAAGAACGCTTGGGGATGGCGTAGGCAGCAATAGCAACCATAATACCTTCAACCAAATACTTGATGGTTCTCTTAACCAATTCTCCTAAATCAAAAGCACCGACAGACATATTAATGTATATTATAAATAATATGAAGAAAAAAAGGATATCCCATAAAATGAATAAATCAATATAATGAAATGCGTATAAATGCTTAAAAACACATATAGTAATTAGTTATATTCACAATCCAAACATTTTACATTACAAATAAATGTCAGTATTTAGAGCAAATAATGACGGCACCCCTTCTGGCGTGTCGCTCCAAAAACGCCCCGACGGTTCCGCGAATCCTCACTATGTTGATTTGCTTGAAGAAGATAAGCCAATCGCCGGCCAAAAATTTGCGTGTCTTTCTTTTGTGTCGCCAGAAGACATCCTAAAACAGAAAAACCACTTCTTTTTTGAGAAGTTTGTGCAGCAATGGGAACTCGGAAAGTCAATGGAGAAATTCGTTCAATTTCTAAATTTTGTCTCATACAAGTATCACATTGATTTTGAGAAGTTGACAGAGGATTTCCAGGAATTTACCAAGGAAGAAAAGGCACAAATTCAGAAGAGCAGCATCTATGATGATTACAAGACTTTTCTGGACAAGAACGAAACGGAGTTGGAGGAGGAATTCGGCGAGAAGCACAATTTTCAGACCTCTATCCGCGGGCTTAAAGTGCGGGGCGTGTATGCAACCCAGAAGGAAGCCGAGTTGCGGTGCCAGATGTTGCGCGAGGTGGACCCAAATCACGACGTGTTTGTTGGTCCGGTTGGGCTGTGGGTGCCGTTCCATCCCGAGGCATACAAGACTGGGCGTGTGGAGTACATGGAGGAAACCCTGAACCAGTTGATGTCCGAAAAGAAGAAGAACGAGGAACACGCCAAGGTGGAGTTTGAGAAGCGCGTCAAGGAATCAAAGATGAAGGCAATTGAAGAGAATAAGCGCATTGCGGAGAAGTCTGGCAATAAACTTACACAAATGGTGACGGAGGACGGCAAGTTGGTTGGATTGACAGAGGAGGGTGTGCCCGAGTCTTCTGAATTCACCCTGGATGACGTGCGGAAGGAGTTGTTTGAAGGCGGCATTGACCCCAAGGACTACAAGAGCACATAAACAATGATACAATAACAAAATACAATAACAAAATACAAGTCGGTGTAATTATATCATAAAAAATATGTGTGTAAAATATATTACACCACACATATTTAAAGAAAATGACATTAAATAAACGGTTAGCCAATACATTTGCCACGCTTTTATACAACGCCTGTGAAAAAGGCGATTTAGAAACAATCAAATATTTTGTAGAAAGATATTCTTCCCCCAAGTATTCTTATCAAGTGATACTCCCGCTTTCTACTTCGGCAAAATTTGCGGCGATGAACGGGCATCTGGATTGTTTAAAATATTTAGTGTCGGTCGGCGGCGACATTCGCAAAAACGAAGAGCACATTACATTAGACTTTATGATGAAACGCGTAAAAGACAAAAAATACACCGAAATAGAAGAGTTTATTAATCAATGGATATTGGAAGCAAATACTGCGGCATTGGATATATCATCATGAAATCTTGAACCGAACCGGATTATTTTCGGAACAAAGGGTCGCATTCTTTTCCATTACACGTAACGTTATTGCTATACAACTGAACAAACCCGCATGTTGCGCACGTAAATACCTTGAACCGATTGTTCAAAATATTTACACCCAAAAATGTCTTTATTTTAGTTCCAAGCGTGAGTGTTTTTACGATAAACGTATCTTTGTTGCACTTTGTGCATGTCAGCGTATGCGGATGTTGATTCCCTCCCTTTTCATAACTTATTTTGGGGCGTGAAATCAACGTTCTCCCGCCTTTCAATGTGTGTTGTCGGCGATTTGATTTGATTCGTCTTGTTTTTGTGGTTGTGTTTGTTTTTGTGTGTATTGTTGGCATATTTTGATATACTATATTACGATAAAATACTAATGAAATCTAAATAAACACAAAAATAATATGATTTATAATACGAGACGATACATACGAGACAATATAATACGATACAATAATGACAGCAACCGCAACAGCAACCGCAACCGCAACAACAACAGCAACCGCAACCTCAACAACAACAACACAAATCCAAATCCATGAAGACATCCACCGAAAATTGCAATATTTCATTGACATTCGCAAAATCCCCAACATCATATTTCACGGAACATACGGATGCGGTAAGAACACCATTTTAAACCGCTTCATACACTCCATTTATCAAGGCGACAAAGACGCCATTAAAAACTATGTTATGAGAGTGAATTGTGCTCACCGGAAAGGCATCATATTCATTCGTGAAGAACTGAAATTCTTCGCAAAGGCCAACATTGATTTAAAAGACGGCGAAATATTCAAAACCATCATATTAACCAACGCAGATAAACTTACAATTGACGCTCAATCGGCATTGCGACGATGTATTGAATTATTTAGCCACTCCACGCGATTTTTCATATTGGTAGAAGATAAATACAAGTTGTTAAAACCAATTCTCTCTCGGTTTTGTGAAATATATGTCCCCGAACCGGCAATTAACGGAACTGTTGTAAATTTACACACCTACAATATTAATCAAGTGTATCAAGCCGTGGATAAAATGGAAAAACAACACTTGGATGCGCTGAACAAAGAATTCACGATGTCGCCGCATCCTACAAGTAGCCACGAAGATGTGAAATCCTTGTTTTTAAAGGCAACGGCATTGTATGAAAAGGGGTACAGCGCACTGGACTTGATAAACTACATTGAACGCTCGCCGGATATTGAAGAGGGGCGTAAATACGAATACTTGATTGCCTTTGACAAAGTGCGCCGAGAGTTTAGAAACGAGAAGTTGTTACTTACTTTTATTCTCAACTTTTTGTTATTTCGTTGTGATTTGAATTTAGAAAATATTTCATTTATGTAAAATATGGACGATTACTCCGTTACCACGCTTCACGAATCAAAGAATGAATGGTGTGCTCGTTTAGTGAATATTCTTACTCCTCACATCATGGAAGGGTTTCGTTCCATATTTGAAGAGGCTTACAAATTGTGTAAAAACAACAATGAAACCGATAAGTACTTGATGACCTTTCAGAACTTTTTGTCTCGGGTGCCGAAATGGAACCCGACAATTGTGCAAAACGAAACCAACCGCATAAAGGAGCGCAGTCACTGCGGCTATTTAGAAGACTTGATAACGTGTGTTCATATTGTGCAGTTGAAGACAATGACCGCTGCCAGAGCAGGAAACAAGCAAAAAAAAGTGAATATCCCAATTCCACAATTGACCGAGTTTATTCACAAAGTGTATATCAATTCTGCGCGCAAATTGTATTCAAATGTGTATATTTTTGAGCGCGGAATCCCGCCATTGGTTGTCCAGAAAAACAACCGGGAATTTGAAATTATTGTGCGCGAATGTATATTTAATACAATTCGTGAAAACATTCCGATGGAGGACTTGTTGAAGTTGTATATGGACGACTCCATTGAAGATGCGATAGAAGTCAGTGAAAAGGAGGAGGTTATCCACAAAGAAGTCATTGCCAGCGAAAGCACGATGGCGGAGTCATCTAGACGGCGACGTTCCGGTGTTGGAAATAAGCCAAGTGGCATTAGCGGTAGCAGCACCGGCATAAGCGGCATGAATAAAAACACCGGGCTTTACAATGACCTTTCAGACCAAATTGCTTCTTCTGAAACACCATCCTCCTCTAACCAACAAAAGCAAGGGGTTTCATTTGGAGAGAACCAAGTAAAATCATTTGAGCCGGAATATGAAGCCAAACCACGGCGATTTGGAGATGACGACGACGACGATGAAGGGAGAATAAACATTGGCGACAGCGTAAATTTGGATATATTGGATGTACATTCATTGAACCAGTCCCAACATTTAGATGCGCCCCCGTTGTTAGATGACATTGAAATTTTATAAGACACCATTCGTAAATCGTAAATCGTAAATATAATATATAATATATAAATTATAAATTATAAATAAAGTATAAATATGGGTAATCTGGGACCTGAAATTGATTTGGATAAAAAACTGGACACAAATGATATAAATTTATTTTGGATTAGTTTTGGAACAGTATTATTGTGGTTATTATTATTAGTATTATTGGTTGTAATGTTGTTTTTTTTAATTCCATTTATTTTTAACCCTGCGACATTGCAGCCAAATTTAGGTGAGATGGCAGAAAAAGCAGCAGCAGAAGCAGCAGCAAAAGCGGCAACCGCAGGATTAGGAGCAGCACCAGCATCAGCATTAGGAGTACCAGCATTAGGAGCAGTATTGAATCCAGCATCAGCAGTATTGAATCCAGCATCCGTATTAGATTCATCCGCATTAGGAGCAAATATGCCAACATTACCATTATCAACCGCAACAATACCAGCACCACCAGTATTACCCACACCAAACCTATCAGCACCAAACCTATCAGCACCCTCGGTACCAAACCTATCATCCGCACTAAACAGAGTTTAATACCTTTGATGCGTTAAACCGTTAAAATGTTTCTTTTAGGATATAATAAATGACATCATCCACCTCATCCACCAGCAATCTTTTTATTGTCGGCTTGGCAGTCGCAATCGTATATTTTTTATTTAAATTCCTTGAAATGCGGTTTATCAATCCAGATGAATCCAAACCACTGAAATTAATGGTGCGGGATACACTAATGGTATACATATCATCCGTTATTGGCGTGTTTGTGCTTACTCAATTCAGTGTCGCCGACGCAATCGGAGAAGTGGTAGACGCTACTCCAAAGTTCGTGCACGCGCCGGCATTCATAGATAATCCCGGTTTTTAATCCGACGCCTTATGCTGACGTGCTTATGCCAATGTCTCCAATATATCCACATTCATAAACAGCAACTTCATTTTATTATTTCTCGCAGTTTTAGACAATGTGTTGTATTTTTTGACGGTTATTTTATAGTCATCAAACAATGCTTTATTCACTTGTGTTGCCGGCACACAATTGTGGACTGTTCTGGCAATCATCTTATACAATTTAAAATCCAAATATCTCTCTTCGCCGTTGGATTTATACAAAATATTGCGCCCTTTATCATCCTTTATCCACGATACAACCAACTCCGCAATCTCATTTCTGGCAACAATCTTCGCCTCCTTTTTTATGTCGTATATGAAATAGTCATATAAAGAACACCCTAAGCGACACAAATCAAAACTGTAATTTGGTTCTACAATTGGTTTTTTAGGGTTGTAATAAGGCTCAATATTGTATTGCGAAGTGGCATCACCATTTGGACTAAAACTATCGCTACAAAACACTTGCCCCTTGAAGATGTAAATGGAACGGCCAAAGTCAATGATTTTGAAAATGCGACCAAATGTAGGGACTTTATAATACTGGTTGTCGTAGTGATAAAAGATGTATTCCTCTTCTGTTTCTACAAACATTACATTGTTTGTATGTAAATCGTTGTGAGTGAAGGAAAACAATTTTTGGTAAATAACCAGCGTCATTATAATTTGAAACAATGCTGATTTCCATTCATCGTCTTTTAATTCGTCATCTGCGACCATCAAACTATCAAGCGTGTTTTTACACTGTTCAAGAAGGATGGCTTGGACCGGGAAGTTTTTTATTTTAGCAATAACCTTTTCTTCATCGTCATCGTCGTCGTCATCGTCATCGTCGTCTTCATTATCATTATCATTATCATCATTATCATTATCATTATCATCATTATCATTATCATCATTATCGTGTTCTTTTTCATTGATTTTATTATCATTATCATTATCATCATCATCCGAATCACAATCCATTGACGAATTGTTGTCATCGCTTACCCACGAACCGGTGTCATTGCTGGTATTATCATTATCAATCTCCGCAATATCACTCTTTCTGCTGTCGCGCGACGTGTTGGACGAACAAGAAGAACAGCTGTCATCATCATTATCATCCAATGCCGCCGGAATACAATTTGCTGCGTCATTATCACTTTCAATCATAATAACATCGTGTTCGTCTAATAGAGAGATGGATTCAAGATGATTCTGATTCTGATTCTGGTTCTGAATCTGGTTCTGGCTCAGATGAGTATCGGCACTGTCAGAAACACTCACACCCACAACGCATTCCTCAATCAAATCATCCAATTCAAGCACCGCATCATCTGTTTGAATACACAACTGTTTCCGATTGCGCCGGGTGTCGCTCATCATAGTATTTATATCAAAAGGACAATCCAAGGAAAAGAGGCGGTCAATGTTATTTACAAAATACGAATTTTCAGACAAATATTCAATGTCGTCATACACATTCATAACAAATTCGCTTTGATGACATAAATATGTGCCGTAGTAATCCAGGCCGTGAACAATCCCGCATTGATGCAAACACTGACTGGTTAAAAATGAAAAAAACGCGTCAACATACGCCATGTTGTTGTTGTCTAGCACCTTGGGATGGCACTGGCTTGGCGTAGAATTATATGACGGCAGATTCATCAACACCGGGTCTTTCACGTCATACTTGCCGGTCATGTATTTTAACGGGTCAAGTAAAGGCGAATATTTAACAAACACCGGCATATTGATGATGTTGCCGCTGTCATCACTCACGGTGCATTCTAAATGATTGGGGGAGGTGTCTTCCAGGGATGCGGAGGACACTGTATCAGTTTCCAATCCCAATCCCAATCCCAATATGGAATGTATGAAATAGTGTTGATTTAATTGGATGGAATTGTAGTTGTGTTCGTTTATATCAAAAAATCGTTGATAGATTGGCACATAATTCTGCACGTTAGACAATTTAGTGTAATTGTTTTCCAAGGTAGTCGTCGGCATTGCCTTTGTTTTACGATAATGCATTGATATAGATGAAGATGCCATCTTCTAAAATTTTGTTAAATATTAATGGAATGGTATGAATGGTAAATAGAAGTTATATTGTAATTTTGAACGGGTTTAGCACTAAATATGCGTTTGTTTAATGTTGTAAAAGTAATTTATTTTATATATAACTAAATTTTGGATTCGTTTGTATAATATTATATAAAACCGTACAACATGAATCTTGAATTAACCAAATTTGATATGCGGTCTATTAGTTTTAGACCGGACGAAAATAAAGGGCCCGTTATTGTGTTAATCGGAAGACGTGATACCGGTAAAAGTTTTTTGGTTCAAGACTTGATGTTTTATCATCAAGATATCCCGATTGGAACTGTGATTTCAGGAACAGAAGCCGGAAACGGTTTTTTTGCTGCGCACGTTCCTAAACTTTTTATTCACGATGCTTATAATTCTGCTATTATTGAAAATATTCTTAAACGACAAAAAGCAGTTTTAAAGCAAGTAAAAAAAGAAATGGAAACCTTTAAAAAAACGTCAATAGACCCCCGGACATTTGTTGTATTAGACGATTGTTTATATGACAGTAAATGGACAAAGGACATTATGATGCGCTTACTATTCATGAACGGGAGACATTGGAAGATAATGTTAGTAATAACTATGCAGTATCCACTTGGCATACCCCCCAATCTTAGAACAAACATTGATTACGTCTTCATATTGCGTGAGCCATATATTGCCAACCGAAAAAGAATTTATGACAATTATGCCGGTATGTTTCCCACATTTGAAAGTTTCACACAGGTAATGGACCAATGTACTGAAAATTATGAATGCCTGGTGATTAACAACAATGCAAAGTCAAATAAATTACAAGACCAAATTTTCTGGTATAAAGCACAGCAACACGGACCATTCAAATTGGGTTCAAAAGAGTTTTGGGAAATGTCCAAGGACTTAAATTCAGATGACGAAGAAGATGCGTCATATGATCCAAACAATGTGAAAAAGAAAGGCGCGGGGCCTAAAATTAATGTAAAAAAATCTAGATGGTAGGCGTTGTCGCTTCTTCATTCGCTTCTTCAATCGCTTGAATCGTATCATTTATATCGCGTGTAGCGGTATCAATGGTTTTACACTGGGTATTACTCATCATCAGCAATTCTACACACTTTGTTTTATCGTGTGTTTTTGCCATTACTAGTGGCGTTCTCCCGTGTATGTCACATATGGTGGCATCAGCGCCCGCGGCCAATAATATTTCAATACACGCATCATTGCCACAAGATGCCGCCCAATATAAAGCGGTCCATCCATGAACATTCCTTTTATTTACATCCGCTCCCAGCGCAAGTAATACTGGCAAACAATGGACGTGTCCTCTTGAAACCGCGGTTAGTAACGGGGAGTCATCGCTATTATTGGATACATTTACATCGGCGCCAGCTTCAACCAAGGACTGAATACACCGATTATCACCGCTCCATACCGCCCAATAAAGAGGGTATGCTCCATAAATATCTTTTTTTTGTACATCTACGCCGCCTTCGTTGCTGGTTTGGGTTTGGGTTTGATTATTTTCTAATAAATGCACTACAATTTCGTGTTGTCTATTTGATAAGGCAATGATGAATTGTTCTTGTTTGTATTCTGTATCCATTTGTATTGTATGTATATGGTTTGGTATATATAATATCGTGTTTATGTTTTTATGTTTTTTGACAAATATGGAATGATGAAATGATGGAATGATGGAATGAATAAAAACAAAAAAAATGGTGACACTAATTCCACTGTGTCTTTTTTTTGTAACTCGTAACTCATCACCTCAACCCTTCGGTGTTAACAAATTACGAACTAAACTCGTGTATCTTGATGCTATCAGGAATATTGTTCGGGTATTTGCCATATACACTAACGCAAGATGCGGCGTCAATTGACAATATATGATTCGGGTTCGGGTTCGCCAATTGATTTTTCAATTCACCCCAATCACCATTGTGATTCATCAATGATACGATAGTGATACTGAAAATGTGTTTCGTATAGTAATACGAGAAATGGCGGTTGATACTGATTCGCAAAACATCCTTACCTTCAAACAGTTCCTTTATTGTTTGCCTGGATGGTTCGCCATTCATATACCAATCCAGAACCTTTTTTATAACGACGTTGTAATGTAAATCTTCATTTTCAGGAATATTGGTGTTATATTCATTCTTGATATGAACGTCAAAGAAGAAGCGATACTCATAGCAACAAGACGACGCATCCGCATATTCATGAATAAAGTCGGCTATATTGTTGCGTTCGGCCAGTATGTACATCGCATCTTCCACATCCGGGGTTGCTTCTTGACGCTGAAATACCATTTCGGTGGTGTAGTTTTGCTGTGTCTTGATTTGATTAGAGCCGCTGAATAAATCGTATTCCATTTGAATGCTTATTTGCGTATCATAACTAAGATAAAAATGAAATCAATTTTTTTGTCATCTCATTGGAATTTTGAATTTTGAATTTTAGACCTATTGTTATTGTTATTGTAATTTGACTTTTGTAAATAGAGGAAACAACCAAATACATATAAGTAAGAATGAAACCCCAACCACTGCGACATTATATGGTATTTTCATATCATTGATAAAGATATCCAATACTTGACCTCCCCACAAGATTAATGATAATGATAATGAGGATTGTATTAAATTCATGTTGATTTCGTGAGGTCAATATGAATTACGTTTTATGAATTATAAATACAATCAATTTTTTTATTTTTACAGTTTTATTTACATTACACCGACCGAAAAGAAAAATGAGACAAACGCTCATAAAAATTAAGGTGATGTAAAATCAATAGTAGGAATTTCACCTACGATGGTCTAACTTTTTCCTCTTCCTTTTGATTATTTGAAGGGGTGAAAGACGAAATTTGAAAACACGCAGGGCGTTCTTGCCTATCAATCCAGCATTTTGTTAAGTTCATTATGTTGATTGCTGAATTCGCGTCTCTTGTTCTAAATACGGTTTGTTTGACTTGTGGTCTCACGCATCCAGAACATACTAGAAGACGAAACTGCTTGTTTCCATCGCTATGTCTGTAATAGGACAAATCATTATAACAATCACAGCATATTTTACTTGTATTACATTCGTTTATAGTAATTGTATCATATTTCTTATGGATTTGCTTTCGTAATCCTTTATTCATAGTAGGCATAAAATGTTTCATTTGAGTGCTTCTACTCCAATTCCCATAACCAATTAGGATATTGTATCCGAAGGTTTCTTTGATTTTATTAAGGAATGTATCTATGGATTTCTTACCATAGCTATATTGACGGAACTTCATTTTCCTCCAAACATCTCGTTGGTAGAAATCTAACGTTTCTTTGTTGAGTTTATCCTTCTCAACTAAATACTTCTTGAACTTTTCATAATCTATGGATTTACTATTTTGAAACGATAAATGGGTTTCTTTTTCTATGATGTTATTTCGTTTCTTTTCCACCAATAATATTCGTTTGTTTGTCTTGGTTTTGCTCTCTCGTTTTCGTTGAGGTGCTGTATATTGGAGTTTATTCCCATTACTATCCATCATATAAACTAACGACCTTTTACCAGGATCGCAACCAACAATATTTCTTGATTCTAATCTATTTAGTTGCTCTAATGATAAATCTTCTATATTATGGAACTCTTGTTCTTGTATAGTAGGAACTTTTGAACCCCACTTCTTATCTTTCAAATCCTTACGAATAAACAATAAAGAACAACTAATTCCATCTGTTTGTAATTGGTAATAGAATTGGTAATGTTTGCTTTTGAATGTTTTATGTTGTAAGTTCAACAAATTATTCCATACATCGTATTGATTTTCTTTGATTGCTTTGAATAATTCTGTTTTCGTTTTTCCTTTCAATGAGAAGAGATTGACGATACACGCAGTATCCAAAATGATATGCTTGGGAATAATGTTATTGCGTAGCGGTAAAGGTTGAAATAATTTATGGTCTTCCTTTTCCAATACAGCATTCATATACAACATACCTTTCAAATAATCAAATGGACTAACCTTCACATCATAATGAACCGACTTTTTGATATTTTCAGGAAGGATATTCGGTAAATGAGTGTGTTTCCAGTCATCAAATATCTTATCAGTTTCTTCATTGCATTCTAATAATTGCTTCTTGAACCTGAATAAAACTGCTTTATCTTCTGTTATGTTCGTGGTGGTTTTATTGATAAACCGAAGAAAGTGCTGAATAAATCGTTCTTGTATATTATTTGACAATGAAGTATGTAGTTGTGTTGCTAAATATGGAAGCATATTAGATTTATTTTTCAGAGGTGTCTTTTCGTGATTAAGCAATGGTTTGTATTCATTTTTATAAAATTCTTGTAACGTTTCTAACATAGTTGTGTCGTTTTCTTTTCTTCCAGTGTTTGTTTTTTCACCTAACACTTTTATGCAATATAAAATAAACCTTTCATTTATTTCTGGTAGTTCTTTGTTATTGGTATAACAATATAATACATATAACCTAATAAACTGATAAGAATGTATCATCAAATCATTCATTTCAAAAACCAAATTGGTTATAATTGGTTGGACATCATTATGGTTGTGTAATACAGATTTGAGTGTGGTTTTGATGGTAGTATAAGCAGATTTCTCTGTGGAACGGAACTCTTGGAAAGTATCTTTCTTTTTCCTTTTTCCCATTCTTATAATTACAAAAGAAAATAATTTTAAATAGTTTTAATTAAAATTATGTATTCCTAAATATTTTCGTTGTTTGATACTTTTTCGTTTTCTGTTATATTTTGCAATTTTGCTTTTCTATTTAAATACGCTGTTCTTCTGTATTCTTTTAATTTATCTGGATTTTCTTCTTTTAATTTTTGTAAATATGTTTTTCCTTTTTCTTTGACAATCTCTTTATTTTTTTCATAATAACGTTTATGTCCGTCACTATTTGTGTATTTTTGCAATTTATTTTCAAGTTCTTCATTTTTTAATTTTAACTTCTGATTTTCTTGCAAAAGTTGGTGAATATTATTCATTTTATACTATTATAGTTATTGATTAAATTTTAAATAATTTTGCCTAAATATATTTAGTTTGTCTCATTTTTCTTTTCGGTCGGTGTAATATCAATTGTCGTCTCTCGTAAAATGTGTGTTAAACTTTGATGCTTTCTTCACGCGGTTTCACTGTCTCGGTTGCCGATGGGATTTGAGACGGCGAACTTGTATAATAATAATTCGTGGTGTAATAATAACTGCGAGGCACGTCGCCATAACTGCCGCCTACCAACGTTCCCGACGCAACATCGCTCTTATATTTTACGGGGGACGGCCCGGGATTCATATAATTGGGCTGTTCTAATTGCGACACAATTTTGGCCGGCTCGTCTTCCGGGTCTATCCAACTGCCGTAATATTTTCTATATTCTGCGCCATTTTTCGCATTTGGATTTGCGGGGTTTTGACTGGCATACACGCCGCCATTTGCCGGGTTGTTATTGCCGTACCCATATGCGGATTGTGCGCCAGTGCCGGGTGCCCACGACGCCGGTTCATTACGAGACACCGTAACCAAGTCCCCGGTATTGTATTTTTGCCCGTTGAACGGCATAGCGGTACCATCCGGCAAAAACTGCCCCCATGACGCAACCTTGCGACAATCCGTATCAAACTTACAAGCGTTGGTATTTCCGCCAGAATTGTCGCACGTCCACGGGCATTTATACATCAACAATATATCATTCCCGCTGACGTCTTTTACAATGTTGCCGGATGCGTCTTTTTTATACACTTTTTGGCAATAAGTGCTACCAGTAGATTTGGGCGGAACACATTTATTCACATATTCGTCATTCCCGTATTGCCATTTTGCGCCGTCATACCACGTATCCGGGTGGGTGCTGATAAACGAATCCCAAATTGCCTTGGCTTGTTTCACTTTTTCCAACGCATTTTGAACATCAACGGCGCTGGTGGGGCTCGCCTTGGCAAAATAGTTGTATCTTTGAATGGCGTCTATGTAGTTTTTATATGCGGTGAGCGATAAGTTGCGCTGTTCAACCACGTTGTCTCGGGTAATGTAGGATACGTTGGGAACATTCACGCTGCTGGGGTTGGGTCCGGTCGCGGGCGTTACAACTGGCGGAAACAACGCTGGTCCCCGGTCAATGACTTGGGAATTGGGGGCGTGGGTGCTGATGGTGATGGGCAGCGCGTCTTGGGCGGTGCGTGGATTTACCATGCTGGATGTGGAAAATATAACCGTGGTGTTTTCCGCAATGGAGGCGCCGGAACCAAGGGTAATATTCAAAATGGAGTTAGACCCGGTTCCTGTGACACTGGCGGTGTTAATTATGGTGGGCGTAAATATTATGGTGGGGGGGCCAGATGTTGGCGATAACCCGGGAATTGGCATACGAATGATGTATCCTTCGCTAAGGTGGGTTGATATCGTAAATCGGGCATTTATATTTGAAACCGAACCAAGCGTATAATTTGTTAAAGTAATGGTGGGGTTTGTAATGGAATTGGATTGTTGGGTTTGTTGTGTTTGTTGTGTTTGTTGGCTTGAAGAACTGGTTCCTGTTCCTGAACCTGTTGCAGTTCCCGTTGCAGTTCCTGTTCCTGAACCTGTTGTAGTCCCTGTTCCTGAACCTGTTGTAGTAGTGGTGCCACTTGACGAAGGCGCCGTCGTATTCGCACTTGCGTCCAGCCCTTCAATCATTCCGCCATTTTTGGTCCTAAAATAATTCCATCCAATTACCACAAATAAAATTATACATAAAAATATTATGATTGCCTTTGGCATTGTGATATATTTATTATATATATCATAATAAAATATTGAAAAATAATTATGTTGTTGTTGTTGTTGTGATTGTTTTGATTGGTGTTGTTGTTGTCTAATAAGTCGTCAAACTGTGTGTGTATGGATTTTGTCTAAATGCGTTCAGCAAGTCGGGGTTTATTCTCTCGGTGTTGATGCTGTTGTCATAACTTTGAGGCATGGTCATTTTGCCGTGGAGTTCAACGCTGGGGATGACAGAAGGTCCGGCGCTGGGCACCCACCACCGATTGTTGTTTCGGTCGCTATCCAAACGATTCACTTGTACATTGGTGTTAGAGTTCAACAAAGACATGGAGCCCGGGTTCATGCGGCTTTTATATGTCTTATTCACGTTGTTTCGTTGTGCGTACGCGGCGTCATACACCTGGTTACCAAAGTGCGTGGAAGACCCGCCAACGCCGCCCATGTAATCCACCGACGTGGTTTGTCTCTCCGTTTCTACTTGGTCGTTTGGCGCAATCAAATATCCGGATGCGCCTTGTCTTTCTACATTCATATGGTCGTAGCCGGCCAATCCCACCGTGGTTTCCTTGATTGTGGTGGGCAGTTTATCCGCCGGATTGAAAATCATCGCCGCCGGAACGGTGGTCTTTGCGTTCTCATACAAGCGCAAATTGCCGACCGCATTTTCTTTGCGGGATGGACGAAGCACGTCCAACAACGGCGCAACCACCGCCCGCAACGCGCCGTGAATGCCACCCATTTCGGGGACCCGCACCGTATTGCGGTTATTGTTGGTAAATGTATAACTGTCGCGGCCAAAGTCGGCTTCTGTGGGCGTGACCTTGTTGGCGGCATACGGGTTAATCATCGGGTTGGTATCCAATTCCACACGCCGGCTTTCTTCATAATTTTCGGGGGCATACATCGCCGACCCGTCGGCGTTCATTGTGGCGCCGTAATATTCGGCAGACGTAGTTGAACGATTGCCGTCTTTTTCCACTTCAATCGCACGCAGGGTTTGTCCTTTTTCTAAACCCGTCGTGGTAAGCCAGCGGTCCGACGAATTCACGAAAAATTTGTCAGGCAAGTGCTTTTCAACCCGGCCAAATGTTTCCACCGTTCCCGCCGCCTTGTTGAAGAAACCCGCCGGGCCTTGATGGTCTTGGAGAGAATACGACAATTTGGGATTGGTCTTAACACGCAATTCATCCACACCGCGGTCCACCCACTTGTCGCGGGCATCCATGCCGGAATTAAACCCCAGGCTTCCGTCCGTGGTATACCCTTTGTCTAAACCCGGCGCAACCCGGATTTCTTCCCACGGCTTAACATTTGCCATGTTCATAGAGGGGTTCATGCGAGATTGATAAAAGTCGCTGTGGTTCTGCATTCCGTTGGGGACGTGCAAGTTTTCGTGGGGCGCAAACAGCGGCGCCAGTTCGCCTTTTGTAATAAACTGCGAACCGCTGCCGCCCTTGTTGTCCAACAATATTTCATTCACATTAGAGCCGGCAGAGCGACCCCGAATTTTTGCGCCAAAAAACGGAACCATATTATTATGCTTAAAGTTGTCTGGTTCAATGACGTCGCCCGCTAATGACAAAAATGGCGAAGAGCCGTATGAATCGCCAAACTGGGTCTGTAATTCGGAATTGCCCATCGCAATGCCGCCACCGCCCTGAAACCCTGCACCGGCTACTCCGCCCACCACGCCGTTTTCCATTTTTGAAAAATCCACATTTTTGGCAAAATATCGGTCAGTCGCAGCATTTGGATTCAAATATTTATTTACATTGGAATCTGTTCCAGAAATAACGGAAGGATAATTGCTAACCGGGATTCTAGTATTTGGCAAATAATTTGTCGCCTTTCCCATATTTTCAAATGTTTCTTGGTTTATTTTCGGAGCATTATTTGTTTTTTTTTGATTGGAAGCAACATACATTGTTCCCAATGCTATAATTGGTAATGCGATTTCCATAATACACTATTACACTATATAAATATTATTATATACTATTATACTACTATTTACTACTATTAGTATATAATTTATTCCTATTTATTCACACACATACCCGCCTATCCATATACCCGCCTATCCATCCTACATTCATTCATTTTTCACGTTCGGATGAAAACAGGGCATTTCCGCTGAATTGCCGAAAATCGCCGACGCCATTTGGCGCACCTCCGCCGCCATAGATTGCCTCCACAGTTGTTTCCGGTATGCTTGGAACAAAATGATCTTTTTCTAAAATACGAGTGCTTAAATTGTTTTGAAACGGCATAAAAACATTGGCTTGTGGGTCAAAATGCAACATTTTCCAATTGTCTTGTTCTAAATCACGGAGTTCAAATGCGGGGTGCGTTGCCCGGGTTTGGTCTATGAATGGCGCACAATTCGGGTATTCAATGCGGCTGTTCTCTCTGCTGGCATTGGTAGCGCCGTAGGCTTTGTAGTTGTTGTGTGCCGCGTCGCGGTTTAATTTACGGGACAGCCCAAACAATTCGGCTTCTATATCCACGGTGTTTGTCATAATGTTGCCACCCCATTTTTGAGCCCGCATATACGGGTCCATCATATAACACGGCTTATCGCCGGGGCCGGGAACATTCAGCACATACCGACCCGCGCCGGTTGCTTGCTGTAATTCTTTCTTAATTCGGTCTGGGTCGTCGCGAAATCGTGTAAATGACATTTTATATTTTATGGTATAAAAATGAAATCAAGTATAATATATAAAAATATTGTTTTATGTATTCTTATACACTGACAAGACAAGAAAATAGAATACAAACAATACAAAATACACAAGAAATACAAAATACACAAGAAATACACAGACAAGAACACGATGATAATTACCGAAGAATACGGAAAACCCGAGAGAAAAACGATATGCTTAAATATGATTGTAAAAAACGAGGCACACGTTATTGAAAAAACACTGGCAAACATATGCGAGTATGTGCCATTAGACTACTGGGTTATATCCGACACCGGTTCCACCGACAACACCGTGGAATTGATTGAAACATTTTTCCGGGTGAGAAACATCCCGGGGTTTATTGATAATGCCGAATGGCGCGATTTTGGCTACAACCGCACCCGGGCATTGGAAAAGGCGCACAATATCACCGACTACGTCTTTATATTTGATGCGGATGACTGCATACACGGGAAGTTTGTGTTGCCGCCCCATCTCTCTGCCGACGCTTACCAACTTAAATTCGGACAAGGATTTGTGTATGTTCGCACCTTACTGGTAAATAACCGGAAGCGCTGGGTGTATCGCGGCGTATTACACGAATACATAACGTGTTTGGACCCCGAAGGCGAATTTGTGGAGATTGGCGGTGATTACTTTGTGGATTCTGGACGCAGCGGTGCGCGTAACAATGACCCATTGAAATACATTAAAGACGCAACCATACTGGAAAACGCGTACACCGCTGAAATGGAGTCGCCAACCGGCGATAAAGGACTGGCAATGCGGTATTCATTTTATTGTGCCCAAAGTTATATGGACGCAGGCGATGAACACACCGACAAAGCCATAGAATGGTACAAACGCGTTCTCTCGCAAAACAATTGGTATCAAGAAAAATATTACAGTGCGCTGTGTATCGGCAACATGTACAACAGCCGTAAAAACGACCGCATGGAAGCCATTAAATACTGGATAAAAACGGCGGAATATGACGAAGAACGCATTGAAGGGATTGCGTCGGCAATGGAACTGCTGCGAAACATGGACTACCACATCATGGTGAATGCGCTGTATCACAAATACAAGAATTACAATAAAGCGCCGGTGGGTAAATTGTTTCTCTCGGAAGACCGCTACAAGGACGTGATTGAATACGCAAATTCCATATCCGCATTTTACATCTCCGACAAAAAAAGCGGGTATGAATGCTGTAAATCCATATTGAAAAACGCCGTGATGCCGCCGCATTTATTGCTGAACACGCTTTCAAACCTGGGGTTTTATCGGGATTATATACTCCAAGATGACATTATGAACGCAATGGCGTTGTTTGAAAGCGTGGATAATGTCTTGGTGTATGAAAAGGACGACGATATTCCGCAGTCACATTACGAAATATGGGAAATTTTATTTAATCGGTGTCGCCCATTTATTACAAAGAAACTGCGGTTGGTTCCGGTTCAAGAACAATCGCAACAACAATCGCAACAACAATCGCAAAAATCGTGGCAAGTACATAATCCCAGCGACCGAAAACCCAAACTGCTTGTATCCACCAGACACTGCCCGCGGGTTGTCCTGACTTTCACAACGTGTAAGCGCCTTGATTTGTTTCGTCAAACGGTGTGGTCCATTGTCAATACCTGGGTTGATTTGGACGCGATAGATTACTGGTATTGTGTGGATGATAATTCAAGCGACGAGGACCGCGCCGCAATGCAGGCCGAATTTCAGTGGATTGATTTTAAATGGAAAACCGTGGATGAAAAGGGGCACCGTGCCAGTATGAATATGATATGGGATAAATTGAATGAAATAAAACCCAAATATTGGATTCATATGGAAGATGATTTTCTGTTTTATTGGCGCGGGTCATATGTGAATGAACCAATTGCGATGCTTCAAATGACCATCACGCACGCGCACAATGTAAAGCAGGTGTTGTATAATCGGAATTACAGCGAGACCATTCGTGATTATAAAATTAAGGGACATACGCTGATACCGATGGTTGCGGGTTATTGCCTACACGACCATCGCGCGAATTCCGAAGGACTGCCGTACAACAACTGCCATTATTGGCCGCATTACAGTTTTAGGCCAGGGGTCATTGACGTTGAAGCGCTGCTGGCATTAGGAAATTACGACAGCCCAAACCAATTCTTTGAAATGGATTATGCGAACAAATGGACGGCAGCGGGATACACTACGGGGTTTTTTAATCGCATTACAAACCGCCATATTGGCCGTCTTACATCAGAACGCCACAATAAAACATTGCCGAACGCATATGAATTAAATACCGAACATCAGTTTTGATTCTAAATTATTGTATCTTTACACATTATATACCTATCCGACGGACGAACGACCAAGTACCGGTAAAATAAAATAAGAATAAATCAAAAGAATAAATCAAAAGAATAAACCATGTCAGAAACGGGGTCATCGCTTGTAGAACACGATAGATATATACGGAGTTTAAGTAAATTAAAAGACCAAACTGAACGACAAATTATTCAAAAAATGGTTGAAACCCGAAATTCAATGACACACAACAAATATTTAAAAATAGTGTACAATGACTACAAAACATATTTTGACCGATTGGTGGAAGAAAAACACGCACAAATCAAAACCCTGGAAGCCATATACGCGCACTTGAATGATATAATGCTTGAAAACTTGAAAAAACATACAAATAAACTGGGCAACGACAACATTCAAAAGGATAAAAAAGAAATATTAAGAGAAATTCGGCGAATAAAACACGACTTGAATATATTTATGAAGATAGACACGGGCAAAAGGTATGATATAAAAAAAGGGGGCGGGGGTGAGAATCAAGACCTACCATCTAGTTCTAGTTCTAGTTCTAGTTCTAGTAGTAGTGATAGTGATAGTGACGATATTCCGGTTGATAATGATAGCGAAACTGAAACAAGTAGTAGCAGTAGCGAAACAAGTAACAGTAGCGAAACAAGTAGCAGTAGCAGTAGCAGTAGTAGCGAAACAAGTAGTAGCGAAAGCGACGACGACGATTAGAATCCAATTTTTTTTACAGCAGCAGCAGCAGCAACAGCAGTACTATTTTTTACACCCATTATTTCCATATATATAAAAGACCACGGGTTTCTCGCAAATTGTAGCCGTTGTTTTTTAACCGCACAATATTTCTTCCACTTTCTTTGAAATATGCGAATCCAAAATGTTTTCAAAATACACACCGATTCGCCGCCATCTAACACGACAATGTCCGCAATTTCTAATTGAAGCCTAGCAATTTTTTTATAATTGCGAATGACGGGATGGGGGCGTACGCGATAAATAATTGTGGGAACCATATACGTAACCGGAGGCCAGGTTGAAATGCGGTGGCGTCTTAAAACCTGAAAACTAAACCGATTTCTAAATTCGTTTTGCATAACATTATAGGATTGGATGAAATCCGTGGGAGTTTCTGGCACATATTCTTGCTCTTGATTTGTTGCCGCCTCAAAATAGTTGTTATATGAATACGATACAATACAAAGAAAGTTGGTTTCTATGTTCGGGGTGCTGTTTATGTCTTTACCGTGGTAATATGGATGATGAATTTCACAAAAGGTCAATGAATATTTAGAATGTGTATAAAACATTTATATGGAATTATGAGTTATGTAGTATGTTATAAATTATACGTCGTTTCTCTATTCAATTTTTATTTATTTTTACCATCATTTAATCTCTCCTAACTCTCCTAATCTCCACCAATCTCTCCTAATCTCCCCCAATCTCTCCTACCCTCCACCTTAAATCCCCGAAGAACGATAAAACAAAACAAATATATTATCTATCTTCTTTATATACCACATCTCCTCAAATAACAAATCTATAATAAAAATGGCAGTTTCATTATCTAAATCTCTCGTCCCTCAAAAGATAGAAGGTGTTTTTCATAACAAGTTTGTATTATACATTGTTCTGTTTATCGCCTTGATTAACATTGTTTCCTATTTAGCATACCGTGATTTTGATATGGTTGCGTTTTTTGTATTAATCGGTCTTTTGACGTCGTTTTTTAGCAAGAATATGATTGTCATCCTACTTGTAGCCATTGTAATGTCCAGCGTTTTTAAAGGCGTCAAACTTGCTGGAAATATTCGTCGCGAAGGTATGGAAAACAAGGAAGAAGGCGCAGAGGCTGAGGCTGGTGCTAATGCTGATGCTGAGGCTGAGGCTGAGGCTAACGCGGATGCTAACGCTAACGCTAACGCTGAAACCAAGGCCAATGATGAAGGCTCACAGGCGTCGTCCAATGGCGTGAAGGCAAAGGAGCCAACCAAGGAAAAGAAGGACGGCGCCGCAACTAAGCAGGGTATGCAGAATTTGAGCCCTGCCAAATATTCCCACGACGACAACGACAGCGACGACGTGCGCGATGTGAATCGTGTGGATTATTCCAGCACGCTAAGTGCAGCGTATTCCAACCTCCAAAATTTGTTGGGGGATGACGGAATGAAGAATTTGACCGACCAGACCAAGAGTTTAATGAGCGAACAAAAGAAGTTGATGGACAGCATGAAGTCCATTGAGCCGCTTGTAAATACCGCACAAGGGTTTATGAACCAATTGTCTGGAAACGGCGGGCTTGCTTCTATCACCAAGATGCTTGGCGGTCTTGGCGGCGCAAAGGATTCATCTGCCGCATAAATAAATTATATCTTTTTACAATATATATATTCATAGCCCTTACACAACACAACACAACACAACACAAAAACAACACAAAATGGCCCGAAGATGCCCCCAAGGAACTATATGTTTTGAAAATATGACATTAATTGTATTGACACTGGTGCTGGTGGGCATTGGAATATATGTATTTTCTAATCATTTTACTGGCAATGGAAAATCACGCGGGAATGCGTTGGTCCAAATCAATTCACAGCCCTCCATTCTCATTCCGTCGCAAGAACCGCCGTCCATGCTTGATTTCGGCGCCGGCGGTCCCCCCTTTCGCGAGGATGTATTACAAAATCCGCACGCGCCGCCTTTACGAGACAATACCACCGGCAATACCCACCCGGTTGCGTTATACAATGTGGCCACCCGCCCGGTTGGAATGCGGGTAAATGTCCCTACCCAATCCGTGGATGCGACATTTAGACAAGTGGGTATTTTAACGCGGGTAAATGGCGGCAACGGAAGCCACGAAATGATACTTCCATTGATGGGCCGCCCGCTATTTACAAACCGCGATAAATGGAACTTTTACACAATGAGCGACCGTCAAAATTCGGTTAAATTACCGGTCCTTGTGAAAGGCCGCTCCGGTATGAATGAATATGGGTGCGACAATGTATACAACGGCGACACCGTTTTTGTAGAGGGATACAACGAAGCATTCAAGGTCACGGCGTATGATAGCGCAACCGTTCGGTATTTGCCGTTTTAACACCCCCATCCAAAACTAAAACCAAACAAAACCAATAAAAATTATAGTCGTCATCATATAATAATGACTATAATTTTAGTAGAGCAAATCAACTGCGCCATATTTCGGCACGGTGTGTTAGACATCAAATGAACACGCATGAATACAAACCATTCAAACTCGTAAAAAATGAAGATGGAATGTATTCGGCGAGAGATTGTGAATTTGTTATTTTCTGTTATTTCTTGTTTTTTTGTGAGAAGTCTTTTTGTTGCGACGGGTGTGTTTTGCTCCGCCTTTTACGTCAGTTGTCGCGTTTGTTGATGAAGTTGTGGGTTTTTGTTCTTGGTTTTTCTCTTCATTATTCACTTGATTTTTCATTTCCTCTAATATTTTTTTATCGTTTTTGTTTTTCTCGGCATCTTCTTCTTGTTTAGCCTTGGCAGCAATCTCTTCAAATTTTGCAACCAAATCTTCAATCTCTCCCTGCGTGTTTTTATCGGCATCCTCTCCAACTGTTATTGTGATTTTCATATTCTTTTTATCATTAGGAAAAAACTCACTGCTTTGCTCTCCTATACCCAATTCATTTTCAATGCTTATAACCTTGGAAATATGCGCGGTTAATCCGGATTCCTTTATACTTTTAAATGACAATTGAATGCCGTATGGGTCATATCCAGCGGTGTATTTAAAATCTTTCACGGCGTCAATAAATTCAGAATCCTGCTTTCTTTCTTTGACGATTTTTAATAATTTTTCTAAATTTTCCATCGTTTTTTCTTTTTTATCGTTGTCTGTCACGGCCATCTCTTTACGAATCTCTTCAAACAACGTCTTTAATGTATCAACAATCGTGATTTCTTCGCCATCGTTGATATTGTAAAAATATTTGGTAGGAATTTCGCCTTGTTCCACGCCTTCTTTTTGTTTGGTTTCATATGGCGTCAGTAATATGCGAAACGCATCTTTTGTGGTCAATGCTTCTATTCCTATTTTATTTTTATCGTTGGTATTTGTTATCACGGCGGCCTTGTTGGCGTCGTTAATGAAATAGATTTGGCCGGGTTTTACACCTTCTTCATTGGAACCATCCTCACTGGCAACTTTGATGCTTACATCGCTTGATTTGTCTGTTATTTTCTTTACAATGTCTGGAAGGTGTTTAATAAACATACCATCCGGTGTGCTTTTTGTTCCTATGCCAACACTCATTCCCACTCCCAAATCAAATTCTGCGGTTTCATTGGCGCCTCCCTCCTCTTTTGGCGGAGGCCGGAATTTTCCATACAATAATCCAATGATTGTGAAATAATTGGAAACGCCTGAAATGGATATAGGAGTGTTGTCTTTGATTATTTGGACGATTTTGTTTTCGGCCTTTAATACCTTAGATGCCGTGAAGTTTTCATCAACTTTTATTTTTTCAACGCTTAATACCACATCGCCTTGAATGTCTGGGAGTTTTTCGGGGGTATTAACAACTGGCTGACTGGTATCAGTGTTTGGGGGGTTATTAATGACAACATTTGTTAATGGTGCCGCGTTTTGATTAGAAACATCTAACGGATTATCACCCGACGACGACGCAATAACTGAAACCTGTTCCTTATTACTATTAACATTTGATGCGGCGTCGTTAGATGAGTTTGCTAATTCAGTTTCTAATGCGGTTATTACATTGAGTTGAATTGGTAATACATCAATTTCAGAATTTTCAATTTCAGTTCCAGTTCCAGGTTCTTCATCCCCGCCACCCAACTGTTTTTGTAATTTTAAAAGGCGTTTTCTAATCCTCTCTTTTTTATGTTTCTCAATAAATTTTTTATCTACATAATGCTTCACCGTTTTAAACAGGTGTTCTATTGCCCGGTTATTTTTTCTAAATGTCGTCGTGGTTACATCAGTATTCTTTTTCCGATGAAATCGGCGATAACTTTGATTTTTAACACGCCGTAATTTAGATATTTTATCACGTGTTAGTTTCATATACTATTACTATTATATATCAGCAAAATAATATTGTAATATAATAGTAATGTCTCGTCCAAATGCGCCAATAAATATAGATTCAAGCATCATCAGTGTAACAGATAAAAACTGCGCCTCCACTTGTGCATATAGTTTTAATTATAATACCAGTGCTTGTAATGTGTATAACAAAAGAACCCATTTAGAAATTCCTTATGACGCGCCGTCTGGAACCTACCCCGCAAAATACAACGGGGTGAATTATAAAGTAGACCGCATCCATATTATTCAGCCGTCGCTTCACAAGTATGACGGGCAAAAAGCCGACGCAGAATTGCTGGCATACCATAGCAGTTCCGACGGTAAAAACTTGATTGTAGCCATCCCGATTGTCATTGGAAGCAATGTTGGCAAAACCAGTTCTGAAATCATACACGCCATCCTGCAAAACATACCCAATAACACGGATACGGCTGGTAAGACGGTGAATACAATCACAAATTTTAATTTAGGAAATTTGGTTCCATCGGAGCCGTTTTTTATGTACACCGGTCGGCATTTATACACGCCATATACCGGGTTTTACAATTATATTGTGTACCATAAATCTCACGGCATTCAAGTATCATCCGCACTACTAAATAACTTGACGCAGGCGTCTACCACGAAAATAGACACCACCACCGCACCGGTTCCATATCCCACGAACCAGACGCTGTTTTATAACAAGCGGGGGGCAAATAAAACGGCGGGGCAGGGCGAAATCTACATTAAATGCCGTCCAACCGGGGAAGACGGCACGGTGCTGTATCAACAGAATTCCAGTTTTTTTGGAGGAACGCCGGATACTACAATGCCAAACAAAGGCATAGATTTCACTGATTTACAGAATAATGAAACCTTTCAAAAGGTCATTCAAATTATGATTGCTATGGCATTTGTGCTGGTTGTGTTTTTTATTGGGTATTTCGTAATTGTGAAAATAATGAATCGCAATAATGGCGCTGGCGCTGGCGCTGGCACTACTACGGGATAATGGAATAAAGGAATAAAGGAATAAAGGAATAAAATCCCCATAATAAAATATACACGATACATATAATATCGTGTATATCATATAACAATTTGTCAATAATGACAGAAAACCCAAAATCGGATAATGTATATAAAAATTTAATTATATCAAGTGGCGCAACCGGAATTGCCGAATTCGCAACGCTGCCAATATGCACCGTAAAAACAAACTTCCAAAATATAAAAGATATGAACGTTCGGCCATCAATCCTACAAGTAGCCAAAACAATATATACGCGCCACGGTATCTCTGGATTTTATGCGGCAAGTTATCCCGCAATTACCGGTCAAATGTTTTCTACCGCAAGCAAATACACAATGTATCGCTATTTTGACACAAATCCGGTATATCCAATCAAAAATAAATTTGTCAATGGTTTTACGGCGGGAGTTATCAGCAGTTTATTTACGCATCCAATGGATGTGATAAAAGTCCATAAACAAATGACACAATGGTCGCAATTTGTGGAGGATTTTCGCGTAAGCCTATTGTATCGCGGATATAGTAAAACATTTGCTAAAATTGCGGTGAGTAGCACGATATTTTTCCCATTGTATGACACCGTGAAGATGAAGATGATAAAAATGGAAGGGAATGCGGCGTCCACAATTACGGCGTCGGCAATTAGCGGGAGTATTGCGTGCGTAATAATGCACCCGATTGACTATTTGAAGACACGCCATATGGCTGGATTACAATTGTATAGCGGCATGAATCCACGGACATACTACCGTGGGTTAATGTTGAACATGATGCGAATTATACCACACTTTGTCATTACAATGCAGTGTATTGAATTTATGAAAAATGCGTAATTCAGGATTTTTGGTTTTTTTGGTTTTATAATTTACAGCAACGCGCGTTGCTCTAAATGACGCCGTCAAAGTCGGGGGCAACCGCGCCGTGAAGGTCGTTCAAAACGGGTTGAAAACTGCCTTCATCGTTGAGACCAACCACCTTGTTGGGAGAGATGGGGGCCAACTTTTCAACAAGTTCTTCTTCCAGGGTAAGAACGGGTTCGGGGTTCATTGCCTTCATGACTTCCGCCTTTTTCTCTTCCGTGGGAGTGAAACTCTCAATGCCGTATATGCCGGTCGCCGCACTGGAACGACGAATGAACTCGTATGCGGCGAAGAATGCTAAAACGCCGACAATGGGATTGGTGCTAACAAAAACAGTGAATGCGAGAAGAACAACCACAATTTGACCATAGATGTTGTCAATGTATTTGGCAATGCATTCGGGTGTCTTTTTATTAAAAAGGATATATACAACAAGCACCACAAACAAGAGAAGTTCGTGCTTCTTTTCTTGTTTCATTAACATCTTTAAAGAGTCCATATTTTTCTGATTGATATTGATATATGATAATATAATATTTTATTGTTTTGTGTAAAGTAATATAAGAGAATGTAAAGTATGAATATACCCGAAAATAAATAATCTACAAAATAATCTACAAAATAATTACAAAATAAAATGAAAGTCCCTACAAACGCCCGATTTAAAAATCAAAAGACAATTATTTTGGAAGCAGAAAAGAAATTACAACAACAAAAACTAGAACAGACCCAGTCCAAGACACAGCCCCAGTCCAAGACCCAGGAACCACAAAATCAAACATCACCGCCAATACCAATACCGGAAACCCTAAAACACATTGAAATTCAAATCCCATCCCAACCAATTAAGTCGGTCGGGTCGTCATACCTTGGTCCGCGCGGATACACCATCTTAAAAGACTGTATTGACGCCGAAGAAGAAGCAACGCTGAGAGATGATTTAACGCTGGGGCCGTATGTTCCAAAAGCGCCGGTTCAGCCACCTAAATTTCCGATATATCGGGAATGTTCGTCTAAAATATACATCCCCCGATATTACGGGATGAAAGTGTATGGCCCGCCGGACGAGTCCCGTATAAAAGACGGCGACGATGTTTCAGACGCGCTGGTATTTAATGGCGACATGCGTGATTATCAAATCGCCATCGTAGATAAATATGTATCCGCCGCGACTAAATCGCCGGAATTGGGCGGCGGCGGGTTGTTGGATGTGGACCCCGGTAAAGGAAAAACGGTGATGGCGCTGAACATCATCTCTCGCCTTCGCAAAAAAACCCTGGTTATCGTGCATAAAAGTTTCTTGTTGAATCAGTGGATTGAACGCATCACGCAGTTTCTTCCCAATGCCCGGGTTGGAACCATTCAAGGTCCGGTAATGGACATTGAAAACAAAGATATTGTCATTGGAATGCTGCAATCTCTCTCCATGAAGGAATACCCTAAAAGCACGTTTGATAGTTTTGGATTGTCGGTGTATGACGAGTGCTTCCCATATTATACCTTAATTCACACGTCATGCGGGGTCATGCCAATCGGAGAATTGGCGGAAAGTTGGTTATTTTCCTCCACGACCAGTGCGCCAAAAATCCTGAGTTTCAACAGAGATACCAACGAATTTGAATATAAATCTATGACACATTCCTGGAAAAAAACAACAACTGAATTAATCTCTCTGACATTGACGCATTCCATGATTTCTTGCACCCCCAACCATAAAATATTGACAAACACGGGCTATGTCGCCGCCCAGGATTTGGAAGAAGGGGATTTCATTGTGTGCATGCGCGAAAATACCAGCACAGGAGAACGAGTACAAGTGTATGACTGGATTGTGGCAATAAAATGGAACCGGTGTCGTGGACCGAATGAAAGCATAGACGTGTATGACATTGAAGTGGCAGACAACCATAATTTTGTATTGGCAAAACCGGATTACGGCGGCTTGCATGATTTGGCATATACGCTGTCGCCAGTTGTAAGCAACTGCCACCATATGTCCGCGGAAGTGTTTTGTCGCTGTATGATGAAGGTGGTTACAAAATACACGCTGGGATTATCGGGGACGATGCAACGCAAAGACGGGCTTTCCAAAATATTCAAGTATTTCTTGGGCGACGTAATTCATAAAGAAAAGTCAGAATCAACACATTGCGTGCTCGTGAAAGGCATACAATACAAAGTTGACGACGACGAATTCAACGAAACCGAATATGATTTTCGCGGGAATCCCAAATTCAGCACAATGATTACCAAAATAAGCGATTACAGCGCCCGAAGTGAATTTATATTGCGTGTCCTTGAAAATGAGTTGGCCATAAACAACGACCAGCAAATAATGATTCTGGCGCACAATAAATCTCTCTTGTCGTATTTATACAAGGCGATAGACTATCGCGGCATTGCCAGCGTGGGTTATTACATCGGCGGAATGAAAGAAGCGGCATTAAAAGAAAGCGAATCCAAAAAAGTGATTATTGCGACGTACGCAATGGCGTCGGAAGGGCTGGACATTAAAACCCTCACCACCCTGATAATGGCGTCCCCCAAAACCGACGTGTGTCAATCGGTGGGCCGTATTTTACGGGTGAAACACGCATCCCCCTTGGTAATTGACATTATAGACCCGCAAGATGTGTTTAAAGCGCAATGGATGAAGCGCCAGAGTTATTACATCAAGCAAAAATACAAGATTATAATGACGGATAGTCAAGGATATGCCGAAAACCGGTGGACTATACGATTTGACCCCGCCGTTCATATAAAAAATCGCAGTAAAGGAGAGGAAGAAACCCCGGATGAATATGATGCCGAAGACGATGACAATAGCGCCGAAAACGCATATAATGAAAACATAAATGATAATGAGATGTATGACATTGATGATAACAATAACATAACGGTCATAACAGAAAAAACGGCGAAAATGAAAATTGAAAGTAAAAAATCAGCATTAACGCACGACGGGAAATGTAAATTTAAGTTGGTGCTTTAGATGGGGGGGGGTCGCGATGATTATTATGAGGTGATTTATTATGAGGTGATTTATTTTGACTTCTTGGACACGGATTTTTTGGACATTGACTTCTTGGACACAGACTTCTTGGACATTGACTTCTTGGTCATAGACACAGATTTTTTGGTCTTAGACATAGACTTTTTGGTGTCTAGATAACGATACCCGCCATTTTGATTTTGACTGGGGATAGCGTTGTGGCTAAATGTAAGCGGAACATACGAGCCGCGCGCATACACAATATTTGGGTCATTGTCGTTCAAATGAGGACCGCCATATCCATAAAAGGCGCCGCCACCGCCTCCAATGAGGTTGTTTTTACGACTGCTTCTGCTGCGGTTGCTTCTGCGACTGCTTCTGCGATTGCTTCTGCGACTGCTTCTGCGATTGCTTCTGCGATTTCTGCTTCCACCAAGAACAACACGACCAGCATCCCCGGGATACATATTTCCGGTTCCACCAGTTGGAATTTGTGTGTTTGACATCAATGGCGCTTGTATATGTTGTTGAAGCGGATTTACGCTGGAATATGAATATGAAGTCATTTTATATTATGTTAATAATTTTTGTATATATATTTAGGTTATACAAAAATTATTTTTATTGTTTCAATTAATGCTTTAATGCTTCATTGCTTTCTTCAATGATTGCCGCCTCAAACCCATTAAATGTCCCGGTTGCGCTTGCTAACGAATAGGCTCCCACATCCCGAAATAAAATAACGTCCCCCAATTTTGGAACCGGTAAATATACGCAATCACAAATCACATCCAGTGAATCACACGTCTGTCCAAAAATAACGCACTTTGAATACGCGTCGCCACCACACATTATGCCGCCGCCATCTATGATTGAAGTACAATCGGAATACAATGGAATTGGCTCAAATGTCTGATAATCAAATATGCGGCCTTGAAACGAATGATACACGCTGTCATTAATGGTGATGTAATACACGTCCCGCCCTTGTTCCTCTTTTTTACGCACCGCAATGACTTTGGTAAATATATTCAGTGCTTTTGATGAAATGATGCGCCCCGGTTCTGCGACAAGGCCAATCCCGCTGCGTTCCATTTCTTCTAACAGCCCGTTGTGATATAATTCGCCGTGTAATTCGTGCAATTGTGCCGTTTTTTCAAACCCGCCGCCGATGTCAATCAGTTTTGTCGGCAACCCATAAAAATCGCTCATTGGTTTATATTTATACAGTATGTTTGATATGGTGTAGCGATGCGCGTCCATACTTTTACATTTTGAACCGACGTGATACGAATAACCCATGAAATTCAAATTTTGTTTGGCAATATAATTCATGATTTTCTCAGCGTCACATAATGCCGCCCCGAATTTTTTGTTAAATTTAATCACAGAAGAGTCTTCGTTTGCTAGAACCCGAACAATGTAATTTGCGCCGTGGTCTATGTTTTCAATTTTGCGCACTTCCTCCACACTATCAACCACATATTCAGTTACGTTATTGTTTTTAGCAAAAATAATGTCGTCCACGCTTTTCGTGGGGTTTCCGTATATAATGTCGTGCGTGAATGTTTTGGCCATTTCTATTTCACGCCGACTTGCACAGTCAAACCCGAAATTATAATTGTGTAAAAGTTCCATTAATGATTTATTAGGGAATGACTTCACGGCGTAATAGGGGCGAATATACGGAACATTGCGATACCAATTTTTTATAGATTGTTCCACATTACATAAACATAATTTTGCTACACTTCGGTAATTTAGCATCAATACACCAGATGAGGGAAGGGGCGGGCGATATACTAAACTATAAGAAAAAATATATTTATGTTTATTTTTACAAAAGTTATTTTTGACGGTATATTTGGTTTTTGCGAATAAACACCTTTTGATTTTGATGATGATTATGGTGCGGCGGATTATTATTATGTGATTGTTTATGTGGATTATGTTGATTTTGTTGATTATAATGATTATGTTGATAAGAAATGTTTGCTTGGTTTTGTGGTTCGGCGTATTGCTTGAAATATTTGCGTTTATCAACAAACCAGTGCGTGTCCAAGTCGTTTATTTCTTGCTTGGTAATAACGATAGACTTGTTTTTACACATAGATGAATTCACCAACGCAGACGGTATCCAGCGTTTAAATTTCTCCGAACATATGCACCGCATAACAAACTCTTGGGTTAAATCAACGTATTTATCCGCATTTGTGTTTTCAAAATCGTCTTCATCTTCACTTTCCTCCAACGCATCTAAATTGTCATTTTCTTTTATGTTTCTAAAAATTCGGTTTAATAATACACTGATTTTGTAAGACGGCACATGCGCAACGCTGTAATATTCCAATTCGGAGTCAATCGTCTTGTCTTTGCGCACATACAAATGATAAATGTCGTTTTGGACATCAGGCTTAACCATAAAATACGCAATTTTTGTTATGTTTTTGGGGTCTTCTTTTTCTTGGTCTTGGGTTTGGGTTTGGTATTGTGATTGTGTTTGGTATTGTGATTGTGTTTGGTCTTGGGTTTGGTGTTGGACTTGTGTTTGCCTCTGCGTTTGCTCTTGTTCAGGGATTTGAGGTGTTGTAGGCAATAATTGTTCTGAATGATTGTCATTCCAAATAGATAATTCTATTTTACTGCTACCATTTTTTCGGTATTGTAAGCCATACACATCATATGGCAACTCGTTTGTTTTTACAATGGCGCACGCTTCACTCGGTGTGCTACATAATATAGGCAGCCCGATTATCAACCCGTGTGTGGTAACACCCACTTGTTTTATCATCGCAGTTGAAAACATGATGTGCGTGATGGTGTGCTGTAAAACGACATCATTAAAAAATATTTGCCGGCCTTTAAAAAAATGGACGACTGTTATTGCGAAAAAATTACACAATTTTGATTGTTTTTTCGGATTATTTGAAAACAATACACCGCCAAATACAGTGTCGCCTTGGGTTAATGACGGGTCAAAGCACGCAGTATAAATTGTGATATTGCCATATATATCAGTGAGTGCGGTTGCGAGCGGGTTTTTTATTTCTAGGATTGCACATACCGGCTGATTTGCCCACTCCGTAAACCAAAGCAAGCACCGCCTTCCTTTTGGAATGATAGAAATGTACGTCTCGTCATTACAGTCAGCGTCTTTCTTATGATGTGTGCGGGCTTCATAAGAAAGTTTGAGTTTTTGCGGCAATTTTTGAAGCAATGCTTCCCGTTCAGTGAAATTGAGTTGTATCATCATCTATTATAAATTATGCGCGCGTCTTTACATTGTTTTTATGCTAAATACATCTATTCCGTCTTCATCTTCGTCTTTTCATATTCGTATTCGTATTCCGTATTCCGTATTCACCGTTCAATAAGATGAATACATTAAGTTTGGCATATCATTGCTACTGGACAAATTTAATTCGCCACTTAGGCTTTGCCGATTTGAAACCTTTTTTAATTTCAGTGATTTTAAATAATTTTTCAATTCGTTTTCCATTGAATTTCCTACATTCGCATTCATATCGCCTCCTATGGCAGTGTTTGTGCTTGTGCCAGCGGAAAAATCAGAATGTTGCGTTTGCGAATGTGATTGGGCTTGCGCTTGCGCTTGCGCATTTTGGGTTGCGTTATTAATTGAATTTAATAAAGTTTCATATTTCGCGCTAGGGCGGTACACTAAATCTTTTACTTTTGGAACTGTAAGCGTCATTTTAAAAAACGAATACAAATAGTGTAGTATTAATATTAAAGCAATTGATATAAATGATATTTTTAATAACCATAGCAACATATTTGCTAATTAAAAAATAAAAAAATGTGGTATTGGTATTGGTATTGTATTGGGGACAACAAGGTTATTATGAGATTTGATATTATAATTCATAAAAAATCGCATTTCATTTAACCAACTAATTTGAATATGCGTAAAAATGTCGCAATGTCGGTTTTCAATGAATGCGTCATAACATCTAAATTGGATGCGTCGGGTTTGTCATTGGCAAAGGTGGTTGTACTGCGAGTGGAGGTTGCCGCCACGGCAGTGGTCTTGTCAATGATGCCGTTTTCAGTTGTAAAATAGAAATCCTGGATGCTGTCATTTTTTGTGGGGTGATATACAATGACAAATGAGGTGCTTCCCTGTTTTGATAATTTGAAGGTGTCCACCCGATTTGAAACATAGGTATAATCACACGGAAGACAAAATTGTGGTAAAGGACGGCGTACCATTTTGCTGGTATCAATTAATAAATTAAGGGTTGGAACTTTTGCGCTGTCTGTTGTAAGTGAAACCCGCATTAATTCACCGTCTGTAATATCCATGGTATAAAGTGTTGTGGTGGTTGTTGTGGTTTCTCTTGCTGTTGCGGTTTCTTTTGCTGTATAATATTTATCAGTATCTTTATAGAGACGGTAAATGCCTTTACTCGTATAAAGCGTGTGCCATGTATCCGGATTATAAAACACGCCTTCATTGGAACGTGTTGAAATCACTTGGTTGATTGTATCTATATTTAATTTGCGTATGTCAATGTTTTCAATGTAAATTCGTTTTGCGTATGAGCCGTACAACCCACCGGTTCCATCACCTTTATCAACACTTTGTTTATGCCGATAAACCGGGACAAGTTCATCCATTATCATCGCCTTTCGGGCATTTTTCTGTTCTCGGTGTAATCTGCCTTTATTTTCATTTCGTGGATTCATTTGCGCGCGCGTTTATTCAAGCCAATCAGTAGTAATAATATATTGACAAACCATTTAAACCTTTTGTAAATGGTTATCTACATTATACGATAATATACGAATAATGCGTGTTATTATTATTGATAAAAGTGGAACAATTAAACCAAGTGATATTAAGAACTTTTCAATTGATGAATTGTATAAAAAATGTAATTATAAATTACCTGACGGGTTTGCTTGTCAAGCACAGTGGAATTGTAAAGACATTGTGATTGATAAAAATGATACGACGGATAAAGGCACGGATAAAGGCACGGATAAAGGGACGGATAAAGGCACGGATAAAGGGACGGATAAAGGGACGGATAAAGGGACGGATAAAGGGACGGATAAAGACGAAAGCGAAAAAAACGAAATCTATAAAGAGTTAATTAAAAACAAGGTAGTTATTGAATTGTGGGCAAGAACCACCGGAAAAGCCGGTCAAGAAAATAAATACGAATTTCCACCACCAGCCGACGCAACCCTTTTCTTTGGGTCTGTCGCAATTGTTGCCAAAAGTGGTGGTGAAAAAGGCGCGTATATAGACATATTACCGAATGAATGGAGCGCCATTTATGAATTATTGTATGGCGGGTTTGATGATTGTTGTTCAGATGACGATTTTGAAGAAGACGAAGACGAGGACGACGATGATGATTATGATTTGAATGATGGGTTTGTTGTACCGGATGATGAGATTGACGATGACGATGACGACGACGAGGATGAAGACGATGACGACGATTACTCCTCTTATGACGATGAATTGGATTTAAATGACGACGATGACGATGATGATGACGATGACGCAGCAAGCGACAGCGACAATGACCCTGATAATGACAGTGACAATGTAGACGCCGCAACCAAAAAAAAGAAAAAGCGAAGTAAACCCATCGTTCATAACAAACCCACCAAAACCACTAAAACAACAAAAGCAACCAAAGAGGCTTCAAAAAACCCGCAACCATCACCGTTAAAAACAAAGGCAGCCCCCAAAAAAGCCGCAACCAAAAATAAAAACAATGACGAAAATGGCCAAAAAGGAAAGAAGAAAAAGGTGGTTCCGGTTAAACAAATAGAGGAAGTATATGTGGTTCAAGCGGAATTGTGTAAAGATACATATGACGAATATTGAATATAGTAAAAAAGACATAACCACATAAATAATTTTTGTATATATTGTGTATATAGCCAAGTATACAACTCATCGGTTAAGAAAAACAATAATGAAATATTCACAATTATTACTATTGTTTTCATTGGCTTTTTTAACACAAACTGAATCATATACAATTGATATTGTATGTGATGCCAGGTTTTCTTTGTATGTTGATGAAAAATTAATATCTAGTAATGTGATGTATGAAAATATCACAAACACGTATGATATATTTGGGACATCAGAGCCGGGAGTCATCGCCATACACGCCGACACAATAAACACCCCTGATAAGGGAGCGTGCATAACTGGGTTAAACAATAAACCTTCCCTCGCAATTCAATGGAAATGTAAAGATTTTACGAATACTGGGCTACCGGTAGGATGGAATAAATATGCATTTGACGATATGTATTGGCCTTACGCAACATCCTATGGTAAAAATAGCGACAACACAACGTGGCAATTGGATAATGTGGGATTGCGTGAAAATATACCTGCGGAGGCTGAATGGTTTTGGACGGAAAATAATCATGAACATAAAAATATTATTTGTAGAATGGGCGGAACACCGATTATACCTGAAACACCGGTTTTAGTTTCGTCTTCATTGCCGATGACTACGTCTTCAATACCAATTACTACGTCTTCATTACCGCCACATACTACGTCTTCAATACCAATGACTACGTCTTCAATATCTATGACTACGTCTTTACCCCATACTACGTCTTCAATACCAATTACTACGTCTTTACCCCATACTACGTCTTCATTATCGCCACATACTACGTCTTCATTACCGCCACATACTACGTCTTTATCACCGATGACTACGTCTTTATCACCGATGACTACGTCTTTATCACCGATGACTACGTCTTTATCACCGATGACTACGTCTTTACCCCATACTACTGCGTCGCCCACTAACGAAAAAAAAGAAACAAGACCTGTGGAAACTACAAGACCTGTTGAAACTACTATAAGACCAGTGGAAACTACAAGACCTGTGGAAACTACAAGACCTGTGGAAACAAGTATGCATACATCACAAAAAGACACATCTACTAAAATGGAAACCACGCATCATTTAACAACCACTCCTTTGAAACCAGTAGAAACATCAACCTATTTAAAACCACAAGAAACATCTACACATTTAGCCCCAATGCCTTCAACATCAGTGGTTACTCCGTTAATAACGGTTCCTGCGGAAACAGTTCCTTTAAAGAATCATAAGCCAATGGAAAAGCCTGCGGAAACACATAAACCTGCGGAAACACATAAACCTGCGGAAACACATAAACCTGCGGAAACACATAAACCAATGGAAAAGCCTGCGGAAACAGTTCCTTTAAAGCCTCATAAACCAGTGGAAAAGCCTGCGGAAACACATAAGCCTCTTGAAACACATAAACCAATGGAAAAGCCTGCGGAAAAGCCTGCGGAAACAGTTCCTTTAAAGCCTCATAAACCAGTGGAAAAGCCTGCGGTAACACATAAGCCAGTGGAAACACATAAACCTGCGGAAACACATAAACCTGTGGAAAAGCCTGCGGAAACAGTTCCTTTAAATCCTCATAAACCAATGGAAACACCTAAACCAGTGGAAACACATAAACCTGTGGAAAAGCCAGTGGAAAAGCCTGCGGAAACAGTTCCTTTAAAACCTCATAAACCAGTGGAAAAGCCTGCGGAAACACCTAAACCAGTGGAAACACATAAACCTGTGGAAAAGCCAGTGGAAAAGCCTGCGGAAACAGTTCCTTTAAAACCTCATAAACCAGTGGAAAAGCCTGCGGAAA